>Ga0157372_10005271_pt1 | contig 13727 bp, 12 predicted proteins | sample C55metaG_FD_115307 | JGI IMG/M metagenome (GOLD analysis project Ga0157372, IMG submission 115307) | Corn rhizosphere microbial communities from Kellogg Biological Station, Michigan, USA - C5-5 metaG | ecosystem: Host-associated > Plants > Roots > Rhizosphere > Soil | place: USA: Michigan... | reverse complement strand
GGCGTGGACAGACCCGAAGTACATCATGCAGTGGTGGGGACCGAAGGGCTTTACTACGCCGGTTTGCGAGATGGATTTTCGCGTTGGAGGAAAACTTCTCTGCTGCATGAAGGCGCCGGATGGGCAGATCTGCGGCTGGAATGCGGTTGAATACCACGAGATTGTTCCGTACGAAAAGATCGTTTCCTTGATGTACTTTTCGGACTCGAAGGGAAACAAGATCGAACCTGCGGAATTAGGAATCGAACAGGAGGCTATAGACGGTGCGTACGACGTGACTCTCTTTGAGGATCTCGGGAACGGCCAGACGAAACTCACCTTCATTGGAAATGAACCCATGGAGAGCGCGAAAAATAGCGGTCAAATGGAGGGCTGGATCGAGATACTCGATAAAGTTGCCGCAGTTGTTGCGGAGCTGGCACGGGCGAAATAGGAAGCTGACCTTTTGACGATCGTCACGCGCGAGATACATCTGAGGCTGGCGGCGAAGGCCTGGTTGGAACAGGCTTCTCGCCGCTCGGCCGAATAGTCGCATTTCTGGATAAGTGACCCTTGGCTCAACTGTTGCCTCAGGGCAAAGCGTGTGACGGCCGGTTCACAGTACGCCCCCCCAGAACGATGGTGCGGATACCATCATCCAGATGACACGAATCCAGACACGAATGCTCTCGCGTCTCCTCCTGGCCCTCACGTTCTCTGCATTCACATCCGCACACGCCCAGACCTGGCGCCTCATCTGGTCCGACGAATTCAACGGCCCCGCCAACTCTCTCCCCAGCGAATCCGACTGGAACTTCGTCCGCGGCTGGGGCCCCAAAGGCAATCACGAGATCCAGTTCTACTGCCGCCCCGAGGACAATGACGGCCCCTGCGACAGCAAGGCCCACCCCAACCTCTACGAAGACGGCGACGGCCACCTCGTCCTCACCGCCATCCACTCAGGACAACGGTGGAGTTCCGCTCGCCTCAACACTGCGGACAAGCACACCCTCCTCTACGGCCGCGTCGAAGCCCGCCTCCGGATGGAACCCGGCGCCGGCTTCTGGCCCGCCTTCTGGCTCCTCGGTGACGATCACGAGACCAACCACTGGCCCGCTTGCGGCGAGCAGGACATCATCGAGTGGGTCCAGAAGTACGGTCCCTCAACCACCAGCTCAACCGTCCACGGCCCCGGCTACTCCGGCGGCAAAGGCATCCATCACGAGTTCACCTTTCCCGCTCTTAACGGTGTAGCCGGCCGCATCGACGACGGCGCCTTCCACACCTACGGCCTGACCTGGTCGCCCAACCGCATGGAGTTCTACCGCGACGACCCCTCCAAGCCCTTCGCCGTCATCACACCCGCCGATCTCCCACCCGGCACCAAGTGGGTCTTCGACCACCCCTTCTACGTCATCCTCAACTTCGCCATCGGCGAGGCCGGATTCCCCGGCTCAACCGACTCCACCACCCCACCCACCGGCCGCATGTGGGTCGACTACGTTCGCTTCTACCAGCAGGATTTGGCATCTAGGTAGCCCGAGCCTTTAGGCTCGGGTCTCTCCGGAGCGGATAGAAGTAGGGGCTTTGGCCCCTCGAGTATGCCTCGTCCTCTTGACACGCACGATATACTTAACTTAAGGGATAAAGAAACGAGCCCGGCTCATCACCGGGCCTTTCCATTCCCATAACTCCAGTCCTTTGAAGATTTTGCGGGCAACAACCCCGGAAAATCAAGACTTTAGGCCTTTACGAACACTTAGGTCCACCCCTAAGTCCAATCTTTGGAAGATTTTGCGCAAAAAGTGACGGGGGGAGGGGTCCTACAGTTTGTAAGCCTTCCTCACCAGGTTCACCGTCAGGTCTTTGGCCGTCTGGAACGCCTCATCCTCATCGAGTCTGCCCTCCGCCACGAGCCTCGCGAGGAACGCACAATCCACCCTCCTCGCCACATCGTGCCGAGCCGGAATCGACAGAAACGCCCTGGTGTCGTCGTTGAACCCCACCGTGTTGTAGAACCCGGCCGTCTCCGTCGCCTCCTCCCGGAACCTCCTCATCCCCTCTGGCGAGTCATGGAACCACCACGGCGGCCCCAGCCGCAGGCAAGGATAGTGCCCCGCCAGGGGGGCCAGTTCCCGCGAGTACGTCGACTCATCCAGCGTGAACAAAATAAAAGTGAAATTCGGCTCATTCCCGTACTTCGAGAGCAGCGGCTGCAGCCCGCGAACATAATCCGTCGGTGAGGGAATATCCGCTCCCTTATCGCGCCCGAACTTCGCATACACCAGCGCATTGTGGTTGCGGATCGAGCCCGGATGAAGCTGCATCGTCAGCCCATCGTCCACGCTCATCCCAGCCATCTCCGTGAGCATCTGCGCCTGAAACAACTGTATGTCTCCAGGCTGCGTCTTGCCGCTGTAGATACGCTCATACAGCGCCGAAGCCTCGCTGAACGGCAGATCCGCGGTCTGCGCCGTCAGGTGCCCATGATCCGTAGCCGTAGCACCGTTCTCCTTGAAGAACGCCCTACGCTTGCGCAGCGCAGTCAGATAGCCCTTCCATGTCGAAACGTCCTCGTTGGCTACCTCACCAAGCTTCGCCAGGTTCTCCCGGAAGCCGCTGTACTCCGCATCAACAACAGCATCAGGACGGAACGTCGGAATTACGCGACCTTTCCATCCGCTTTCACGGATCTTCTTGTGCTGTGTGAGCGGATCAAACGCTGTGTCGGTCGTGGCCAACACCTCGATGTTGAAGCGGTCGAAGAGAGCGCGAGGACGGAACTGCGGCGTGCGCAGAGCCTTGTCGATCGTGTCGTAGTACTCGCCGGCGTTGTCGGCGCTTAGTCGGTCCTTAAGACCGAACTGCTTTTCGAAGGCGTAGTCAATCCAGAGACGTGTTGGTGTTCCGCGGAAGAGAAAGTAGTTCTTTGCGAAGATCCGCCAGACCTCACGCGGGTCGGCCTTCTGCTTGCCGTCCGACTGCGGAATGCCCAGCGACTCCATGCTGATGCCCTGCGAGTACAGCATGCGGAAGATGTAGTGGTCGGGCTGGATGAAGAGCGCCGCGGGATCAGGAAACGGCTGGTCGTCTGCAAACCACTGCGGATCCGTATGCCCGTGCGGGCTGATGATCGGTAGGTCCACAACGGACGCATATAGCTTTGCCGCAACACTTCTCGCCGCAGGCTCGGCAGGAAATAGCCTGTTCTCATCCAACATTGTTCGCACCCTTCAAAGCGCTCATCTCAAACTCAATGCACTTCGTTTGGACAGCGTACCAAATGTGGCGCACTCCTGTCTGACAGGTAAGTTACCTAGCCAGCCGTCGGGTTGTTGAGGGCCGTGGTCTACTGGAAAGAAGGGAGCCAAACGATTTAGTCACACCTGGAGATTCTGTTTGACCACTCTGCACAGCCCTGTCAGCCTGGATACCACCGAGTTTCTTGCCCGTGTCTACGAGGCCGAACCTCGCATCGCAGTCTTCGATTGTGATGGAACGCTCTGGGGACCGGACTCAGGCTCGTCGTTCATGCACTGGACGATAGAGACCGGCTTGCTTTCACCAGAGGCAGTAGCGTGGTTAAACGAGCGCTACGAGGGATACAAGCGCGGCCAGGTGTCGGAGCTTGCGATCTGCGGTGAGATGGTGCAGGTGTATCGAGGCATCCCGGAAGAAACACTGCGCAAGGCAGCAGCAGAGTTCTTCCGTGAGGTTATCGAGGCGCACATCTTTCCCGAGATGTTGCAACTCGTCCGCGATCTGAAGGCGGCGGATGCTGAGATCTGGGCTGTGAGTTCTACGTGCGACTGGGTGGTCGAAGAGGGAGTGAAGCGCTTCGGCATCCCGGCGAATCGCGTACTGGCGGCATGCGTGGAATGTTCAAACGGCGTGGCAACGGACAGGCTGCGCGATGTACCCACCGATGAAGGCAAGGTCGCATCGCTCGCGCGTGTTGGCGTGACGTCACCGGATGCGGTCTTTGGCAACTCCGTGCATGACGCGGCGATGCTCTTGATCGCGAAGCATCCATTCCCGGTGAATCCGTCGACTGAGCTCGCAAGCTTCAGTGCGGAGCACGGGTGGCCGGTGTACTACCCCCAAGCTGTCCACCGATAGCGCCAGTGACAATTGAATTACAAATTGACTGGAGAAAGCGCTTTGCGGAATCGAAAGGTGCACCCAGAGCGCAACGCCCACCGTCTACACTGAGAGCGAGACGTGAAACGGTCAATTCGCAAACTGCCGTCGAGCTCCCCGTCCTTCACCAGGCCGCTTCGTTACGTGGTTGCCGGTTTGATTCTGCGCGGAGATCATTCGCAGCGCGAGGTGTTGATCTGCCAGCGAAGCCCCGACAAGCCGATGGGTTTGAAGTGGGAGTTTCCGGGCGGCAAGGTCGAGCCTGGTGAGACTGCCGAGCAGGCGTTGGCGCGAGAGCTGGATGAAGAGCTGGGCATTCACGCAACGGTAGGCCAGGAGATCACGGCAATTCGCCACAACTACCGGAACGGCGGCGCGATCCACATTCAGTTTTTTGCAATCGAAAGCTTTGCAGGAGAACTCCGCAACCTGGTCTTTCACGATATGCAGTGGAGCACCTTCGATCGCCTGCCGGAGTATGACTTCCTGGATGCAGACCTGACGCTCATTCGCGAGCTTGCCGAGGGCAAGCTGCTCTAGTTTCCGCGAATGAATCCGAGGAGCATGACGACCGTGAGGATGGTTGCGAGCGCGGTCAGCGTCCAGGCGACGATGTTGTAGGACATCTTGTTGCGCTTCGCGCCCATCAGCGACTTCTTGTTCACTAGGATCAGCATGAAGACGAGTACTGCAGGAAGCAGAACGCCGTTGAGCACCTGCGAGAGCACTGCGAGCTTGGCCGGCGGCTGCTTGGAGATGAGAATTACGGCTGCTCCGACAATCAGCAGACCGGTATAGAGCCAGTAGAAGACAGGCGCTTCGCGGAACTTCTTGCTTAGACCGCTTTCGAATCCGAGCGACTCGCACACTGTGTACGCGGTCGAGAGCGGCAGGATGGACGCCGCGAAGATGGAAGCATTCAGCAAGCCGAAAGCGAAAAGGACAGAGGCATACTGGCCGCCGAGTGGACGCAGGGATTGCGCAGCATCGGCGGCATCGCGGATCTGGTGGATATTGCCGACGAAGAGCGTTGCAGCGCAGGCGATGACGATGAACGCAGCGACGATGATGGAGAAAACCGAGCCGAATACGGCATCGATCTGCGCAAACCTCAGCTTCGACTGTGATGTTCCCTTGTCGACGACTGACGCCTGGAGATAGAACTGTTGCCACGGCGCTACTGTCGCGCCGATGAGGCCGACGGAGAGGTAGAGATAGTCGGAGTTGCGCAGGTCGCGCAGGTGCGGAAGGCGCAGCGTGTCCTTGACCGCGGAGTTCCAGTTGGGATGGGCGAGCACGGCGGTGATGATGTAGGCGATATAGAGGAAGCTGAGGCAGACGAAGAGCTTTTCGAGCTTCTTGTAGTCGCCATAGACGACGAGCACCCAGACAAGCACGGCCACGACGGGAACTGATATCCACTTGCTGATGTGGAAGAGCGCAGCGCTGGAGCTGACGCCGGCGAACTCGCTGACGACGTCACCCAGGTTACAGAGGACGAGGCCGAACATCAGCATGGCGGTGATGCGGAGGCCGAACTCTTCGCGAATGAGTTCGCTGAGGCCTTTGCCGGTGACAACGCCCATGCGCGCAGAGATCTCCTGCGCGAAGGCGAGCATGATCGCCATGGGGATCATGGTCCAGAGGAGCGCGTAGCCGAACTGCGCGCCGGCGGTGGCGTAGGTGTAGATGCCGCCGGAATCGTTATCGACGTTGGCTGTTATGAAGCCGGGACCAAGCACTGCGAGGATCAGCAGAATGCTTGTGCGCCAGCGTCTCCAGCGATTCATCGGGCGGCCCTCCGGCGGTTAGTGGGCTGCGGAGGCCAGGCCTTCACGCTGCACAAGTTCATAGAGACGCATGGCCGGCTGTTCGAGGCTGGCGTCCTCTGCTACATGGACATTCTCTCTGATGTGCGCCGGGTTCTTCGAGGACACGAGGAGAATTGTGTCCGGATGCAGAATCAGCGCTGCCTTCAGCATAAGCGCTGCGAGCTGTTCGCGTCGCGCTAATTCACGGCTGGTGATCTCCGACCAGCGCCTGCAGCGTTCGTGATCGGCGGTGAGATTGTGGTGAAGCGCGTGCAGGCGGTCGGTTAACGCACGGTGATGGATGTGGAACGCCGCGCCCAGCGGCTCAGCCGGGTCGAGTATCGACCAGTCATGCTGTACAACCTGACAGTAGGCCGGGCGTTCGCGCAGCAATGCGGCGAGCTTCCCGCTGTCGCTGCCGACACCGAAGCTGCCGATCTTTTTTTGAGCGACGGCTTCGTGGAGGAAGTTGAGGAGGGAGTCGTCCGTGAGGTCGGAGGCTTCGGCTTCGTGGAGGAGCCAGACATCAATGAAGTCCGTGCGGAGCGCGCGGAGGCTGTTTTCGAGTGAGGAGCGTGCTTCATCGGCGGAGAAGCGCGACTTTTCCGCCGGTGCAGCGACCGCACCTGCGGCTCGTGCAATGCGGCGTTTGAGCGCAGGGACGCGCTGGAGCATTGGACCGACAACGCGCCGGGCTGTCCTCAGCATGCGGCCGCGTTTGGGGGGAGCGATGCCGTATTTCGTGGTGATGGTGATGTCGCGGTGGCGCGCGCGGAACTCGCCGAGGCAGCTTTCGGCTTCGCCGTAGCCGTACATGGGCGCGACGTCGAAGTGGCGAATGCCCTCGTCATATGCGGCCTCAAGCAAGCGCAGACTTTGGCGACGGCCGAGCGCGCCCATGATGGACGAACAACCGTAACCGAGCCGAGTTGTCTCGCGGCCGCTGGGTGCGAGCCTGATTTGTTCCACGATGCCTCCGCTTCACCGACTAGGTTACCGTCTGGTTGGATGCACGTCACTGACGGGCGAGACGATCTGCGAGGCGCATGGCGAGCGCGAGTACAGTGTGGGTGGGATTGGAGAAGCCGGAGGTTGGAAAGACTGCACCGCTGCAGACGTAGACGTTGCGGGTGCCGTGAAGAAGAAGGTCGGGGGTGACGATGCCCTCGGCTGGTGAGGCCGCCATGCGCATGCCGCCCATGTGGTGGTTGCTATCGTCGCAGCGCTCGAGGAAGGATGAATCGATGTTGATGAGTGTGGGGTCGGGCTCGATTTCACCTACACGTGCGAGGGAATTTGCGGCCGTCCCGGCGAAGGTGCGGATGGTCTCGAGTTCGAGATCGGAGATGCGCCAGTCGAGGCGCGCGCGGAGCAGGCCGAGCGAGTCGCGCTGCGTGGAAAGCGTGATGGAGCTGTCGCTGTCAGGGCGTTGCTCGCAGTGAACGCGGAGGCGGATTTCGGCCGAGGCTGGGTTATAGACGCGGTGGCGAAGGGCGTAACGCGCGGCCTGGCGGACGAGCAATGGAGCGTGACGGGCAGATCGCAAGATGTCCGTGGCGTTGAGTTCGCCGAAGCGGGCGCGGAAGAGATGTTTGGCGGTGGTTTTGGTGGCGGCGAGGGCTTCGTCGACGTTGCTGGAGAAGCTCATGGTCGCGGCACAGTTGAGGATGCGGGCGCGGCGCTGCACGGCCGGGCTGAGGCGGAGTTTCGGGTGGTACTTGAAGCCGCGGAGGAAGATGTTGTCGAAGAGTTCCGCGAATTGGCGGCGGTTGCGCGGGATTACGCGCGCGGCGTTGGCGTCAACGTGGTCCTGGAAGTGGCGGCCGAGGAGGCCGGAGCGGTTCCAGGGGAGATCGCCCGGGCGGGGCTGCAGGAAGAAGCGGACGCACTCGATGGTGCCCATGCAGAAGACGAAGTGGTCGGCCTGGAGGATGATTTCAGTTCCCTGCTGTGTGCGGACGCGGAGTGCGCGGACGGTCTCGTTCTCGAGGAGGAGCTCGACGGCGTTGGCGTGCAACCAGACCTGGAGGTTGTCGGCGGTTTCGAGGGTCCTGGCGTGCAGGCGTGCAAAGTTGGGCTCGGGGCACCAGCGTGTGAGATAGGACTGCAGTTCGGGGAAGGATGGTTCGGGAAGGCCGAGGGCCTTCCAGACGTTGGCATCGTTGCAAGCCACGCTGCTGAGACCTTCGAAGTCGAGTGCGCGGCGGTAGAAGGGCTCGAGGTCGGAGTGGGAGAGTGGCCAGCCACTGCCGGTGATCCAGTCGCGGCGCTCGAAGTCTTCGGGGTTGAGTTCGTAGACCTGGCCGCCCCAGCGGGTGGTTGTGCCGCCGTGTACGCGGAAACGACCGGTGTGGATGCCGCGGTGCTCGTGGCCGACGACCTCGCTGCGGTAGGGCTCCTGGGCGGCGTCTTCGATGTCGCGGCCGCCGCCTTCGAGGACCATGACGTTCTTGCCTCGTTTTGAGAGCTCAACTGCGAGGCAGATGCCTGCGGCGCCTGCGCCAACGATGCAGATCTGCGGACGGTAGTCGGGCGACGGCTTCTCGCGAAGGAGGTCGCGGATCATCGGGCAGCCTCGTTCGTGGCGAGGATGGTGCGCAGGCGAGCGATGATCGCGGCGACCTGTGCGTCGTTGTGGTAGCCGCTGGTCTCGGCGCGGCGCCGGCCGGCGGCGGCGATGCGAGTGCGCGCGGCTTCGTCGGGAAGATAGCGGCGGATCTTGGCAACGCACTCGTCGATGCCTTCGAAGAAGACGGCCTCTTCGTCTTCGACGAAGCGGGCGAGGTGGCCGGGTGAACGCTCGGCAAGCAGGAAGCCTTCGCAGGCAGCGATCTCGAAGCTCTTGTGCACGAACTCGTCGTGGTTGGAGTGGGTGAGAAAGCTGAGGTTGATCTTCGAACGCCAGATGCCTTGACGGTAGTCGTCGCGAAAGAGCTCGCCATGGCCGCGGTAGATTGCGGCGGTGGCTTCCGGGCCCAAAGCCTTCTTCCAGACGAGGCCACCATTGACGACGACCGGGAGGCTGAACTCTTTCCAGAGGCGGGTGAGGAATTGCGCGCGGTCGTCGTAGGGGGTGCCAATGAAAGAGACGCCGCGGTCGCGGTCCTTGTCGGTCCAGCCGACGGGCGGCGGGAAGTGGATGGTGGGCTCGTAGGCAGTCTGAATTTTCAGGACGTCGCGGGCGCCATGTTCCTGGTATTCGACCACGTTTTTGTCGCGCTGGACGACGTGCAGATCGAAATGGGTGAGGTCCTTTTTGTAGAGGCGCCAGCCGGGATCGCCGCGTACACCAAAGACGTTGTCGATCATGTAGCTGATGCTGACGATCCCCATGCGGCGAAGCTCTACGAGGGTCTGCGGCTGGAGGGCGAGGAGCTTGTCGGCCCAGAAGATGTCGGGGCGCTCGCGCCCGGCAGTGGCGAGGATGTCGCGATTCAGGCGTGTGACCCAGGGTCCCCACTGTACGCGATGAATGATTTTTCGCAGGGTCGGGTTCGAGGGCTGGTACTCGAACGCGTTGAGAGAAACAACGCGGTGGCCTCGCCGCTCGAGAGCCCAGAGGCGGTAGAGCGAGGAGTCGTTGGGTGAGAGGCCGGAGACGTAGAGGATCTTCAGCGGGCGATCTGGTTGCTGGTTTGAATCCATGCCGCGATTAGCCCTCACGCAGCTGGGCGATGACCTGCTCAGCATGGATGACGCCGGCGACGTGGCGTGCGGTATTGACTACGGGCAGGGAGCGCAGATTGTACTTGTCGAAGAGCTCTGCGACCTCCGCGTCTCGCGCGTGCAGGCCACAGGAGACGATGTGGCCTTCAGAAAGCGAGGAAAGCTTAGTGTCGTGTGGCGCGAGGAGAAGACGCGGCAGCATGACCACTCCGTCGAGCTTCTTTTCATCGTCGAGGAGGTAGATTTCAGAGATGGTGTCGGGATCGCCTTCGAACTGGCGAAGAGCCTCGATCGCTTCAGTGACCGTGGCGTCACGCGGCACGCTGATGAAGTCGGTGGTCATGCGGCCAGCAGCGGTTTCGGCGGAAAACTCGAGCAGTTCCTCGACGTCCTGGCGCTCCTCGGGTTCCATCTCCTCGAGGATCTTTTCGGATTCCTCTTCGCTGAGTTCGGCAAGTACGTCCGCAGCGGCGCCGGGATCCATCTCCTCGATGATGTCGGCAGCGCGTTCGGAGTCCATGCGCTGCAGGAGTTCTTTCTGAAGCTTCGGTTCGATCTCTTCGAGTGCTTCGGCGGCAGTCTCCTCGGGAAGGCTGGTGAAGACGGCCTCGCGTTCGGCGGGCGCAAGATCCTCAAGGATGTCCGCGATATCAGACGGATGCAGCTTGGCGAGGCGTTCCTGACCAATCTTCAGGCGCACGCGGCGCGCGGGATCGCGGTCAATGAGATCGACGCAACTCCATGGGATCAGGCGTGACGGAATATTGTTAACGATGCCGTCGACGGTGCCCGCAGGCAGACCTTTGAGCAGCCGGCGCGCCGCGCCGCGGAGGCCGATCTCGACGTCCTGAATCAGTAGCGTCGTCGCGTGCCCGGTTGGACCATCCTCTGTCCAGGCAAGATTGACGTCGTTGACTCGTACGACTTTGCGGCCGTCGACATCGATGATCTGCTGATCGAGCAGATCGCGCTCAAGGAAAAGCGTGTCGGTAAGGCTGGGAGCGGGATGAGGTGGTGAATTGGTGCGGAGCCGCCTGTCCGATGCGAGGGGCTTTGCAAGGTCCTCGATAGCGACCATCGAGCGATGGGCCGCGCCGCGCTTCGAGACCAGCAGACCGGAGACACGATTGCTGTCCTTGCCGACGTCGACTGCGAGTTCCTGGACTCGGCCCAGGCTTCGGCCGGAGTTATCCACGACCTGCATGCCGACAAGCATGGCGACTGTCGTCGGATTGGTCGTGGTGTTCTCCATGGTTCTTCCCTAACCTTAACCCATCCTGCAGGCGAGCGCACCGCACTAAGGTGCACCAGTCTATCGGATGCTACGGTGCAGAAAACAGCCACCGCCGGAGCGGTGGCTTGTAGCGATGAACGGATTATGACGGCTACTTTGTGAAATCGACGGTAGGCGCCTGGGCGTTGTTCGGGTTGCCCTTGAAGTACTCGTTGCGCACAGGGAATTTTGAGCCTGCCCAGATGCTGTTTGGGAACTGCTGGACATAGGTGTTGTAGTCCTGCAGCGCGAGGTTGTAACGGCGACGGGCTACGGCGATGCGGTTTTCAGTGCCAGCCAACTCGTCCTCGAGGCGCATGAACTGGTCGTTACCCTTGAGGTTGGGGTACTCCTCCTGCAGCCGGAAGAGAGGTCCCAAAGCCACGTCCAGTCGTTGATTGGCACTGATGCTGCCAGCGCGATCTGAAGAGGAGGCCAGGACAGCAGCGCGAGCGTTGGCAATGTTCGTCAGGACGGTCTCTTCCTCCTTGACGTAGCCCTTTACGCTGGCGACGAGGTTCGGGATGAGATCGAGGCGCCGCTGCTGCTCTATGTCCACCTGCGAGTACGCGCTATCGATCTGCTGATTCAATGCCACCATGTGGTTGTGTGAGGTGATGTAACTGCCGGCTCCCAGCAGCACCACCACAATGATCAGACCCACCACTCCGAGTGCTACCCAGGCACCTTTCATTGTTCTTCCTTTCGTGCGAGTTGACTCGCTCTTCAGCTTACTTGAACTACCAGTTCCCGCTGGCCCCACCACCGCCCGAACCACCACCGAATCCGCCGCCGAAGTCGCCTCCGCCATCACCACCACTTCCGCCACCGCCACCGCCCCATCCGCCGCCTCCACGACGACCGCCACCCATCATGTTGCCGAGGATGAACCAAGGCAGCCAACCGGCGCCTCCACGACGACCTCCGCGGAAGATGAAGAAGATGATGACGAAGAAAACAAGGATGCCCAGCCAGTCCTTACGACCACGTTGCGGCTCGGGCTGGCGAACCGGGTGCTGTAGCGGCGCGAGTGTGACGTTTGCATCGACAGCAATGACGTTCGCGATTTGCTGCTGAGCTTCCAAGAGCCCGGGCCCGTACTCGCCACGTTGCAAATAAGGGACCATCGTGCGACCGATGTCGCCGACCTTGGCGTCATTGAGGATGCCTTCAAGGCCGTAGCCAACCTCGATGCGGCGCTTGCGGTCGTTGATCGCGAGAAGCATGAGGACACCGCGGTCAGAACCCTTGGGACCAACCTTCCACTTGTCCTCGAGGTCGGTTGCGAACTCCTCGATGCTTACGCCGTCGAGTGAATGAATCGTAACGATGACGATGGTGGCGTGAGCCTGCTGGTAGACCGCGCGGCTGAGCTGCTCCATCTGCTGCTTCGAACCGGCGTCGATGACACCGGCAAAGTCCGAGACATAGCTTTTGGGCTGCGGGAGCTGATTGACAGATTCGGCGGGCGCAGAGACACACCCAAATGAAGCAACGAGCAAAAGCAGGACAGCGAAGCGCTGAAGAACTCTCACAGGGCTATCCTACGCTGCGCGCAACAGAAAGCCCCTGCGAAATCGGTCCAGGGGCTTTGCAATCTGTGATGCTCGGATGTTGGAGCTACAGCTTCTTCTTCAGGTCGTAGGCCATGTTTTTGTGTGCTGCTACGACGCTCTTGCCGTGCTCGACGGTGGTCCTGAACTTCGCGTCCTTGGTGTCCTTAACTTCAGTGGTGAATGCATCCAGGACCTTCGAGTGGTCGCTCACCATGTCAGAGATGTACGCCTTGTCGAAGTCGTTACCGGACATGCCTTGGAGTTTGTCGTATTCTTTTTGAGCGTCGGAGCTAAGGGCTGTGGGCGCTTCGATTCCCCACTGTTCGGCGTACGGCTTCATCGTCTGCCCGAGCTTCGTGTGGTCGGTCACCATGCGACGACCGAAGTTCTTTACGTCGGGATTGGTCGCCTTCTGTTCGGCGAGCTTGCCGAGTTGGATCTCGTCGTAGTTGCCCTGCGAGACGTCAGTGAGGAATTTCTTGTCGCTATCGGTTGCCTGCGCGCTTGATTTCGGTGCAAATAACAGTGCTGCTGAGCCGATCGCGAGACAGCACATCAGGTAAGTAGCCCTTTTCATCATCGTCTCCGTACGCGGCGCTGCCGCCGCGTCAATAAATGACGTACGGTTTTTGGAGTCCAGGGGCAAGCGGCGCGTTGTATCGCATTTCGCAACTGCTATCGATATGCTTTACATATCGGAGACCTATGCAGAACATAGCCGCAACACAGCCACCCGTTGCCGAACGCGAGCCCCATACAACGCGAATTCATTCGACCGAGCTTCACGATGACTATGCCTGGATGCGGGACAAAGAGAGTCCTCGCGTGCTGGAGTACCTGAAGGCGGAGAACGCGTACACGGCCTCTATGATGGCAGGCACCGAGGAGTTGCAAAAGCAGCTCTATGACGAGATTCTGTCGCACATCAAAGAGGATGATGTCTCAGTACCGTATCGCGACGGCGCGTGGGAGTACCTGGTTCGGACGGAGAAGGGACTGCAGTATCCGCGGTATTGCCGGAGGCCGGCGGGTTCGACGCCGAGCTTGAACTCGACGGAACCAATATCGGATGAGACGGTCATTCTGGATGTGAACAAGCTGGCCGAGGGGCAGCCATTTATGGCGATTGGCGACAGCGCCGTGAGCCCGGATGGCTTGTTGTTGGCTTACACCACGGACAGCACGGGGTTTCGCCAGTACACTCTGCACATCAAAGACCTGACAACGGGACAGGTCCTTGCAGATACGGCGGAGCGCGTGGGCTCGCTCGCGTGGGCGGCCGATTCGAAGACCTTGTTCTAT
>Ga0157372_10005270_pt1 | contig 13727 bp, 8 predicted proteins | sample C55metaG_FD_115307 | JGI IMG/M metagenome (GOLD analysis project Ga0157372, IMG submission 115307) | Corn rhizosphere microbial communities from Kellogg Biological Station, Michigan, USA - C5-5 metaG | ecosystem: Host-associated > Plants > Roots > Rhizosphere > Soil | place: USA: Michigan... | reverse complement strand
GTGAAGGGCGAGGTGCTCGAGCTCAAGAACACCATCAACACGATGGTGGACCAGCTGCGGTCGTTCGCCTCGGAAGTGACGCGGGTGGCGCGCGAGGTGGGCACCGAAGGCAAGCTCGGCGGCCAGGCGCGAGTCGAGGGCGTGTCGGGTACGTGGAAGGACTTGACCGACTCCGTGAACTACATGGCCTCGAACCTCACGGGCCAGGTGCGCAACATCGCGGACGTGACCACGGCCGTGGCGCGGGGGGACCTCTCGCGCAAGATCACGGTGGACGTGAAGGGCGAGATCCTCGAGCTCAAGAACACCATCAACACGATGGTGGACCAGCTCTCGTCGTTCGCGGCGGAGGTGACGCGGGTGGCGCGCGAGGTGGGAACCGAAGGCCGTCTCGGCGGCCAGGCGGACGTGAAGGGTGTGGCGGGCACGTGGAAGGACTTGACCGACTCCGTGAACTCCATGGCGTCGAACCTCACGGCCCAGGTGCGAAACATCGCCGACGTGACGACCGCCGTGGCGAAGGGCGACCTCTCGCGCAAGATCACGGTGGACGTGAAAGGCGAGATCCTCGAGCTCAAGAACACCATCAACACCATGGTGGACCAGCTCTCGTCGTTCGCCTCGGAAGTGACGCGGGTGGCGCGCGAGGTGGGCACCGAGGGACGACTCGGCGGCCAGGCGCAGGTGCGCGGCGTCGCCGGCACGTGGAAGGACTTGACCGACTCCGTGAACTACATGGCCTCGAACCTCACGGGCCAGGTGCGCAACATCGCGGAGGTGACCACCGCGGTCGCGAAGGGCGACCTCTCGAAGAAGATCACGGTGGACGTGAAGGGCGAGATCCTCGAGCTCAAGAACACCATCAACACGATGGTGGACCAGCTCCGGTCGTTCGCGGCCGAGGTGACGCGCGTGGCGCGCGAGGTGGGTACCGAAGGCAAGCTGGGCGGCCAGGCCGTGGTGGAGGGTGTCTCGGGCACGTGGAAGGACCTCACCGACTCGGTGAACTCCATGGCCGGCAACCTCACGGACCAGGTGCGCGGTATCGCGAAGGTGGTGACCGCGGTCGCGAACGGCGACCTGAAGCAGAAGCTCACGGTGGAAGCGAAGGGCGAGATCGCGGCCCTCGCGGAAACGATCAACAGCATGATCGACACGCTCGCCACGTTCGCCGAGCAGGTGACCACGGTGGCGCGCGAGGTGGGTGTCGAAGGCCAGCTCGGTGGACAGGCGAAGGTGCCCGGTGCCTCGGGCACGTGGAAGGGCCTCACCGAGAACGTGAACCAGCTCGCGGAGAACCTCACGACGCAGGTGCGCGCGATCGCCGAGGTGGCGACCGCCGTGACGCAGGGTGACTTGACGCGAAGCATCACGGTGCAGGCGAAGGGCGAGGTCGCGGCGCTCAAGGACACCATCAACGAGATGATCCGCAACCTGCGCGACACGACGCAGAAGAACACGGAGACGGACTGGCTCAAGACCAACCTCGCCAAGTTCTCGCGCATGCTGCAGGGCCAGAAGGACCTGAACACCGTGGGCCGCCTGATCCTGTCCGAGCTGGCGCCCGTGGTGACCGCGCAGCACGCGGAATTCCACGTGCTGTCGGGCGGCGAGGATTCGCCGCACCTGACGCTCCTCGCGAGCTACGCCTCGGAAGGCGAGGGCGCGCATGGACGCCGCATCGGCCTGGGCGAAGGGCTCGTCGGCCAGTGCGCGCTCGAGCGTCGCAAGATCCTCCTCACCAACCCGCCGCCGGATTACCTGCGGATCGCCTCGGGCCTGGGTGCCGCGAGCCCGCGCAACATCCTGGTCCTCCCGATCGTGTTCGAGAGCCAGGTGAAGGGCGTGCTCGAGCTGGCGTCCTTCGAGGGATTCAGCGACACGCACCAGCAGTTCCTGGACCAGCTCACGGAATCGATCGGCATCGTGATCAACACGATCGAGGCCAACACCCGGACCGAGGACCTGCTCACGCAGTCGCAGACGCTTGCGCAGGAGCTGCAGAGCCGCCAGGAGGAGCTGCAGACCACCAACGAGGAGCTGCAGGAGAAGGCGCGGCTGCTGGCGCACCAGAACCAGGAGGTGGAGCGCAAGAACGCCGAGGTGGAGCAGGCGCGCCAGGCGCTGGAGGAAAAGGCGCGGCAGCTCGCCCTCACGTCCAAGTACAAGTCCGAATTCCTCGCGAACATGTCGCACGAGCTGCGGACTCCGCTCAACTCGCTGCTCATCCTCTCGGACCAGCTCTCGAGCAACGCGGAGGGCAACCTCACGCCGAAGCAGGTGGAGTTCGCGCGCACGATCCACTCGTCGGGCAACGACCTGCTCATGCTCATCAACGACATCCTCGACCTCTCGAAGATCGAGTCGGGCACCGTCGCGGTGGACGTGGGCGAGGTGCGCCTGGACGAGCTGCAGCGCTTCGTCGAGCGCACGTTCCGCCACGTGGCCGAGACCAAGGGGCTCAACTTCGAGATCCGCATGGATCCGCGGCTGCCGAAGGCGATCGCGACGGACGCGAAGCGGCTGCAGCAGATCCTGCGCAACCTGCTCTCGAACGCGTTCAAGTTCACGCACAAGGGCGAGGTCAACCTCGTCATCCGTCCGGCCTCGGCGGGATGGAGCCTCGACAACGAGGACCTCGGGCGCGCGAACGACGTGGTCGAGTTCTCCGTGACGGACACGGGCATCGGCATCCCCACCGACAAGCAGCAGATCATCTTCGAGGCGTTCCAGCAGGCCGACGGCTCGACCAGCCGCAAGTACGGCGGCACGGGCCTGGGCCTCGCCATCTCGCGCGAGCTCTCGCGCCTGCTGCGCGGCGAGATCCGCCTGGTGAGCGCGCCCAACAAGGGCAGCGTCTTCTCGCTCTACCTGCCGGTCGCGTTCCCGCCGACGAAGGTGAGCCGCAAGCCATCCGACGCGGCCGCGGTCGCGAGCGCCGCGATCGAGGCGGCGCGCCAGGCCGCGGAGGCACGCTCCGAGCGGCTGCCGGCGTCCCTCGAGGACACCAATGCGCTCGCCGGGGCGGATCCCCTGCCCATCCCGGCGATGCTGGTGAACGAGGCCGACGACGACCGCGAGAACACGCATCCGGGCGATCGCACGGTGCTCATCGTCGAGAACGACCTCGCGTTCGCGAAGGTGCTGCTCGAGGCCGCGCGCGAGGAGGGCTTCAAGGGCATCGTGACCTCGCAAGGCACCGCCGCGCTCACCATGGTGAACGAGGTGAAGCCCGCGGCCATCATGCTGGACATCTTCCTGCCGGACATCGACGGCTGGCGCGTGCTCTCGCGCCTCAAGAACGACCTCACGACGCGCTCGATCCCGGTCCACGTGATCTCGACCGAGGAGGCGCGCGAGCGCGCGCTCGAATCGGGCGCCCGGCGCTTCATCGCCAAGCCGATCCAGAGCCGCAAGGCCGTGGACGAGGTGCTGCACGAGGTGCAGGACTACATCTCGCGCGACCAGAGGAAGCTGTTGGTGCTGGAGCCCGACGCGGCGCGGCTGGAATCGATCCGCGCGTACCTGGCGCAGCTCGAGGGCGTCGAGGTGATCGGCGAATCGAGCGGCGAGCGGGCGGCGAGCATGCTGCGGGAGGGCTCGATCGATTGCGCGGTGGTGAACCCCGAGACGCCGGACTTCGACCTCAACGGCGTGATGGACGAGATGCGCGACCGCGGCGGGGCGCACATCCCGGTGATCGCCTACGGGCGGCATCAGGTGGCCTCGCTCGGCGCTGCCGCCGTGCAGCAGGAGCGCATTCCCGGCGTGCGCGAGGTGCACTCCCTCGAGCGGCTGCTCGACCAGGTCGTGCTGGCGCTGCACCTCGACGTCTCGCGCGTGAAGGACGAGCAGCGCAAGGTGCTGGACGACATCTACGGCTCGACCCGGGCGCTCGCGGGCCGGCGCGTGCTGATCGTCGACGACGACATCCGCAACATCTTCGCGCTGTCGTCCGTGCTCGAGGACTACGGCATGGACATCAAGACGGCCGACAACGGGCGCGAGGCGATCAACCTCGCGCGCCAGGGCGAGCTCGACGTCATCCTGATGGACATCATGATGCCGGAGATGGACGGCCTGGAGACGATGAAGGAGATCCGCAAGATCCCGAGCTGCAAGGACCTGCCGATCGTGGCGGTGACCGCGAAGGCGATGAAGGGAGACCGCGAGCGCTGCATCGAGGCGGGCGCCTGGGATTACCTCTCGAAGCCCGTCGATCGCGAGCAGCTCCTGACGGTGCTCAAGGCATGGCTGCACCGCTGAAGATGACAGAGACCGTCAACGCGCGGCTGCCTGTGGGCGGGACCACCCCGGATCCCGGCGCGGCGTCGTCGCCGCTCGAGCGAAGCAACATCCTCATCGTCGACGACCGCCTCGACAAGCGGGTGGTGTTCCGCACCATCCTGGAGGAGCTCGACCAGACGATCGTGACGGCCTCCTCGGGCGAGGAGGCGCTGCGCTGGCTCCTCGACAACGAGTGCGCGGTGATCCTGCTCGACGTGAACATGCCGGGCATGGACGGCCTCGAGACCGCGGAGCTCATCCGCTCGCGACGCAAGACCTCCCACACGCCGATCATCTTCATCACCGCGTTCGCCGACGAGATGCACACGGCGCGCGGCTACTCCCTGGGCGCGGTGGATTACATCCTCTCGCCGGTCGTCCCGAACATCCTGCGCAGCAAGGTGAAGGCGCTGGTGCAGCTGCACCGGCTCAACGCCGAGCTCAAGCGCCGGTCGGACGAGCGCGTGGCGCTCGTGCGCGAGCAGGCGGCGCGCACGATGGCCGAGGAGAACCAGCGGCGCGCGAGCTTCCTCGCGGAAGCCACGCAGGTGATGGCGAGCTCGCTCGACGTCGACACGATCCTCAAGGGCGCCTCGACGCTCCTCGTGCCGTTCCTCGCCGATTTCGCGGCCATCATGCTCGCCGGCGACGACGGGTCGGTGCGCGCGCGGCGCAGCTCCTCCGTCGCCGGGTGGGAGCACTATCTCAACCATGGCCGCAGCGCCTTCGATTCGCTGCTGGCCGAGATGCAGATGCGCGCGCTGCACGGCTCCGCGCACGAGCTCTCCGCGAGCCTCGCCGCCCCGGGCATGGCCGAGGAAGGCGAGGGCCCGAAAGGGGAGGTGCATGCCTTCCCGCTCATCACGCGCGGCAAGGCCCGCGGCGCGCTGCTGCTGGCCCTCGGCCCGTCCGGGCGCAAGCTCGCGGGGCAGGACCTGTCGCTCGCGGAGAACCTCGCCGGACGCGTCGCGGCCGCGCTCGAGAACTGCCTCCTGTACGAGGAGATCCAGCAGGCCGACCGCCGCAAGAACGAGTTCCTGGCGACTCTCTCGCACGAGCTGCGCAACCCGCTGGCGCCGATGCGCTCGGCGCTGCACATGCTGAAGACCCAGCCGGTCGATCCCGACAGGATGCGCGCGCTGGTGGAGACGATGGACCGCCAGGTCGGGCAGATGACGCGGCTGGTGGAAGACCTGCTCGACATCTCGCGCATCACGCGCGGCGTGATCGAGCTGAGGCACGAGACCCTCGAGGTCGGCGCCGAGGTGCGCAACGCCATCGAGTCCTGCCGCAATGCGATCGAGATCGGCCGCCACGCGGTGGTCATGGACCTGCCGCGCGACCCGGTCTACGTGGTCGCCGACCGCGTGCGGCTGCAGCAGGTGCTCGAGAACGTGATCCTCAATGCGGTCAAGTACACGAACCCCGGGGGCCGCATCGAGGTCAGTGCCACAGGCGAGATCTCCGATGCGGTGATCCGGGTGAAGGACAACGGCATCGGCATCGCGCCCGACAAGCTGCAGCAGGTATGGGACCTCTTCGTGCAGGTGGACGACTCGCCGGAGCGCGCGCGCAAGGGGCTGGGCATCGGCCTCGCGCTCGTGCGCGACCTGGTGAAGCGCCATGGCGGGAACGTCGAGGCGGCAAGCGACGGCCTGGGCCGGGGTAGCACTTTCACGCTGCGGTTCCCCAGGGCCGTGCGCCATGACATGGAAACGACGGAAATGAACGCGACACAGACCACTACGCATCGACCCACGGCCGCGGCCGGCAAACGGGTCCTCATCGTCGACGACAACGTGGACGCGGCCGAGACGCTCGCGATGATGCTCGAGCTCCTCGGGCAGCAGACGCGCCAGGCCCACGAGGGCAACAACGCCCTCACCGTGGCCCAGGAGTACCAGCCGGACGTGATCTTCATGGACATCGGGCTGCCGGGGCTCTCGGGGCACGAGGTCGTGACGAAGCTGCGCACCGAGCTCGGCATGACGGCCCCGTACATCATCGCGCTCTCGGGCTACGGCACCGAGGAGGACCGGCGCAAGTCGTTCCACGCCGGCTTCGACAACCACCTCGTGAAGCCGCTCGATCCCTCGGCGCTGCCGGGAATCCTCGAGCTCGCCGAGCGCCGCGCGGCCTGAATGCTAGAATGACGGGCATGAAAGCGATCACGGCGAGCGAAAGGGCCCCGGTTATGAGACCGCCGACGTGCCGGAGCCTCGAGCGTCACCGGTAGGACGAGCTCGCCCCTGAAAAGCGCGGCTGGTCCGCGCTTTTTTCATTCTGTCACCCCGGCGCAGGCCGGGGCCCGATCTCCATGCCCAACATCACGCTTCCGGACGGCTCCGTCCGTCAGTTCGACAAACCGGTCTCCGTCGCGGAGGTCGCGCAATCGATCGGCCCCGGGCTCGCCAAGGCGGCGCTCGGCGGCAAGGTCGACGGCCGCCTGGTCGACACGTCGTACCGCATCGAGCGCGATGCGAAGCTCGCCATCGTGACCGACAAGGACGCGGACGGGCTCGACCTCATCCGCCATTCGACGGCGCACCTCCTCGCCTACGCGGTGAAGGAGCTCTTCCCCGATGCGCAGGTGACGATCGGCCCGGTCATCGAGAACGGGTTCTACTACGACTTCTCGTACAAGCGGCCCTTCACGCCCGAGGACCTCGCCGCCATCGAGAAGCGCATGGGCGAGCTCGCGAAGCGCGACATCCCGGTCGCGCGCGAGGAGTGGAAGCGCGAGGACGCGGTGAAGTTCTTCGAGTCCATCGGCGAGAAGTACAAGGCCGAGATCATCGCCGCCATCCCCTCGGCCGACGCGATCAGCCTCTACCGCGAAGGCGACTTCGTGGACCTGTGCCGCGGGCCCCACGTCCCCTCGACCGGCAAGCTCAAGGTCTTCAAGCTCATGAAGGTGGCCGGAGCCTATTGGCGCGGCGACTCGAAGAACGAGATGCTCCAGCGCATCTACGGCACCGCGTGGGCGAAGAAGGAAGACCAGGACGCCTACCTCCACATGATCGAGGAGGCGGAGAAGCGCGACCATCGCCGCATCGGCAAGCAGCTCGACCTCTTCCATTTCCAGGACGAGGCGCCGGGCATGGTGTTCTGGCATCCCAGGGGCTGGGCGCTCTGGCAGCAGGTCGAGCAGTACATGCGCTCGGTCTATCGCGACAACGGCTACCAGGAAATCCGCTGCCCCATGATCCTCGACCGCTCGCTCTGGGAGCGAAGCGGCCACTGGGAGAACTACAAGGACAACATGTTCACGACGGAGTCGGAGAAGCGCGACTTCGCCATCAAGCCGATGAACTGCCCGGGCCACATCCAGGTGTTCAACTCGGACCTGAGGAGCTACCGCGACCTGCCGTTGAGGTACGGCGAGTTCGGCGCGTGCCATCGCAACGAGCCCTCGGGCGCGCTGCACGGGCTCATGCGCGTGCGCGGCTTCACGCAGGACGACGGCCACATCTTCGTGGCCGAGGAGCAGATCGAGGGCGAGTGCGTGGCCTTCCACAAGCTCGCGTTCAAGGTGTACGCCGACTTCGGCTTCACGGACATCGCGGTCAAGCTGGCGCTCAGGCCGGGCAAGCGCATCGGCACCGACGAGCAATGGGACAAGGGCGAGGAGGCGCTGCGGGCAGCGCTGCGTGCGTGCGGCACGCAATGGGACGAGCTGCCGGGCGAGGGCGCGTTCTACGGCCCGAAGATCGAGTACCACCTCAAGGATTCGCTCGGGCGCGCGTGGCAGGTCGGCACGATGCAGGTGGATTTCATGATGCCGGGGCGGTTAGGCTCGGAGTACGTGGCCGAGGACAACGCGCGCCGCGTGCCGGTGATGCTGCACCGCGCGATCGTGGGCTCGATGGAGCGCTTCATCGGCATCCTGATCGAGCACCATGCGGGCGCGATGCCGCTGTGGCTGGCGCCCGTGCAGGTGGTGGTGATGAACGTGACCGACCGCCAGGCGGACTATGTCCACGAAGTCGCGGGCCGGCTGCGCGAGGCCGGATTCCGCGTCGCGGCCGATTTGCGGAACGAGAAAATTACGTATAAAATTCGAGAACATAGCATTCAAAAGCTTCCTTACCAGCTGGTGCTGGGCGATAAGGAAGTCGCCGCGAGGACGGTCTCGGCGAGAACCCGCTCCGGAGAAAACCTGGCGCCGGTCGCGCTGGACGAGTTCGTTTCGCGCTTGAAAAGCGAGGTCGACGCTCGCACCTGAATGCTCTTGGGGCGCCGCCCGCGGATCTAGACCGCGAGCCGCGCGGGTGATCAACGATCAGAGGACATTTTCAGCATCGCTCAGGACAAAAACGCAGTACGCATCAACGGCGAGATCAACTCGCCGGAGATCCGCCTCGTAGGAGTGGAAGGCGAGCCGATCGGAATCGTGAGTCTCCAGGAAGCCATGCGCATGGCCGAGGAGATCGACATCGACCTGGTCGAGATCGCGCCCACCGCCAAGCCTCCGGTCTGCCGCCTGATGGACTACGGCAAGTTCAAGTACCGGGAGAGCAAGAAGGCGCACGAGGCGAAGCTCAAGCAGAAGCAGATCCAGGTGAAGGAAGTGAAGTTCCGGCCTGGCACCGACGAGGGCGACTACAAGATCAAGGTCCGCAACCTGACGCGCTTCCTGTCCGAAGGGGACAAGACGAAGATCACGTTGCGGTTCCGCGGCCGCGAGATGGCGCACCAGGAGCTGGGACTGCAGCTGCTCAAGCGCGTGGAGGCCGACCTCAAGGAGATCGGCGCCGTCGAGCAGTGGCCGAAGCTGGAAGGGCGGCAGATGGTGATGATCATCGCGCCGAAGAAGAAACACTGAGAATTGCGCGCAGTGGCGCGCTGCGTTCTCAGTGCCCCGGCGAAGGCCGGGGCAAGATGCATCAGGAGCAGTGAGATCGGACCCCGGCCTTCGCCGGGGTGACAGTTGTAGACAAGGTGTCTTCAGGTCCAGAAGCGCGGAAGGGTTCCGCCACCTGCTGCACCAACGCAAGGAAAGGAGCACGAAAGTGCCCAAGATGAAGACCAAGAGTGGCGCCGCCAAGCGCTTCCGGGTCCGCGGCAGCGGGTCGGTGAAGCGTTACCAGGCGGGCAAGCGCCACATCCTCACCAAACGCACCACCAAGAACAAGCGCCAGCTTCGCGGCGCCGCGGGGGTCGATGCGACCAACCTCGGCCACGTGAAAGCGATGCTTCCGTACGCCTAAGGAGCCGCCACCATGCCTCGCGTAAAACGTGGAGTCACGGCGCGCGCGCGCCACAAGAAAGTCCTCGAGCAGGCCAAGGGTTACCGCGGTCGCCGCAAGAACGTATACCGGATCGCCAAGGAAGCGGTGATGCGCGCGGGGCAGTACGCGTACCGCGACCGCCGCAACAAGAAGCGCGATTTCCGCTCGCTCTGGATCACCCGCATCAATGCCGGGACGCGCGAGCTCGGCGTCTCGTACAGCCAATTCATGGCGGGCCTGAAGAAGGCCGGCATCGACATGGACCGCAAGGTGCTCGCCGACCTCGCCGTGTTCGACAAGCCCGCCTTCGGGCGCATCGTCGAGCAGGCCAAGGCGAGCCTCGGGGCCTGACGAAGACGTAAAACGGACAGGGGGCTCTTCGGGGCCCCTTTTTTATTTCCCCCTCTCCCCCGGGAGAGGGTCGGGGTGAGGGTCAGTTGCAAGCACTCGACGACATTCTCAAGCAGGCGTCCGCCGCGATCGGCTCCACCGCCAGCATCGCGGACCTCGAGCAGGCCAAGGCGCGCTTCCTCGGCAAGTCCGGCTCGTTGACGGAATTGCTGAAGGGGCTGGGCAAGCTCTCCGCGGACGAGCGCCCGAAGGCGGGTGCGGCGATCAACCAGGCGAAGGCCGAGGTGGAGTCCCTCATCCAGCGCCATCGCGACGCCATCCTCGCGCGCGAGCTCGATGCGAAGCTCGCCGCCGAGTCGGTCGACGTGACGCTCCCGGGGCGGCGCCAGTCGCCGGGCGGGCTGCATCCCATCGCGCTCGTGCAGCGGCGCGTGGAGCAGCTCTTCCTCTCGATGGGCTTCTCGGTCGCCGACGGACCCGAGATCGAGAACGACGACTACAACTTCACGGCGCTCAGGATGTTCCCCGACCATCCGTCGCGCAGCATGCAGGACACGTTCTACGTCGAGGGCACGGACAACGTCCTGCGCACGCACACCTCTCCCGTGCAGATCCGCTACATGCAGGCGCACGAGCCGCCGGTGCGCATCATCTGCCCGGGACGCGTGTATCGCGTGGACCACGACGCGACGCATTCGCCGATGTTCCACCAGGTCGAGGGGCTCTGGGTCGAGGAGGGCGTGAGCCTCGCCGACCTCAAGGGGACGCTCACGCAGTTCTGCCGCGCCTTCTTCGAGCGCGACGACATCGCGATCCGCTTCCGCCCCTCGTACTTCCCGTTCGTCGAGCCCGGCGTCGAGATCGACATGGAGTGGTCGCGCAAGGAAGGCGAGGTGAGCTACCTCGAGATCGGCGGCGCGGGCGTGGTGCACCGCGACGTGCTCGCGAACGTGGGCATCGATCCCGGGAGGTATTCGGGCTTCGCGTTCGGCATGGGGCTCGACCGCCTCGCGATGCTCAAGTACGGCGTGAACGACCTCAGGCTCTTCTTCGAGAACGACCTGAAGTTCCTGGCGCAATTCCGATGAAGATATCCGTTCAATGGCTGCGTGAGCTGGTCGATCTCGGCGACATGCCGGTCGACGCGATCGCGCGCACCCTTACCATGGGCGGCCTCGAGGTCGAGGAGATCACGCCCGTCGCTCCCGCGTTCTCGGGAATCGTCGTCGCGCACGTGAAGAGCGTGGCGCCGCATCCCAACGCCGACAAGCTGCGCGTGACCGAAGTCGACGCGGGAACGGGCGAGACGCTCCAGATCGTGTGCGGTGCGCCCAATGTCGCGGCGGGCCAGAAGGTGCCGTGCGCGCTCGTGGGCGCGAAGCTGCCGGCCATCGGCGGCAACGCGGGCTTCGAGATCAAGCGCGCCAAGCTGCGCGGCGTCGAGTCGAACGGCATGCTCTGCTCCGCGCGGGAGCTCGGGCTCTCGGAGGACCACGCGGGCCTGCTCGTGCTGGACGCCGACGCCCCGGTCGGGCGCGACGTGCGCGAGGCGCTCGGGCTGGACGACGTCTACCTCACGCTCAAGCTCACGCCCAACCGCGGCGATTGCCTCTCGATGCTCGGCGTGGCCCGCGACCTCGCGGCGTTGACGGATCGCGCGTTGCGCGCGCCGGCGCCCATGGCCGTGTCTGCGAAGGAAGCGGCGTCACGCGCCGTGCGCATCAGCGCGCCGAAAGCGTGCGGGGCTTATTTCGGGCGCGTGATCCGCGGCATCGATCCCGCGGCACGCACTCCGGAGTGGATGGCGCGCAAGCTCGAGCGCGCGGGCCTGAGGCCCATCCATCCGCTGGTGGACATCACCAACTTCGTGATGCTCGAGCGCGGGCAGCCGATGCACGCCTTCGACCAGGCGAAGCTCGAAGGCGCGATCGACGTTCGCTTCATGCGCGAGGGCGAGCGCGTGAAGCTGCTGAACGGTGAGACGGTCGAATACCAGCCGAACCTCCTCGCCATCACGGACGCGAGCGGCCCGGTCGCGCTCGCCGGCGTCATGGGCGGCTTCGACTCGATGGTCACCGAGGCCACGGCCGACGTCTTCTTCGAGAGCGCGTTCTTCCATCCCGAGGCGGTGCAGGGCAAGGCACGCGCCCTCGGCCTCTCGAGCGACGCGGCGTATCGCTTCGAACGCGGCGTGGACTTCGCCGGCTCGCGTGCGGCGCTGGAGCGCGCCACCGCGCTCGCGTTGGAGATCTGCGGCGGAAGCCCCGGGCCCATCACCGAGGCAGCCGGGGAATTCCCGCGGCGCGCGCCGGTTGCGGTGCGTCCCGCGCGCGTGCGCGCGTTGCTGGGCTACGACGTCGACGATGCGACCATGCGCTCGATCCTCGAGCGGCTCCGGTGCAAGCTCGACGTGCGCGCAGACACGCTCGACGTGGTCGCCCCGACCTGGCGCTTCGACCTCGCGATCGAGGAGGACTACGTCGAGGAAGTCGCGCGCGTGCACGGCTACGACCACGTGCCCGCGAGCCCGCCGCGCTCGGCGCTGCGCATGGTGCCGCAGCCCGACGGCCGGCGCACGCGCTTCGAGCTGCGCGACCTGCTCGCGGCGCTCGGCTACCAGGAGGTCGTGAACTACAGCTTCGTGCCCGAGGCGTGGGAGCGCGATTTCGCGGGCAACGAGCGGCCCGTGCGGCTCGCCAACCCGATCGCATCCCAGATGAGCGTCATGCGCACCACGCTTCTCGGCGGGCTGGTAGCGACCCTCCAGTCGAACCTCAACCGGGGCGAGACCCGGGCGCGGCTCTTCGAGATCGGGCGCTGCTTCGAAGGGCCGCAGGCGAGCCTGGAGGTGCAGCCCGAGAAGGTCGCAGGCCTCGCCTTCGGCAGCCGCTTCCCGGAGCAGTGGGGGCAGAAGGCCGTCCCGGTCGACTTCTTCGACGTGAAGGGCGACGTGGAAGCCCTGGCGGGGGCGCGGGAGCTCGTCTTCGAGGCCGCCACCCACCCCTCCTGCCACCCCGGGCGCTGCGCCCGCGTGAGCCTGGATGGGCACCCCATCGGGATCGTGGGCGAGCTCCATCCGCGCCTGCAGCAGGCCTGCGAGCTGGACCGCGCCCCGGTCGTCTTCGAGCTCCTGGCCGAGCCCCTCCTGGAGGGCGCTGCGGCCCGTTTCCAGGGCTTCTCGCGCATGCCGGTCGTGCGCCGGGACCTGGCCTTCACCGTCGCCGAAAGCCAGCCTGCGGGGCCCCTGGTGGCCGCCGTGCGCGGGCGTGTCCCGGCCTTCGTGCGCGCCGTCGAGGTGTTCGACCAGTACCGCGGCCAGGGAATTGAGGCTGGGCAAAAAAGCCTTGCGCTACGGATAGTTATGCAGGATACTGACAGGACTTTGACAGATTCCGACGTGGAGGCGGTAATGGCTTCCATCCGGGAACAACTGGCCCAACAATTCAGAGCCAAGCCGCGCACGTGAAAGACAAAGTCACCCTCACCAAGGCCGAGCTTGCCGACCTGATGTTCGAGAAGGTCGGGCTCAACAAGCGCGAGGCCAAGGACATGGTCGAGTCCTTCTTCGAGGAGATCCGGATCGCGCTCGAAAGGGGCGAGATGGTGAAACTCTCGGGCTTCGGCAACTTCCAATTGCGCAAGAAGCCACAGCGTCCCGGACGCAACCCGAAGACCGGCGAGGAAATCCCCATCACGGCGCGGCGTGTGGTCACCTTTCACGCAAGCCAGAAGCTGAAGAGCCTGGTGGAGAAGTCCTTCAATGGCCACGGAGAACCTGGCGACGACTGACCTGCCGCCGATCCCCGCGAAGCGCTACTTCACGATCGGTGAGGTGAGCGAGCTCTGCGGGGTGAAGCC
>Ga0157372_10005269_pt1 | contig 13732 bp, 10 predicted proteins | sample C55metaG_FD_115307 | JGI IMG/M metagenome (GOLD analysis project Ga0157372, IMG submission 115307) | Corn rhizosphere microbial communities from Kellogg Biological Station, Michigan, USA - C5-5 metaG | ecosystem: Host-associated > Plants > Roots > Rhizosphere > Soil | place: USA: Michigan... | reverse complement strand
TGCAGCAGTCCGCGACATGGACCAGCGCGGCACGCTGCACCGGATCCGCGTGCCGACGCTCGTCATCGCGGGGACCGAGGACAACGTGACGACGCCGGAGGATGCGCGCTTCATCGTCGACGAGGTGCGCAACGCCCGCTACGTCGAGTTGCAGGCCGCGCACCTGTCGAACATCCGGGCCGCGGGCGAGTTCACGCACGCGCTCGTGCAATTCCTTACTGGCCGCCTCTAACCTCCTTTTCCGGTTCATTCGAGACGCATGGACGAACGCGAACGCTACGACAAGGGACTGGACGTGCGCCGGGCGGTGCTCGGCGACGCGCACGTCGATCGCGCGCTTGCAAAGCGCAGTTCATTCAACGAGGAGTTCCAGGACCTGATCACGCGCTATGCGTGGGGCGAGATCTGGACGCGACCCGGCTTGCCGCGTCATACGCGCAGCCTGCTGACGCTCGGCCTGATGGTCGCGCTCAACCGGCAGGACGAGTTCAAGCTGCATCTGCGCGCGGCGTTCAACAACGGCGTCACGCGCGACGAGATCCGCGAGGTGCTGATGCATTGCGCGATCTACGCCGGCGTCCCGGCGGCGAACTCGGCGTTCCATTGGGCCGAGGATCTGTTCGCGCAGATGGACGCGCCGGGCTGATTCGTCGCTCGCTCGTGCCGCGAGTACCGGGCGCGTTACGGGGTGGGATCCGGGAGCCGCCGATGGAGCGGAAACGCCGCAGTTGCGTGCCCGAGACAGAAACGGCCGACGAGCATGCCCATCGCGCGCGCCTGTTGGAGCGCCGTTTCGTTTCGCGCATCGAGCCGCGCGGCCGCCTCGGCTGCCTCGTCGCGCAGCCGCGCCTCGTCGACGGTCAGCATCCGCCCGTGCTCGAGCACCATGCGCCCGCCGATCATCACGCTGTCGACCGCCGCGCCGTTCTCGGCGAACACGAGCTGCAGAAGCGGCGCGCGCAGCGGTACGTAGTTGATGTGCCGCAGGTCGACGAACACGATGTCCGCCGCGTAACCGGGGTCGAGACGGCCGACGCGACGAAGACCCAGCGCGGCCGCGCTGCCGACGGTCGCTGCGCGGAACACGCCGTCCACCGAGAGCCAGCGCGCCGGATCGGGATCGGCGACCCGTGACAGGTACGCCGCGAGGCGCAGCGCCTCGAACATGTTCTGTCCGTCGGACGTGTTCGTCGCGTCGGTGCCGATCGCGAGGTTGAGGCCCGCGTCGAGCATCGCGCGCGCCGGCGCGACGCCCGAGCCGATGCGCAGGTTGCTCATCGGGTTGTGCACGACGCTGGCGCCGGCAGCGGCAAGGCGGGCGATGTCGCTCGCATCGATCCAGATGCCGTGCGCGGCGCTGAAGTGCGGTCCCGGCAGGCCGAGCCGGACGAGGTGCTCGACCATGCTCTCGCCATAGCGCTTGACCGCAAGTACCGCTTGCGTCTTGGTCTCGGCCAGATGCGTCTGCAGACCGACGTCGAATTCGCGGGCGAGCGCCGCGCATCCTGTCATGAACGCGTCGCTGCAATGCAGCGGAATCGTCGGCGCGATGGCGGGCCGCACGAAATCACGGTCGAATGGCCACTGCGCAAACGTATCGCGCGCGGCGGCAAGGCTTGCATCGGCCGGCGCCGTCGCAAGCTTCGTCGCCCGGTCACGCACGGCGTCGGGTAACGATTCGAGGAGTCCGGGCAGCGCCTGGTAGAGCGTGCGGTCCGCGAGCATCGGCGCGACGACGGCGCGAATGCCCGTCTCCCGATAGGCGTCGGCGACGGCTTCGAGACCTTCGCGCGATGCGGCCGGAATCTCGACGAACAGGTCGTAGCACGCCGTGCAGCCCTTGCGGATCAGCTCGACGGCGCAGAGCATCGCGCTCAGCCGTTTGTCGGCAATCGTCCGGCTGGCGTTGATCGCGCCGCTCGCGCTCAGGAAAACCTCGAGCGGAACGCGGTCGTCGACGAGGCCCTTGCCGAGCGCGCCATGGCTGTGGGTGTGGCCATTGACAAGACCCGGGATCAAGAGGCGATCCGACGCGTCGACAACGCGATGCGACGTCGGATCGATGGTGCCGGGTGGCTCGATCGCGGCGATCAGCCCGTCCCGGACGAGGATGTCGGCGACGTCGCAAGTGCGCAGATCGCCGCGCAGCACGCGGCCGCCGCGAACGACAAACGAGCGCTCGTTCATCGGTCAGCTCCGCGGCACGACGAAGCATGATCCATGTTCATGCCGCCTCCGCTTCGCTCGTGCGCGTCATGTGGCGTCCGAGCTCGTAGCGATCGGCGTGCGCACGGCCGACTTCGTGGACGATGCATCCGCCGGACATCACCGCGATGCGATCGGCAAGCTCGAGCACTTCGTCCAGGTCTTCACTGACGAGCAGCACGGCAACGCCGCGGTCGCGCGCGTTCGCGATCCGGCCGCGAATCTCGGCGGCGGCTGCCGCATCGAGCCCGAAGCACGGGTTCTGCAGGATCAGGAGCCGCACGTCCTCGGAGAGCTCGCGCGCGAGCACGGTGCGCTGGACGTTGCCGCCGGAAAGGCTGTCGATTCGCGCGAGCGGCGAGGACGTCCGAATGCGATAGCGTGCAATCAGCTCCTCGGCGAAGCGGCGAAGCACGCGCCGGCGCAGCCAGCCGCGCCATGCGATCGGCGGCCGGTCGTAGCGGCGCAGCGCGAGATTCGCCATCACCGAGAGCGAGCGGACACAGTCGTTCGCAAGCGGCTCCTCCGTCAGCAGGTAGACGCCGTAACGCTGCATTTCGGCGCGCGTGCAGCGATAAGGTCGTCCGGCGATCACGACGCTCCCGCGCACGGCCTCGCGCTGTCCGGCCAGCACCTCGACGAGCTGCTTTTGTCCGTTCCCCGACACGCCGGCGATCGCGACGATCTCGCCCCCGCGCACCGTGAACGACGTATCGACAACCGCAAGCGTGCCACGATCGCCGAGCGCGGACAGATCGCGGACCTCGCAATACGCACCGGCGCACGGCGTCGTCTCGGCTGCTGCTGGAGCGCTCGCCTGACGCGCGGCCGTCGTGATCGCCGCCTGCCCGAACATCCGCTGCGCGAGCTCGTCGACCGTGGTCCACGCGACCTCGGTCGTCGCGAGGATGCGGCCGCCGCGCATCATCGTCACGTCCTGCGCGAAGCGCATCACTTCGCGGAACTTGTGCGTGATGAGCACGACGGTCAGCATGCCGGACTCGGCAAGGCGGCGCATCTCGGACAGCACCTGGTCGGCCTCGTCGGGCGTCAGGACCGACGTGGGCTCGTCGAGCACGAGGAAGCGGCGTCCGAGGTAGAGCTGTTTCAGAATCTCGAGCTTCTGCTTCTCGCCGGCGGCGAGCGACGCAACCGGCTGCGACGGATCCAGCCGGAACGGCATCGCGCGCATGAACTCGGACAGCGCACGGTGCTCGGCCTTCCAGTCGATCGTCGCGGGGATCTGCGCGCGCCCGAGAACGAGATTTTCGGCAACGCTCATCTGCGACACGAGCGTGAAATGCTGATAGACCATGCCGAGGCCGAGCGCGCGCGACTGTTGCGGGGAGCGGATCTCGTGCTCGACGTCGTCGACCAGGATGGCGCCGCTGTCGGCGCGGTAGTAGCCCATCACGCACTTGACGAGCGTGCTCTTGCCCGCGCCGTTTTCGCCGAGCAGCGCATGCACGCGTCCGGGCGCGAAGCGGACCGACGCGTCGGCGAGCGCCTGCACGCCGCCGAAGCGCTTCGACAGGTCGCGCACCTCGACGCAGGGCGGCTTCTGCATCGCGCTCATCGCGAGATCGACAATTCGCTCGGCGCCCCGGCAAGCGTGTGCCGTGTCGACGAGCTGTAGATCAGGAGCGCCAGCGTGAGCACGTAGGGCGCGGCGCTCCACAGGTAATACCCGGCGGTGATGCCGACGGTCTGCAGCGCCGGGCCCAACGCCGATGCGCCGCCGAACAGCAGCGACGCGTAGAGACAGCGCAGCGGATTCCAGCGCGCGAAGATCACGAGCGCGATCGCCATCAGACCCTGTCCGCTCGACAGCGCCTCGTTCCAGTTGCCCGGATAGTAGAGCGACAGGAAGGCGCCGCCGATGCCGCCCAGGAACCCGCCGCACATCGTCGCGAGCGTGCGAATCGTGTTGACCGAATAGCCGAGCGCGCGGGCGGCATCGGCGCTTTCGCCCGCCATCCGCAGCAGCAAGCCCCAGCGCGTGTTCGCGAGCGCCCACCGCAGCACGATCGCGAGCACGATGCCGATCAGGAACAGCGGGGAGATCTCGAGCGCCGCGCGCACCGCGGGCTCGCTGCTCCAGAAGCCGAACGGCAATGCCGGCAGCATCGCCGCGCGCGGCGCGATGAACGGCTTGCCGAGATAGAACGCGAGGCCCATGCCGAACAGGAACAGCGCGATGCCGACGGCGATGTCGTTGACGTGCGGCAGGTTGCAGATCGCCGCGTGCAGCAGGCCGAGCAAACCTCCGGCGACGCCTGCGGCGAGAACGCCGAGCCACGGCGAGCCGGTGAGGCTGCCGGCGGCGAAGCCGCTCATCGCGCCCATCAGCAGCACGCCCTCGAGACCGAGGTTCACGCGGCCGCTTTTTTCGGTCAGAACTTCGCCGAGGCTCACATAAAGGTACGGCGTCGACACGCGCAACGCGCCGCCGACGATCGCGAGCACGATGCCGAGCCAGCCGATGCCGTGCGCGTCCGTCATGTCGATCGCGAGACGCCGGCGATGCGGCCGGCGAACGCATTGCTTGCGAGCACGCAAAGAAAGATGAGCCCCTGCAGCACCTGCGTCGTCGCGTCGGGCATCCCGAAGCGGCGTTGCAGCAAGCCGCCGCTCGCGGAAATGCCGCCGACGAGCACCGCGACCGGAATCACCGCCAATGGATTCTGGCGCGCGAGGAACGCGACGAGAATGCCCGTGTAGCCGAAGCCGACGATCAGCGATTCGCTGGCGGCGCCGTGCACGGCAAGCACCTCGATCGCGCCGGCAAGGCCGGCGGCGCCGCCGCCGATCACGCACGCGAGGATCAGGAGCCGCCCGATCGGCAGTCCCGCGACTTGCGCGGCGCGCCGATTGCCGCCCAGGATGTCCATCGAAAAACCGGCTGTCGTGTAACGCAGCACGACGAACAGCACGAGGCAAAGCGACACGCCGACGACGAGGCCCCAGTGAACCGACCAGCCGGGCATCGAGCCGATGCCGAACGCCGGCGGCACCGTCCAGCTCGTGGCCTTGAGCGTTTGCGAAAAGTCGCGGACAGGACCGCTGATGAGATGGTTGAAGATCGCGATCGCGATGTAGTTGAGCAGCAGGCTCGAGATCGTCTCGTTCACGCCGCGCCAGTGCTTGAGCGCGCCCACAGCTGCGATCCAGAGCGCCCCGACGCAAACGCCGCCGAGCAACGCGACGAGCGCGCCGATCGGACCGGGCGCCGCGGCGACGGCCGTCGCGCACAGCACGGCCGCAAGGCCGCCCAGCACGAGCGCGCCTTCGCCGCCGATGACGAGCAGACCCACGCGCGCCGGCACCGCCGTGCAAAGCGCCGTGAGAATGATCGGCGACGCCTGCGTGAGCGTGCCCTCGATCGAGAAGCGCGTGCCGAATCCGCCGACGTACAGTGCCTTGTACACCGCGATCGGATCGTGTCCGCCGAGCGCGACGAAAACGCCGAACAGCAGCAGCGCCACGGCGATCGCGCCGAGCGAGAGGCACGCCGACTCTACCGCCGCCGCGTAGGCGGGCAGCGCGGCGAGCGAGAGCCGGCGGCGTGGCGCTGCCGCCGGCGGTTGCGTCAGATCAGGGCGATCGACGGCATCGGAGGGCGATCGCATGCGGCAACGGGATGTGTCACTTCAATCCCGTTTCGCCGATCGCACCTTCGACGAGCCACTTGACGTTGACCTTGTAGTCGTTGTCGGTGTTGGAGATGACCTGTCCCGGCGCCAACACCTGTTTGCCCTCGTTGTCCTTGAGCGGGCCCTTGTACAGCTTGAGCGTGTCGTCGACGAAGCCCTGGCGCGCCTTCAGCACCTCCTGGCGCACGTTCTCGGGCACCGACTTGCCGAACGGACTGATCGCGACCATGCCGTCCTTGAAGCCGCCGCGCAGCAGGTTCGGGTACGTGCCTCCGGTCTGCCATGCGTGGATGAAATCGCCGGCCTTCGCCCAGTTCCATTCGGCGCCCGTCAGGAAGCCTTTCGGCGCGAGCGCCGAGAGGTCGGTGTGGTAGCCGCAACTGTAGATGCCGCGCCGCTCCGCGGTCTCGATCGACACCTTGGGCCCGTCGACGTCGGCGATGATCACGTCGACGCCCTGGTCCGCCAGCGCGCTGACCGCCTGTGCCTCCTTGACCGGATTGTCCCAGTCGCCGGTGATCACGACGCGGCACGTGGCATCGGGACGAACCGAGCGCGCGCCTAGCACGAAGCCGTTGCAGTTGTTGAAGATGAAGTACAGCGGCTTCGAGCCGATGAAGCCGAGCTTGCCGGTCTTCGTCATCCGGCCGGCTGCGATGCCGCAAAGGTAATGCGGCTCCTCCATGTAACCACGGTAGCCGATCGCGTTCTTCGGGTCCCCTTCCTTCCATAGCGCACCGCCGTGGATGAACAGGACGTCCGGGTACTTGGCGGCGAGCTTCAGCACGAATGGCCAGTAGCCGAACGACGTCGCGACGATGCCCTTGCAGCCGTCGACCTGGATCATGCTTTCCATCACGCGCTCGCATTGCGCGGTTTCCGGCACGCGCTCCTGCTCCTCGACGCTGACGCCGGGCATTTGCGCAAGCTTCTTCGCCGCGACGGCGAACGACTGGTTGAAGCCGTAGTCGTCGCGCGAGGCCGAATACAGGAATCCCACCTTGATCGGCTTCGCATCGGCTGCATGCACGAGCGAGCTCAACGGACCGAGCACGGCACCCACGCCAGCAAGGTTCGCGGCGCGAATCAAAAGCTCGCGGCGACTCGTCGAGTCGAGATTGGCGGACTTCATCGGCACTCCCTTCGTGGATGGATTGCGGCAGGCAAGCGGCGACGCGGGCGCCCGCGCCGAAAACCGGCATTGTCCATCACGTCGCCCCGGAACGCGAGTTCAGCGGCGGCCGCGGCCGCCGAGCAGCGATCCCATGACGCCGCGCACGATCGCGCGCCCGATCGACGAGCCGACGCTGCGCACGGCGCTCTTCGCCATCGCTTCGACGAGGCTGTCCTTGCGGCCGCTTCCCTTCATGAGACCGCCGAGCGAATCCGCGATCGAGCCGGCGATGCCCCCGCCGGCGCTCGGTGCGCCGATCGTCGGTGTCGATGCAGAGGCGCCGGCGCGGCTCGCGAGCTTCTCGTACGCCGATTCGCGGTCGACCGTCTTCTCGTAGACGCCCTTCACCGGCGAGCGGTCGATCACCGCCTTGCGCTCGTCGGGCGTGATCGGCCCGATCCGCGAGGCCGGTGGCAGCACGAATGCGCGCTGCACGATGCCGGGTCGTCCCTTGTCGTCGAGAAACGAGATCAGCGCCTCGCCGACGCCGAGTTCCGTGATCGCCTTGGCGGTGTCGATCGCAGGATTCGCGCGCATCGTCGACGCGGCGGACTTGACCGCTTTCTCGTCGCGCGGCGTGAACGCGCGCAGCGCATGCTGGACGCGGTTGCCGAGCTGGCCCAGCACGATGTCGGGAACGTCGAGCGGATTCTGCGTCACGAAGAACACGCCGGCGCCCTTCGAGCGGATGAGCCGCACGACCTGCTCGATCTTGTCGAGCAGTGCCTTCGGCGCGTCGGTGAACAACAGGTGCGCCTCGTCGAAGAAGAACACGAGCTTCGGCTTGTCGCGATCGCCGACTTCGGGCAGCCGCTCGTAGAGCTCCGACAAGAGCCACAGCAGCATGCTCGCGTAGAGCTGCGGTGATTGCATCAGGCGATCGGCGGCGAGGATGTTGACGACGCCGCGGCTGCCGTCGGTTTGCAGAAGGTCGTCGACGTTCAGCATCGGTTCGCCGAGAAAGCGATCGCCGCCCTGCTGCTCGAGCGCGAGCAGGCCCCGCTGGATCGCGCCGATCGAGGCCGCCGAGACGTTGCCGTACGCCGTCGTCAGGCTCGCGGCGTTCTCGCCGGCGTATTGCAGAAGCGCGCGCAGGTCCTTCATGTCGAGCAACAGCAGCCCGTTGTCGTCGGCGAGCTTGAAGACCAGCGTCAGCACGCCCTGCTGCGTCTCGTTCAGGTTCAGGATGCGGCTCAACAGCAAGGGGCCGAGGTCGCTCACCGTCGCCCGCACCGGGTGGCCCTGGTCGCCGAAGATGTCCCAGAACACGACGGGCATCGCAGCGAACGCCGGCGCCGGCGCGCCGATCGTGCGCAGACGCTCGGCAAGCTTGTCGGACATCGCACCCGGCTGGCTCATGCCGGCCAGATCGCCCTTGACGTCGGCCATGAACACCGGAACGCCGATGCCGCTCATGCGCTCGGCGATCACCTGCAGCGTGACGGTCTTGCCGGTGCCCGTCGCGCCCGTGATCAATCCGTGGCGGTTTGCGAGCGCGGGATAAAGGTCGATTTCGAGGTCGCCGTGCCTGGCGATCGGCAGCGGGTCGGGCATCGTCTGGGTCTCCTCGGCTGCAACGGCGAAGGCGCGAGCGCCGCGCGTCGCCGTGGTCGCCCAAGTTTAGCGTGCGCCTGCGCATGCAGCGGCGTATGCTCGCTCCCCAGGCGCCGGAGCGACTGAAGTCGCCGAACTTCGGGCTCCCGAACGCGCCGCTCGGCGGAGGTCATCATGGCCAAGGTACGCGCCGGATCCATCACGATGGGCTACGAGCAACAGGGAAGCGGCGAGCCGCTGATCCTGATCCCGCATCTTGCCGCCGACCACGCGTGCTATGCGTTCCAGGTCGCCGACTATGCGAAACATTTCACCTGTATCTCGGTCGATCTTCGCGATACCGGCGAATCGGACAAGTCGACGGGCAAGTACACGACCGAGACGCTCGCCGACGACGTGGCGGCCCTGATGCAGGCGCTCGGCATCGACAAGGCGCACGTCAGCGGACTCTCGCTTGGCGCCGCGACCGGGATGTGGCTTGCGGCGAAATATCCCGGGCGGGTGCGCTCGCTCTCACTGCATAGCGCGTGGTCCGCGACCGACGCTTACATCGGCACGGTCGTCGGCAGTTGGCAGGTGATGGCGAAAGCGCTCGGCAGCGTGACCGAGATGCTGATCCAGGCGATTTTCCCGTGGTGCCTGACACCCGTACTCTACGCGCAGAAGCCGGACTACGTGCGCTCGCTCGCCGATTTCGTTCGCGGACGCCCGGCACAGCCGCTCGACGCGTTCATCCGGCAATCGGATGCCGTCATCGCCCACGACGCCATGCCGGCGTTGTCGCGGATCGTCGCGCCGACGCAGATCACCTTCGGGCGCCACGACGCGATCACGTCGACGCGCTTCGCCGCCCCGCTGCAAACGATCGCGGACGCGGAGCTCCACGTGTTCGAAAACTGCTCGCACGCCCCCATCTACGAGGACGCGGCGGCGTTCAACGAGGCGACGCTGCGGTTCCTGCGAAAGCGCGCGGCCGCGACCGGCTGACGGCGACTCCAGAGCCGCTCTTGCGGTGCTTCGCCCCGGGTGCCCATTTTCCCGTTTCGTGCTAGAATCAGCGCTCGATAAGTAATCAGAAATGGGCTGGGCACAGCCCATTTTTTTTTGGTTTCACGGTTTCGGATGGATCTCGGCGAACTGCTTTCGCGCACGGTACCCGCGCTCGGGTACGAGCTCGTCGACTGGGACATGTCGGCGCGCAGCCGCCTCGTCCGCGTGTTCATCGACAAGCCCGGCGGCGTCGACGTCGAGGACTGCGCGGGCGTGTCGAACCACCTGACGCGGCTTTTCGCCGTCGAGAACGTCGATTTCGAGCGGCTCGAAGTGTCGTCGCCGGGCCTCGACCGTCCGGTCAAGCGGCTGTCGGACTACGCACGTTTCGCAGGTCAGGAAGCACGGCTGACCTTGAGCGCGCCCGTCGACGGCGCGCGGCGCATCAAAGGGATATTGCGCGGCACCGAGGGCGACGACGTCCTCGTGGAAACCGCGCGCGGCGTGAAGGCGTTTCCGTTCGGGACGATCACGCAGGCGCGGCTCGTGCCTGCCATCGATTTCAGAAAAGGACAGGGACAATGAACAGGGAACTCTTGCTGCTCGTCGACGCGCTGTCGCGCGAGAAGAACGTGCCGAAGGAAATCGTGTTCTCCGCGCTCGAGGCGGCGCTCGCTTCCGCGACCAAGAAGAAGTACGCCGACAACATCGACGCGCGTGTCGCGATCGACCGCGAGACCGGCGATTACGAGACCTACCGCCGCTGGACCGTCGTGCCCGACGAGGAGCACGAGGAGCCCGCGCACCAGATCGCGATCACCGACGCCGCCGAACGCGACCCCGAGCTCAAGCTCGGCGACGTGATCGAGGAGCCGCTCGAGCCGGTCGAGTTCGGCCGCATCGGCGCGCAGGCGGCGAAGCAGGTGATCCTGCAGAAAATCCGCGACGCCGAGCGCGAGCAGATCCTGAACGACTTCCTCGAGCGCGACGACAACCTGCTGTCGGGAACCGTCAAGCGCATCGAGCGCGGCAACGTGATCGTCGAGTCGGGCCGCATCGAAGGTGTGATCCCGCGCGATCAGTTGATCCCCAAGGAGATGCTGCGCGTCGGCGATCGCGTGCGCGCGTACGTGATGAAGATCGACCGCACCGCGAAGGGACCGCAGCTCATCCTGTCGCGCGTCGCGCCCGAGTTCATCATGCGGCTCTTCGAGCTCGAAGTGCCGGAGATCGAGGAAGGCCTGATCGAGATCCGAGCCGCCGCCCGCGACCCCGGCATCCGCGCGAAGATCGCCGTGAAGTCGAACGATCCGCGGCTCGACCCGCAGGGCACCTGCATCGGCATGCGCGGCTCGCGCGTGACCGCGGTGACGAACGAGCTCGCCGGCGAGCGCGTCGACATCGTGCTCTTCTCGGAAGATCCGGCGAAGCTCGTGATCAACGCGCTCGCGCCTGCCGAAGTGCAGAGCATCGTCGTCGACGAGGAGCGCCACGCGATGGACGTCGTCGTCGACGAGGAGAACCTCGCGATCGCGATCGGCCGCAGCGGCCAGAACGTGCGACTCGCCTCCGAGATGACCGGGTGGGAGCTCAACCTGATGAGCGTCGAGGAGTCGCAGCAGAAGCAGGAAGCGGAAACGACGCGGCTGCGCGCGCTCTTCATCGACAAGCTCGACGTCGACGAGGAGGTCGCCGACATCCTGATCGCCGAGGGCTTCACGTCGCTCGAAGAAGTCGCGTACGTCCCGATCAACGAAATGCTGGAGATCGAGGCGTTCGACGAGGATACGGTGAACGAGCTGCGCTCGCGTGCTCGCAATGCGCTGCTCACCGACGCGATCGCGCGCGAGGAAAGCGTCGAGAACGTCGAGGAAGCGCTGCTGGGCCTCGAAGGCATGGACATCGAGATCGCGAGCAAGCTCGCCTCGCACGGGATCACGACGCGCGACGCGCTCGCCGATCTCGCCGGCGACGAACTGGTCGAGCTGACGGGCATGGACCCTTTGAGGGCGCAGGACCTGATCATGAAGGCGCGCGCACACTGGTTCGACACGCCGGCCGAGACGTCGCAGACCAGCGCGGCGGCGTAAGCGGGACAGCGGTCGAGGCGAGACAAGGCGGTACGGGAGAAGGCGCATGGCGCAAACGACAATCGAACAATTCGCGACGGATCTGAAGATGCCGGCCGTCGCGCTGCTGGAACAGTTATCCGCGGCCGGCGTCGCGGCCAAGAAGCAGGGTGACACGCTCACGGAGCAGGACAAGACGCGCCTTCTCGACTACCTGCGCAAGCAGCACGGTGCGGGCGGCGACGGCAAGAAGCGCATCACGTTGACGCGGAAGTCGACTTCGGAGATCAAGGCATCGGACTCGAGCGGCAAGGCGCGCACGATCCAGGTGGAAGTGCGCAAGAAGCGCGTGCTCGTCCGCCGCGAGGAAGAAGCGGCGGCCGCCGCTGCGCCGGCAGTCGAGGAAGCGCCGCCGGCCACCGCTGCGCCGCTGCTCTCCGCCGACGAGGTCGCGGCGCGCGAAGAGGAAGCGCGCAAGTCGCAGGAGCTGATCGCGCGTCAGCAGGAAGACGTGCAGAAGAAGCACGAGGAAGCCGCGCGCCGCAAGACGAAGAAGGAGCGCGAGGCCGAGGAAGCCGCCGCGCGTGCAGCGGCCGAAGCGACGGCCGCCGAAGAGGCGAAGGCGGCTGCCGCTGCCGCCGCGGCTGCGAAGCCCGCCGCGAAGCCCGAAGGCACGCTGCACCGTCCGGCGGCCAAGGCCGGCGAGAAGCGCGACAAGACGACGAAGAAGGCGCCGGGCAAGGTCTTCCAGGAAGAGGCGGCTCGCCGTCGCGCGCTGCGTCTGCGCGGTGACACGGGAGCCGCCGCGAACGCCGGGTGGCGCGGTCCGAAAGGCAGCCGTCATGGCCGCGACGAGGAGTCGGCCGAGGGGACGAGCGCACCGGTGTCGGCCGGGCCGCAGATCCGCGAGATCCTCGTGCCCGAGACCATCACCGTCGCCGATCTCGCGCACAAGATGTCGGTGAAGGCCGCCGAGGTCATCAAGGCGCTGATGAAGATGGGCTCGATGGTGACGATCAACCAGGTGATCGACCAGGAGACGGCGATGATCGTCGTCGAGGAGATGGGTCACCGCGCGAAGGCGGCGAAGCTCGACGCTCCCGACGCGCTGCTCGAGGAAGCGGCCGGCACGCACGAGGCCGAGACATTGCCGCGGCCGCCGGTCGTGACCGTCATGGGTCACGTCGACCACGGCAAGACGTCGCTGCTCGATACGATCCGCCGCGCGCGCGTCGCGAGCGGCGAGGCGGGCGGCATCACGCAGCACATCGGCGCCTATCACGTCGAAACGCCGAAAGGTGTCATCACGTTCCTCGACACGCCGGGCCACGAGGCGTTCACGGCGATGCGCGCACGCGGTGCGAAGGTGACCGACATCGTCGTGCTGGTCGTCGCGGCCGACGACGGCGTGATGCCGCAGACGAAGGAAGCGATCGCGCACGCGAAGGCCGGCAACGTGCCGCTCGTCGTCGCGATCAACAAGATCGACAAGCCCGACGCGAATCCCGACCGCGTCAAGCAGGAGCTCGTCGCGGAAAGCGTGCTGCCCGAGGAATACGGCGGCGACGTGCAGTTCATGCCGGTGTCCGCCAAGACGGGACAGGGCATCGACGAGCTGCTCGACGCGATCCTGCTGCAAGCGGAGGTGCTCGAGCTCAAGGCGCCGAAGGACGCGCCGGCCAAGGGCATCGTCATCGAATCGCGTCTCGACAAGGGACGCGGGCCCGTCGCGACCGTCCTCGTGCATTCGGGAACGCTCAAGCGTGGCGACGTCGTGCTCGCCGGTGCGGTCTTCGGACGCGTTCGGGCAATGACCGACGAGAACGCGAAGCCGGTCAACGAAGCCGGACCGGCGATTCCGGTCGAGATCCAGGGCCTGTCCGACGTCCCGCTCGCGGGCGAAGACGTAATCGCGCTCGGCGACGAGCGGAAGGCGCGCGAGATCGCGCTGTTCCGACAGGGCAAGTTCCGCGACGTCAAGCTCGCGAAGCAGCATGCGGCGAAGCTCGAGAACATGTTCGAGCAGATGGGCGATTCGGGCGTCAAGACGCTGACGATGATCGTCAAGGCGGACGTGCAGGGCAGCT
>Ga0157372_10005268_pt1 | contig 13734 bp, 10 predicted proteins | sample C55metaG_FD_115307 | JGI IMG/M metagenome (GOLD analysis project Ga0157372, IMG submission 115307) | Corn rhizosphere microbial communities from Kellogg Biological Station, Michigan, USA - C5-5 metaG | ecosystem: Host-associated > Plants > Roots > Rhizosphere > Soil | place: USA: Michigan... | reverse complement strand
GTCTGCCACACGACCGCTTATCCAGTGTGCCACGCTCCCTTAATCAATCGCACTGCACGTCCCTTCTCAGTTACTTCTCCTTCTCAGGATCTCAGGCGAACCTACTTCTATGACCCACCCCAAACTTGTTGAAAAAGCTGTGGCCTGGTTGCGCCGTTACGGCTGCAGCGTAGTGCTGTCGGAGCAGTCCTGTGCCAGCGGAGAAACTCCCGACGCCATCGGCTGGAAGCGGGGCTGTCACTCTGTAGTTGTAGAGTGCAAAGCCTCGCGCTGCGATTTTCTTGTCGACAAAGACAAACCCTTTCGCGTGAAACCCACAATTGGCATGGGATGTGAACGCTTCTACTTTGCACCGGCCGGCATTATCCGCCCCGACGAATTGCCTGCTGGTTGGGGATTGCTCGAACTGCGGGGCGGGGAAGTTCTCATGGCCCATCGGTCTGCTGAAGACCTCCGCTCCGCGCGCGGTTTTCGGTACGAGATGAACCTGCTTCTCGCCAGCCTCAGGCGAGTAGAAATTCGCATCGAGCCGCAATCAATCACCGATTTTTTAAAATGGAAGAACAGAATGGCAGAATACAATCGCGGGACCATACCTGTCGGACTTACCGCTCCTCGGGAAGAGCCCAACGCTTTTCTCCAGCGAGAAAATGTTGACTAATTAAGGAATGTACTTCCAGCTGCTCTGGATTATTTTTTCCATGCTAGACTTCGTTTTGTGAGGACATTCAGCCAAAAGGGGACTGAAGGTTTTCATTTTGCGGGGTTTGCTTGTCACACAAACACCCCGGCAAAGGTCGGCACAATTCAGGGGGGTTCTTCGCACTTCGCGCACGGGTTGATTTCCCGCTCAGGTTATCTGGCCATTTTGTACTAACAAACAACCTGAGGAGGAGTTCCGATGGGTGTCGCTGTACACCAGGATGTGTGCGCCGCATTTTTCGATCGTCTGCGTCATTCGCCTTTCCGAGCGCTGCTGCTTGATTACGACGGCACGCTTGCGCCGTTCACTCCTGACCGCGAACATGCCTTTCCATATCCGGAAATTCCCGAGCTAGTTGCGCGAATCATGCGCACAGGAACTCGAGTTGTCCTCATCAGTGGACGCCCGGCAACAGAGTTGCTGTTTCTGAGTGGCATCCATCCACATCCGGAAATTTGGGGAAGTCATGGTGCTGAACGACTCCTGCCCGATGGTTCCTATCAGGTGGAGCCTCCGTCGCCCGACCATCAGCGCGCTTTGAAGGCGGCAGTGTACTCGTTGACCGCATGCGGTTTTTCATCTCACGTTGAGATTAAGCCTGGAGGCATAGCGGTCCACTGGCGCGGATTGCCTCCCATCGAACGCGCACCCATGGAAGCAAAAATCAGGAGCCTGTTCGCCTCCGCGATTGAAGATCACGGTTTACACCTGCTTCCGTTCGACGGTGGCCTCGAACTGCGGGCTCCCGGAAAAAATAAAGGCGATGCAGTCTCAGCGATTCTTGAGGAATCCGGATCCGAAGTAGCTGCTGCTTATTTAGGTGATGATCAGACAGACGAGAATGCCTTTCGCGCCATCAAAGGGCGGGGCATTGCAATTCTGGTGAGACCTGACCCTCGGCCTACTGGGGCTGACGTGTGGTTGCGGCCGCCGGAAGAACTGGGTCGCTTTCTACGCGATTGGCTCACCGCCTGCGGAGCGGAAGCATGAAGCTGCTGGAAGGGCGTTTGATAAATGTGTCGAACCGCTTGCCGGTGGAAGTCAGAAGCCGGGGCGGGCAGCCGCGGCTGACGGCCAGCGCGGGCGGGTTAGCTTCCGCGCTCGACAGTATTTGGCGCCATCATCACGGACTGTGGATAGGCTGGGCTGGCCCGGTCGACGCACAAGCTGCTGGTCCCCTTCTGCAAAAGGCAGCACGCGGCCGTCCTTACAATTTCCACCCGGTACCTCTCTCGGCCCAGGAAGTCTCGAAATTCTATTCCGGATTTGCCAACGAAATTATTTGGCCGCTCTTCCACGAGATGCCGTCGCGCTGCAACTTCGATCCCGAATATTGGGAGGTTTATCAGCGCGTCAACCGCAAATTCGCGCAGGCCGCCGCGGAAAGCGCTCACAGTAAGGACTTCATCTGGGCCCACGATTATCACTTGATGTTGATGGGCCGGTACTTGCGTGAGATCGGCTGCACCAACCCGAGCGGATTTTTTCTGCACATCCCCTTTCCTGGGCCCGATATTTTTGAAAAATTACCCTGGCGTAAAAATATCCTGCGCGGCATGCTGGGTTACCATCTCCTGGGATTTCAAACCGATCGTGACCGCTTTAATTTCCTGAGCTGCGTGGAGCGCATTCTTCCTGAGGCTTCGTCAGAACGGGAAAGTTCGCATAACCTTGTCACCTACGATCATCACCGCACCACGGTCGCAACTTTTCCTATCAGCATCTCTTTCGAAGAATTTGCCAACCACGCTGCCAGTCACGAAGTAGAAGCCGCCGCCAATCAGCTTCGCCGGGAGCTCTCGAATAATTTCATGCTGCTTGGCGTGGATCGAATGGACTACACCAAGGGCATTCCGGAGCGCCTCAAGGCATTCCGTATTCTGTTACGTCGTTATCCCGAGTTACGGCATCGCATTACGTTCGTCCTGGTCGTGGTTCCCAGCCGGGAAGACATAAAGGAATACAAAGCTCTGCGCCGCGAGGTCGAATTGCTGGTCAGCCAGATCAATGGAGAATTTACCGACGCCGGCTGGGTCCCCATTCACTACATTCATCGCAATCTGTCTCGCAAGCAGTTGCTCAGCTACTACCGCGCCGCAGACATTGGCTTGATCACTTCCTTAAAAGACGGAATGAATTTAGTAGCCAAAGAATTCTGTGCCGCTCAAATTGACGAGCAGGGTGTAGTGATCGTCAGCGAATTCGCAGGCGCCGCAGCCGAGTTACGCCACGGAGCGCTAGTGGTTAATCCCAACGATCTGGCAGGAGTTGCCGAAGCCATTCACCACGCCTGCGTCATGCCGGTCGAGGAAAAACGCGCCCGCATGAAATTGTTGCGCGATGTGGTCCGAACCTACAACGTGCAGGGCTGGGCAGAATCCTTCCTCGAAATGGCTCTCGCCTCCACGCCGGTTGTCGCTCAGACCGGATCATCAGTGCCCGAACCTAGTGATTTCCCGCTAAGCGCAGCGCCCGCAATCTCCGACCAGCGTATCGCCTAGATTTACCACGTGGAATTTGATCGTATGGATTTTGATCGTGTGGGGACAGCGGCCCCCGGCTGTCTATCGAGCGCAGCTCGATTCTTCTTCCTCTTAGCCAGCTCTTTCTTCGAGTACATGCTCCCGCGGCACTTCTTCGCGCCGCACCAGCATGGCGCTGAGTCCTCCGGATCGCCATCGTAGAGGTTGTAATCGTAGGCAAGTTCCTCGCCGGCCTCGATCTTACGAATTGCGCGAATGATGACTCGCCCCTTCACCTCGTCAGCTTCGCAATTCGGATCGCAACAATGATTAATAAACGCAGCGATCCCGTCCCCATCGATCACATGTTCTCCGTCCACCAATCCGAAAAGATAAGTTCGCGGAGAGTCCTCGTAGATGTCGTCAGCCTGCGAATTGGTCAGGCGCGGGCCCGTGTATTCAACCACGACGGCGCGTTTTTTGATCGGCGTAGTCGTATAGACGCCATCAGCATGGATTTGAGATTGCCTGACAACCAGGGACATCTAACGAGATTAGCATTTGCAGCCAGCAGAGAAAGAACAGCTTTTTTATGTCACCTTTACTGGGGGATGAAATTCTCGATCCGCTATCAGCGAGCCCAGTGTTTTCGCGCTGGTTTGAGGCCCGAACTCACGCACATCAATTCACTTAGGGTGTCATTGCGTACTTTCCCGATCCTGAAGAAGCTGGTAGGATAATTTCTGTCGCAAGCTGCAAAATCCACACCGTGAAGTCTTCACGCGCTGTCGGATTTTCCATCCCATCGATTGGCGAGTGGGGACGTAGTTCAGTTGGTTAGAACGCTGCCCTGTCACGGCAGAGGCCGCGGGTTCGAGTCCCGTCGTCCCCGCCATTCTTTTCAGCAGCTTAGAGGGAATGGCATAGTTGGTTGATTTTTCTCAGCGGGATTCCCCACACATCTGGCTTTATTTCTATGCGTGCCGCCTTAGGCGTTCGGATGCAGCGCGGACACTTCCAGTCTGACTTGCTCCCCAATACCAGGTACTGTTCTCTTTACCACCGGTGCGATTTGACGTACCTGCACCATCAATTCATCGAACTGATCGGGATACAACGACTGCATTCCATCCGACAACGCCTTGTCCGGTTCGCAATGGACTTCAATCAGCAATCCGTCGGCACCTACCGCTACGGCCGCGCGAGAAAGTGGAGTAACTTTATTGCGCTTGCCGGTGCCGTGGCTGGGATCGACAACAATAGGCAGATGGCTCAAACGCTGGACCGCGGGAATCAGGCTTAGATCAAGCGTGTTGCGAGTGTGGTCGGCGAAAGTCCGTACGCCGCGCTCGCAAAGGATCACGTTGTAATTGCCTTCGCTCATTACGTACTCTGCGGCCATTAAAAATTCTTCGAGAGTCGCTGACATGCCGCGTTTCAACAACACCGGTTTGCGCGAACGTCCGGCACGCCTCAACAACGAAAAATTCTGCATGTTGCGTGCGCCAATCTGGATCACATCGGCATAGTCTTCGACGAGTTCGAGCGACTCATTATCGATCGCCTCAGTCACAATCTTCATTCCGAACTGATCGCGAATGTCGGCCATGATCTGCAGTGCTTCTTCGCCCAGGCCCTGAAATGCATACGGCGAAGTGCGCGGCTTGTAAGCTCCGCCGCGGAAAAATTGAGCTCCTGCGCGGTGCACGCGCTCGGCCACGGCAAAGGCTTGCTCGCGGCTCTCGATGGCGCATGGTCCAGCAACTACGGCCAGCCCTGGACCGCCGAATGTGGCGTCGGTGCCGGGGAATGAAACCACGGTGTTGTCCGCTTTCATGTCGCGGCTGACCAGCTTGTAAGGTTTGGTGACGCGGATGACTTCCTGCACGCCCGGCATTTCGTCGAGAGTTCCGGGTTCGATCTCGCCGCGGTTTCCGGTAATGCCAATCGCCGTGCGCTCCGCTCCGGGGATCGAGTGAGCGCGATATCCCAACGCTTCAATTTTGTCGCACACCGCGCGGATGTCCTCCGCCTTCGCGTGCGCCTGCATGACTACCAGCATAGGTTCTCCTCTGGAATTTCAAGTTTATCGCAGATAAAGCGGTAAACCTAGCTTTGGTTGGCTGCATCGCAGACACATAAGTTATTAGGAGGAAATATGCGCCACATGATCCTCGTAGCAAGTGCCTCCATCTGTTTGATGGGTACGGTTTTCGCCCAATCCGCCAGCCAGCAGAGCACGACAGAGCAGCCGACGGCGGCGGTTCCATACACGCCACCGACTCCGGCCCAAAAACAGGATATCGAGCAAGGCCTTAAAGACGTTCACTTTGCTTTTGATCAGTACGACCTTACCGATCAGGATCGTCAAACACTGACCGCTGATGCCGAGTGGCTCAAAGCTCATCCGGAAGTTTATGTGACCATCGCCGGCGATGCAGATGAACGCGGTGAGATCGTCTATAACCTCGCGCTGTCAGAGAAACGCGCCGACGTCACTCGTGATGCGCTGGTACAAATGGGAGTGCCTGCGGACCGGATCGTGTACGCCACAGGATGGGGCAAGCTCTATCCTGTTTGCCAGCAGTCCGATGAGTCCTGCTGGAGCGAGAACCGCCGCGCCCACTTCGAGCCCTGGGACGCTACGTCGTTAAGCGCTACCAAAACGCCGACCGCAACTCAGACGGCTAAGGTCGCGGATTTGGCGCAAGCAAAGTGATCTGAAGTTCCCGGCCGAAAAGCTAACCACAGAGGACACGGAGTTTCACAGAGGAACGCCACAGAGGTTGCCTCTGTGTTCTTCCGCTGTGAAACTCTGTGCTCTCTGTGGTAGATCTTTAGCCCCGAGCTTTTCAGGCGAAACGACCTTCTCACATTCTTTGCGATACTGTGCCCATGGCTCGTGCGCGTAGCATGGCAACAGAGCAAGACATTCTAAAAATGCCCGCGCCGCGGCGGCCGCCCAAGCTCACCGCGCGGCGAATCGGCATTCATACTTCTTCCGCAGGCGGAGTAGAGAATGCCGCCGAACGCGCCTATCGCCTGGGATGTAACACATTTCAGATCTTTTCCAGCAGCCCTCGACAATGGAAACCGTACGAGTTGGGCCGTCCCCAGTGCGAGCAGATGAATCTCCTGAGGTCCAAATATGATTTGAGGCCTCTGGTGATTCACACCAACTATCTGGTGAATTTGGCAGGAACAAGCGAGCTGTTTCTTCGCAAATCGATCGAAGCGTTTCGCGGTGAGATCGAGAGGGCCCTGGCGCTCTGTGCTGAATATCTTGTGTTGCATCCGGGATCGTTTCGCGGCGCCGATCGCGAAAAAGGACTTCTGCAAACCGCCGCTGCAATTTCTGCTGCGAGTAATGGGCTCGACCTGGCGAGGGGCGGACTCACAATTCTGATCGAAAATACCGCCGGTGCAGAGTTCTCCCTCGGCGGTAGTTTCGAGCAGGTCGCCGAAGTCATCGATCATTTGCGAAACCACATTCCCGTCGCCGCCTGTATCGATACCTGCCACGTGCACGTTGCCGGCTACGACATAGTTTCAGAAAAAGGATTCGCTGCAACTATGCATAAACTCGACGCCGTGATTGGATTGAAGAATGTCCCCGTCTGGCATTGCAATGATGCCAAGGCCGCACTCGGATCAAAGCTTGATCGCCATCAGCACATCGGGAAGGGAACTATCGGGATTGAGCCATTCCGCCGGCTGTTAAATGATCCGCGAGTGGCGCATGCCGCCTTCATCGCTGAAACTCCCATCGATGAGCCGGGAGACGACAGGAGAAATGTGGCCGCCTTGAAGCGGCTGGTGAAAACTGGCGCCGCGAGTCCGTAAAATCGCGTGGTCGAATCGATACCAGAATCGCTATTGTAAAATCACATCTCACCCATTCTTACTGCATCATGCCTAAAGAAGAACAAATCGCGAGTAGTCGCGACGAGCGCTACAACCCCGCAGAGGTTGAGAAGAAGTGGTTCGAGCGTTGGCAGCAAGACGCGACCCTTTACGCCGCCGAGCCGCATTCCACCAAGCCCAAATATTACGTGCTGGAAATGTTGCCGTATCCCTCCGGCGCTCTGCACATGGGACACGTGCGCAACTACGCCATCGGCGATGCGCTCGCCCGTTACATGTGGATGAACGGCTACAACGTGCTTCATCCCATGGGCTGGGATTCGTTCGGACTGCCCGCCGAGAACGCCGCCATCTCTGCCAAGGTTCCGCCGCGCGAATGGACCCTGCGGAACATTGCCAACATGAAGGCGCAGATGAGGCGCCTGGGCTTTGGCTACGACTGGTCGCGCGAGGTAACTACTTGCCTGCCAGATTATTACAGGTGGAACCAGTGGTTCTTCTTGAAGTTATTTGAGCGCGGTTTGGCCTATCGCAAAAAGAGCCGGGTGAACTGGTGCCCCAAGTGCGCGACTGTCCTCGCGAACGAGCAAGTGGTTGGCGGATGCTGCTGGCGCCACGAAGACACACTCGTCGAGCAGCGTGAGCTCGAGCAGTGGTTCCTACGCACTACCCACTATGCCGACGAATTGTTGCGTGATCTCGATCGCCTGCCTGGATGGCCGGAAAAAGTCCGCACCATGCAGCGCAACTGGATCGGCCGAAGCGAAGGCGCGCAGGTGGATTTTCGCCTGGATTCAAAAGACGCTGAAAAGATCTCTGTCTTCACCACACGGGTCGACACGATTTTCGGCGCGACTTCTGTTCAACTCGCACCGCAGCATGCGATCACGCAGAAATTGGCGGCGGCCGATCCGGAGCTGCGCAAGAAAGTTCATCAGCTGATCGCCGAGCAGGCCAAAGCCCGAGAGACCGGCGATATCGGCAACATTGAAAAGCACGGCGTGAACACCGGCCACTTTGGGGTTAATCCCTTCAATCGAGAAAAGGTTCCGGTGTGGGTGGCGAACTACATCCTTATGGATTACGGCACCGGCGCCATCATGAGCGTTCCCGCCCACGACGAGCGCGACTACGAATTCGCAAAAAAGTACGGCATCGAAATTCGCCAAGTAATAGAGCCCAGTGTGGCGCGGGCGCCCTCGCCCGCGAAAGAGGCGGCGGACAAGAGTGTCCTCCCCACACAACCGGGAGAGCTGCCTTTCACCACCCTCGACGGCAAGCTGATCAACTCCGGCGAGTTCACGGGTCTCACTTGCGAAGAAGCACTCAAGAAGATGTCCGCTTTCGCCGAACAAAAAGGCTTCGGCAAAGCGACGGTAACTTTTCGTTTGAAAGACTGGGGAATCTCACGCCAGCGCTATTGGGGCACGCCCATCCCGATGGTGTATTGCGAGAAAGATGGTGTCGTCCCCGTGCCGGAAAAAGATCTGCCGATCATATTGCCGGAAAATGTTGAGATCACGTTAGCTGGCGGCTCACCTCTTCAGCGTGTGCCGGAATTTATGAACACGACGTGTCCCAAATGCGGCGGCCCCGCCCGCCGCGAAACCGACACCATGGACACTTTCGTCGATTCATCCTGGTATTTCTACCGCTACACCGACGCCCACAACGATCGCGCTCCGTTCGATTCGAAGATCGCAGCGTACTGGTTCGGCGAAAAGGGAATTGATCAGTACATCGGTGGCGTCGAGCACGCCATTCTGCATTTGATTTATTCGCGCTTCTGGACCAAGTTCATGCGCGACATCGGCCTCATTAAAAACGATGAGCCGGTCGAGCGCTTGTTCACTCAGGGCATGGTGATTAAAGATGGCGCGAAGATGTCGAAGAGTCTGGGCAATGTGGTCTCGCCCGACGAAATGGTCGCGCGCTTCGGAGCCGACGCTGCCCGCATGTACAGCCTCTTCGCCGCGCCTCCCGACCGCGATTTGGATTGGCAGGAGACCGGCATTGAAGGTATTCAGCGTTTTCTGGGACGTGTGTACCGCTTCGTGGCGAAAAATGCTCACCCCAATGACCCGGCGTGGAAAAAGCCGATTGCTGCAGAACTTTCCCCGGGTGCTCGTGCCGTCCAACGCAAGCTTCATCAGACGATAAAGCGCGTCACCGACGACTTCCAGGGCCGCTGGCACTTCAACACTTGCATCGCAGCCGTGATGGAATTGGTCAATGAGCTCTACTCAATCGATGAAGGTGTGGGGCGGGCGCCCTCGCCCGCCATCCAGATGAGTTTGTTAGCCGATGTCCAACGCAATCTCGTTCTTTTGCTTGCTCCATTTGCTCCCTATCTCGCACACGAACTATGGGAGATGCTTGGTGAAAAAAGCAATCTGCTGAAAGCCACATGGCCAAAATACGATCCCGAACTGGCTAAAGAAGATGAGATCGAGATTCCCGTGCAGGTGAATGGAAAGTTGCGCGGCAAAATCGTGGTCGCGCCGGGTACCAGCGAAGAGGAAATAAAACAGAAAGCATTGGCCGACGAGAAAATCCAGAGCTACATCGCCGGAAAGCAAATCGTCAAAGTGATTTTTACCGGCAAGCTAGTCAGTATTGTCGTGCGTTGAGTCCGCTCCCCGAATGACCGGCGGGCAGCCTGCTGAGCACAAGCCCCTCCGTGTCCACATTTGTTCGACACCGGACAGACCTGCTGACGTGAGTGTCTGATATTAAAATTTAAATATCCAGGGAGGTTTTTTCCTGAAAGGCGAGAAAAAGGAAATCTGGATGCAGCTTTGCGAGCAAGCCGCGGTCGAGCAGGATCCAGACAAACTGATGGATCTGATAAAGCAGATCAATCAGCTGCTCGATGAAAAAGAACGCCGGCTGAAGGGTGCCCGCGCCAATAACGGCGAGAATCCCTCAAAGTGAAGACTTCGTGTCTCCACGTTTACGTTTCGCCAGCCGCTGATCGGTAAGGAAGCGCACCGGCGCCTCGCAGAACTCGCAAGCCACTTCGCCCACCTCAGTCGCCTTGCCGTCCCCAACCTTTTTGTCCGGCATCGAAAAAGAACGCAGGCATTGGCTGCAAGTTATCACCACATATCCTGAACCATCGCGCGGAACCCAAACCGGGGAATCAGGATTTTCGCCATGCATCCGTGACGGCCCATTCTCGATCAGCCGCGAAACGCTTGCGAACAATTCTTCGAGTGTGTAATGGCCTTTGTTGAAATGTGCGTCGGCGATCAACGCGCTTGATGGTGCGCCATTGAATTGCCCGGTCACCGCGATAACCGGAATGTGCGGAAAGCGCCGTCTAACTACGGAAAGCAGTTCGAAGCCGCTCATGTTGGGCATGGAAAGATCGGAAATGATGAGATGGGGCAATGCCCGCCTCATCTCGATCAGGGCTTCAAAGCCGTCTCCGGCGGTCCGCACCTCGTATCCGGCATCGGCCAATACCAGCGCCGATGTCTGCCGGATAAGCGGTTCGTCATCAACTACCAGAATGCGATATTTGAATCCCATTTTTAAGGGTCCGCAAAAATTTCAGATCCAAAACAGACAGAACGCAAACATAAAAGCTGGTAATTAAAAGCGACACACTTCGATGGGAGATGTAAGTTTTTGGAAAGCTGAATTGCCGAAGTCTGTAACTGCAAACTGACTGGGAAATTACCGTAGGAGCTGGGCTCTGTCCGCTTAAGTTGCAGAGAATTTACTCAGTCGCAGAAAGAGCTTAAGAAGGATGGAGGCCCCTTCCGGACTCGAACCGGAACCGCAGGTTTAGGAAACCTGAGCTCTATCCTGTTGAGCTAAGGGGCCGTACCGCAATCTAGGCCGATTATCTCACGGTATTTCTTTTCAATATATTGGAAGTGCGGTCATCGTCCTTTCAAGAGCGGAAAGGTTTCCTCAGAAATCACGGTCGAACCGTCAGCTCACGCGCCCGTAACCGGCATCGAAGCTATATGTTTGTGCCTCCACAAAGGCGTTTAGGACCCAGAATCATCATCATCGCCCTTGGGATTATGATTTTTGCCATGGTTTATTTGCTAGTGGAACGCCGCAACCAGAAGCCAGTTAAAGAGGCCCCAGTGCAGCAGTTGCAACAGGAAAACCGCGCTGGGTCAGCCTTTGCGCCCCGGTGATTCGCCTTAGTACAGTAGAAAATCCTTGAATTCAACGTAATTTACCTTGACCCTGCACCACGAACAGGGCATCATTTCGGGAATCCAGAGTTGCTGGCCCTTCCCCAGCCGCCAATTCTGTGCTCGCAAAAATGTTCCGGTCCGGCACAGGAGTCTTTAGGATGGGTACCCGCCTCCCTGCTTTTTTGTACCTTCCCTTATTCTGTTTCTTTTCAATCATCGGCGTGGGGCAGCAAATTTCACCTCGGCCGCTGATCACCCAGCCACTAGTCGAATCGCAACTGACGACTTTAAAAGGGAACACTCATCCGCTTGCCCAGCCCCGATTCGACGTGGGTGCAGCACCTCCTGACCTCCCCATGAACCGCATGCTGCTGGTGCTGAAGCGCAGCCCGGAGCAAGAGCACGCCTTGCATGGTCTACTCGATGATCAGCAGGACAAAACCTCGGCGCACTATCACAAGTGGTTAACCCCCGACGAATTCGGCGCGCAATTCGGTCCTGTAGATCAGGACCTTCAAGCCGTAACCGGCTGGCTGCAGTCGCACGGCTTCGCAGTGAACCGGGTCACCCACGGACGCACCGTGATTGAGTTCTCAGGCACCGAGGGTCTAGTAGAAGAGGCTCTGCATACTTCGATCCACAAATATGCGGTGAACGGGGAAGAGCATTGGGCCAACGCGAGCAATCCGCAAATTCCCAGTGCGCTCGCGGCGATAGTTGTAGGCGTGCAATCTTTGAATAACTTTCCGCCGACCCGCTACAGTCATATTGCTGGCGTGGTCTCGAGGGAAAAATCAACCGGTGAAGTGACATCGCTGAAGCCTATGTTTACGCTGCCGTCAAACGGCTGCGGCGTTCAACGGAGCGATTGCTTCGGCGTCGGCCCATATGATTTTGCAACTATCTACAACGTTGCGCCTGCGTGGAACGCGAGCCCTGCCATTGATGGCACCGGGCAGACGATTGCGATCGTCGGCGAAACCGATATCAATCCGCAGGATGTAACTGATTTCCGCAATTTCTTCGGTTTGCCAGCCTACGGACAGTCCGGCGGCCCAAAGTTGAACATCATTCACGACGGCCCCGCACCTGGCATTCTGACCGACGGCGAGGAAAGCGAAGCCGATCTCGATGTGGAATGGTCAGGTGCAGTCGCGAAGGGCGCCAGCGTTGATTTCGTAGTTTCGGAATCTACCGAGACTACGGCGGGAGTCCAGCTCTCGGCACTTTACATCGTGGACAACAACCTCGCTCCGGTGATGAGCGAAAGTTACGGCAGTTGCGAACTTTTTCTCGGGACTGCCGGCAATCAATTCTTCAATGCATTGTGGCAACAGGCAGCGGCGCAGGGCATCACCGTCATGCTTTCGTCTGGTGATGGCGGTTCTGCCGGCTGCGATAACTTCGACGCAGGCGGTCCTGCAGTATTAGGCCTTCAGGTGAGCGGTTATGCCTCGACTCCATACAATGTGGCTGTCGGGGGCACCGATTTTAACGATCTTACCAACGCCTCAACATATTGGAGCACCACCAACGACTCGACCACTCATGCATCGGCATTGAGCTACATTCCCGAGACCACATGGGACGACAATTGCACTAACCCAGTGTTCGGTGCTTTGCTCGGTTTCAGCAAAGACGCGGAGACTAATTGCAATAATTCTCAATTAGTTAACGCAGGATTTGTAAATATCGTAAGCGGGTCGGGCGGGAAGAGCGGTTGCATTAACTCTGACGGTCAGCATCCATCCAGCTGTAGCGGCGGATACCCCAAGCCCTCATGGCAGAACGCGCCGGGAGTTCCCGCCGATGGCGCACGAGATCTTCCTGATATTTCCTTATTTGCCGCATCGGGGTCGCCATCTGGAAGCTTTTATCTCCTCTGCGAAGCCGATGCCGTTAATCCGGGATTTACCTCATGCAAAGCAAACGACCCCTCGACCCAATTTCTCGGGATCGGAGGTACCTCGGCTTCGTCACCAGCATTCGCCGGCGTAATGGCCTTGGTAAACCAGGCCCAGTCACGGCAAGGTAATGCGAACTTCGTGTTATACAAACTGGCTCAGCAGCATCCGTCTACATTTCACGACGTGACGACCGGAACAATTTCAGTCCCTTGCCAGAATGGCTCGCTGAATTGCACGGTATCGCATGCGGGTGACCAGTTCGGTATTCTTGCAGGCTACAGCGCCAGAGCAGGATACGATCTCGCGACCGGCATTGGATCGGTCGATGTAGACAGACTGCTTTCCAACTGGACGAGCGCTCAATTTACGGCCACCACGACCACTTTCAATCTAAACCCGACATCCAGTCTAACCCATGGGCAGTCAGTCGCGGTAACCGGCGGCGTAGCTCCCACCAGCGGAAGCGGAGTGCCGACAGGCCACATCTCCTTGATCACCAGCACCGGTGTTGGCGTCGACGGATTCAGGCTGGCCAACGGCGCAATCTCCGGCAACACGAATCTGTTACCCGGCGGAACTTACACGGTCACCGCCCACTATTCCGGCGACCCGACTTTCGGCGGAAGCGATTCCAGTCC
>Ga0157372_10005266_pt1 | contig 13734 bp, 12 predicted proteins | sample C55metaG_FD_115307 | JGI IMG/M metagenome (GOLD analysis project Ga0157372, IMG submission 115307) | Corn rhizosphere microbial communities from Kellogg Biological Station, Michigan, USA - C5-5 metaG | ecosystem: Host-associated > Plants > Roots > Rhizosphere > Soil | place: USA: Michigan... | reverse complement strand
CAACAGCTCTATCGCGAACTGGAGCAGAAGAAAATCTTCAAGTTCCGCCCCGCTTGTTATTTGACGGATGAATGGGGATGCCCGTCGGGAGAGCCGGTGATTGGAATTCCGTTTTACCTGGCGCGGGGTGATGTCGCGCAGGTTGAAAAAGAGAATAATGATATCGAGAACACTCGCGAGATCATGATGTACTTGCGGCATGAGGCCGGGCACGCGTTCAACTACGCTTACAAATTGCATCGCACGCCGGAGTGGAAGCTGTTGTTTGGACCATACCGCAGGCCGTATCGCGAGAACTACCGGCCGGTGCTTTTCTCGAAAGATTACGTGCGCTATCTGCCCGGATGGTATGCGCAAAAGCATCCGGATGAAGATTTTGCGGAAACCTTTGCGGTTTGGATGACCCCGCGCTCGAATTGGCGTAAGAAGTACCGCGGATGGGGCGCATTGGCGAAACTGCAGTATATGGACCGGATCGGTCGCGACCTGGGGAATGTTGATCCGTTGCGCAAGCGCGGAACGCCGGACGTCACCGCAGCGGAAATGGAAATGACCGTCGGCGAGTTTTATCGCAACTCGACCGATCAGATCCCGTTGCTGGATGTGACCCAAGATGGCGATCTCGCGGCTATGTTTAATGCGTCTAAGAAGAGCAAGAGCGCGCAGCCGGCTGAGGTTTTTTTGCGCGAGTATAGAAAGACCATTGTGGACCACATCACACGGTGGACTGCATTGCAAAGACCAGCGGTGAAGAAATTGATGGAATCCATCGAGAAACGCAGCGGTGAATTGCGGTTGATGATCGACAAGAAAAAGGAAGCCGAATATCTTTCGGAAATTACCGTCTTCGCGACCACGCTGGTGATGACTCACCTGGCGCGGTGCAAGGCATTTCAAGCTTAGGAGCGGGTGGATGGGCGACCCATTAAAAGTCGCAGTGCTGTACGACGTCTGGGGCGAGGAAGACACCTCGGAACCGGAGGCGACCCAGGCTGGACGCAAGCGCAAAGTGAAAGAAGACCGGGAAGAAATTTTCGATGCCCTCGGCAAGCTGGGGCACGAACCTTCTTATTACGTTCTGGACGGGCGGCCGCAGTCGCTTTATGGGTTGGGGAAATGTGGCGCCGACCTCGTGTTCAACCTGACCGAATCCTACGCCGGCGACGACACCAAAGAAATGAACGTGGCCGCTTACATGGACCTGCTGGGACTTCACTACACCGGCGCAGGTCCGCACGCTCATTTTCTCGCGCAGGATAAGGCTACGGCGAAAAAGATGTTCCATTTTCACGAAATTCGGACGCCCTTCTTCGCTACCGCTTATCGGGGAAACATTGATCATGCGCATGACGTGAAGTTTCCTCTGATTGTGAAGCCGCAGTCGGAAGACGGATCGATTGGAATCGATGCTGCGGCAGTCGTAACCGGGGTAAAAGAATTAATGGAGCGAGTGGAGTACGTGCAGAACGAGTTCGACTCGCCAGCGCTGATCGAGGAGTACATAGAGGGTCGCGAGATTTATGCCTCGATTCTTGGCAGCTACGAAAAAACCGAAGTCTTGCCGCTGGTCGAACTGGATCTTTCGAAGTTACCGGAAGGAATGCCGAAGATCGCCAGCCGCGACGTGAAATTCGAAACCGATTCAAAAGCATACAAGCTGACGAAATCGACAATTGCGGAAGATCTGGACGAAGCCACAGTGCAAAAGTTGTCCGAAACTGCGCTGGCGGCATACCGCGCAGTCAAGCTACGTGATTACGGGCGTATCGATATGCGGCTCACTTCCGAGGGCGAAGTTTACGTGATCGAGGCCAACCCGAACCCCTGGCTCTCCAGCAGGCACGAATTTGCCATGGCGGCGAAGAAGTCGGGGCGTTCCTACACGCAACTCATTGGCGAGATCGTGGATATGGCGTTAGAGCGAACTCGTGGCACCACCAGCTCCGGGTCTTAGCTTTCTTTCGGTTTTTTCCTGCGGAATCCCAACACTTTCTTTTCAGGAATTCCGGTTTCAATCCGGTTTCTGCCACCGCGTTTGGCGCGGTAAAGGGCTTTGTCCGCCTGACTGATGATTTCGTCGGAACTCAACTTCGGCTGCGACTCGCCAATTCCAATGCTCACGGTCACCGACAACGACACAGAAGAACTGGTGGCGGTCAGGTGAGGGACTTCGCGCTTTTTTTTATCTGCCCTGCGCTCTGGCGAGCGCTGCACTTTGCGGCGCTCCTCGCCGCTGCGAACACGAAAAGTGGAACTCTCGATGTTGAGTCGCAACAGCTCTAATATGTCGACGATCTCTTTGCCTGTCCTGCCGGGAAAAAGAATGGTGAACTCTTCTCCTCCCACGCGGAATGGATCGCCGCCTCCGCCAACGCGAGCGAGTTTCGACGCCACCATGCGAAGCACCTGATCGCCGATGTCGTGACCGTAAGTGTCGTTAATATTTTTAAAGTGGTCGATATCGACGGCGGCAACCGCATAAGGCGGTTTCAGGCGAAGCAGTGCGTCGTTGAAGGCGCGGCGAGAGTGTAATCCCGTGAGTTCGTCACGATAGGCCAGGGCATAAGAATTCTCCACGATAGAGCTGGCAAGAATCAGCGCAGACACGCCAAAATATGCGCTGCTGAGCTTTCCTATTCCTCCGGCATTCAGGGCAAGCCAAATTGCGATCAAGGACCAGAACATCCCGATGATGGTTGGTTTTTGAAAACGCAACAGGCGATACAGCAAATAACCAAGAGCGATCACAAAGAAGAGCAGCGCAGGTTGTGGAAGTTTCCAATGAACTGATGCCATCGGTGAGGCATGCAGGAATACTGGGGCAGGTTGGCTTGGGCGGGCGACCGCAGCGACGAAAACCGACTCGAAGAACAGCAGGAGTAAAAACCAGAACAGACTGCGTCCGGGATATCCACGCTCAGGAAAGAAAGTCAGCAAAATGAAGTTCAGCGGAAGCAGCAGCGCGATTGCCTCAAATGCCACCCGACCGGGCCCGGCAGCGGCAACGTGGCCTTGAGTAAAAAAATCGAGCGCCCGATGGGCGAGCAGTAGCACGATCGCGGACAAAAAAATGCGGGTGGTGTGGAACCTCCAGGACAGCACCAGAGCGGCAATGAAGACCGCGTAATAGAAAAACTTAACCCCGTAAACGGAAGGATTAATCCATCCCGGGTTAAGCAGCAGCCACGCACCAAGCAGAATCGCGCCGCCGGGAAGGAAGACCGCTTGTAAAAATCGTTTAGTCCAAGGCTCCATGGGTTAATTCCTTATCCTCTGGCGAAAGCGTGGTAAATAGCGAGTGGCAGGCGAGGTTCCGCTGGCAATCTCAGTCGATGATTGTTCCGCAGAAACGCCTGTGGAAGAAAGTTCCATCGGTTACGGTCGCATGCTCCGTCCTTCGTGCCTTGCCTCGCAACCTTCTCAGATCTAAGAATGAATCGACCTTAATTATTCCCATGCGTGTATTAATTGCCGAAGACGATCCTGCCCTTGCGACCTTCGTACAAAAGGGCCTCGAAGCAGAACATTACGCCGTGGACGTGACCCATGATGGGGAGCAGGCGAAAGCCATGGCGACCGAACTGGATTATGACTTGTTTATGCTGGATTTGAACCTGCCGCGCATGGATGGAATCTCTATTCTGCGGCATTTGCGGCCGCGGAAGCCGAGCATGCCCATTCTTGTTTTAACTAGCAGAAATCGGGTCGAAGACCGAGTGCAATGCCTCGATCTTGGCGCCGACGATTACATGGGAAAGCCTTTCTCATTTATTGAGCTCTCGGCAAGGATCCGCGCGTTGCTGCGAAGAAGCCATTTGCCGGCAGCATCAGTGCTGACGGTGGCGGACCTAAAACTTGATCGCGTGGAACGCAAAGTGGAACGTGCCAGCAAGCGGATCGAGCTTACATCCAAAGAGTTCGGACTACTCGAATACTTAATGCTGAATGCCGGGCGGCGAGTCTCCCGGACAATGATCATCGAACATGTCTGGAACTTATCCTTCGACACTGGAACCAACGTCATTGATGTCTATGTGAATTACCTTGCCTCCTGCAAGCTGTCGCCATCTAACGCAACCGCGCTGATCCAGTTGGATCTCGGCATCGCCTTTGCTTTGATTGACATGCTCCTGGGTGGCGAGGGGTTGGACCCGCCACCCTCTCGGGACATCACTGAGATTGAAGAGCAAGTGGCCGAAATCGCTATGCAAATAGTGTTTCGCGAGCTGCAAATCACATGGCAGGCATTGGCGGTGGAGTTTCAGTTCGAGCAACGGAAACAGCTAGGGGAAGCGCAACAGCTCATGGCTCTCGAGGAACGGATGCTCTGCATGGGATTCGAAGTAGCGCTGAAAGGGCGTCGCGGGGGCATGACCATTGCCATACCGACCGTGATATCGAGTGCCCTGTTGCGAAAACTCTCAGCCGTGCGCTCGCGCTTCCACACTCGTCCCGACGCGGCGAATTTTTACCAGTTACTGCGGAAACTGCTGCTCAACTGTCCCTTCCGCCTGGATCTCGGGCTGTCGGCGCGCGCCTTGTCGTCGAAGCTGGCCGAGATCCATCCCGGAAAAGTCATCGCTCTCAATCGGACAGCAAGCGCGCTCGGAACATTGTTTGCCCGGGACCGGCCGATTTTCACGGCGAGCGTCGCGCGGGTCGGGCAAATGCGCGCTGCACAAATTGTTTCAGCCATTGAGGCGCCAACAGAAAGGAAGCCGGTATGAGCAATCCGGGTATCCTGTCAGGCGGTCCTGTCAACGCCTTTGCGCAACTGTGGACCGAGGCCATCTCCACAGTGATGTCGCAAGTTGCCTCGGCGTCATTTCCCATGCAGGGGGGCGGGGGTGAGAATATGCCCGTAGCTGCTCCCGAAGACGTGCAGCTTACAATCACGGCTGCGGGCACAGCTCGCGGGGAAATGAACCTTAGGCTCGCGTCTGGAACGGCCGTCGACTTGGCCAAGATTTTCGTCTCCGACACTGACGCCGCACGAACAGAGTTGACTGCCGATGATCGTTCCGCGCTTGAGGAGTTGTTTCGTCAGATCGCAGGCCATGTGGTAACTTCCGCGAGACCGAAGGGCCTGGAAATACAACTCACCGTAATTATCGGGGAAGCTCCAACGTGGCCGCCAGCGGCGAGTGGATGGATTTTCAGCGGGCCAACCGCGCCACGTCCAGCGCAAATTGAATGGAAGCTGAGTTCGGCGCTTGCGACTGCCTTGGTCTCCACCTGGCGCGAACCGGACCCCAGGCCAGCAGCACCCACTGTACCGCCACCCAGCTCCAAGGCGCAGGAGAAACTCGAACTGCTCATGGACGTGGAGCTCGATGTGGTTTTGCGTTTTGGAGGACGTAACATTCTGCTCAAAGAAATTCTCGATCTGGGACCGGGATCGGTGTTGGAGCTAGACCGCACTATCCAGGATGAGGCCGATCTACTGCTGGACGGACGACTGGTTGCGCGCGGGGAGGTGGTGGTGGTCGAAAGACATTTCGGAATCCGAATTACGGAAGTGCTGCCTGCACAAGGACCAGCATGAAAATGTTCACCGTCGTATTGAGAAAACAATTTCAAGAGTTATTCAAACGCCGCGCGAAACGATTGCGGACTTGCTCCAGCCCTGACTGTGAGCATGATCCAAGCATCCGGCAAAGACTTTGGCGTCTTACTCCAAATGTGCAGTTGCACGGCTCGGCATTTTGTTTTCCTGACTGCCTGGAACGGGAACTCCTCCGGCGTCTGCAACATGCATCCACCGCGCCACGTCGAGAGCAGGTGAATTCGTGCCGGGTGCCGCTGGGTTTGTTGATGCTGTCACGAGGAGAACTGACGAGTGAACAATTGCACCAGGCCCTGGAGCTGCAAAAGAAAAATGGCACCGGCCGCATCGGCGAATGGCTGCAACAACTCGGTCACGCACGCGATATAAGCGTGGCCGCAGCACTTGCCAGCCAATGGTCCTGCCCAGTGATCAAGACTGTCCCCGCGGGAGTGGGCAGCTGCACAATTCCTTTTTACCTATTGAAAAACTTCTGCATGGTCCCAGTTCACTTTTCAAATGACCATCGTACGCTGCACATGGCGTTTGCCGACAAAATTGAACATCGCGCACTGTTGGCCATCGAGCAGATGATGGATTGCAAAACTCAGGCATGCCTGACCACCCGCGGCGAGATTGAAGTTGCGCTGGGCCGAATGGAAGAACAGACGTCACGCGCCGAAAAATTCTTCGAAGGGACAAGCGATCCAGAGGAAACGACTCGAATAATTTCCAGTTATGTTTCGACCCTCAATGCGACCGAAATCCGCCTGGCGTCTTGCGGAGAGCTGCTGTGGGCACGAATTACGGCTGATGAACTTTGCGAAAACCTGTTGTTCTCGCGTATCGCGGGAAAAGTACTTCAGTTTGTGACCAAAAAACTTGCGGAAACAATTCCCAGCTGACCGATCGCTGCTAAAGCATTTCCAGAAACAATCCCGCACCCTTTGGCAAGTAGCCTTTTCGCTGGAACCAGTCTTCCATTGCGTCTTTCAATTTATCCAGTGGCACGTGCTCTCCAATTTCCATGAGGCCATCCCCGGAAGGAAGGGTATCATCGAAAATACTGGCATTGGTGAAATTGCGCATGGAGAAGTTATCCAGCCATTTCAACGGACATGGCGTGCGTTTGCCATCGGCATCGTAGTCAACGCGAATTTTGCGGGAGAACATCCTGCGGGAATTCTAAACAATGAGGACGAACTACATCGCTGGCGAAGGCGTGGCCGGAGCATGCGAACTGGCTTCGCCATTCACCAAGTCTTTCAATTCCTTGCTCGGCTTGAAGAACGGAATCTTCTTCGCGGGCACATCCACGCGATCTCCGGTCTTGGGATTGCGTCCCACCCGAGGCTTGCGCTGGCGGGTACGAAAAGAGCCAAAGCCGCGAATCTCGATCTTGTCCCCAGCTCGAAGTGAACGGACGATACTATCAAAGATGGTTTCAACGACCACCTCGCTGTCTTTGCGGGTCAATTCAACCAGACCGGAAACCTCGTCGATCAGATCCGCTTTAGTCATGGTTACTTTGCTCTCCAATTCGTCGAGAATACTTCCGCCGCGAGATCCATCCTTGCAATGGCTTGCGTTCGGATAACCTTCTCAAATTTCAGGGCTTGTTGGCAAGGGGCAGATGCGATCACGGCTTGTTACTTCCAAAGATAGTAAAATCCGACCTGCTGATCGAGCAACTTTTCCTTTGTCGGCAAATACGGAGTCACGTCACCAAACAATAAGTCCAGCAATGACTTGCGATCCCTTTCAGGATGCACCAGCACCGGTTCCCCGCTGATACTGACGGACTTCGCCGTGTCCAGGACGGCGGTCCGGAAATCCCCAATCTGGTCAATAAGATGCAAGCCCATGGCCTGTTCGCCAGTCCATACCCTGCCGTCAGCTATCGACCTGATATCGGAGGTTTTAGCGTGCCGTCCGTCAGCCACCGCCCGCACAAACTGTCCATACATGTCGTCGATAAGGCCTTGCATGTACTGGCGTTCGGCCGGGGTAAGTTCGCGGGTGGGGTCGCCGGTGTCTTTAAATTGGCCGACCTTCAACACTTCTGGTTTCAGCTTTGCCCATCGCATAAGATCGCCGTAATTCACCCATTCGGCGATTACGCCAATTGAACCGACAACGCTGCCACTATCCGCATAAATTTTGTTGGTTGCCGACGAGACGTAGTAAGCGCCACTAGCCCCAACGGTCTCGATGGAGGATACGATCCGCTTGTGCTTCTCGTCGCGAACACGTTTTACTTCGCGGTAAATTTCTTCCGAGGCCGCCACTCCGCCGCCCGGCGAATTTACATGAATGATAATCGCCTTGATGGAATCGTCATCAGCGAACCTGCGGATGTCCTCGACAACTTCACTGGGATCGACGATTACGCCATCAAGATCTACTACTCCCAGCTTGTCGCCGAAGGCGTGAATCCCAGCCTGCCGTCCGCTGGCGTGCAGCGCGATGAAGACCAAAGTGAATACGGCCAGCACGAAGAGGAAGAAGGCGCCTCCTCCGATTAACACCCATAGCCAGACTCGCGAGCGACCGTTCTCAGCCATAGAGTTGGTAGTTTAGCACTCTCGCAAAGCGGCGGTGTTTACTCCGGAACGATTACCTGCAAAGCGTTTCGTGCAACACTAAATTCCACCGGGGTTTTGCAGACGTATTCGCCGTCAGCATAGACATCGACCGGAACTTCGGTCTCAATGCTTACGTGGTCGGTCTGCCCGTACTCGACGTTTTTTGACACGAGGTGCCGGCCGAAGTAAGCAGTTGGGAACAGGCAAAACAGTTTGAACTTGTCCATCGCCCGCACCACGCAAAGATCCAGCTTGCCGTCATCGAGCTTCGCCTGCGGAGCGATCTTAACACCGCCGCCGTAAGTTGGAGCATTGGCCACAGCCGCGAGCAGTGTGGAACGGAACTGACCCGCAGAATTGCCATTCGGAGATACTTTCATGGGGAATGGTTGAAAACGAAAAAATTGTCCGGGCGCAGAAAGACCATAGCCGCCGCGGGCTCGAACCCATGATGGAAGTTTATTGGCGCGCCGGACAATTTCAACATCCAGGCCCACGCTGCCCGAACAGCAAAAATAATGGGGCTGGCCACCCATATTCGCCGTGCCAGTTTCAGCGGAAGCGCCGCCGGTACTTGCCACGGATTGAATTAGCCCGAGGTCGATGGTCCGTAGATTGCCCGCTCCGGAAGCAAACTTCTGCCACGCTGAAAGTGAATCGCGGGGATCCTGTAAACCAAGAGAGCGCGCGAAATCATTCCCACTGCCGCAGGGCACCACCATCACGGGCACGCCGAGATCAACCAGAGTCGAAAGGTTACGGTGAATAGTGCCATCGCCGCCAAAGATCACAACCGCGTCGGCTTGCTCAATCAGTGAGGTCCATTGCGCGTGGGCTGCGCGCTGAAATGCCGCCAAGGGCTTGCTCACATTCCCCGGCCCGAGGATGACGGAGGCGCGCATCTCCCCGGCATTTGAACACAGGAACATCGCTGTGCCTAGAAGTTTGTAGCTGCTTTTGTTACGCCCGAGTCCGTAACTCTATCGTGCCAGCGGTTCCGTCATCTCCGCCAGAGCATATCCCATTACCACCATGCATGCGGCGTTCTCGCGAAGTTGTCCTGGATCGACTTTATCGAGTGTGTCGGCGGCGCTGTGGTGATAAGTGAAATAGGTCAGACCGTTCTGCCAAATGCCGAGGACGGGAACGCCTTTGTCTGCTAGGGGTTCGATGTCAGTTTCAGGTGATTGCGTAACAATTTGGAGAAGATTGCCACCGAAAGTACTGAGCGCAGTCAGCACCGGCGAAAGCTGTTTTTGCGCGGCCTCGCTGATTTTGGCATGGAAGCCAAGCGGGTGTTCCGCGCCCAGGTCGCTCTCGATGGCGGCGACGTGGTTCGCGACATTGGCATTCTGATCTTTGGCGTAAGTTGACGCTCCGGTCGCGTCCATCTCTTCATTCATCCACGCGATGACGCGCAATGTGCGCTTGGGATGAAGATTCAGTTTATGAAGGATTTCGGCGGTCTCCATGGCGACGACTACTCCAGCGCCATCGTCGATCGCGCCGGTGCCCAAGTCCCACGAATCGAGATGTCCGGAGACGATAACCACTTGTTCCGGGTGCTCGGAGCCTTTCAAATCCGCGACCACGTTATAGCCCTGCGCCTCAGGCCCCACTTTGGTCGTAAGCGTCAGATGGATTCGCACCCGGCCGCGTTCTGCGAGGCGGGCGATCAGTCCAGCATCTTCGGCGCTGACTGCGCCTGCGGGAATGGGAGCATTCGTGCTCGACCCGGTATGCGGAAGGCGATAAGCGCCATCGCCCGCAGTGCGCACCAGAGAACCAACAGCGCCTAATTGAGACGCCGCCAGAGCTCCGCTGCCGCGATAGCGCACAACTTCGCCGTAGGCCGCCCCAGCTTGTCCGGCGATGGCTTTCTGATGATCGTAGATCACATTAAACAACACAATCTTGCCCGCGACTTTGTCTCGGCCCAGCTGTTGCAATTCATCAAAGCTGTTGACCACGACCACATCCGCCGAGATTCCTGCGTCCGGAGTCGGTGAATTTCCGCGCAGCGCGGTGACGTAAACTCGCTGTTTCGTTCCCTCGACCTGGCCGGGATATTCGATCAGTTCCGCCGCGTCCGTGCCACGTTCGAAGCGATGGACTGGCACGGGCTCCAGGTGAACATCCAATCCGAGCTTACGCATTTGATCAGCAACGTAATGCGCGGCAGCATCGGCCTGCACTGAGCCTTGCAGCCGGGGACCAATGCTGTCGGTTAAATATTCCAGTTGCTGATAGGCGTAGTTATCCGAGAGTGCGGCGTCGCGAATCTGCGCAAGCTGACTTCGTAGTTGCTGCGGAAACGCTCGCGTAGCCGGCTCAGCTTCCTGTGGAAGAGTAGATTTTGACGACCTTGGGGTCTGGGCATAAGAGAAAGAAGAAATGAGGACCACAAGCAGGAATGTGAACATTCCACGAAGCATCGTCACCTCGTCAACTGTTTAGTTTTGTTTTTAAGGTACCACTTGGCCTCGTGGATCGCACAGGCGCAGAATTTTAGGGGCATAAAAAAAGTGGCTCCATTTCTGGAGCCACTGTTCCAAAGAGGCGATTGGAGGGACAAACACTGCTAAGGTACCGTTTTCGCCCTAACCAGCGCGCCAAGAGGTAACGCACCGGAGACCGAGAGCGTACGGCATAGGTCGGGTCGAGAACATGAAAAGAAGAGGATCGAAAGCATGGACTGTGGCAGCCTCTTTTCTTGGCTTGTGAAATTGCACCTTCGCGGCCAAAGCCTTGCGACTAGGCGGGAACTGCCGCCACTCGCCAAAAGCCTTGCTGGGCAAAGGTTTAGCGGGAGCTGAAGAAAATTGGATCGAGCCAGTGGCATCCCCCCAAACTGCATAACTTTGCACATCCATCGCAAGCCTAGGCTAATCGCGGTCCAATGGTGTCTATAGCGGTCCAATGGTGTCTATAAAGGAATCGGGCCTACGGTAGCAACTCTGGTATGCTGCTGCTGTCTTTTGGAGGTTTAATGCCCCGCCTTTTTGCATGGCTCCTTCCCTTTCTGCTGTTCTTTTCCTTGTCCGCCCAACCTCAGCAGACGCCGCAAACCGCGCGCCAGGCGCTGATTGAAATGTTTTTTGGAACTGCCGCCAATCACCTGGAAAAACATCTGTCGGATTCAACCCGCAACACGTTTAAAAGAATGAGCGGTGAAGGCGGGATGAGCATGCTTGACGAGTTTTCAATGTTCGCAAATATGACGAAGGCCGGCGGCACGAAGTTCGAGACCTTCGACACGGGCCCGACACTGTTGCAGGCGGAAGAGGTTGAGCAAAACGAAAAAACGGAAATTACCATCGAGGCCGACAACCTCACGGGAGATGAAGACGAGATCGAACTCACGCTGCACATCACCAAGGAAGGCAACGAGCAGCCGCTTCCCTTCATTCCGCACTTTACTTTCATAATGAAAACCGAAGCTGACGTCTGGCGATTGAATGAGATCCGGGCTGAAGTGAGGGTGCCATTGGCGGACCCGGATTTTTTGAAAAATATCGAACGCCAAAACGGCAAGCAAAACGAGCAGGGCGCACAACTCGGAATGCGCATGATCATCTCAGCGCAAAATTCTTATCATCAAACTCACGAGACCTATGCCTGCAGCCTCTCGGGTCTGATGGGCAAAGGTCAAAGCAATGGTTCTTTCGCTGATCTCTCTACGGGCAAACATGGCGGGTATGTGTATGTAATCTCCGGCTGCGATGGAACCCAATACAAAATCGTTGCGGAACCCGAAATGAATGACTCCAGCCAGCGCGCATTCTGCGCAGACGAGAGCGGGACCATGCGGGCTGCTTCTGACGGCAAGGCGACAACCTGCTTGAGCAGCGGAGAAGCCGTTGCCACAGAAAACCCTGGCCAAAACGCTACTGGACTTGTGGCCCGTGCGGGCGGAGAAAACTCCGCTGGTCCCCAAGTCGATGTGCAATCCCTGGCGAATGCGAAACCACAAACCAGCGCTGGTGGACCTCAATCCACGCGGCCAATGCGAGTGCGGGTCTCGCAAGGGGTCGCTCAGGGCATGGTCATTTCCAAAGTGCCACCGATCTATCCTGCCGATGCGAAAGCCGCGCGCATTCAAGGTTCGGTCATCATTGGTGTAGTTATCGGCAGGGATGGAAACATCCAAAGCGAGCACCTTGTTTCCGGACACCCGCTGCTTGCGCCCGCGGCACTCGAGGCGGTGAAGCAGTGGAAATACCGGCCCTACTTGCTGAATGGGCAAGCGGTGGAAGTTGACACTCAGATAACGACGAATTTCACGCTCGCGTCGAACTGAACCATACTCATGTAAGCTTCTACATGAAAATCTGCTGCGCGGCACATCGTTCTGAGGCATGCGCCGCATCCTATTTTCAGAATTTCTCGATTTCTGATAAACAACAACTTGCATTGGAGGAGAAACGTGGGCAGACGTGTCGGATTGGTCGCGCTATGTCTGGCGATTGTTTTGATGATTGGATGTGGCGGCTCCAGCTCCGACACAACTCAGCAACTGCGAATTGTCATGGCTTCGCCCGATGCCACTCCGGTGGATATTTTGATTGACGGAACTCAGGTTGCGACATCGTTGGCCTTCACGAATTCCACAGCGTATTTGCCAGTAAAGTCCGGATCGCGGCACATTCAAGCGCTGACGGTAAGCAATTCGACGTCGGTTTTTGATCAAACCATTTCGATAACCGCCAGCGTTAACCAGACGCTTTTGCTGATCGGTCCAGCGACGAAAATACAGTACCTGCAACTCACAGACGGCGCGACCAATGCCACCATCACTACCGGAGACGGCAAAGTCCGTGTAGTAAATGCGTCACAGGCAATGGGACCAGCAGACGTCTACATTGTGAATTCGGGAACAAGTCTCGCCGGAGCGACACCAACTTCTACCGCTCTCGCTTTCGGCAAAGCCACTGATTACACGCTGGAAGTCATTGGAGATTTCCAGGTATTTATGACCCAGCCGGGAACAACCAACGTATTCCTCAATACGGGCCCACTGGATTTAATCCAAAGCCAGTTTCGAACCGTGATTGCGGTCGATGCAGTGGGAGGCGGTTTCAATTTCATAGTGCTCACCGATCAGTGATGATGAAAGCCTCGGTCGCACTTCTTCAGAGGCCTAATGCCGAAATCAACAACGCTTTCCTCTGCTCACGCGTCTAAGAACTGAGGGCTAACCGGCCGTCTTTGGCCATGCTTTCCGGCTGTATAATCAGGAGTTTGTGATCTGGAGGCTATTCAACATGCAAGCGCGCGCCAATCTGTGGGGGCGTTTTAAGGCCAATCGCCTGGGTTTTACTGCGGTCATTCTGCTCACTCTGACGGTTGGAATTCTCATCGGCACTGTGGTGTCTTACGGAGTCAAAGGCCAGGAAAAAGAGAAGAGGTCCGCTGAGGCGACGGCGCTGACCGTACCGTCTCCACGGCAGATGTCGAATCAGTTCTCGCAGATCGCTAAGACGCTCGAGCCTGCGGTAGTCAACATAAACACCGAGTCAACAATCAAGCCATCACGGCGCCGCGGCGGCAATGATCAAGACCAGGAAGGCGGTGACCAGGAAAGCCCCTTCGGCGATTTCTTTG
>Ga0157372_10005265_pt1 | contig 13734 bp, 6 predicted proteins | sample C55metaG_FD_115307 | JGI IMG/M metagenome (GOLD analysis project Ga0157372, IMG submission 115307) | Corn rhizosphere microbial communities from Kellogg Biological Station, Michigan, USA - C5-5 metaG | ecosystem: Host-associated > Plants > Roots > Rhizosphere > Soil | place: USA: Michigan... | reverse complement strand
CGAACTGGACGATGTCATTTCCGTAATGCCGGCGATATGCCCCAGCTGGCGTTCCAGCGGTGTCGCCACGGAAGCCGCCATAATCTCCGCGCTCGCACCCGGCAGACTCGCGTTCACGCTAATTGTCGGGAAGTCCACCTGAGGCAGCGGAGATACCGGTAAAACGGTAAACGCGATGGCTCCAGCGATCGCCACTGCGATGGTGAGCAGCGTGGTTCCGACTGGACGCCGGATGAATGTCCACGAGAAGCTCACAGGCTGGTCTCCTCCGGCTTCGGCATCGAGGTGCCCGCATGCTCAGCCGCGTGCAGCGAAGGCCGTTTGCCGGTCAGCCGCTGACCGAGCCGGTCAAAGAAGATGTAGATCACCGGCGTCGTGTAGAGGGTCAGGATCTGGCTCAGCAGCAAGCCGCCCACCATGCAGATGCCCAGCGGACGCCGCAGCTCTGACCCAAGCCCCGTACCCAGCGCAAGAGGCAGGCCGCCGAGCAGGGCCGCCATGGTCGTCATCATGATCGGCCGGAAGCGCAGCATACTGGCCTCGAAGATCGCCTCGGTCGAATCCTTGCCGTGCTCGCGCTCCGCCTCGAGTGCGAAATCGACGATCATGATGCCGTTTTTCTTCACGATGCCGATCAGCAGGATGATCCCGATGATTGCTACGACACTGAGGTCCTGGCGGAACAGCATCAACGACAGCAGCGCACCGACACCAGCCGACGGCAGCGTGGAGAGAATCGTAATCGGGTGAATGAAGCTCTCGTAGAGCACGCCCAACACGATGTAAACCGTGACCAGGGCCGCGATGATCAGCCATGCTTCATTCGACAATGAGTTCTTGAACGATGCGGCTGTCCCTTCAAAACCCGCCTGCAGGCTCGCTGGGAATTGCAATCGATCGGCGACCTTATCAATGTCCGCAATCGCCGTACCAAGAGAGGCCCGCGGCCCGAGATTGAAAGACACTGTTACCGCCGGGAACTGTCCCTGGTGATTGATGGAGAGCGGCTCGGTTGTGATCGACTGTTTTGTGAACGTGCTCAACGGGATCGCTCTCGCTCCAACGGAATTGTTTGTGGTATTCGGCGTCGTTCCCGCGACGGTCCCGCCCGCAAACGAGGTTGTCCCCTGAGCAGCGCCTTGCCCTCCCACGACGCGCGAAGGTGGCGTCAACACCGAGGGGGACGGAGTGTAGCGGACCGAGGTTGTCAGCGCATTCGAACCGGCCGCCTGGGAGGCCGATGATGAGAATGAAGTCGCCGCGCCCGCTCCGCTCGCCCCGTTCGAGGTCCCGCTCTGGATGTACAGACTGCCCAGGTTCTCCGGATTCTGCGCCCACTGCGGAGCGGTTTCGAGCACGACATGGTATTGGTTCAGCTGCGTGTACAGCGTGTTGATCAGCCGCTGCCCATAGGCGTCGTACAACGTATTGTCGATTGTTGTCGGCGAAATTCCCAGCCGCGACGCCGTCACCCGGTCGATCATCAGCGATACCGCGCGCCCGTCGGTCTGCTGGTCGGTAGCTACGTCCTCCAACTCGGGCAGCTTCTTCAGTTCCGCAACGAACTTGTCGGTCCACTCGTAGAGCTCATCCGAATTCGGGTCCTCAAGCGTGTACTGATACTGCGTGCGGCTCACGCGATCATCGACTGTAATGTTCTGCACCGGCTGCATATACAGGTGAATGCTCGGGACATCCTGCAACTTGTTCTGCAACCGCCGGATCACATCCGCCGCGCTGATACCGCTCGGCACCCGATCGTCAAGCGGCTTCAGGTTGATGGACATTCGTCCACTGTTCAGAGTTGTGTTTGTTCCGTCGGCACCAATGAAGGAGGAGACGCTGGCGACGGCCGGATCCTCGAGAACCACCTTCGCCAGTTGCTGCTGCTTCTGCGACATCGCGGAAAACGAGATCGCCTGCGGAGCCTGCGAGATGGCCTGGATCACGCCCGTATCCTGCACTGGGAAGAAACCCTTGGGGATCACGATGTACAGGAAGACCGTCAGCACCAGCGTGGCGAGCGCAATCAGCAGAGTCAGCGTTTGATAGCGCAGCACGACGCGCAGCGTACGCCCGTAGAAGGCGATCATGCCATTGAAGACATTCTCCGACCACCGGTACAACCGCGTCTGCTGCTGCTCCGGCTCATGCCTTAGAATCCGCGAGCACATCATCGGAGTAAGGGTGAGCGAGACAACCGCCGAGATGACGATGGTGACGGCCAGCGTCACCGCGAATTCCCGGAATAGCCGCCCCACCACATCACCCATGAACAGCAGCGGGATGAGCACCGCGATGAGTGAAACGGTTAGCGATACGATGGTGAACCCGATCTGCCCCGCGCCGGTTAGCGCGGCCTGGAGCGGCGACATTCCCTCTTCCAGATATCGGGAGATGTTCTCGATCATCACGATCGCGTCGTCCACCACGAATCCGGTAGAGATCGTCAGCGCCATCAGCGACAGGTTGTCGAGGCTGTATCCCAGCCCATACATGGCCGCGAAAGTCCCGATCAGCGACAGCGGCACGGCCACACTGGGAATAATTGTCGCGTATAAGCTGCGCAGGAAAAGGAAAATGACCAGCACCACCAGGCCGATCGTCAGCATCAATTCGAACTCAACATCGTTCACTGAAGCCTGAATGCTGGTGGTCATATCCGTCAGCGTCTGCACGTGGATCGACGCCGGCAGATCGCTTTCGAGCTGGGGCAGGATTTTCTGAATGCTGTGGACGACGGTGATGGTATTCGCGCCGGGCTGTCGCTGGATGTTCAGGATGATGGCGGGCGTCTCGTCCACCCATGCGGCCTGCTGCGTGTTCTCCACTCCATTGATCACATTGGCCACGTCCTTCACAAAGATGGGCGCGCCATTCCGGTAGGCGACGACTACGTCCTTGTAGTCCTCCGCTTTCGTGATCTGGTCGTTCGAGTCAATCTGGTAATCCTGCCGGGGGCCGTCGAAGTTGCCCTTTGCCGCGTTTGCGCTCGCCGTCACCAGGGCGGTCCGCATGTCCTCCATGTTCAGCCCATAAGCGGACAGCTTTACCGGGTTCGCCTGGATGCGCACCGCCGGCTTTTGCCCGCCGCTGATGCTGACCAACCCGACGCCGCTCAGCTGAGAAATCTTTGGCGCCAATCTCGTGTCGACGAGATCTTCTACTTCCGGCAGCGGCAGGCTTGGTGAATTGATGGCCAGGGTGAGCACCGGCGCGTCCGCCGGATTCGTCTTGCTGTAGATTGGCGGAGCAGGCAGGTCCGATGGCAGGAACGTCTGCCCGCCATTGATGGATGCCTGTACCTCTTCCTCGGCGACATCCATCGAGAGCGAAAGATTAAACTGCAGCACAATGACCGACACGCCCCCGGCGCTGGTCGAGGTCATCTGCGTTAGCCCCTGCATCTCGCCGAACTGCCGTTCAAGGGGCGCCGTGATGGTGGTCGCCGTCACATCCGGGCTGGCGCCGGGATAGAACGTCACCACCTGAATGGTGGGATAATCCACCTCCGGCAAGGCCGAAACCGGCAACTGCGTGAACGCGACGATGCCCACCAGCAGAATGGCGGCCATCAGCAACGAGGTTGCCACTGGCCGCAGGATGAATGGACGAGAGGGGCTCACGGCGCAGTATTCTCACCGCTGATCGTGGTTTGCGTCTTGGGTATTCCCTGCTTCGACAGGAAAACCGTGGCGTTATTCGTCAGCTTGTCGAAACTGCTGTCCGCCACGACGTCGCCGGGCTGGATGCCCACGACTGCCGTGTTGCCGCCGTCGGTCACGCCAGTCTTCACGTTCTGCTGCACGACGTGGTACAGCGGGCCCTCGGCCTCGCTTCCTCCTTCTCGAGCGCTCCTGCCGGCCGGTTGACCGGCTCCGCTCCGTTCCACTTGCTTCGGAGGAACGCCCGAGGGAGCGGTTGTTCCAGTCTGATTCGTGCCATGTCCCTGTGGACCCCGTGCTGCAGGCGCCCCCGCCCCAGGTTGAATGAGATAGACGAATGCCTGGTCGCCATTGTGCTGCACGGCCGAAGACGGGAGGATAATCTGGTCCTTCATCGTCGTCACGAGCAGGCGCGTGTTCACGAACTGATTCGGAAAGAGTGATTCGTCCCGGTTCCCAAACGTCGCCCGCAGCTTCACCGTTCCCGTCGTCGTGTCGATCTGGTTGTCCATCGTAGTCAGCACACCGCTGCCGAGCTTCTGCGTTCTGTCGTGGTTCCATGCCTCGACGGGCATGCGATGCCCATGCCGCATCTGATCCATCACCTGCTGCAGGTTGTCCTCAGGCAGCGTGAAAATTACGGTGATTGGCTGCATCTGCGTGACCGTCACGAGTGCCGTTGACGAATTTGCTGTCACCAGATTCCCGGGATCCACCAGGCGCAGGCCCGCGCGTCCCGTAATTGGCGAAGTGATGTGAGCATAGCCAAGCTGCACCTGGTCGTAGGCGACGAGCCCTTCGTCATTCTTCACCGTGCCCTGGGTTTGCAGCACCAGCTTTTCCTGGTCCTCCAGCGTTTGCCGCGGGATGGCGTTTTTGGACCATGCACGCTGGTAGCGTGTCTGGTTCATCTGCGCCTGCGCGAGCAGATTTTGGTCGCGTTCGAGTGTGCCCTGCGCCTGCTGCAACTGCGCCTGGAAGGGACGCGGGTCGATATCGATCAGCGGATTTCCTTTGTGAATCATCTGTCCTTCGCGGTAGTGCACCTCCGTCACGACTCCGGTGACCTGGGGAGTGATGGCGACGGTGTATACCGGAGTGACGGTCCCGATGGCCTCCAGATAAACGCCCAGGTCACCGCTCCTGGCCGTTGCGGTTACGACCGGAATAGGACCGGTCGCCATGCGCCGGCCTCCGCCCTGATTGGCGGTCGGCTGGCCACCGTGCTCGGTGATAATCCAGTAAAAGAGCAGACCGAAGAGGATAAGAATGACCGCCCATATCCACCGATGGCGGCGCCTGCGCGGCGGCTTCTCGACGGAAGGGGGCAGCTGATGATCCGGCGGAGCAATAGAAGCAGATGGCTGTGAGCTCATTTTTTGAAATTGCCAGTCGTCAAAACAGAATTCCCGCGGGGGACATTACCGTGGTGAAGGATGAAGTGGAAGAAAGTCGCTTCAGATTCGGAGTTTAACACTGTAAATGAAGGGCTTCCGCCGAAAGCGCCGCACTGCCCTGGCGCGCCGATTTCGGCCCCCTCTCCACACACCGTCCTCAGGTTGTCGTGGCTTCCATGAGAGACGGATGAGCGGCTGAAATAGCCGCACGTCCGAGGCACGGAAATGTCCTCCCGGCGTACTCGTGACACAATGCAGGCGAGGAACCAGCGGCGGCATTTCTCTGACTTTTCCGCACCGCTCCCCTGGCGCAGCTCGTCTCTGACTGCAAACTATCGACATGGAACAACTTGCATGGAATCAGTGCGCATCAAAATGACCACTTTGGCGTGTTTGAGCCGATCCCTTCCTCGCCCGGCAACGGGCTCCAACGGAAAAGACTGACTGCATGAGTGGTGACGGAAATACGGGTACGCGCAACGCATGGGCTGATCGCATTCACGCCCTCCGCAATGTACCCCATGTGCTGAAGATCCTCTGGGAATCCGGCCACTCCGTCGTGGTCTGGGGACTCTCCCTGCGGATCATCCAGCCCGCAATCAGCTTCGGTATTGGACTGGTGGCCGCCGAGATCATCGGGGGGGTCGCGGCCGCCATCGATCACGCTGCGCCGCTGCCCCACTTCTGGTGGTGGGTCGCCGCTGAAGTCGCGCTCGCGCTCCTCAATGGGATCCTCACGCGCGGAATGGACTACACCGACCAGATCCTCGCGGACCGTTATACGAACTACGTCAGCGTGCGCGTGATGGAAAAGGCTGCGCAACTCGACCTGACCACCTACGAGGATCCCGCCTATTATGACCGGCTGGAGCGAGCGCGTGTGCAGGCCACCGACCGACTGGCCATGATCCAGATGATGGGCCGCCTCTTCCAGCAGGTCGTTCTCACGGTCATCTGGAGCGCCGTTCTCATCCACCGCTCGCCGGTCATGATTGTGCCTTTGTTTATCGGCGTTCTGCCCTCCTTCGTCGGCGAGACGCATTTCGCATTTCTCGGCTACGAGAAGAACTTCCGGCAGACGCCGCGCAAGCGAATCATGGACTATCTGCGGCTGGTCGGAGGCAGCAAAGAGTCGGCGAAAGAAGTCAAGCTCTTCAACCTCAGCCGCTGGCTCACCGACCGGTTCCGCTCTCTGTCTCAGGGGATTTACCACGAGAACGTCGCGCTCGCGAACAAGAAGCTCGTCTGGGGAGGATTGCTGTCGCTCATCAGCACCCTCGGCTACTACGGCGCCTATGTCTTTGCCATCTGGCAGGCGGTAACAGGCCGGTATCCGAGCGTCGCGGCGTTCGCTCTGGTCACGGCCGCCATTCAGCAGGCCAGTTCAAACTTCCAGCAGGCGTTTTCAACCGCTTCCGGCATTGCCGACCAGGCGCTCTTCCTCACCGACCTGATCGACTTCTTCTCTGTCAAGCCGACCGTCCAGAATCAGCCGAATCCGCTTCCAGTGCCTAAACCGATCCGGCGCGGTTTCGAGTTCCGCAATGTCTCGTTTGCCTATCCGGGCACGACGCGCATGGTGCTGAAGGACTTCAATTTCACGATCGAGCCCGGTGAGCGGATCGCGCTGATTGGCGAGAATGGGCAGGGCAAGACGACGGTCGTCAAGCTCATCACCCGCCTCTACGATCCAACCGAGGGCCAGATTCTCCTCGACGGTGTTGACCTCCGCGAGTACTCCATGGAGGACCTGCACCACGAGATGGGTGTCATCTTCCAGGACTTTATGCGGTACGAGATGACCGTCCGCGAGAACATCGCCGTGGGTCATATTGAGGTGCCGCATACAGACGAAGAGATTCGCGCGGCTGCGGACAAGAGCCTCGCCGCGGAAGTGGTTAAAAAGGTGGCCGGCGGATACGACCAGATGCTCGGCCGCCGTTTTGTCTCTGGCGTCGATCTCTCAGGCGGCGAGTGGCAGCGGATTGCGCTGGCCCGCGCCTATTTGCGCGACGCTCAGCTGTTGATTCTTGATGAACCTACGGCAGCGCTTGACGCCAGGAGCGAACTCGAAGTGTTTGAACGATTTGCGGAACTGACGATGGGCAAGATGGCTCTGCTGATTTCGCACCGCTTCTCGACCGTGCGCATGGCTGACCGCATCGTAGTTCTCGCGGGGGGCAGGCTGGTGGAAGAAGGAACCCACCAGCGACTCATGGCGCTCGGCGGCCGCTATGCCGAGATGTTCGAAATGCAGGCGGCCAGCTACCGCTAGGGCCTGGAGTATAAATGTCTGAAGTCACAATGATTAATGAACAGCGCATGCGCGAGGCGGGGCTGTCTGCCGACGCGCTGCGGACGGCGGCCAGAGCGGACGCGCATCGGTGGAGCTCTGCGCCGGCCTCGAAGGATCTGGACGATTTTTGGGCGCGGATCGACACTGCCGGGCAGCATCTGGATGCGCTTTCGGCCGAACTGGACGCCTTACCGACCACTGGCTGGCCCGGCGCCGAACCCCTGCTCGAAATCCGTGAAAACCCGCGCATGATGCGTTCGGCTTTGGCCGAGATTCGCTCTGTGCGCAAGAAGCTCTGCCGCCTTCCGCGTGCTATCGCCGAACATCTCGAGGAGCCCCGCACCGCAGCGGTAGCGCGGGCTTTTTTGGATGCCAGCGGGTCGGTCTGGAATGCCGATGCTCTCCGAATCTACCTGGCTGAACTGCAGCATACGGAACCGTTGCTCCTTGACGAGCTTTGGGTCCTGCCGGTCATGCTGCGCTTTGTACTGCTCGAGATGATCCTCCTGCAGGCCCGGGAACGTTATGACGCGCTTTCGTTCAACGGCGAGGCACCGCAGTTCGAAGGACCCGCCGCAGATCCGACCTTCGCGAAGCTGATGCAGACGCGCATCCTTTCCCTGCGCGAGATCGCCTATGTCGACTGGTACTTCGTCATGGAACCGCTGGTCGTCTTCGATGCGATCCTGCGTCAGGATCCGGCTGGCGCCTATCCGAAGATGGACTTCGATAGCCGCGAGGTTTACCGCAAGCAGGTTGCGAAGATCGCGCGCTATTCCGACTGCTCGGAGATCGAGGTGGCACGGCGCGCCATCGAACTGGCTGACGCCGCGAAGCAGCGCCCAGTCATTGATGGCCGCGTCTATCTCCGCCAGGCCCACGTGGGCTATTACCTGATCGATAACGGATTCGAAGAACTCCGAGGACGCATCGGCTATGACCCGCGATTCATCGAGCGCATCCGACTCGGGGTCCGCCACCATGCCGACGATATTTATATCGGCAGCATTGAAGTCCTCACCGTCCTCATCATTGCGGCCGTCCTGCTGCCGCTGATCCCGAACTACTCGATCATCGGGGCACTGACCGCCGCTTTCCTTCTCTTGCTCATCCCGGCGACCCAGGGTGCCGTGGACCTGGTGAACAATACGGTTACCACCCTCTTTCGGCCGATGCCGCTGCCAAAGCTCGACTTGAGCAAAGGCATTCCCCCGGAATATAGCTCGATGGTGGTTGTGCCCACGCTCCTGCTCAATGAAAAGCAGGTACGTGAAATGGTGCAGGAACTCGAAGTTCGCTGCCTCGCCAACCCCGATCCGAATCTCCACTTCGCACTGCTGACCGATCTGCCGGATTCCGTCAGCCGCCCGCGTGAGAATGACAGCGATCCAATGGTTGATCTTGCCGTCAGCCTCATCGATGATCTAAACGCGCGTTACCAGGGAACCCGAAAGTTCGGCAAGTTCCTGCTGCTGCATCGCCACCGTATCTTTAATGCACGCCAGGGTGTGTGGATGGGCTGGGAGCGCAAGCGCGGCAAGCTGCTTGACCTGAACAAACTGCTCCGTGGCGAGTTCGACGCCTTCCCGGTCAAGGCGGGCGACACGAGCATTCTGCCGCGCGTTCAGTACATCATCACCCTCGATTCCGACACGCAACTTCCTCGCGGCACGGCGCACTCCATGATCGGCGCCATGGCGCATCCGCTGAACCGTGCCGTCATCGACCCAGTTCGCCGCATCGTGACGGAGGGCTACGGTATCCTGCAGCCGCGCGTCGGGGTCAGCGTCAGCTCGGCTGCGCAATCACGGATGGCCTCCATTTACTCCGGCCAGACCGGCTTCGACATCTACACCCGCGCCATCTCCGACGTTTACCAGGACCTGTACGGCGAAGGCAGCTTTACCGGCAAAGGTATTTACGAAGTCGCGACGCTGCACACGGTGCTCGAGCGTCGCTTCCCACGCAATGCCCTGCTCAGCCATGACCTCATCGAAGGCGCCTACGCTCGCGCCGGTCTCGTCACCGACGTCGAAGTGATCGACGATTACCCGTCGCACTACAGCGCCTACACGCGCCGCAAGCATCGCTGGGTCCGTGGCGACTGGCAGATCTTCCAGTGGCTGTTTACGCGTGTGCCGGATGAATCCGGCAAGTACGTACGCAATCCGATTTCGACCATCTCGCGCTGGAAGATCCTCGACAATCTGCGCCGTTCGCTCGTTGAGCCGATGACAATGGTGCTGCTCGTCGCTGGATGGCTCGGACTTCCCGGCGGCGCACTCTACTGGACGCTCGTTACACTCTTAATCCTGTTCTTCCCCCCGCTCGTGCAGCTGGTGTTTGGCCTTGTCCGGTCACTCGAGACGGAGCAGGAAGGTGCCGCGCGCGAAGTGTGGATCGGCTTCCAGCAGTCCGTGATCACGACGCTGCTGACGCTGGCCTTTCTGCCGCACCAGACGATGACCGCCATCGATGCCGTCGTGCGTGCCTCGGTCCGGCGGCTGGTTACCGGCAAGCGCCTGCTCGAGTGGGAGACCGCCGCTGAGGCAGAATCGGCGAGCCGCCGTACTTCAGCGGTCGACCGCTACCTCAGCTTCACGCCATTGCTGTCCGCGGCGCTGGCACTGATCGTGGCCCTTGCCCACCCATTCGCGCTGATCATCGCGGCGCCCGTCCTGCTCCTGTGGGGCTTCGAGCGGGATCTCACCCTCTGGCTGAATAAGCCTCCCCGCGAGCCGCAGAAGCAGCTTCGCACTGAAGACGAAACGTTCCTTCGCGAGTATGCACTCCGCGTCTGGCGTTTCTTTTATGAGTACGGCGGCGAACGCCACAATTACCTGATCCCCGACAATGTTGAGGAAGACGGGCTGTACGAGGCCGCGCGCGTTTCGCCTACAAACCTGGGACTCCTCTTCAATGCCCGCCAAGCCGCCTGTGAATTCGGCTTCCTGACGGCGCCCGAGTACGCGGAGCTAATGCACCGCAGCTACTTCACGATGGCGAAGCTTCCGCTCTATCGGGGCCACCTCTATAACTGGTACACCACCGACACGCTGGAGGCGCTGACACCCATCACCGTCTCGTCAGTGGACAGCGGCAACTTCGTCGCGTCGCTCTACACGGTCGGCACCGGCACGCTTTCCCTGCTGAAGCGGCCGCTGATTGAGCCGCGCCTTTTCGACGGACTCGCCACCCACCTGCGCCTGCTCCAATCGCTCAAGGCTCTGCCAAAGGACCGCAGCGTGCCGCGTCCGCCGCAAAACTCCGATGACATCAGCATCTGGCTGCGCTGGATCTTCTCGCCCGAAACCCAGGCCGCGTTCGCGAACCTGCCGCCCTACACTGAGCCGTCGCTCAACGAAGCGTTGTGGTGGACGAACGAGACGAAGCGGCGCATCGATGCGATTGCCACGCTGGTGCGCGACTATATGCCGTGGATCCATCCCGATTATGCGCTGATCGCCAGCATGATCTACGAGGAGGATCCGGCTGAAGCGGCGCTGCACAAGGTCCCCGCTCCCGACGCGCGTGCCTTGCCGGCGCTGAACGAGGCAGGAAGATTCGCAGCCGCGCTCGAGCAGCGGCTGAACCGCCCGCAGCGCATGCCCGAGACCGCTGAGACCGCGGTGCTGCTGGAGCGCCTGCGCGCCGAGATTGCGCCGGCTGTCCAGCGGCTGACGGAGCTTGCGGAGAGCATTCGTCATGTCTCACGCGAAGCCGAACGGTGGGCCGATAATACCGACTTCACGTTCCTGGTGAACAAGGACCGCATGCTTCTCTCGATCGGCTATGAGTTGGCCACGGACAAGGTTCACTGGGCGTGCTACGACATGCTGGCTTCAGAGGCGCGCATTGCTACTTATATTGCCGTCGCCCGTGGCGAGTTGTCACAGCAGGGCTGGTTCAAGATGTCGCGCGTGCATACGAACGCTTACGGGCATTCTGTGCTCCTTTCCTGGACGGGCACCATGTTCGAGTACCTGATGCCGGCGCTGTGGATGCGCAGCTATCCCGACACGCTGCTGTCGAACTCGATCCATGGCGCGGTCGAGATTCAGCGAGCGTTTGGGCGTGAGCACGGCATCCCGTGGGGGATTTCGGAGTCAGGTTATTCGGACAAGACTCCGGAAGGTCATTACCACTACCAGGCTTATGGCATCCCGCAGATCTCGCTGAAGTGGGACGCGACCGCCGGCCCGGTGGTCTCACCTTATTCAACCTTTCTCGCGCTGAGCGTTGATCCGGGGGCCGCGATCGACAACCTGCGGCGCATGGCGAATCAGGGATGGACCGGTGCGTATGGATTCTATGAAGCCGTCGATTTCCGGCGTGGCCGGAACAAGCCGGAAGCGGTGCGCGAATGGATGGCTCACCACCAGGGCATGTGCATGATGGGCCTGCTGAATCTGCTCGATGACTGCGTCGTGCAGCAGTGGTTCTATGAGAACACGCAAATGCGCGCCGTCGAACTGCTGCTGCACGAAAAGCCGATCCGCGAAGCCGCGGCTAAGAGGGAGTCGTCGTCGGCTGGGAAGAAGGCGGCAAAGAAACCCCGGAAGAAGGCGGCGTAGCCGTCGCGATTTCTGTTTCAAGGAATGCCGGGCGGTGGTGGTCATAAACGGCCAGCACCTTGCCGGCGCGGTCCGGATCGGTAGACCAGGAGCGCGACACCAGAGTTACGAATGCCTCGCCGGTGGTCGCGTTGAGAGCATCGCGATAATCGGGATAGGCGGCGGCGAGGGACTGCAGCAGTTGCATGCGCGCGCGAAAGCAGGAGTCCCAGTCGGGGAACTGCACCCATGCTGCCTGCACGGAAACCCAGGCACCGTGCAGATACTCGCGGGTAGGCAGGGTGAGAGTTTCCGTGCCGGCGAGCGGGGGGTGTGATTGCTTCTGGCCGAAGAGGTTGTTGGCTTCTGTCGCCAACCGCGACTGTCCCCAGCCTGACTCGAGCGCGGCTTCGCAGGCCGCGTACTCCGGAAAGAGATGGCCGGCGGCGCGCGCGGCATCGCAGGCGCGGCGCAGAAAGTCTTCCTGTGGGCTGAGCATAAGTTCTCCTGTGTAGTCGGTAGTATGCAGCAAGATGTTACTTTGCTGTAACGGAGACCCCCACGCCGGGGTACAAGGCGGCAGTGGCAAGTTGCTGATTCGACGGGGCCTGCAGGAGGCCCTTTCAGGACAACGGCAAGTCGCTGAACCTGCGGGGGTTGCTGGCGACGGTTTCAGAGGCAGTGGCAATCGCCTGAAAGGAAGCGGGTTGCGGCGTTGCTTTCCTGGGGCGCACATGCGGGGCGATCGGAATCGGCTTGCGGGTCGCTCGACGGTTGCGCTTGCTGTGCGTGAAGCAGTGGTCCTGGCCGCGCAGTGCCCACCCGCGGCATGGCTTCCCTCTGCGATTCAGATAAGCGCAGTGCCGGTCGAGGTACGACGTGTCGATGAGGTGCCCGCAGCAGAACTGTTTGCCGGGCAGGGCGCGGTAGTCGCAGCGCTGCCCGTCGTCGAGCAGAGCGGTGCAATAACGAGGCATGAATCCTCCATGCAAAGGAAAAGGCCGCTCACGCGGAGCGGCCTTTCGCTGAAATTCACCTTATAAGTTCAGAATATCAACTTCTGACAGGTTCGGTCTCACCTAAGGTGGGTTATAACTCATGCCAGATCAGATACAACACGAAAGTAATGGTTGACAGATTGGAATCCTGCCCGCCCTGGAGACGGGTGAAGGCGAGTTTTGATGGGTCTCCCGGCCCCGATCCGGCGTATATAGGTACGAGACGGCCGTGCTCCTCCCACGGCGCTTTGGATCCACGAGGTTCACTATGTTGAAGATGAAGTGTTGGCGGTGGACTGGACTTAGCGTTGCGGCCTCAGGCGCGCTGCTGGTCCTGGGCGTGGTGGCGACGATGGTCGCGCAACAGAGTGGGCCAACGTACACGCTGCGGCGGACCGTGCGCCGGGTCGTGCTCGATGTGGTAGTGACGGACAGCAGTCATCGGGCGGTGCATGGGCTGAAGCGCCGGGACTTCCATATCTTCGAAGACGGCAACGAGCAGGACATCCGGTCCTTTGAGCCGTTCGACATGGATCGGAACCGGGCGATCCCGCCGCCGCATCTTCCGACACTGCCGCCGAACACCTTCACCAACGTTCCCACGGCTCCCGAACGCGGGCCGCTGTACGTCGTCGTCTACGACATGGACCACATCGGCCACGACAACAACGTCGACGATCAGATCACCGCACGGCGACAGCGCGAGCGTTTTTTGCGCGCGAAGCCGGCCGGCGTGCGGATGGAAATCTATGTGCTGTCGGATAAGCTGCGACTCCTGCAGGGCTTTACCACCGACCGCGACAAGCTGCTGGCGGTGCTGGATGT
>Ga0157372_10005264_pt1 | contig 13737 bp, 9 predicted proteins | sample C55metaG_FD_115307 | JGI IMG/M metagenome (GOLD analysis project Ga0157372, IMG submission 115307) | Corn rhizosphere microbial communities from Kellogg Biological Station, Michigan, USA - C5-5 metaG | ecosystem: Host-associated > Plants > Roots > Rhizosphere > Soil | place: USA: Michigan... | reverse complement strand
TGGCTCTCAGTTCGGTCAGCGTCCTGAGCAACAGTCTCCGTCTTCGGGCCTGGGAGCCCAGCCGCCGTGAAGTTAAACTAGCGGCAGAGCCCTAACGTGCGCATCCTCACCCGATACATCCTCGGCGAGATCCTCTCGTATACCCTGATCGGCTGCGCCGTATTCACATTCATTCTGTTTATCCGGGACCTGAACCACATCCTCGAAGCAGTGGTTCGCAACAGTTCCACCTTCGTGAATATTGCCCAGATTTTTGTTTTCAGTTTGCCCAATACTTTCAAGGTGACCATCCCGATGGCCGTGTTGGTCGGCATCCTGCTGGGACTGAGTCGCCTTGCGGCAGACAGCGAAATCATTGCGATGCGTGCATCCGGACTGGGCATCTGGTACTTCGTGCGCGTCGCATCGGTGGTTGCCATCGGCGGCACGCTGCTCGGTCTGGTCAATTCGCTGTACATTGCCCCACGCGCCAACCGGTCAATCCTGGAAATGGAGCAGGAACTCGAAACCTCCCAGGCCTCGTTCGAAATCCAGCCCCGGGTTTTCTATGAGGACTTTCACAACGCCGTTCTATATGTTCAGACGGTCCGCGGCGGGACAGGCGCCTCCAACTGGGATCGGGTCTTTATGGCCGACGTTTCGGATCCCGGAAATCCGATCATCACGACTGCGGAATCGGCGACGGTAGTCAGCGACTCGACCCAGGAACTTCTGATGCGTCTGCGCAACGGATCCAGGCAGGAAACCATTAATGGGCAGTCGCAGCAATATAACATTTCAAGTTTTTCGAAAACAGATCTGCCGCTCACGCTCGGTCCTCAAAACGAGATGCACCTCGGCCGTCTCGACACGGCAATCTATGCCTTGTCGATGGACGCACTCGAGGCCAGGACACACGGACCCGATGCCCGAAGGTACCTCCTCGAGTTGCACACACGGTTCTCCTATCCTGTGGCCTGTTTTGTGCTCATGCTGGTTGGGGTTCCACTCGGAATCATTTCACGGCGCGGGGGTAAAAGCTCGGGTCTCGTATTCACGATCCTGCTGGTTCTGGTCTACTACATCCTCTCGTACACAGGGATCGCACTGAGCCGACAGGGAAAGCTTCCGCCCTTTATTGGCGTGTGGATGGCAAACCTGATCTTCGCCTTTGCCGGAACCTTCCTGCTGTGGCAGATGGCAAGCGGCGGGCGCGTCCTCAGTGTTCTATCGAGCCTGCTGTCACGTTCTTCCCGCCCGGGCCTTGGGATCAAGACAAACGGGAACCATCTGACTTCCCTGCTCGAAAAGCTGCAGCCGCGATCTGTTCGCATTGGTTCGCGCGGAGTATTCCCTCGCCTGCTCGATGCTTACGTAGTCCGGGAGTTCTTCGGAATGTTCCTCCTGGTACTCGCCAGCTTTGTATCCCTGATGCTGGTGTTTACGTTCTTCGAACTTGTGGGCGACATCATCCGTAATCACATCGCGCTGACTACGGTTGGAGAGTACCTGCTGAATCTTGCGCCGAGCATGATCTATGCCATCACGCCTCTGGCGGTGCTGATTGCAGTGCTTGTTACGTTCGGCGTTCTCAATCGCAACAGCGAGATTGTAGCCATGAAGGCCACCGGTATCAGCCTATATCGATTAGTGGTTCCAGTGGTTTCGATATCCGCGATTCTTGCAATCGCGCTGTTCATGTTTGACGACTACTATCTGCCCGCTGCGAATCGCCGACAGGAATCACTGCGCAGCACCATCAAGGGCCGGCCGCCGCAGACGTTTCTGCATCCAGAAGAGAAATGGATGTTCGGCCAGTCAGGTCAGGGCGAACCTGCGCACATTTTCTATTACCAGTTCTTCGATCGCGATGACGACGCGTTCGCCAATCTCTCGGTGTTCGAATTCAATCCGTCCACCTTCGCTCTTTCGCGCAGAATCTACGCCTCACGGGTCATCTGGGATGAGAAGACAGAGTCGTGGCGATTCCTCAATGGATGGGTGAGGAATATCGATGGCAATAATTCCGAATACATCGAGTTCAAGAACACAAGCTTTTCGGAGATTCGCGAAGATCCCGGCTACTTCAAAAAAGAGAACCTGCAGTCGCAGGAGATGAATTTCCAGCAGCTTGGCGCATACATTCGCGACCTTCGCCAGAGCGGGTTCGACACCATGCGCCTTCGCGTCGCATTGTGGCATAAACTCGCCTACCCGCTGATCGCCGTCATCATGGCTGTGATGGCGATTCCATTTGCGCTTTCGATGGGCCGCCGCGGATCGCTGACAGGCATCGCCGTGGCCGTCTCCGTCGCGCTCGCCTACTGGGTAGTCGACGGGCTGTTTGGAGCTATGGGAAACGTCAATTATTTACCTGCCGTTCTGGCAGCATGGTCGCCAGATGTGTTATTCGGGCTAACCGGAGGCTACCTCCTGCTCCGAACGCCGACCTAAAGCCTGCTCTCCGGTCAGATCGACCCTGCGCTTCGCGACCCGTACAATAGAAATATGCTTCGCGACCTGGGCCCGCTGCTTGGCTACATGCGCCGCTATCGCTGGGGATATGTGTGGGGCACCCTCGCGTGCATCGCCACAAATATCGCTGCCGTTCAGGGTCCACAAATCCTGAAGAAAGCCATTGACGAGCTGGAAGGCGGCGTCTCGCGCCAGCGCATCATCTTCCTCGCCGGCATCTTCGTCGCAATCTACCTGGTGAAGGGCGTTTTCCTTTACGCACAGCGCTGGATTCTGATCGGCATCTCGCGCGAGATCGAATTCGATCTGCGCAACGATCTTTTTCTCCAGCTAGAGCGCCAGGACGCCAACTTCTACCAGAAATACCGCACCGGCGACATTATGGCCCGCATGACAAACGACCTGAATGCGGTCCGCATGCTGCTGGGCCCGGCGCTGATGTACAGCGCAAACACGGTCTTCTTTACGGTGGGCGCGCTCTTCTTCCTTCTTCGCATCAGTCCGTGGCTCACTCTCGTGGCCTGGGCGCCTATGCCGCTAGCCAGTATCCTGGTGCAGTATTTCGGACGAAAAATCCACGACAAGTTCGAGAAGATTCAAGAGAGCTTTTCGGAAATATCCTCGCAGGCTCAGGAGAACTACAGCGGTGCCAGGTTGGTTCGTGCCTTTGGGCGCGAGGAATCGCAAATAGGCCTCTTCGAAAAGCTGAACCGGCAGTACATCTCACGGGCTCAGGGCCTGGTTCAACTCATGGGCATGCTGTGGCCGACTCTCGAGTTCATCCTTGGGATTGCGATGATCATCACGCTGCTGGTGGGCGGCCACGAGGTTGTAGCTCATCGCATCACGCCGGGCGAATTCGTCGCATTCAATACCTACATGATCCTGCTGATCTGGCCAATCATCGCAGTGGGATGGGTGGTCAATCTCTTTCAACGCGGGACTGCGTCGGTCAAACGGATCGATGAGTTGCTGCACGCCAAACCAGCCATCGACGACAAGGACGCGGATCCGGCCATTCCGCTGGATGCCACTCTGCAGGGGGAAATCGAGTTCCGCGATCTCAACTTCAGCTACGGCGATACGCCGGTCCTTCGGAACGTGTCGTTGAAAGTCCCGGCGGGATCGAGTCTGGCGATTGTGGGCCCCACCGGCTCCGGCAAGACGACTCTCGTGAATCTGGTCTCGCGTCTCTATGAAGCGCCCGAAGGGACAGTGTTCATCGATGGGCGACCCATCCGCGAATACCCACTCGAGATGCTCCGTCGCAACCTGGGCATCGTTCCGCAGGAAACTTTCCTGTTCAGTGAAACGATCCGGGAAAATGTGGCGTTCGGTGTGCCAGACGCATCCGCAGACGATCTGATCAACGCCGCCGAGGCCGCACACATTCGGCGCGAGTTTGAGGAATTCCCTCAGGGCTTCGAGACAATGGTTGGTGAGCGTGGCATGACGCTTTCGGGCGGACAGAAACAACGCTCAGCGATCGCCCGCGCCCTGCTCCGCCGCCCCGCGATTCTAATCCTCGATGACGCGCTCGCCAGTGTCGATACTTATACTGAGGAGCGCATTTTGGGCGGGCTGCGCGGCTACACAGAAACGGCAACAACCATTCTCATTTCGCATCGCGTCTCAACCGTCCGCAACGCCGACCAGATCGCCGTTCTCGTTCATGGCCGTATTGTCGAAGTAGGGCGCCACGACGACCTGCTCGCCCGTGATGGCTATTACGCGAGCCTTTATCAGAAGCAGCAACTTGAGGAAGAACTCACCGTTGCCGGCTGAAATCTACGCCGTCCAGGAACCGCCCTGCGCTCCTATCGATCGTTCCGGCCAGGCCGTTTCCCCGTTTGGCAGAACTGGCTGACCCGATGAGGTTCCGTTCGCAGCCGAATCAGCTAATACCTGCTTCCATGCCTCGCGCACGTTGCGCACGTTCGCAATGACCTGCTCAAATTTCTGCCTTGAATTGGCCTGCGAGCCCTGCAGCATCAGCGCAAACATGGCCGTGTAAAACTCCGTCAGTGCCTCGGCCGGCTTGCCGCCGTTTCTTTTGTCGAGCGTGACCTGCAGATGCATCACGATGTCCATCGCCCTCTTCACGGCAGCGCGGCGCTGTTCGGCGTCATTCTGCTCAACCGCCTCGATCGCTTGATTCATGAAGCGAACGATTCCATCGTAGAGTGCAATCGTAAGCTCAACGCCGCTGGCGCACTCAAGTACATGAGCCTGGTACGTGTCCATTTGTGTAATCCTATCCGTTCTGATTGCGGTTGTATCCGGTGATCGCGCTGTACATCTCGTTTACCTGATTGATCTGCTGGGGAATGGACTGGAGTATCTGATTCGCGAGGTTCAACTCGGCGGTGAGATGTGATTTTTGAGTCTCGATCAGCGCTTCTTGCCTGTCCACGTTGTCATTGAGGGTTTTTTCCTGACTGCTGTTTTCCTTCAGCGCCAGAGCGATCGCACCACCAGCAGCGCTGTTCGTGCCAAGGCCTTCCAAGGTGTCCATGAATGACGACCCGAAGCTGCCGGAATCCTGGAAAAGCGAGACGACCTGGTCGAAGTTGCTGTTCAATGCCGAATTGAGTTTGTCCGCATCGAGAGTGATCGTACCGTCCGCTGTAGCTGTGGCCGTAATGCCCAGCGCGATGAGAGAGTTGATGGAATTCGTTCCGAAAGACGCGCTCACGGCAGTCAACAATCCCTCCTGTATCTGCGCGGCGACGCCCGTACCGTAGAGCGGCTCCGGATTGCCCGAGGAGTCCTTCCCTTCCTGCGTGTTGATGGTCTTGATGGCCGAGTTGTAATCGGTAACGAATTTCGCAATGGCAGTCTCGATGCTAGACGTATCGTTGTCGATGACGACCTGAATGCTCGGAGGTGTCGAGTTGGAGTCTGAAGTGCCGGTAGAGAGCAGCTGAAACGTCACACCAGGAATGGCATTGGTGACGGTGTTGGATGCGCTTGTAACCGTAACTCCATCCACCTTCATCGCTGCGTCAATGCCGCTCTGAATCACCGCCAGTCCAAGGTTCGCGTTCTTGTCCGCAGTGGTGCTGTCGGCCAGGTTGGTCGGGCTCAATGGATTGTTGGTGGAGTCGGCAAATGTAATCTGCCCCGCACTACCATCCGTTTTGCTCACCAGCGAGAGCCGTGCTGTTCCATCGGCATTGGTCAGAACGCTTGCAGTGACGCCGAGATTTGCGCTGTTGATTGCCGCCGATAATCCAGCGATGGTGGAATCCGTGGAAGCATCACCCACCTTCACTGTCTTCCACGGCCCGTCTCCGACCTTGAACGTAATGCTGCCGGCGATAGTATCCGTGGCTTTGATTGCATCCGTCGCCGCGGTCGATACCTGAGCAAGGTTCTGAACGACGACCGTATGCGTGCCCGCCACCGCGTTGGCGCTGGCAGAAGACAAGTGCAGCACATCCGTGTTCGAACTCGAACCCGTCTTGTAGGCCATGGTGCCGCTGAAATCCGTGAGAGCCTGAAGATCGGAGGTGAGAGTCGAAAGCTGCGTGCCCAAACTTGAGAGCGCAGTGTCCTTATTCTGCAGGGCCGTAAGCTGGTCCTTCCATGGCTTCTCGACCGTCTGCAAATTCGTGACGATCTGATTGACCGTGCTGGTCACGTCAAAGCCCTGCCCGCTCGTAGCCGAGCCGAAGTTCAGTCCGACTGCACCCATTTGTATGCTCCGGGACTGCTTGTTATCAGATGAGAGTCCGTTTCACGCTCGTCAAGATTAGAGACTGCCAAGACTCCGCGAATCCTCGTTACAGCACAACGGAGAAGGCCCATTGCTGTTGCCTTCCCCGCTGTGCTTCCCGGGTTAGAGTGAGAGCTCCGCGATTACTGGAGCAGCTTGGTAATGAGTTGCTGTGCCTGGTTGGCCTGCGAAAGAGCCGCAATACCCGTCTGGCTCAGGATCTGATACTTCGACATATCCGAAGTCGCCTGGCCATAGTCGGTTGCGGTCACGTCGTTCATGGCCGCAAGGGTGTTCGTGGACTGCGTCGTCATGACATTGCCAACAGCTGTGAGTGTGTTGATGTTGGCGCCAATTGTGCCGCGTGATGCCGCCACGCTTGTGATTGCAGCATTGATCGCGGTCAAAGCAGCTTGCGCGCCTGCTGTGCTCGTCAAATCTGTTCCGGCAAGTTGCAATGCGCTGGAACTGGCCTGAACCAGATCAGAAGCCGCATTGTTGTAGGACTGCGAGATTGTACCGTCTGATGTAAAGATGGACACTGCCGAATTGGTCTTAGCGTTCACAGTCTCCGATTCAGTGAGTTTTGCGGCACCGCCTTGAGATAGGGTTCCGCCGGTAATGGTCATCTTGTTTCCGGAGATAGTTGCATTTACCCCAACTGCCCCGAATGTCGTGTTAATCGCAGCGGCCAATTGCGACAGATTGCCACCTCCACCGGCACCATCCCAAGCGCCGCCGAGTGTCGTTGCAGTCCCACCAGTCGGCGTAATCTGCAGCATATTTGTGGCTGCGAGCCCTCCAGGTTTCAGCACATCATTCGCATTACCAACCGTCAACGTTGTCACTCCGGCAGTGACATCGATGCTGTCAGTAAGTTTCACGCCAGAGGTGATTGCTGCGCCGCCGCTCAGAATAAGTTGATTTCCTTGCACATTGGCGACAGACGCGCCAAACTGAGAATTAATCTGATTCGCGATGTCATTGATCGTGGAACCGGCGACCATCTTATAGTAGCCCGTGCCCATATCAGCGATTACACCCGATGTCGTATTGTCTGTGCCGGCGGCAGTTTGACTGTTTGCAAGAACCAGTGTCTTATGGCCATACGTCACAGTGGCTACATCTAATGCAGCCGTACCAATATCAAGCTTGTCACTCGAATTGCTGACCGTGTAGGCGGCGTTCTTAGCGAACGTATTGATACCGTTGTACTCCGTATTGTTGTTAATCGTGTCGGTCTCAGTGAGGATCTTCTGATATTCGGAGTTGGCGGCTGCAACCTGGCTGCCGTTCAGCGTGCCGTTGGAAGCTTCGGTCGCCAGCGTGATAGCACGATTGAGAAGACTCGTTACTTGCGCGAGTGCACCGTCGGCGACCTGCAGGAAGTCCACACCTTCTGACGCGTTCTTCGCAGACTGCGACAGGGCGGTCGAAGAAGCCTGCAGGCCGTTAGCCAGCGAAAGACCGGCTGCATCGTCAGCGCCGGAGTTAATGCGCGATCCGGAAGATAACTGTTGAAGTGTTTTGGACAGCGAAGCCTGTGTATTGGCGAGATTGTTTTGCGCGTTAATTGCAGAGATGTTATTCAGGACACCCAATGCCATGGAAATTCTCCTTGTTTCGGTTGAATTGATCCAGTGAGTTCCTGCTGCGGGTGCCTGACCGGGCGCCTGCGCAATCGCCTGCCCCGGGTCACCTTGTGGAAGGAACCACGTTTCCCACTGGCTTCATCGGCGCACCCGGGCGGGACTTTATAGGAATTTTCAACAGGCTCAGCAATCCTGCTTCCAATCACCGGCATTGGTGGTGAGAAGCGTGACTCTGAGCCAGCGAATCGACCGACATGGGAAGAACTCCCCTGGGCTCCAACACGGACCAAGGCACAGCGGATCTGAATGGCAGAAGCCTTAGCTCACTCCCAGCACCTTCACGATCACGCGCTTTCTTCTCTGGCCATCGAACTCGGCGTAGAAGATACGCTGCCATGTGCCCAGGTCCAGGCGACCGCCCGTCACCGGCAGCGTCGTCTCGTGATGCAATAACAGCGACTTCAAATGAGCGTCGCCGTTGTCTTCTCCGGTCTGGTGGTGTTTGTAGTCGGGACGCGCGGGAGCCAACTCTTCCAGCCACTTGCCGATGTCTTCGATCAAGCCGCTCTCATGATCGTTCACATAAACTGCCGCGGTGATGTGCATGGGCGATACGAAGCAGAGGCCGTCTTTCACTCCACTGCGTTTCACGATTTGCTCGACCTGATCCGTGATGTGGACCATCTCACGGCGCTTCTTTGTTTCGAAGGTCAGGTATTCCGTATGGCTCTTCATCTCTCCTGCCGGCATTTGGGCTCTCCTTGGCGACCTTTCAGGTTCAGCCTTTATCCTAAAGAATGTCGTGACTGAGACGAAACGAGCCAGCGCGGAAGAACTCTCGCTTCGTGGGTTGAATCAACTCGCAGAAGGCGACGCTCCCTCCGCTGTCCAGAGCTTTCGAGGTGCGATTGCAGAGGACGCTGACTACTTTGAGGCGCACCATGGATTGATCCGGGCGCTTCGGGACGCGGGACGTCTTGAGCAGTCAATCGGGGCCGCTCTGGCGCTCACGGCACTCACCCCGAACGATCCACTGGCCCACACCGCGCTCTCCATTTCGCTTCAGCAGGCAGGACATATTCCCGAAGCCGAGGCCGCTGCTGCTCGCGCGCGGATCATTGAGTGGAAGTCGCAACTCCGATCCGCACCGGAATCCCAACCGTGAGCAGGGCAGCCGCAAAATCGCCAGGTCAGCGTTTGCGGGCAATGCATGATCAGCTGGTGAGAGCCTACGGTCCGCAGTTCTGGTGGCCTGCCAAAACACCCTTCGAGGTTATTCTCGGCGCGTACCTCACGCAGAACACATCCTGGAAAGCGGTGGAGGTTTCGCTCGCGAATCTGCACCGTGCCGGCGCCCTGAACATCGAAGGAATCCGCGCGCTGACTGTCGACGAATTACAGGAACTCATCCGCCCGTCGGGTTTCTATACACGGAAAGCGCCGGCTCTGAAAGCGTTTGTTGCGATGCTTGATTCAGAATTCGACGGATCGCTTGAGCGGCTTGCAGCAGCGCCTACTGAAGCTATTCAACAGAGACTTTTGCGCCTGCCCGGAGTGGGCGAGGAAACAGCCGATGCAATCCTGCTCTACGCCCTCGGGCATGCCGTCCCCGTAGCGGATGAATACCTGCGGCGTATTGCAGAGCGACACAATCTCATCCAACCTGCTCCGGGAAAGAACCGGAAGGGCTACGAAGCTTTGGTTCAGCTAACGCGAAGTGCGTTTTCCACCGACCCACCAGAAAATCGAACCCAGCTGTTCAACGAGTTCCACGCGCTCACCATCGCGGTAGGAAAGGCACATTGCCGGCGCACTCCCGACTGCCGGCACTGCCCTCTTGCCGGCGATCTGGATCAACACACCAAAAGGGCCCATTCCGGTTTGGAATGAGCCCTGTTCGGTACAACGCGATCTGGGGTGCGTTGAAACTGGTAGCTAATTGACGGTCAGCAGCGTTGATCCCGTGATGCCGCTGAGAGTCGCGTTGATGTTTGTAGTTCCGTGGGATGCGCTCGCCGCGACTCCGGTCTTATCCACGACCGCAACCGTAGGCGTGTCCGAAGTCCACTTCACCACGCTCGTGATGTCCTGGGTTGATCCATCACTGAATGAGCCGCTCGCCGCAAACTGCTGCGAAGAGCCCAGTGCGATGGTGGGATTTGCCGGCGTCACGGAGATGCTCTGAACTGTTGCGTTCGAGACCGTGAGCGTCGTTGTTGCCGATCCCTGGCCGTTAATGCTTCCAGTAACCGTGACGCTGCCAGCAGCTACGCCTGTGGCTACACCCTGCCGATCGATCACGGCATCGGCGTAGTTTGAGGTCTGCCACCGAGCGGAAGCCGTCAAGTCGATCTGCGTGGTGCCATCGCTGAAGGTTCCGATCAGGGAGAGCTGCAGTTTGGTACCGGCTGCCATGGTCGGGTTCGTCGGCTGAATGGCAAGTGTCTGGATCGTCATGGAGGTGATGGTGACGCCGGTTGTGCCCTTGATGCCGTTCAGCGTTGCGGATATGGTAACCGGCTTGTTGGCCGATCTCTTCGTGCGAAGCACGCCGCTTCCGCTCACCATTGCATACTGCGGAAACGTGCTATGCCACGAAACTCCTGAGAGCACCAGTTGCGAGCCATCGCTGAAGTAGCCGATCGCTGTCAACTGAACCCTCGAGTGTGGCGGCACGATCGGGCTGTCCGGTGTGATCTTGATGGACAGGAGCGTCGCCGTCGTAACATTCAGAGTTGCCGAACCAATTATGGTCCCGGAGGTTGCAGTTACCGTGACCACGCCGGTGCTCATTCCTGTTGCCAGACCAGCCGCATTGATCACCGCGAAGGTGCCGTTGGACGACGTCCAGACCACCTGCGAAGTAATGTCCTGCGTGCTGTTATCGGAGAATACTCCCGTGGCCGTGAACTGGACGTTGCCGTTGATCCCAACAACCGTTGTCACCGGCGTGACTACGACGTTTGTCAGAACCGCGGCCGACACTGTGAGTGATGCCGTTGCCGACATCGAGTTGTAGAAGACCGAGATGGTCGTTTGTCCAGCTGCAAGTCCGGTTGCAAGCCCGTTGGAATCCACCCCGGCTACGGAAGCCGAAGAAGAAAGCCAGGACAGACCCGACGTTACTGGCTGCAGGCTTCCGTCGCTATACACCACGTTGACCGAATACTGCTGAGTTGTCCCGCTCGCGATCGAAGCCGTGGCAGGCGTGAGTTGGATAGATACGGGCACCGCGTCTGTAACGTAAACAGTAGTTGTGCTGATTATGGTTCCGTACGATGCAGTAATCGTCACCGGGTTGTTGTTGCTGTTTGCAACTCCGGTAACGATCCCGGTATTCGGATCGACTGTTGCAAGCGTCGGATCGGAGGAGGTCCAGGTTGCGTTCGCAGTAATGTCCTGCGTTGAGGCGTCGCTGTATGTACCCGTGAGGCTCAACTGCAGCTGTCCACCTACCGGTACATACTGAGCATCCGGTGCGATATCAAGTTCCGTCAGAACCGCCGCAGTCACCTTCAGGGCTGCCGTTCCAGGTGTCACACTGCCCGAAGCCGCCGAGATCGTTGCTGCGCCCGCGCTCACGCCGGTTGCGAGACCACTCAGGTCCACAAGGGCGAAGTTTGTCGCGCTTGAACTCCAGGCCACGGAATTCGTGATATCTGTCTGGCTGCCGTCAGAGAAGCTGCCATTAGCTGCGAAGGCTTGCGTTTGACCCGTGGCGATGGTTGCTGTTGCCGGAGTCACATTGATGGTCTGCAGCAGAGCCGAAGAGACGGTGGCTGCGGCCGATCCGCTCTTGGATCCAATTGTCGCGCTGATGGTGGAAGTACCGGCCGAGGCGCCCGTCACCAAACCAGCAGAATCCACTGTTGCGGCTGCTGTGCTCGAACTCCAGGTTGCCTGGCTGGTTACATCCTGCGAAGTACCATCGCTGTAGGTACCAGCCGCAGAAAGCTGTTTGCTCTGCCCCGATGCGATTGAGAAAACAGCCGGAGTCACCGCGATGGATAAGAGCGTTGGAGCGTTTACCACCACTCCTGCCGTTCCCGAGATGGAATTCAACGTTGCAGTGACGGTTACACTGCCGGACTTGAGGGCCGTCAACACTCCGTTGCCGCTCACCGCCGCGACTGAAGGGTCGGAGCTTTGCCACGCGACCTGGCTGGTGAGAGATGCGGTGCTGCTGTCTGAGTAGACGCCGGTTGCAGTCAACTGCTCAGTGCCACCGGATGCAAGAGATGGATTCGGTACACCCACATTGATAGCCGTCAGCGCAACTGACACCACCGTGACGCTTGCTGTTCCCGAAACTGAATTCATGGTTGCGGTAATCGTGACCGTACCCGCTTTCAGCGAGTGCAGCAACCCTCCGGTGTCGACGGTTGCCACGGTTGGATCAGCGCTCTGCCAGGTCACCTGCGTTGTCAACGTCTGGGTAGAGCCGTCTGTGTATGTTCCCTGGGCTGCAAGCTGCTCGCTCGCTCCCGCGCCAAGCGACGCCGCACCAGAGATCGAAATTGCGGAAAGGGCGGCACCATTGACGGTGACCACCATCGTTCCAGACACGGAGCCCAGCGTTGCCGTCGCGGTCACCGAACCGGCCTTGTAGCTCGTAAGCAGACCAGAGGTGGCGATCTTGCCGATGCTCGAATCCGATGACGCCCACGTCACCTGCGAACTGATGTCGCCGGTCGTTCCATCGCTGTAGTTCCCTTTTGCGGCAAGCTGCAGCGTTGATCCCGCAGACACTGAGTGAACGGCATTTGCTCCGGACACTGTGATGGAAGTGAGTGTACGGGTGCCCCCGCCGCTCTGCGAGTTGGTGTGACTACTGCCACCACCGCAACCCGAGAGACCAAGACAAACAACTAAGATCGAGCAAATTGCCGAGCCGATTCCCTTCATAACACCAGACCTCTTCTCAAATCGAATTCGTCGTGTGTCCCTTCCGCGCGATGTGATCGGTCACGCGAATCGGACTTTGGGGCCAGAAAGTGCGAACCTGGCCTATTGGAGTGTTGCCCAACGTCATCGATGTCTGATCTCGCGACGTTTGGGACTCAGTCATTCTCTGTACGCGTGGGGAATGCAGCGCAGTTGAAAGAGCGGGAAGAGAATGCGTCGCGATGCCTCCAGCTTTCGCAACGATATCCAGTGTGGAAGGGCGCAGATGCAGGGTAAATACAACCTTGGTGTACCGAAGCTCATGTGGTAATAGCACCAAAAGTGAACCAGTTAGCCTCGACATACCTGCGCTCTCGTTCCTCAGCCGCAAATGGATAATCGGAAAAGTGTCCCGTTTTAAATCAGTGGTCCCCAAAGCCGCGGAACTGCATAGCTCTAAGCCATTCGCAATTCCTAACCAAGGCTTTGGAATTACGCACATTGATTGTTGAGTTGACACAAATATAGGCCGACAACTTCGGGTACATTCGTTGAATCGATCAGGATCAATAGACGGGGGTCATCAAAGTAAATTACTTAGGTTGCAATTCCAGGCCGTATAACTCTGGTGGCGCACTCTATCCCGTATGAGAGTGAGTTAAGACTAAAAACTCCGGCGAGACGAGGGCGGATTCGCAGTACTTTCGTCATGTGACGAGAAGGCGCAGGTCCCGCTCAGAACTTCAAGACGAAGGATGAGTTCGGGTGAGGCAATTCTTGATGGGGTTCCGCTCAGATTGCTGCCCGCAGGCCGGCAAGCAGCCGCGCGGGAAGCGACGAATACCTTCTTTCCTTGACAGCTTAGGAGACAGACTGTACAGTCCTAACTTGTTTAGGAGAGATTCGGCATGCCCGATCAGGCTCAGCTTCTTCCTGGAACTCTCGATCTGCTTATCCTTAGGGCCGTATCGTTGGGCCCCTTGCACGGATACGGCATCTTGCTGCGTATCGCCCAGATATCGGGTCAAGCTCTGATGGTGGAGCAGGGCGCGTTGTATCCGGGACTGTTTCGCTTGGTTCGTCAAGGAC
>Ga0157372_10005262_pt1 | contig 13741 bp, 10 predicted proteins | sample C55metaG_FD_115307 | JGI IMG/M metagenome (GOLD analysis project Ga0157372, IMG submission 115307) | Corn rhizosphere microbial communities from Kellogg Biological Station, Michigan, USA - C5-5 metaG | ecosystem: Host-associated > Plants > Roots > Rhizosphere > Soil | place: USA: Michigan... | reverse complement strand
GCCAATGCTTCCATATGAACGATGCCCTGAACGCGGTCACGATTTTGATTTGCCCAATCGAAGCCCAATACAGAGCCCCAGTCATGCAGCACAAGTATTACGTTTTTGTCTAGTTTCAACATCTTTCTGCGAGATGCCATTGCCCACCTTATCATTCCACACTGCGAAGGACCCTCCCCTGATCTGCGGGTCGCCGTCAGGGAAGCGCACGTCCCCCACCTGAACCGGTTCCCATTTGTCGAAAAGATCACGCAGGTCAAGATAATCGTAATAATAACCTGCTGCCGGCACGATATACAACCATCCATCGGGAGTCGATGTCATATTATAGCCCAGTTTTTTCATCTCTTTGGGATCTGCATATCCGTTGTACCAGACGTTCATCGTAACGCCGTCCACCTTGACAGGCGTGTTGCCTTTGGCATGGGTGAGCGCTCCCCAGACCCTTGTCTTTTTGCCATAGCTTTCCACGAGGCGGATATAATGATCCGTAAATGCGCGGAACTGCTCCGAAGCGGCTTTTGCATATTCGTCCGTCCCGATATGTACTTCGGGGCCTGTAAAGACAGGGCCTGGACCTGCCAGATATTCTCTGAATACGCTATCGATGACCTGGTAGGTGAGGGGGTTATCGAGGTCCAGGTGATCCATGCCATATTTTTTGCTTCCTATGGCAGGGCGCATTTTTGTGAAGGCCAGGGAATGAGCGGGGACATCTATTTCGGGGACGATATTTACACCATAGGAACGGGCCAGTGTCTGAAGGTCTCTGAATTCCTGCTTGGTATAAGATCCATCCTTTGCGGTGAGCGTTGGATAGGTATCGCTCTGCAGCCGGAAGGCGGAATAGGTGCTGTCCCAGTTGTTTCCAAACAGCTTGTAAAACCCATTATCGTTGAGGTGGATATGGAAATCGTTCATTTTATAGTAAGCCATTAATTTTATGTACTGACGAAGAAAATCCAGGGTAAAAAATTTTCGGCCGTCATCCAGCACAAAGCCCCGGATGCCATAGCGGGGGTAGTCCCTGGCTGATCCGCAGGGAAAGTGACAATGCAGACTGTCCTGTTCCAATACCTGAAGGAGAGTGCGGGTTTCCCAAAACAGACCGCGCACCTGCAGGGCGGATATTTGTATGCTCCGAGGGTCCGCGTGTAAAAGGTGATCGATGCCGAAGGTCTTGCAATGATACTTGCTCGAAATTTCACTCTTTCCGATACATTGATCCGCTGGGCCAGGCTGAATGGCTTGTTCAGTGCGGAGCAGCGTGCGAGACTTCGTGATATAAAACATGAATTTCATTTGGAGCCGGCGCCCGGAGGGAGAGTGGAGCTGGTGCCGATATATAATGCCTACTTCGTGCATGAGCAAAAAGTAAAACAGCCCGGCGAGCCGGTGTACTCCTCTTTCCGGTTCGACGATCCCGCGCGGGGACAGCCGCTGGCCTTTGTCATGTCCATGACAGGGAAGGGTGATGCTGATCCGGACGTAAGCTTCGATAATCCATCGATCGCCGTCAACAGGCAGGATGCCCTGGTATTGCCCGTGAGTCTGAAACGTAATCAGATATTGTACTGTGACGGACAGACCATAAAGCTGTACAACAGACAATGGCAGCTATTGCAGACCTTCCGTCGATCAAGGGATTACCCAGCCTTGTGCATGGCCTCAACGAGATCATACTGGATGGGAAATACAGCGGCGAGAATGGCGCCGCGGTGAAGATGGAGATCAGGGCAAGGGGTGATGCCGAAGCCGTCGGTTTTTCCTATTTTTGATCTCATATGAGAAAAAAGACTAAGGTAACGACTGCTTTGGTGATTGTTATCCTTGTATTGATTGTCTGGCTGGCGATGAGACAGTCCGGTGCGCAGCAGCATGAACCGGCTGCAGAACATGGGGAGGCGCTGGCAAAAAAATATTGCGCCAGCTGCCATTTGTATCCGGAGCCGCAGCTGCTCGATAAGAAGACCTGGCGGGAGGGAGCGCTGCCTAATATGGCCATGAGGTTAGGGATCAGGATGCCCGGCCAGGATCCCTTTAAAGATATGGACACGACGGACGCCCGTTTGGTGCATGCGTTGAATGTATATCCTGAGCAGCCGCTGATCCCGGGAGAAGGCGGTGGCGAGGGATTTCGATCTCGATGGCGATCTTGACATCGCCGCTATAGGTTTTTCGGATGATCTCAGTAAAACCGAACATGGGTTTCTACTGCTTAAGAACGATGGGAAAATGAATTTCTCCGCCTTCAGCTCTCCGGATGCTGCCAATGGGAAATGGATTACCATGGAGGCGGCCGATCTGGATAACGATGGCGACGATGATATTATCATCGGTTCCTTTATTTACAACCTCGGCGAAATGTCTAAGATCGTTGGCAAGGGGGTTGACAGATTTCCCGGCTTCGTGGTGTTCTGGAATAATCGTAAGTAGCCGGCGTTACTTCAGACGGTCTCCGGCAGATGGTGGACTTCTTCATCCGGGAAGCTGCCTGCGGAGAGGCCTGAGCATGGAATGAAATTCCACACGCGGAAATCCTTCCTGTAGAACAGATTGGACAGCGACTGATCTTATACACCCTGAGGCATTGCCAGTTTTCGACTGGATGCTGCGGTGGTGGGAAAGTGCCGGTCGAACCAGTCGGTGGAAAGATGAGCGATCTGACGCGCTTTTTGCTGTTTTTCAAACTGACTTGGGTCTCCTTCGATGACAACCAGCTGTTTTTCGCAGGTCAGCCGCTCATATGCCTGCCAATTCAATTCGGTGAGGTATACATTTTCAGATCCTGTGATCAATAAGGTCGGAGACTTCACCAGGGGAAGCTTAGGCCCCGCCAGGTCAGGACGCCCGCAATGGCAAACCATGGCCCGGATCCTTTTACCCGCTGTGATGGAAGCTTGCAGGATGGAAGCTGCGGCTGTGTTCACCGCAAAATACCCTAAGGGAAGCTGCCTCAGTAATGGCTGGCCCGAAATCCATTTGGTCAGCTGCTGTATATGACGGCTCATCAATTCTATGTCAAAAGGAATATCGAAGTCCTGGTTTTCGGGTGGATCCAGCAAATGGGTAAACAGAGTGGCGATATTTCTCCTTATAAGAGTTCTGGATAAATATTCATTCTCTGTTCTCAACAGCCTGCAATCTTCTCTTTCGGCAACAATCACCAATCCTTTCGGCTCCTCAAGACTATGAAGCCGGCCTGATAAAGTAATGTCTTTCAAAACAATATGAATATCATCTGCCGTCATAAGATAAGACCTGCAATTTGCATACCTGCCATAGCCCGGCAATGGATCGTATGATATTTGCAGCAATCTTGTCAGACAATTTATGGAATCTGATCATACCCCTACAATCAGCCTGCCAGCCTCCATCATAGATAATCTATTCGATGCCATTATACTTATAACATGGCAGGACGAAATAGACTATATGAATGCGGCTGCTATCTCTCTTTTTGACCTGCCGGGTAACAGACCTCCCAGACAGCGGCTTGACATGATGCTGCAGGGTGACGATCTTCAGACATTGAAGACCCTGGTGGAAGCAGTGAGGCAAACCAATACCATCCAACGCCATGAATATGTCAGATCCTCCGGCGATGGGAGGCAGGTGTCGATCGACTTATCGGCATTTTCGGTTAGAAGCCATGCCGGCATCGTCACGGAGATTGCGGTGATCGGGAAAGACATAACCTGCCTGAAAACGTTGCAACAGGACCTGGCCGGATGGAATACTCATTTCCGAACGATCATCGATGCCGTTCCACAGCTCATTTGGGAAAACGATCGTAATGGCGTCGCCATCTATTTTAATAAAAGGTGGTTTGAGTACAGCGGCCTCAGCAAGGAGCAATCCACGGGGCCGGGGTGGCAGGTATTGATACATCCTTCGGATGTACATGCGGTGGAGCAATGGCAGGATTCATTTTTATCGGGCGAGGCTTTTGCCGGTGAAGGAAGGCTTCGCAGGCATGATGGGGTGTATGAGTGGCATCTTCTGCGGAATATTCCGTTGAGAGACGGGGACGGAAATATACTCGGCTGGTTTGGGACGGCTACCAATATCCAGCATCGGAAAAGCACTGAGCTGGAGCTTAAAGCCACTTCCGAGCGGCTACATGCTACCCTGGAGGCAGCTGTTGATTTTGCTATCGTAACGCTGGACAGGGAAGGCTATATCGTCGACTGGAACAGTGGTGCGGAAAAAATATTCGGGTATCAACGCAATGAGGTCCTGGGCAAATTTGTAGATATTTTTTTTACACCCGAAGACAGATATGGCGGGATCCCGATGGAAGAGATCCGAAGGGCAGAGACCGCGGGCCATTCCCTGGACGAACGATGGCATCTTCGCAAGGACGGTTCGAGGTTTTTTATGAGCGGCGTCATGGCGCCCATCGCCGCGCCGAGTATTCTGGGATTCGTCAAGATCGCCCGCGATATCACGGACAGGAAGCTGGCGGAAGAAGCGTTATTCCTGTCCGAGCAACGTCAAAGCATTGCCATTCAATCTACCAAAATGGGAGAATGGGATTGGAATATCCCGGCTGATATCATGCAAAGAAATCAGGATGCCTGTCAGCTGATGGGGCTGGAGCCGGATGCGCATAGGGAAGGATATTCTTCCTTTTTTAGCGGTATCCATCCCGAGGACCTATACATGGTTCGCCAGCAGGTTGAGACGGCCATAGGAGGAACCAATATCCTTCAGTCGGAATTCAGGGTCATCAGGGCGGACAGCGGGCAAACCGTCTGGGTGAGCATTTACGGCAGGATTATTACCCACATTGAAGGCATATCTATCCGTATGATAGGTGTTATTTATGACATTACAGCCCGGAAAAAGCTGGAAAAGCAAAAGGATGATTTTATCAGCATTGCCAGCCATGAATTAAAGACCCCTGTCAGCAGTATCAAAGGATACAGCCAGCTGGTGCTTCACGCATTGAACGAAAAGGGAGATACAGAGAATGTTCAGCTATTGAAAAAAATGAATGGACAGGTAGACAGGCTCACCAAGCTGCTGTTTGCGTTGCTGGACTCGAACAGCGTTCTGGAAGGCAAGCTGCGATTGAATCCGGAACCATTCGACTTGAATATGCTGATAGAGCAGGAGGTCATGGAGCAACAGCTGGTCTTTGCCGGACGCCGGCTGGTACAGAAGCTGCAACCCCTGCCCATTATTCATGCGGACAGGAGCCGTATCCGCCAGGTGCTGACCAACCTGATCTCGAATGCGGCAAAATATTCTCCTGAAGGGAGTGATATCATTATTTCCACCAATGATGCCCAGGACGGTGCGATGGTGAAGGTCACTGATTTTGGTATAGGCATCAGTACGGACGAACAACAGCGGATATTCGAGCGCTATTACCGGGTCAGCGGTGAGGGATGGAACAGGCAAAGCTTCGGATTGGGGCTGTATATAAGCCTGGAAATTATCAAGCAGCACCAGGGCAGCATGGGTGTGGAAAGCATCAGGGGCAAAGGGTCTACTTTTTATTTCAAGCTGCCTTATAGCTAATGCCAGTCAAAATTCACTGTCCTGCCGTTCAATCTCCATTTAGCCGGTCTTGGATCTGTCAGCCAGTCCAGGGGTTCTCCCAAGGGTTGCGGCTGCGCGGCTAATGTAAAACACCGGCGTATCAATGCCTTTTGTTCTTGTCCCAAAGCCTCCGGCTGTGCGGAAATAAAGAGGGGCGCGCTACATTCAGCCAGCAGCTGCAGCCACTGTCTGTTCTCTTTCCAGGGCACCTGTGTCGTAAGGCCAACGCAGTCTCCGTCCACGGCATAGAACGCGCCGTGTTGAGGCAGCCGGAAACCCAGCGTATTCACACCCATTTTCAGTGTCCGGGCCCATTCCTTCCCACTGGTGTCATCGCCCGTCCTGTTGAGCTCGAAGATGCCCGCGGAGAGATGACTCATCGTATTGCAACCTATAAGCAGCATTTTCCCGGCGTTCCGACGGATGGTTCGATATAGTTCAAGCAGGATCTCTGCGTTGGTTTTAGACCTGTCATTGAAATGCCATCCCGGAGCTGTCAGTTCCTGCTGCATTTCAAATCCCCATCGCCCAAAGAAATCATAGGTGCTGTAATCATGTTTAACCAGTTCAAACCCCCAATCCTTGTACAATCCGATGATATTGCCAATGCGTGCAAGATTTTCCGGAATGGTAGGATCGAGGTAGCGCTCTTTCAAATTCTGCTGGCCTTTGCGAAGGGGCGTCATCAGGCGGGGATCGTCGTGTTGATTGGCAAGCAGGGTGCGTGTCCACAGACCCGGGAGCATACCCAGCTTTTTGATGTGGCCGGCCACGACCGACATATCCCCGAATTTTTCATTCGGCGTGCTATAGTCATCGCCCCAACAGTTGTCATTATCCTTTTTAGGTAGTTTGAGCGACCATCCGTCGTCAATTACGGAGTAAGGTCTGTTAGCAGTGTCTGCAGCCAGCTGGCTCATCATGTCCGTGTTTTGAAGGATCAGTGTCTTGGAATTATTCCCATAGGCGAAATACCAATCATTGATGCCGTACACCGGTTTTTGGGGCAATGCGGGCCTATCGCACATCATTTTGCAAAAACGGTGATCTGTCTGAAAAGGTGTTTCTCCGGGCAGGTTTTGCGTAGTGATGATCTCTGCGGCGTCCAATGTGCGATCGCCCAGCAGTACGCCCATGCCTCCGGAATGCGTATCCAAATACAGCTCCAGCTGCCGGGGAGCGATCTGCCAGTAACAGATGCTGGCGGCGCCCGTCTTTACGCCCAGGGCACGTGTCCCCTGGCCGTCATAGATCAGCAGATACCAGGGGGCTTTATGTTGAGCGGAGCCATCACGCCATTCCAGGTTCCCGTAAGACCTTTCCCAGTCGTCTCCCAGGAATCTCGCGTCTTTAGCAAAGATCCGTTGCCAGGTGAGCCTTACCTTCTCCAGCTCCACGCCCGGTGCATGGACCTTTACCTTCAACGACCGTCCAATGTGCTGTAAGCTTACCGTGATATGACCACTGCTCCATTTTTCGCCGGCGCGGATCAGTGCGGTCCATTTACCTGCGCTCAATACGGCTACTCCGGACGGGAAGTCGAGGATATCATAAAGAATACCCGTACCGTTGCCGGTACGGGTAAAGAACAGGGATGCGATGGAAGATCCGGCCAACTGTATAAAATGTCTTCTTTGCATGAATGTCGTATTACATTACAAAGTAATCAATTTTTGACTTTGCACCTTTCCATCGATGACCATTCGCACAATGTACATGCCCCGTGACCAGCCCGTGACATCTACCTGCCGTGTGGTGGAATTCATATAGAAGGAAGTCTTTAGAGATCCGCTGAGGGAATAAATCAAAACCAGCGGCGCTTTTGCGGGCATCGAACCCTTCAAGGCCAGGCTTATGGCATTGCTGGCTGGATTGGGATAGAGCGAAAAGCTGTTGGCTGCGTCCAGAATGGCCGGGTTGCCCACCTGCATCGCCGGCAGCGCCCGATAAACCTCGATAGCAGCGGGCTGTTTTATCAGGACGGCCGAACTCCAGGCTCCCAACGTAATGCTGCCTGAGTAGGAGTTGCCCCGTGCATCCATATACGTTCCATCCAGCGAAACAGTACTGCTCGAAGATTGATAATTAAACAGGTACTTGATAAAATCATCGGGATTCACGGCCACCATCGTCGCGGCATGGACGTCCAGGTCATCTATCCATATAGGCGCATCCTTCTCTTCGAACTGCAGGACCAGCAGGGAGCTCGTACTGGACGTGGCATTGAAGACAATGTCATACTCTTGTGCGGACGCATTGTAGTGAAGATTCCGCAATTCCGAGATCCCGCCAAAGGAGCCGCCATTCTCGATGAGCTGCAGTGTAAAATCAGCATCCTTCCTTCCCTGCAGCTTGAATGTTACCAGGTACTTCGTGCCTGCCGTCACCGAGCCGATGTCGAAATAAAGACCCAGGTTGGTGGTCGTTGAAGAACTGGTGCCAAATTTCAACGAATTGCCATCGATCTTGTTTTCTATCAACAGCGTATCATAATTCCCCAATGCGAAAAACCCGGAAAGTCCGCCATCGAAAGTAGTGTTGCTGAATTTGGCCGAGCCGGTGGGCTGCGGAGCATAAGGCGCCAATTTCGATGGACTCCTGTTGCTGTGGGCATCGTACCCGTAAGCTGCCGTCCATCCGGCAAGACCATAGTTGGTAAAGCTGGAGTTCAGGTTCGTTTGAATATTCAGTGTATCATTAAAAGGCCTGCAATAGTAATTACTGTCGTATGCGCCATAAGACGAAAAGTCATTCGATCCGCCGGCGGTATTGCCAAACCCCATGGTGACCTGGGCTGTGTCTTTCGAAAAAAAGATGTTATTGTATTGACTGATCGAACGGATGGCGGTCCCCAGTACATCGTGATGATACAGCACTTCGGTATGCGCATTGTAAATTGTGTTATTCCGGACCGTGACGTCATGTCCATTGTGAACGAATATCCCGTTCTCGCTGCAGTTGGCAATGGAATTGGATTCAATGTCGACTCCCGCTGTAAGGTCATCAAGATAGATGCCGGAGGCAGCCACATCGTTCGGACCGTCGGTGCCGTTATGGTTCCCCCGTCCGTTAAAAACAAAGTTCTCCTTTAGGAGGCGTCCGGTGGCACTGGTCTCTCCGGATGCATAGATGCCGCCCCCGTCGTCGGCGGTCAGGCAAAACTGATTGATGAAATTGTTTTTTACCTGGGCGTTGTTGCCGTTGAAGTAAAGGGCATTGTAGCCGATGGAATCTATTTCGTTGTACTGCATCAGGTTGTTGTCTCCCGCCGTCAGCATGCCCATATTTGCCTGGTTATCGCTCTTGCCCATGCCTGGCCAGAGACCGGAGTTCTTGATCAGATTGCTGGTGAAAGTAGAATTCGAAGTGATCAGATACAAGGCATTGTTGCCTGTGTTCAGGATCTGATTGTTTGTAAATGTAATATAGCTGGTAGTGTCGCCTCTCACCCCATCCAGACCGGAATAAAGTATGTTGCAATGCTCGATGGTCAGATGCTGGCAATTATTGGCCACAAAGGTAGCCAGGCTGCTGCCGGAGAAAGTAATGTTGTCGAACGTGAGGTTATCCCTGCCCGACATATATAATAGGGTGTCCTGTGTCGACGCATTGACAGTAGTGCCGGGGTCTGACGTTGAATACATTTGTATCGTATGGGCCGATGGGTTATAATACCACTCGCCCTGGACGTCCAGTGTTTGCGGATCATTTTGGAAGAAATAGCCGAATCCGTCGATGCCGGCGAAGGAGGTGGGTGGTGTAAAGTTGATGGTCGAGCCACTCCGGGAAGTGACAGGCGCCTTGTCAATTATCCAGCGGGTTTTACGGATGACAATTTCCGAGCCCACCCAGCTGGGGGAACCGCTCAATGTCGCGTCCGTAATGCTGCTCGACGTAGTAGGGGTATGATAGGTGAGGTACCCGTCGTTGGTTCCGCCGCGATTTGGATACCTGCCCATCGGTGTAACGATACCATTGATGGTCAGCATTCCTACCCGGCCGGTGCCGTTGAGCGTCGCCTGCCAGATATTGGTAGATATCTGGCTCCAGCCCGTAACGGTAGTAAAGCCCGTGATGACAGGGTTGTCGCCCGTGCCATACGCCCCTATATAGATGGTGCTGGTTGCGGCTGCAAGGAATCGGATGTTGCCGTAAAAAACGTCTCCTCGTTTGAAGAAGACCGAGTCTCCATCCGCCAGAAATGGGAAGGCCTGGTTCAGCTTGTCAACTGACTTCCAGGGGAAGCCGATGGAGCCATTATACCCGTCGTCCCCGCTGGTGCTCAAATACCAGTTGTGCGCATAGCCCCTGTTAAAAATGAGGAGGCAGAGGACGAGAAGTAGAGATGAAGGTTTCATAATCGTTAGATTTATTGGTAAAAGATGAATTTGGCGTCCTTAAAAATTGAAGTAAGCCGATAAATACTCCCATCCCACCCGGGCCCCGTAATCATTCAGGTGCGTGAAATCCGCCACGTAACCTTTTCCTTTCGGTCCGCCATCTGAAAATAGCTCGCTAAAAATGGACCGATGATCCATGAGCGCCTTTTGACGGGCCACCTCCCAATAATGATAAAAGACATTCACCGAGGCGATGGGAAGGGTTTGCAATCGCTGGTTCAGATGATCGATAAAGTCAAAAACACTTGCCTCGCCGTAGCCGGGAATAAATGTCGTTCCCACTACGTCCTGCTCGTTCACGATATTGTGCGCTTTGGCGGTAAATAAAATATATGCGAAAACTTCCGGTGCGTAGGGCTTATGCAGCAGGCCCCGGATATACGTCTCGAGTCCGTTTGCAAATTGCACGGGGCTTTTGGTGGTATTGGCTGAAGAGGCGTCGGCGCCTTCATTGATCGTATTGCAGGAATAAAGGATCAGGTCCGGCTTCCAATAATCCAGCGACCAGGGCTCGAAGTCTTTCAAATGCTCTATGTCATGTCCACCCCGCGCGCTGTTGATAAACTGGATCATATACTCCTTTGGCGACCAGGCTATGCCCCAGTAACAAAGCCGGCCACCGTCAAGGCTCTTAATGGTGACGCGCGTGGCGGCATGCGCGATCGTACAACGCATCTTCAATCTTTTCTGGTAGATGGATTTCCGGAGGGAGGTAGCGCCGAATGGCTTGCCCGGAAAAAAAGATCCGGGAATCAATTCGTCCTTTTCGCGGGCGGAGAAAATGAATCCATCCGCCTCCTTCCAGGTGGAGGATCGTCCGTCGTAGACCTGCACGCTGCCGGGTCCCGTTGTTACGGTGATTTTGAGCGCGGCGCTGGAGAGGTAATCTGTCCGATATATAAAGTCACATCGCCTGGCCTCTTTGGGGAAAAGATATGCCACCTGGGGGGAGGCACCGGAAAGGATCCTTGTCAGGCCGTTGTAGCCGTTGGATACGGGTGGTTTGTTCTGCCAGTCCCAGGCGCTGTCGTACTGGACGGTGCGTCCGGGCTGAGATTCCGTGAAGACGGGTGTTGAATCAGAACCATTCCACAGTGCGTCGTACCTTTTGAACTGCTGTTCCTTCCACCGGAGCCTCTCCTCGATGAAGGAGGGGATATTGTATTCTGTGCAACAGGGAGGGCGGTAGGCTGCGTCCTCTCTTTTGGAAGCATATCCCATATCGGTGGATACGGAGCCGTCCAGCAATACGATCGTAACGTCCTGGCGCTTTTCCCGGTATTTGGCAAGAAAGCGCTGGATATAGGCCGATACGGGCGTGCCTTCATCGGACCGGGGCGCCTGCGCGGGGAGTGTCGACGTCAGCGCCAACAGGGAAAATATAAGTGATATTTGACGATACATATGATGAGGTAAACAGAGGCCGGTGTGTTATTTCAGATAAAATGCAGCGAAGGCTTTTAAGACGGGGATACCATGCGAGTTTTTTATCGTGAGCCGCAGCTTGTCCGTTGTCACGGTGTCAAATTGCTGGATCCTCTTATGCCCGACGGAAATGCCTTCACACACCTGCTTCCACGCACCGTCGAGCCATGCATCCACTTCGTATTTCCGCACCCGCTCGCCTCCGGCGATGTCTTCCATTATTTCAATGGTATTTAGTTTTTGGGGCGTCCCGAGATCAAGGGTGAATTCGCTGCCCCTGCCATTGGAGCGGGCCAGCGGGTTGGAGAAAACCTTTTTGATCTTTTCTCCGAACTCCTTTAATCTTTCTACATCCGGCGCCGGACAGAGACCTGCTGTGTCTACCACCATTCCCAGCAGCATATTTGCGTTACGCCCCACACTGGTGCAGTAACTCTCCACCAATTCGTCCACGGAAAGCAGCAGGTTCTCGCTGTTCCTGTTCCACATAAATCCTCCCCGGCTCCCTGAATCTTTTCGTAAGGGAAAGTCCGCCTCACCGGGGCACCAGATCTTTCCATCCGGCCGACCGTTGAGGTCTTTGATCTCAAATGCCCCCGTGGCGGATGTCGACGCATTGGCTGTGCTCCATAGAGGGTAGGGCGCCCGGCCTCTTTCATTCCCTACCCAACGCACCAGATTGCGGCTGCCTACAGGTCCCTGAAAGAGTATGGCTTGAGGCTGGTTTTCCTTAATAAGAGTGGCGACCTGTGAAGCGATGCCGCCTTTTTCATCGGCCATAACTCCTCCGTCGAACCAAATTTCAAACAGTTTGCCATATTGGGTCCACAGTTCTGTCAACTGTGCCAACACTGCCCGGTTGTAACGGCCACGCGCTGCGGAATCTTTGAATGGAGTGTATCCCGCACCGTAATAGGTGTTGTAATTGGTGTTGTAATACAGGCCCGGAGCGACGCCGTATTTATGGCATGAACGGATAAAGTCGGCAAGAATATCCCCTTTCCCATTGCGCCAGGGAGTATTCCCCACATGGTAAGGGTTCACTTTGGAGGGCCAAAGAGTGAAACCTGTGCCATGTTTAACTACGAGCACGGCATATTTTGCACCGGCCTCTTTAGCCGCCCGGATCCACTGGTCGGTATTCAGCCGGGACGGGTTGAAATTATGCAGATCAGGAAGCGTCTCTTTCCGCTGATAATCGAAAGGTTTTGACGCAAACAGCGTAATGTCATAGTGGATCAATACACCGATCTCCGCATCCGCCCATATCCGTTGTTCGGCAGTTGGCAAAGCTTGTCCGTAGGCTGTGCAGCCAACAACCAGCAGCAGCATACCCAACAGGGTACTGTTGAAATTTTTCATGCCCAAAAAAAGTTAAAATGTTTCAGAAGTTCATATCAGTTCCATTGGTCACTGACAGTGCCCAAACCAAGGTTCGTATCTATCTCCGACAGGGGAATGGGGAACAACAGGTGCTTAGCGGACACCCGGGGCGCACCGAATAATGCCTGGGTTTCGATATTCATCGTCTCGACAAGTATATTCCATCGCTTGAGATCGTCGAATCTGTGCTCTTCCCCCATCAGTTCCAGCTGACGTTCCCTTTTCAGCAAATCAAAAGCCTGGTCTTTCGAGTAGGTCTTCTGATAAGTAAAGGCCCCGATCCTGGTCCTGACCTGATTGATGAGGTCCATGCATCCTGGTACGTCACCCAAATTCAGCTTGCACTCCGCCGCCATCAGGAGAACATCCGCATAGCGCAGCAAACGAAGATTATTGCTGCTTTGAAGATTATTTTCCGTCTCCTTATACTCTTTGTTCAATATTTTTTTATACCAGTACCCCAGGGTCGCGAAATCAAAGGGCTTCGGACCGCCGGGTGATTTGTTCAGCCATGTCATGGCGCCAATACCTCCATAAAAGGTCAATTGCGCACGAGGGTCCGTATAGGAGCTCCCGGTCTCGTCCGTATAAACAAAGTCGTTGGCCCTCCTGGAAGGGAAGAACCAGTTGCCCCAATCGTTCCATCCGTACAGCTGTTGACGGCCCGATTGCGTGCCGGGGAGATTGTTGACCCCTTCCGAGACGGTGATCGGCGCCAGCCACCAGTTGCCGTCAAACCATTGGAACTGTACCTCAAAAAGGCTTTCTGCATTATTCTTGTTCGTCTCCCCAAAATTATCTTCCCATTGCGACCCAGGCAGGAGACTGTAGCTGCCGCTCAATGAGTTGAACTGAGCGAGGGCTTCCGTATACTTTTGTGTGTACAGGTATAGTTTTCCCAGGAAGCCGGTGGCTGCTCCACTTGTCGCCCTGCCCACGTTGGCATCATCCCATTTAGCAGGCAGCATCGTTTGCGCATGCTT
>Ga0157372_10005258_pt1 | contig 13746 bp, 8 predicted proteins | sample C55metaG_FD_115307 | JGI IMG/M metagenome (GOLD analysis project Ga0157372, IMG submission 115307) | Corn rhizosphere microbial communities from Kellogg Biological Station, Michigan, USA - C5-5 metaG | ecosystem: Host-associated > Plants > Roots > Rhizosphere > Soil | place: USA: Michigan... | reverse complement strand
TTATCCATCGGCCAGCTTTGCCAAGGATGTCCCGAATGCCCAGGCAGGCATCGCAAGCAGCGCCAGGGCGAGCGCAAGCACAATGGCGTTGCGTCGTCCGATGCGTTGGGACAGAGAGCCGAAGAGCAACGCACCCATGATGGCACCGATGTTGTAGAGGATCGGAATTGCATAGAGGGCGTTCAGTCCGGCGAGGGTGTTTGCCCGCAAGCCCGGGACCGATCTGAGGAAGTCCGGGTATAGGTCTTGCGCGCCGTGCGAAAGGCACAGCAGCACACTCATCATCGCGAGCAGGTAGACGAACATGCGCCAATGCCCCATTAGCGCGGCGGCGATATCGGAGACGGAGCGCGCGTGATGCTGCTTCCAGGCTGCGGACTCGGGGGCCATTAACGTGAGCACGACGACGATTCCTGCCACGGGTGCGCCCACAAAGAATACGGACCGCCAGCCGAGGGCGGCCGCCAGCGTCTGCATGGCTACGGACGCAAGCAGATAGCCGAGCGGGTAACCCGCCTGGATGAGGCCCGAAAGCAATCCGCGAAAGCGTCTGGGTGAGATCTCGAGAGCATACGAGGCACCGATTCCCCAGTAGCCGCCCATGCCGATGCCGTACAACGCGCGGCACAGCACGAAGACAGAGAAGCTCGGGGCTAAGCCTGTGCAGACCGTACACAGGGAGAAGTAGAGGACACAACCTGCGAGCGGAAGCCGCCTGCCAAATCTGTCTGCGAGAGAGCCGAACAGGATGGCACCCAGGGGGCGCATCGCAAGAGTCAGCGTGAGGGTGTATACGACGGACGCTTTCGATACGTGGAAATGCGCGGCCAGCGTGTCGAACAGGAATACCAGCACGAAGAAGTCAAACGCATCCAGTACCCAGCCCAGAATGCAGGAGACAACTGCAAAGTGCCAGCGGCGCGGCTGTCGATCAGGGCCAGGTATTGTCGCTGCTTCGATGGGCATGCCTGTGTGGGTCGGTCGGGTGTCCCGGCAAGGGTGCGAGGATTGTACCCGGTTGGCTGCGGCATCGGCTCGCAGCGGTTCACCCGCGCTTGGACCAACCTACTGCACAGAACCGTGCGGGCGCATGCGCTGCAGTTCGTTCGCGCAGGCAATCGCGTTTGCGGCAGCCACTTTGAGGTTGTCCGCCGCCAGCCAAACCCAGAATTGAGCCCCACGCCCGGTCTCCGCGTCGGCAGAACGCGCCTGCATCAACATGTCTGCCTGGCCTGCCGCGCTCAAATTGCTGGGTGGGTCCGACTCGGCCCCAACCAGGTCGATGCGGTCGCCCTGAGCGGCAGCTTCGAACTCACGCGCGGTTGCCGGCTGTTCCAGCTCCATGAAAATTGCGCCGGTGTACCCGTGGAACACTGGCGCCTGTACTACCTGCACGGTCACGTTTACCGCGGCCTCTTCTGCGCAGATCGCACGATAGTGTTGCAGAATGCGCTCGCGGATCGCGCTGAGCTTCAGCTTGGCCGCGTCGCCGAGGGCCGGGACCATGTTGAATGCAATCTGCGCGTCGTACTGCTCGCGCGGGATGCTTTGAAACGAAAGCAGGCTGACCGTTTGCTGGTGCAGCTCGTCCATCGCGCTCTGTCCGTGCTCCGATGCAGGCTCGAAGAATGTCGCCGCAACCGTCCGAATGGGAAGCCGGTTCCGCACCCGACGGGTGAGCAGCGCCAGCATCAGGGCAGCCGGATGGGCGCTTACGACGGCCGGCGTTGTCAGATCAGGCTGCTTGGTCCGAGGCAGCAGCCCACCCCAGAGCCCGCGGAGGATTGCCTCCGGCTCATTCTCGACGGCGTACGTCAGGTCCACCACGCTGGCATTCGCCTGACGCGCTGCGCTGAAGTACGTTCGCGTTGTCTCGGCGTCGCCGGCGAAGAACACGATGTCCAGACCGGAGATCGCGTCAGCATCGAGCTTCTGAATGAAGCTCGCCTCTTCCCCGGCGCTGCTTAACCGCCCGGCAGCTTCTTCAGCATCCAGCAGCACCAGGTCGGAGGTCGCCAGGGGCGAATCGGCCAGCGTCTCCGCCAATTCCTTACCAAGCAGCGAAGCCGCTCCGACGATGCCGACCCGGTACGGTTTGACTGCGGCCATTTGAATGTTCGACTCCTGTCGAGCGCAGCGCGCCCGATCGCATTATGACCACTGCGGACCTAGTCCGCGGATTTCACATCGCTGGGTTCAGCGGCCTGCAGCCGCTGTCGACTTCTCCGTCCCCAGCCATACGCCAGTCGCGCGAGCACGCCGGAGACGAGATATCCGAGCGCAATAATCATCAGCATCAGCTCGGAGTTCCACGCAATCAGCGCGCCGATCAGGCCGATCAACGCAAAAAGCTGGAAGGGTTGACGAGCGCCTGAGGTAATCTCCTTTGCGCTCCAGAACCGCCAACTGCTCACCATAAGGAAGCCGGTGAACAGAATCAGCGCCAGCCACACCACGGATATCCACGGGTTGTCTATCGGAGCTCCGCGGAAGCAGTGCACCACTGCACAGACCACGCCGGCCCCTGCCGGGATCGGCATACCGACGAAGTACTTCCGGCCCGGCTTGCCGGGGTTTCGCGGCTGCGGATTCACGCTGATGTTGAACCGCGCCAGACGGCTTGCGCCGCAGATCAGGAAAAGGAAGCAAGCACAGACGCCGGCGTGCACCACGTTCTCGCGCATCGTCGAGAACGCTGCTGCGGGGAGAGTACGAAAGCCCCAGATGTACGCAAGCAGGCTGGGCGCCAGGCCGAAGGTAATCACGTCGGCCAGCGAATCCAGTTCCCTGCCGAAATCGCTCGCCGTGTTCGTCATCCGGGCGACGAGGCCATCCAGGCCATCAAACAAAACCGCTGCGCCAATGGCCAACGCGGCGCGATCAAAATACCTCGGATCTGCCTGCGAACCCTGAATGCTCTGAGTAATCGCATAGTAGCCGGCGGCAATATTGCCGGCCGTAAACAATGACGGCAAAACAAACATTCCGCGGCTGGGACGCTTGCGTTTGCGCTCTCCCGCCCGATACTGGGCCAGTTCGTCGCTCGGCATCAGGACACCACGCTCGTTGCCTGGTTGTGGGCTTCGCGAGTGGCGGTTGGAAGCACCGCGAGCACGGTGGATCCGCCCTTCACACGAGTGCCCGTCTTCACGCGCGGCACGGCTTCGGCCGGCATCAACACGTCCGTCCGTGAACCGAACTTGATCATTCCGACGCGCTGGCCGCGCTCCAGCCGGTCACCCACCTTCACCTTGCAGACGATCCGGCGCGCCAACAGCCCGGCGATCTGCTTGAAGCTGATCTCGTAAGCACCGGCGTCGATCACCACCAGCGTCTGCTCGTTCAGCAGACCGGACTCAGGTTTCATCGCGTTCAGAAACGCTCCTTCGCGATATTCGACGGCTTTCACCACGCCGGCGGCCGGCGAGCGGTTTACGTGCACGTCGAACACATTCAGGAAGATGCTGATCCGAAAACGGCTGCCTCCGGCAGTCTCGATCCAGTCCGCTTCCGTCACCACGCCATCGGCCGGCGAAACGATATCACCCGCTCCGGCTGGAATTCGCCGCTCGGGATCGCGGAAAAACCAAAGGAAGAACAGGGCAAAAAGGACAGGAATGGCCGTAATCCACACGGACTGCGTGATCAGCCAGACGAGCGTAGCAGCAATACCAAACCCAACCGCATAGAAGATGCCGTCACGCACCATATCCCTCGTATTATAAGGCGGTAAGAGCTCCTTCCCATTTTCCTGATGACCGGCCACCTGCCTCGCATGTTCCTGTACGTCCTCCCTGCCCTGCTGTTGGCCTTGCCGGCACAGGCGCACACGGCACTGCACATTAGCGGTACGGTGCAGGACACCAGCGGCCGCCCCGTCGACCGCGCCGCTGTAACAGCAAGCGGGCCGCGGGGGAACGCAACGGCGGTATCGAATCGCAGCGGCCACTTCGACCTGGTGTATCCGGTGACCGGGGACGTCACGTTGAAGGCGCAGACGGCCAACATGCAGTCGGAACCTGTTCGCGTGGATGAACGGAACAGCTCCGCAATCGTACTCACGCTACGGCCCTCGGTGGTCGCGCAACAGGTCACCATTACCGCCACCCGGTCTTCCCTCGACTTGCCGGCAACTGCAAACACGACATACGCGCTGAACCCGAGTGAGTTGCAGAACTACCCTGCTGTGATGCTTGACGACAGGCTGCGCCAGCAGGCCGGCTTTGAACTTTTCCGTCGCTCCAGCTCGCGCGTGCAGAACCCGACCAGCCAAGGTATCTCGCTTCGGGGCCTGGGTTCCACTGCTGCCAGCCGAACGCTTGTTCTAGAGGACGACGTGCCGCTTAACGATCCGTTCGGCGGTTGGATTCACTGGAATGAGATTCCTCAGGACGCCGTTGCAGGAGTCGCTCTCGCTACGGGTGGCGGCTCCGATCTTTACGGGTCCTCCGCTTTGGGGGGTGTCATCGATGTTGCTCTTGTCCGTCCCAGCAGCACTCGGTTCGATTTCTCGGCTGTTGGCGGCGCGCAGGAGACTTCGAGCCTCTCCGGCCGAATTGATGCAGGCGGATCGCATTGGCGTCAGCTCCTCGCCGCAGATAGCTTTCGCACGGCGGGCTACATTCCCATTGCGCCCGCACTCGCCGGAGTAATCGACCGGCCTGCGAACGTGCACTATCAAGCTGTGCGCAGCGAGACCGACCGCATCTTCTCCGGCTCCAACCGTCTCTTCCTTATCGGCAACGTCCTGAACGAAGCCCGCAACAACGGCACCATCATCCAGGCGAATGCAACTCGCCTTTGGCGCTACATCGGCGGGGCCGACTGGTCGGCAACGCCTAACATTACGGGCCGCGCTCGCCTCTTCGGGTCAAACGAGGGCTACCGCCAGAGCTTCTCTTCCACCAATGCCGCGCGTAGCTTCGAGAATCTCACGCGGTTTCAGCGCGTCCGCTCGCAGGAACTCGGCGCCTCCGCCGATGCCTCCGCGGCTTTGGGCCATGTGGCGGTTGTCGGCGGGTTCGATGTTCGCGATATCCGGGCGACCGATAATGAAACGCCGATCGCTTCCGGTCGACCGAATGGGCTCGCCAATACGTCCGCTCGGCAGCGCTTCACCGGAGGCTTCGGCGAGGCGCTTGGCTCGCATGGGCGGTGGTCGGCGGCTCTTTCGCTGCGGCTCGATTCGGTCGCCAATCTGGACACGATGACTTTGGCGGCTGCTTCCGCGACCGCCTCTGAAAGCCGCACCATCACGCCGGATCGAAGTGAATTCATAGTGAGCCCGCGGTTTGGGATCGTCCGGCAGCTCGGCTCCGCCGGGACCGTCCACGCTTCGGTCTTCCGGGCGTTCCGCACGCCTACCATGAACGAGCTCTATCGTACCGGCCAGGTCGGCCAGGAGACGACGCTGGCGAACTCCGCGTTGACCTCCGAGCGCGCGACCGGCTGGGAAGTTGGCGCTCACCTTGCGCCTGTTCGCCTCGCCGCCGTCTCCGCCACATACTTCTGGACCGAGATCAATCGGCCCGTCTCCGCCGTGCTCGTGTCCAGCACTGCCACGACGATCACGAACCGCCGCGAGAACCTGGGTCAGATCGTCAGCCAGGGCACCGAGCTCCACGCCGAGATCGCCGCTGCCCGTCCGCTCTCCGCTACGCTGGGGTATCAGTACGCGCACGCGGTGGTCACCAGCTTCTCTGCGCAGCCCGCGCTGGCCGGCAAGTGGATTCCGCAGGTTCCGCGGCACAGCTTCACAGCGCAACTCCGCGCCGAGCAGCCCCGGCTTGGAGAACTTACGCTCGCGCTCCGCGCCACCGGCCGCGCCTACGACGACAGCTCGAACACGTTCGAGCTGAATCCGTTCGTCTCCCTTGGGCTCTTCGCCCGCCACGACTTCGGCCCGCACTGGACGGCTTCTCTGCTGCTGGACAATCTCACGAATCAGCGGCCGGACGTCGCCCGCACGCCTAACCTCTCCCTTGGCTCACCCTTCACAGCCGAAGGTGGCCTCGCGTTCCACTGGTCCCGGAACTAATCCCTGGTCAGATCGCTCTTCGGTCGCGATAAGCCGCGTCCGTAGCGGCCCTATGGTCATCCAATCGCCATCGAATGAGATATTGTGAACACTTGAGCCACTCTGTATATCTAAGGGTCCCGAACGCATGAGGCTTTGTTCCGCTACCGCACGTCTGCTCGTGCTCGCTGTTGCCCTTCCGGTTGCCGCATACGCGCAGTTCACGGAAAAGAACGACCCGGCCAATCTGTCCGGCGAGCGCGTCTCCGCGCCCGATCCCGCAGACACGCTGCCGCTGAACCACGGCACGCTTGCGCTCGAGCAGGTTCTTCGCAAGCTGCGCACCCGGGCCTCCTTCATGCTCATCGTCGCCCACCCGGACGACGAGGACAACGGGATGCTCACTTACTTGTCGCGAGGACAGGGCGCGCGCATCGCGACTCTTACGCTCAATCGGGGCGAAGGCGGCCAAAACCTCATGTCGGCCGACTTCGGTGATGCCCTCGGCCTCATCCGCACGCAGGAGCTCCTGCTCTCGGACCGCTACATGGGTGTGGACCAGTTCTTCGGCACCGAAGTCGACTTCGGGTTCTCCAAAACGAAAGAGGAGGCTTTCTCCAAGTGGACGCACGAGCGTGTCCTTTACGATGCTGTCCGGGCCATCCGTCTGTATCGACCGCTTGTCATTGCGTCGGTTTTCATCGGCGAGCCCTCCGACGGCCACGGCCAGCATCAGGTCGCCGGGGAGATCGCACAGGAGGCCTTCAAGGCTGCGGGCGACCCGAATGTCTTCCCCGACCAGATCTCCGATGGTCTGCTGCCCTGGCAACCGCTGAAGGTCTATGCTCGCTCGCCGTTTGGCCGCATCGACGAGAAAGGGATGTACGACTACGCGACGAACCGATACGTCCCAGCCCGCTTTGAGAACTATGTCACCGGCAAAGTCACCACCACCGTTCCAAAAGCGAACGTAGTCGTACCCGAAGGCGATACGGACCCGCTCCTTGGCGGAGAATCGTACGCCCAGTTCGGACGTGAAGGCCGCAGCCTGCAACGGAGCCAGATCGGCGGAGGCGGTGGCGGGCGGGGCCAGAGAGGCGGCCGCGTGGACGTTTCGTATCACCGGTACGGCTCCATGCTCCACCAGCCCGACGGCGACGATTCCGGCCTGGAGCCCGGCTTCTTCGATGGCATCGATACTTCGCTACCGGGAATCTGCTCACTCGCACCCGAGATTCTTGGCGACTTTCGTCGATCACTAAAGGAGATCGATAGCCGGCTCGCCAAAGCTCAGCAGGAGTTCGAGCCGAAAAATCCGGAACGTATCGCTCCTCTTTTGCGCGATGCGCTGAAGCACCTCGATGGCCTCATCGGGTCTGTAAGCGCCATCAAGGACCTGCCAAATAGCCAGAGATTCGATCTGCTCCACGAACTCCGTATCAAGCGCGTCCAGCTCAACGATGCTCTCGTCCTCGCGCTCGGTATCTCAGCCAAAGCAAACGTCTTCGGTCCTAACGCAGGAGACGTGGTCTTATCGCAGCATCCAGTCCTCTCGGCTGAGTTGGATATTTCGATGAAGACCCATCTGCCAACTCAATTGCGGGGCTTCAGCTTTACGGCTCCGAATGAACGTACCTCCTGGGATTGCGGTATGAAACCATCGCCCACCGCAATCACTGAAGGGGCGAATTGCAGTGTGAGTCATCCTCTAAAGCCGGGTCTCGTTCCAACACGCCCCTATTTCTCACGCAAAGGTATCGAGCAGCCGTTCTACGATATCGCCACGCCGGAGTTGCGCAATGCGCCGGCCACTCCAGCGCCTTTCCTCGTTCACGTGCGATTGGACTCCGGAGGTGTTCCGATGGATGTCGATGCAATTGTGACAAAGCAATCCGGGGACAATCGCACCGAACCGGCCGTAATCGTTCCGCCGATCTCGGTCTCAGTGGCCTCAGCGGTCGGCATTGTGACCCCGAAGGAGCGCAGCTTCAATGTCGCCGCCGAGGTTCGCTCCAGCACAGCCAACCCCATTTCCGGTAACGTGACACTTCTGATGCCGGACCACAAGCCCGCAGACGGGGGGCCACAGAATTTCACGTTCCAGAAACTTAATCAGGAGGCACAGTTCGCGTTCGCTGTGCCGGCATCGGCTATTCCGGGCCACACCGTCAGGCTGTCGGCGACTGCGACGGAGGACCACCAGACTTACGCAGAAGGCTTTCGCGCGGTTGGTTATAACGGGCTGACGCCGACCAATTACTACACGCCGGCTGCGTACAAAGCTGTGCCCGTAGACGTGCATACTGCGCCAAGCCTGAATATCGCTTACCTTCCCGGGACCGGGGACGATGTTCCCGCGGGGCTTGAGCAGCTCGGCATTCATGCGCGGCTGATTACGATTGCGGATATTGCAGCCGGCAAGCTCTCGCAGTACGACGCCATCATTCTCGGCGTCCGGGCCTACGCGGCGCATCCGGAGCTCGCCGGCAAGGGCTCCGCGCCGCTTATCGACTACGCTCGCAACGGCGGAGTTGTGATTGCGCAGTACAACAACGCGCGCTACGGAAAGGATGAGGCTCCCTTCCCCATCGCGGTGGCTGCTTCGAGCGGAGACCATGCGCACGACGTGGTCGATGAGACTGCGCCCGTCACCATCCTCGCTCCGGACTCCCCAATTCTCACCTGGCCCAACCACATCACCGCCGCCGACTTTGATGGCTGGGTCGAAGAGCGTGGCCACAGCTTCGCCGCGACCTGGGCTACCGAGTATAAACCGCTGCTCTCGACCCATGATCCAGGTCAGGACCCGCAGGAGGGCGGTCTTCTGGTCGCCCCGGTCGGCAAGGGGCTCTATGCCTACCTCGGCCTGGCACTCTATCGGCAGCTTCCGGAAGGTGTGGCGGGGGCGTATCGCCTGCTCGCAAACCTGGTGAGCGCGGGGAAGAATCCCGGACTTAGGTAACGGCTTTGGATGAGGCTCAACCGCGCCAGGCAACTGAGCTGTAGCAGTCCTCGCGCGTGAGCGGCAGCCCGGTTCGGCCATTATCGGGACGGCTCAACAGCATCTGGTAGACGGCAATCTCGCCGCGGCGGAACGCGGCGGCGCAACCCGCCGTATACAGCAGCCAAGTCCGGTAGGTCGTCTCCGACACCTGTGTTAGCAGGGTTGCAGCATTTCGCTGCAATCCTTCCACCCACAGGCGCAGAGTGCGCTCATAGTGCTCGCGCAGGTTCTCGACATCGCGCACTTCAAAGCCCGCCTGCTCGGCCTCCTGCACGGCCTGCGTAATGGTCGCCAGCTCGCCATCGGGGAAGACGTACTTGTCGATGAACGATGGATCGTGCAGCTTCCGTAGCAGGGGAACCCTCCGGAGCAGTCGCGAATCGAGGGCATCGACAAGCCTCGGACCGCGGAACCGTGCCTTGGCAGCCCGCGCGATCCCGTGGTTCAGGAAGACTCCGCCGGGCCTGAGCATCTGGTAAACGGTGCGGAAGTACTGCGGCAAGTTTTCGACGCCAACATGCTCGAACATACCCACGCTGGCAATTTTGTCGAACCTGCCCAGCTTCTGCCTGACCTCGCGGTAATCCAGCAGCTCCACCTGGCAGCTCTGCGTTAGCGCTGCCTGCTCTATTCTTTCGTGTGCCGTTTCAGCTTGCTCGGAGCTGATCGTCACTCCGTTTGCATAGACTCCGTGATGCTGGGTCGCGTGCAGAACCAGACTTCCCCAGCCGCAACCGATGTCCAGAAAACGGTCTTCACGTTGCAATCGCAGCTTGCGGCAAATCAGCTCCAGCTTGTTGTACTGCGCCGTCTCCAGATCGTCCTCCGGCGATCGGAAGTACGCGCAGGAGTAGACCAGCGACTCCCCCAACCACGGGCGATAGAAGCTGACGGGCTGGTCGTAGTGGCGCGCAATTGCGGCCTGGTCCCGGGCGATCGAATGCTTACGTCCATTGCTGCGCCAGCGATGTATGCTCTGGGCGAGCGCAACAACGCCCTCGAAAGCGCGGCGACGCAAGCCATGTTCGGATGTGAACAGATGTTGAGCGACATCGAAGACGGCGAAGAGATCGCCTTCGACATCGATCTCGTTCGCGAGAAAGGCCTCTCCCAACGTGAGCTCAGTAGGGCGCATCAGCAGGGTCTTGAATGCCGCTGCGGAGCGAACTACGAGTTCGCAGCGAGGTGAAGCGGTCGAGGAACGCCATTGCCAGCCGTCCCACAGACGCAGTGCAAATGCTGGTCCTTCATAGGTTGAAAACAGTTCGTTCAGCAGGGCCGCGCGCTGGCACGGCGCCAATGTAAGCGTTCCGCCCACAACTTACCTCCCACGCAAACGAATACTCCATTCACGAGTAGCCGTCAGGGAGCTCCAATCGAACTGTTGCGTGCGCTGCTGCTCTACTCCCTGCCGCGCTTCTTGATCTCCACGTTCAGGCGCTTGATCTTCTGATTCAGCGTCGAAAGCGGGATCTTGAAGTACTCGGCGGCCTCGGTCTGGTTCCAGTGACATCGCTCGAGCCGGTCGGCAATGATGCGGCGCTCGATCTCTTCCATCAGGTCGAACAAGCTTGCGTCGGGCCGCTGGTCCAGCAGGTTCGCCGAGTAGGTGTTGCCGGTCAGCGAGGCCGGCAGCAGATCGGGGGTTATCTGGTTGGAGGTCGCCAGGACAACACCGCGTTCCATGGCGTTCTCCAGCTCCCGGACGTTCCCCGGCCACTCATAATCCATTAAGATGCGCATCGCCTCGGGCGCGAGCGACGGGACAGGCGTATTGTTTTCATCCGCGTACAGCTTCAGGAAGTGTGCCGCGAGCAGCGGAATGTCCTGACGGCGCGCGCGCAGCGGCGGAAGTTCCAGGCAGATTACGTTCAGGCGATAAAACAAGTCCTCGCGGAAGCGGCCCTCGCGGACGGCGGTCGAAAGATCCACGTTGGTCGCGGCGATGATCCGCACGTCTACCTGGATTTCCTGCGTGCCGCCAAGGTGCATGAAACGGCGGTCCTGCAGCACGCGCAGGATCTTCGCCTGCATGTCCATGCCCATGGTGCCGATCTCGTCCAGGAAGAGGGTGCCGCCGTTTGCGACCTCAAAGAGCCCCTTCTTTGCGGCAATCGCGGACGTAAAGGCGCCTTTCACGTGGCCGAACAGCGTGGATTCCAGCAGGTCGGACGGGACCGCACCCGTATTGACTGGCACAAACGGTTTGTCGCGACGGGGCGAGTTGGCGTGCAGCGCCTTGGCGATGAGCTCCTTGCCTGTGCCGCTCTCACCCTGGATGAGTACGGTCGAGCGGCTCGGGGCGACCTGGGCGACCAGGTCGAACATGCGCAGCATCGGCTCGCTCTTGCCGACAATGTTCTCGAAGTTGTACCGCTGCTTCAGCGTACGCTTGAGCTGGACAACTTCTTCCTCGGCGCGCTTGCGCGCGACGGCTGCACGAATGTCCGCCAGCAGCTTCTCATTGTCCCAAGGCTTCTGAACGAAGTTCTCGGCACCAGCGCGGATGGCTTCGACGACATTCGAAACCGTACCGAAGGCCGTGATCATGATCACCGGCATGCCCGGGGTCATCTCCAGAATCTTCGGCAGCAGGTCCATGCCGCTCTCGCCTGGCAGGGCGAGATCCAGCAGCACGAGGTCGAACTCGCGCTGGGCGAGTCGATCCAAGCCGGACGGCCCATCGGTGGCAAGCACCACCTGGAAGCCTTCCATCGTCAGCAGCGTCTCCAGTGAGTCGCGGATTGCTACTTCGTCGTCGATAATCAGCACGCTCGCGGGACCGGCAAGCCGTGGGTCCGGCGGCGCTGTACGTGTTGCTGACTCTTCCGCATTCAAGATTGCAGTTGCTTCGGACATAGACCTCTTCGCCGCACTCTCCAACTTGCAGCTTTGTTATGCGTGCACTCTACTTCCTACTGCCGGCTCGGTATTCTCGCCTGCCGCGGATTCGCGTGCCAGCGCGGCGGCCGGCGGAAACTCCAGCCGGAACGTGGTGCCTGCGCCCACTGTGCTGTCCACGTGCATCTTGCCACCGTGCTCCTGCATGATGCCGTAGCTCACTGCCAGGCCAAGCCCGGTGCCCTTGTGCTGGCCGTTTCGTGGCTGCGCCTTGGTGGTGAAGAATGGATCGAATATCCGTTTCAGGTTCTCGGGCTCGATGCCGCTGCCGAAGTCCTGCACCAGCAGCGAAACTCTGCCGGCCGACTCCTCGGTCGTGATGCGAATTCGCGAGTTCGTGTAGCCGTGCATCGCGTCGCGAGCGTTCAGCAGGAGGTTCAGTGCGACTTGCTGCAGCTTGCCCTCGTTGCCGTGGATGCGGGGCAGGTGCGGATCGAGCTCGGTCTCGACGCGGATACCCGCAGTCTTGAATTGGTGCTCCAGCAGCGTCAGCGTGTCGTGCACCAGCCGGTTCAGGTCCACGGACGCGAACTCGGTCCCGCTCGTTCGCGAGAAGTTCAGCAGGCCGTTAACGATCTCCGATGCCCGGAACGTCTGCTGTGTGATCTTCTCGAGCACCGGCGCCAAGCGTTGGTTCTCTTCGAGCAACGGCCGCATCTGTTTGGCCAGCATCTGCGTGTAGCTGGAGATCACCGCCAAGGGCGTGTTTACCTCATGCGCTACGCCCGCGGCCAGCAGGCCGATGGACGACAGCTTCTCCGCCTGCGAGAGCTGCGCTTCGAGCTCGATGCGGTCGGTGATGTCGTCGACCAGCACAATCCGTCCAACCACCTTGAAATCGCGCGTCATCAACGGAGCGAATGCAATGTTGGCAACCCGTACGTCGCCGGTGGGTAGCGGCAGCCGCATTTTGTAGAAGGTGTGGGTTCCCTGCTCGTCGCGTACGCGGTCGAATTGCGCGATGAAATCCGGCGGGAAGATGGCCGACATCGGCTGATGTAGCGCTTCAACGCGCGACTTGGCGTACATCACCTCCATCTCGGCATTCCAGCTCTCAATCCTGTCTTCCAAATCGACCGCAAAGATGCCGACGTGGATCGATTCCACGATGTTCTCGTGGAAATCCTTCAGCCGCTCGAACTCGGTAATCTTCTGCTCCAACCGGCGGTAGAGTTGAGCGTTCTGGATCGCGATGCCGATGTATCCAGCCAGCGAACTCAGGACCTCCATATCCTCGCTCGACAGGAAGTCGCCGGCGTCCGTGCGCCCAAGACCGATCACCGCAACAGTGCGAGTGCCGCTGCCCTGCCGGTTCGCCACACGGCATGGCAGATAGTAATTCAGGTCCAACAGCTGAGCCGTGCGCTGCTGCGACAGCGGGAGCCGAAGCACCTGCTGTGGGTTTTCGAGGAAGATGTGGTCGCCCTGATCAGCGCCTTTGAATTCGAGAAAGCCGAGATCCAGCGCCCGGAGATCCGCCGCTTCAAGATTCGTAATCCCATGCGAGGCCGCTAGGTCGAACTGCTGGCCGCCGGCGCCGGAGCCATCGCTGGGCAGGAACACGGCAACCCGCGTGACCAGCAGTGTCTGCGGCAGCCGCTCGACAATCGCGTCAAGCAGGGCGCGCAGGTCCGTCTGCGAGTTCAGGCTGCGGCCAAAGTCGATCAGGGTCTCGCGATAATCGAAGTTCTTGCGCTCGAAGATGAGGTCAAGCCGGCCTTGAATCATGCGCTTCAGCGGATCGAACGAGAGGCCCACAATGATGATGGCGGTGATCGGACCCCACTTTCCGAAGCTGGGATAGCGCGTGTGAATGACCTCCGAC
>Ga0157372_10005257_pt1 | contig 13747 bp, 10 predicted proteins | sample C55metaG_FD_115307 | JGI IMG/M metagenome (GOLD analysis project Ga0157372, IMG submission 115307) | Corn rhizosphere microbial communities from Kellogg Biological Station, Michigan, USA - C5-5 metaG | ecosystem: Host-associated > Plants > Roots > Rhizosphere > Soil | place: USA: Michigan... | reverse complement strand
CGCCGTCACCGCCGGCCTGGGGATCGAGCCTCACCTGGAGCGCTTCCGCGCCGACAATGACGACTACTCGGCCATCATCCTCAAGGCCCTGGCCGATCGCCTGGCAGAAGCCTTCGCCGAGCGCATGCACGAGCGCGTGCGCCGCGAGTTCTGGGGCTACGCCCCGCACGAGGCGCTGGACAACCAGGCACTGATCGCCGAGAAGTACCAGGGCGTCCGCCCCGCTCCCGGTTATCCCGCCTGCCCCGACCATACCGAGAAGACCACCCTGTTCCGCCTGCTCGATGTCACGGCCAACACCGGCATCGAGCTGACCGAAGGCTTCGCGATGTATCCGGCCGCCGCCGTCTCCGGATGGTACTTCTCCCATCCTGACAGCCAGTATTTCGTGGTCGGCCGCCTCACCCGCGCACAGGTCGAAGACTACGCCTTGCGCAAGGGCTGGACCCGCGAGCAGGCCGAACGCTGGCTCGCCTCCAACCTCGACTACGATCCTGACTGAGCCCGCGACGCGCTCGTGCGTGGACGGGACGCCCGCGCGGGAGCGTGTGCAGTTCGCACTGGCTACCGTTGGGGCCGGCTAAGGATGCCTGCCTCTCGCGGGACCGGATCTCAGACCTCGTCGCCGGTGACGCTGTTCCTGCGATGGCGCAAGTGCACCACCAGGTTGTAGACCGACACGAAGACGGGGAAGAAGTTGGAAAGGATGCCGACCGAGTCGTTCTTGCCCACGGTAAAGTAGGCCAGCAGCAACGCACTGCCACCCACCGACAACCACCAGAACGACAGCGGCATCACCACCCGCTTGTGCTTGCGCGTGTAGTACAGCTGCACGAACCAGCGGCTGGTGAACATGAAGGTGCCGGCGAAGCCCACCAGCTTCCATGCCGTGAGGTGGAAGTGCTGCAAGGCATGGAGAATGGGAGCGAAGATATCCATGGGGCGTTGCCTGCGTGAAAGGCGGGCATTCTACCCAACGCCACCGCGCTCCGCCGCGCCCATTGACCGGCCGCGTGAGGATCCGTATAGTTGCGCGCTCTCGGCGGGCGATTAGCTCAGCGGTAGAGCACTGCCTTCACACGGCAGGTGTCGCAAGTTCGATCCTTGCATCGCCCACCACGCATAAAGAAAACCCGGCCTAGTGCCGGGTTTTTTCTTGCGCTTCAGGAGAACAGGCAGCTCGTCTTCTCTGTCAGCTTCTTGGAACTCGTGCTACCGGAACCGTTCACCGCCAACTCGGCACCCGGTACCTTGCCCGTACTGCTGCCACCGCCCGACTCACCCTTGGGCCGAAAGCAGGTCCAGAACGTATGGGTGCTACCGGTGGGCAGGAGCTGTCCCTGGGGGCCGAAGCTAACAATGTCCGCGCTGTCAGCCTGGAGGGAAACACCCTCGCGCGCCATCGTATGGCGAAGAAGCAGGTTCGTGGCCGGCTTGCTTGCGTCATAAGCCGTGGCTGCCACCGAATGCCCCGCCGAATAGGTGTACACGAGCCAACCGGACTCGTAGGCCTGCGTGCTCGTGCACGTCGTGCCATCGGTACTCGGGCAGATCGAGACGATGCTGCCGCGCATGCTTGCCTCGCTGCGGGCATAACTGAGATCGGCAAGCAGCGCGTTGCTTGCCGAGCTGACCTGATTTCGCCTGAGGAGATCGCGAAAGCTCGGCACCGCGATCACCACGAGTACCGATGCCACCGCCAGCGTCACCATGAGCTCGAGCAGCGTGAATCCCCTTTTGCACCGATGCCTGTTCTTCATAGCGCTCACCAGCAGCTTCCGTTGGTCGTGGAACCGGTCTGCCCTTTTTCACCTGTATTGCTGATAGTCAGCGCCTCGCAATCGTCCTTTGCCTGTGGACCGCCGGCAACCGGAGTAGCAATGGCGGTGTACGTACTGCTATCGGACGCTGGATCCAGGCTCAGTTCGTAGTAGCCCTTCTCGGACTGCTTGCCAGCCGCGCTGGTGTAGCCCAACTCGTCCAGCGAACCATAACGGTTGTTGATGGCGTAGTAGCGTTCCTGTGCGTCGGCGGTGCGCATCAGCAGGTTTTGGCCGTCTACCCGGCGCGCGCGGATGCCATAGCGCAAGTAGCTGGGAACAGCGAACGCCGCGATGATGGCGATGATCGCCACCACCACCATCAGTTCGATCAACGTAAAACCACGCTTCTTGCTCATGGAGGGTATTCCCGTCATTCGTTGTTGATCTGCCGCCATGAACGACGGCGCCAGACGGCATCGTTGATATCGAGAACGCTGCCGCCGGTGAGCTTCAGCCCGGGCACCAGTACAGTGCCGCCGCCGATCGTGGTGACCAGTGGTAACGAACCGGTCGTACGCGGGTTGTTGACGCGGCCACCCACGGTGGAGGTATCGCCAGCGCCGCTGCCGCCCCAGCCGGACACCAGCGGCCCGGTGAGACCGCCGCCAGAACCGCCGGTCGCGGCATCGATCACCATGAGAGCACCCTGGATACTGGCGCTGCACGGGTCGTTGGTGCCCGGAATGAGCGTCTGGATGACTGCGCGACCGGTGTCGAACAGCGCGCCAGGCGTGACCACCACGCGTTCGCCCTCGGACGAAGTGCTCGGGCCGAGGTTGAAGTACCAGCCACCCTTGTCGCCCGGCACCGCGTAGTTGGTAAGGCCGCGCGCCAAAGTTACGCCATCGGTGGCGGTCTTTTCGCTCAGCGTCTGCTGCACCAGGTCGTCTACCGTCCAGGGGCCGGTGTCGAGATTGTCGCGAATGCCGTAGACGGCCTGCGTCGGCGCGCTGTCGCTGGTGTTGTCGCTGGCCCCCAGATACTTGCCCGTGCCGAACACCACGATGAACCGGTTGGTCACCGGATCGGCGAACAGACGCGGCATCGAGGTGATCGGCTGATCACCTGGGTTGGCAGGCTGGAACACGAGCCTCACGCTCCAGTCCGCCGGGCTGGACGAGCTGAGGTCGAACCGCCACAGGTTGCCGTCGAGGTCGCCGGCGAACGCCACGTCATCGACCTGGTCGTCGTTGTAATCGCCAAGCACGGGCGACGCCAGGCCATGGCTGGCGACCGCGCCACCGACGGTATCCGGGTCGGGAGTGGTGATTTCCTTGATCAGCTTGCCGGTCTGTGCGTCCAGGATGAACAACGAACTGTACTTGTGGGTGGCCGCCGCCGGGTACGAGCAGTTGGAGGCGGTAAAAGGCGCTTTGCTGCAATCCGGGAAATAACCGCCGGGAACCAGTACGACCCACCGTCCGTTCGGCAGGCGGCCGATGTTCGGCTGGCCATAGGTGTAACCCAGGTCGGACGGCTTGCCGCCCGGATTGCTGATGGTGTCATCGGTCCAGGCGCCCTGGTCGGGCTGGTCGGCGCTGAACTCCCACAAGACCTTGCCAGCGGCCATGGCGTCCGGATCGGTGACGTCCAGAGCGTAGACGCCGCGGCCGCCCAGCCGCAACGCGCCGACCAGCAGCGTGTGCCAGCCCTTCGACGTGGCGACGGGGGTGGTGGTGTCCTTGCTGAAGTACACGTCCCGGGTCGCCAACCCGCCATCCACCGTAGGCATGAATCGAAAGTCGCTCTTGTCGGTGAGCTCGCCGAGGTTCGCATAGACCGAGCGGGGCACGTAGGCGAACAGCTCCTGGCCCGCAGTTGCCGTCGGCTTGACGACCGGCGTGGGGCCACTGGTGTCCTCGTACTCGGAAGCGTCGAAGGCATGCAACATGCCGTCGTTTGCTCCCACGTAGACAGCGGGCTTGCGGTCGAGGTGATCCTTTACGAAGTATTCGTAACTGTGACAGGAGGACGGCGTCGTATCACCGCACGTCGCGCTATCGCCCTCGACTGCGTCCTGTTCGGGCGAATTTTCCGGCCAGGTGTTGCGATAGCCACTGGACGGGTAGGAAAGGTAGAGCGCCTGTGAGCCGACAATGGCACCCAGCAAATGGGCGCGCGGACGGAACGTGGACGACTCCTTGGTGCGATCGCCGCGCAGGTAGTCGATGCGCGTCTGGCCCGTGTCGTTCGTGCTGTCGACGCTCGCTGGCTGGCCGCTCAGCAACGCCTGCCCCGCCGCATCGAGGTCGGTGAAGGTCTTGAACTCCACGCCACCATCGAAACTGTGGTCGTCCGCTTCCTTGGAGGTGAAGATCGAGCGGTTAGCCGGCGGTGATTTTGTAGGATCGTCGAGAATCGCCCCCGCGTCCCAAAGCGCACCCGTCGTAAGCGTGCCATTCGAGTTGACGCCGACGGCCAGCAGCGTGCCGGACCAGTCCGAGGAGCTGTAGCCCGTACTGAACGCCAAGGCACCGGGCACGAGCACCGACGTATTCACCGCGCCAGTGAGTGCCGGCGCGCTGCGCGCACTGATGTTGGTCAGGATCGTACTCAGCTGGTCGACCAGGTTCTGCGGGTTGCCAGCACTGAAGAAGTTGCCGCGACCGGCGATGGCCGCATGCCAGGTATCGTCGATGTTGGCGGGGGCACCCGGATTCGGATCGCTCGGAGTGGGCCAGCCGATAGCACCGGTCGAGTTGGCCGTCCCCTTGCGCAACAAGCACGCGTCAGAGTTGCTGATCGAGCAATCGGTATCTTCTGAAATGTTCAGCTTGCCGCTGACGCCAAGGCCCACCATGTACTGCACCAGGTGCGGCCAGTTGGCCGGGTCGTTCTTGGGATTGAAGTAGACCTCATTGTTGACGTTCGCGTTGTTCACGCCCGATGCGGACTTGTCGCTTGTCAAAACGACGCCGGTCGTCTTGTCCGGGAGATAGGGTGGCACGAATTTGCCGTTGGCAGGATCGTAGAGGTCCGGACGCAGGTCGGTCGCCCAGAAGTTGAACGCGAGATCCGAAAGCGAGGCTTCGCTTCCACCACTTCCGTTATCGGAGTGCACGCCCTGGAAGATTGCGTTGTAGCTGGCGGCAGGGTCGAACGACGTTCCGTCAGGGAGCGTTACCTTGTTCTGCGGGGGCGTGGTCACGCTACTGGTCGATACGCTGTTCGAGTTGAACAGGCCATCGGTAACCAGCATGTGGAAGTTCTGCCTGCAATAAAGTTCGGCACCCGCGGCCTGGGTACCGTCCGCGGCTACCTTCCCGGCCTCCCAATAGGGATCCATCAACGTATGGAGGTCCGTAGAAGCATTGGCATCTGCACTGCCGCCACGCTGGAAGAACTTGCCGGCGCGATTGGTAGCGTTTACCGAAGGCGTACCACCGCTGGCGGGCGTCTGGAAGATCCAGTTGAAGAAGGCGCTGCGATAACAGCTCGGCGGCTTCGCTTTGTCGGTAGGTGTCTGGATGCTACTCGGATCTGCCGAAGCGGCCCCTCCGCAATCGGCCGTATCCAGTAGGGTGCTGATGATGGTGTTTGACGGAATCTGGTAGGTACCGTCATTTAGGTTTTGCCATGCGACGCGGATGGAACTGCCATAGCCACCATCGGCGGTTTGCCCGCCCAGGGCGCCAAAAACGCGTGACAACGAGGTACGCGTCATCAGGTTGCGGGCTCGATAGTAGGCATACCAGTTGGCGAAGTTCTGCCATTGGTTGACCGTCTTGCCGTTGGGCATGGTCTTGTCGGTGTTGGTGACCGCGACCGCTTCCCAATTGCTGGCTTTGTAGAGATTGCTCAATCCCGCCGAGTCGGGTTTGCCGTAGACATCGACCGTTATCTTGGGTGCGGACGACTTGTAGCGGTAGTAGTACGGACCGCCGTCCGGATAGGCCCGTCCGTCTGGTCCGGTCTGGCTCTTGTCCATGGGAGACGAGGAGCCGTAACCGCAGGTCCAGCGCTGGTCTGGGTAAGTTTTGTAGGCTGACCAGACGTAATAGGTGCCGTAGCTGCTGCTGTTGCTACCAGCGCTCTTGTGGGTGGTGCAACTGCCCTTGTTGGCCGGGCAGGCCCCCCCCCCGGTCTGAAGCGGCGACGTATCGTCGAGCGTGTAGTAGTACCAACGTTTGCTGTTTCCGCTACCGCTGCTGTTCGCGGAGTTCGACTTGCAGGTGCCGGAAATCGTACCGCTAGGGCAGGGGTTGTCCCCGGCAAACGCGCTGTACCAGGTTGGGGTGGTGTCCGTGTATGCGTTGATCCCGGTCAAATCGGTGGCGCGCGTGGTGTCGAAGATCAGGTCCGGGTTGTTATCGAGCCGCGCCGTGGTGGCAAGCGTCTTCTTGTTGTACGGGCGGTTTACGCCAATACCATCCTGTGGCACCAGTTTGAGCGTGGCGTCCGCATTGGGAAAAACGGTGCCATCCGCCCTGACCGGGGGCGTGTAGGTCACATTGGGGTTGTAGTACACGCCATTCATCGCGTGCGAGAGGATGTCGTTGCTGTCGGTGCTCCGCGGGTCGATCACGCCAGCGCATCGCCAGGGACCGTTCCAGCTTCCATCATCGAAAGGACGGTTGTCGCCCATGTAATTGAACGCCATGGAACCCGAATCGTCGAACGTCACCATGATGTTCGGCGCGACCGCCTGCGTATCGTTTGGCGGCGTGGGGCTGAGCTCCACCGCCGCTGAAGCGACCGACGCCGTGGCCGCGGGAACGACGGCGAGAATGCCCGGCAACGCCGTCGGCGCGACCTGGGCATGCACGGTCGGCGTGAATGGCACCGACATGCCGCCCAACAGGGTCAAACCGGTTACCAGGACGATCAGCTTTTTTCGGGCGGACAGGATGCGTTGAGAAGGCATGGCGCAGGGGCTCCAGCTCAATTGCTCTTGGCGGCGAACGTGCTTTCAAGCACGCGCACGGTATTGGGGTCGCCGCCCGTGGCTCGGGCGGTGATGCGATAGACATGGCGGCTGGTACTGCCGACACCGCCGCCGCCCATGCCGGTGGCGCCGGACTCGTGCAATCCGCCGCTCACCCCGGGAGGCAGCTCCACGCCCATGTCTTCGATCACATAGACAGGGTTCTTGGCGAGCTTGGCGGTTCCCGACTGGGTCGTATAGTCAATAGTGCCCCCGGGGCCCTTGTAGGTCTGGGCTCCCGTATTGACCCACGTCGGGCTGGTGCGGAACAGCGTGACGATACCCGTGGGGCCATAGACGTTTGCGTTGGAAGGGTCATAGCGATAGCAGCTTCCGCTGAGCACACCCGATCCGCACAGCAATGGCGGTGCCGTCAACTTCGAAGTGCTGGTCCACAGCTTCCACTCGGCGCCACGCAACGCCGTTTCTGCTGCCATTTCCGCCATCCCTGCATTACGCAGGCCTCCCGCCATGCGCTGTTGCAGCAACGAGCGGCCCGACGCGCTGATCGCCAGAATGGTCAGCAGCACCAGAAAGACCAGCGCCACCATCATCACCACGCCTCGCTGGGCTCGTCGCCGTGAGGGGTTGCGACGTAAACGCGTCATGGCATTCACCTTCGGATCGATTCGGCTGGCATGTCAGGGATTGAAGTTGCGCACCGCGACCACCGCGCTGAATTCGCGCCGGATCATCTGGTCTACGAACCCCTGATCACTGGGAGTGATGTCGTGCAATGACGGAGCAACAGGAGAATAGTTGCCGTCGATGCCATAGCTGTACGCAAGGTCCGGGGCGGTCAGGGTGTAAAGCGGATCCTGTCCGTCGAGCACGAGATTGACCTCGATGGTGGTGACCGCGCGCCACAGGCAACCTGCCGAAGTGATTGCGTTCGGCTCGCCCGGAGGGCAGCTGACGCCGGTCGCCTTGTCGACATCATTCGCGTTCAGATAACGCACCTTGCCGTCGGCGTCCTGCACGCCGAAGCGGAAATCAAGTCGCTCCACGCCGCGGACCAGCTCGTCTTCCGAGCCACCCGCACCGCCACCGTTTACGCGCCGCATCAACGCACCGGTATGATGGCCATCGCCGTTGTCAACCACCCGCACGTAGTAGGTCACCGTCAGATAATCGGTGTTGAAGTCGAACAACTTTGGCGCGGACAGCGGCTGCTGCGGCGCAGGCGTCGCCAGGTTGTTGGCCGTATCCGGCGTCAGGACGCCGCTGGCGTTGGTCACTGCGAAGATCTGCGCGTTCGAACAATCGGCCAGCATGGCCAGGTCACCCGAAGCGAACTCACTCACCGGAGGCTCGCTGGAACTTGCCTGCGCTAGGGTGATGCTCTGGATTTCGTTCGGGCTGGATGCGGCGACCGCTAGATGCGTTCCGGTCACACCGGCATCGACGATCGCCCAGCCGCGCGACGAATTCACATAGCGCAGGGTCAGGACGTCGGTGCCCACAACACGGTCACCCACGTCTGTACCCATGGCCGGAATTTCGCTCACGGTCGTGTTCGGATCGGCCGGACTGCATGAAGACTTGCCACAATCGTAACCGCGCATAGAAAGGTACGAGGGGAACGAATAGGGCTCGGTGGGCTCGGCCGGGTAGGTGTTGGTTCCGCTGGTAGTGCCGAAGCCAGTGGTGACGTCGGCCATCGCGGATGTCAGTGATTTGGCATAGACCTTCGGAGTGCGCAGGCCGTCCAGGTAGACCTGCGATGCCGCGGCCGCCTTGGCCACGCCGCCCGAGTTGGTGCAGTACTGCCCATTCGCCATGCGCAGGTCGTCCTTCACGCGCGTGACCGCGAATCGCCCTTCCTCCTGCAGGCGCGCCATCTGGTTCTGCACGCGGTTGCTTTTGGAGGTCGAGAGGAAGACGGTCACGATGCCGGCTGCCACGATTAGACCAAGCACCATGGCGACCATGAGCTCGATGAGAGTTACGCCGCCCTGTCGGCGCCGAGCCGCGCCGGCGACCATGAAAACCATCATGGCTGGAACTCCCAGTTGAACGTCTGTGTCTCGACCTCACGGTGGTCCGGGTCACCCGCCCCCTGCTCGTTCCAGGTAATGCTCATCCGGCAGTTGCCACCGTAAGGCGGCCGCATGCCGATCTGGCCCGGCGTGGGCGGAGGTGCCGAAGTGCCGGATGAGGGCGGTACCCACGCTGCCGGCGTGTAACCGGCGCTGGATGCATCGCAAGCGATCGTTGCCTTCACGCCAGGCAGGAACGTCGTGAGTTGCCGGCTCCAGTTGCGCTGGTCGGCCTGGGCCAGCATTTCCGGTGTGCAGCCGGCGCTGCAGTCGCTGTTGGTCGCAGTGCTTGCGCTTACCGGGTAGCTGCTCGAATCGTAATTTCCATTCCACACCCCGATAGGGTTGGCCCCCATGCGGTCGGCCATGTTCCCCGCAAGAAAGCTCGCCTGCGTCCGCAGATAGGCGGTGTGGTTGGAACGGGTCGCCATGATCAGAAGGCCGGCGACGCCGATCATGCCGACGCTGAAAATCAGCACGGCAATCATCACCTCGATCAGCGATACGCCGCGCTGGCTGCGCGGTGCGTAACGATTCATTCCAGCCCCCTTCCGGATCACGCCGACCTCAGCATAGGTGACCGTGCGCCGCCCGCCAGTGGGCGCCGGACGAGTGGCAGGTTTTTTCCGACGAGCGGCATCCGGGTGCTGGCCGGATGTGGCTTGCGTCACACCACCTGGGCACGCGCGACCACTTCCACCCGGTTGCGACCGGCGTCCTTGGCACGGTACATCGCGGTGTCCGCGCGTCGCACCAGCTCGGGCAGGTCGTCGGCCTCATGCTCGGCCTCGGCGACCCCGACGCTGGCGGTGATCTGCAGGCCCGGGGCGAGGCTGCCCAGCGGCAACGATTCGACCTTGCGGCGCAGGCGCTCGGCGATCTGCATGGCCACGTCCATCGAAGTGTCGGGCAGCACGACCAGGAACTCCTCGCCGCCCAGCCGCCCCAGCATGTCGAACCGGCGCAAGGCATGCTTGCAGGCCTGCGCGACGCGCACCAGCACCTGGTCGCCCACCGCATGGCCGAAGGCGTCGTTGACCGCCTTGAAGTGGTCCACGTCCAGCACCAGCACGCACAACGGCTCGCCATTGGCACCGGCGTGGCCCAGCGCGTTCCGTGCAAGCTGCTCGATGTGGCGGCGGTTGGCGATGCCGGTGAGCGGGTCGGTCATCGCCATCCGGTGCAGCTTGCGCGAGCGCCGGAACTGGCGCAGCGCGAGCCATAGCAGCAGCACGATCAACACGCCGCCGAGCACCAGCGCCAGGCGCTGCCAATGGCGAACGCGCTCGAGCGATTCCAGCTGCTGCTCCTTCAATGCGCGATCGGCAGCGAGGCGCCGGTTCTCCTGGTCGCGCTGTGCGGTCTGGAACTGGTAGTTCATCAACGTGGCGTTGTCCGAGTGCGCCTTGCGATCGAGCGCCTCGCCCACCTTGACCAGCCGGCGCAGGTCCGCCACTTCCGGACCTAGCTGGCCGAGCGCCTGGTAGCTGCGCGCGCGTGCATCGAGCAGTTCGGCCAGGTAACGCAGGTTGCCGCTCTCCTGCAGGAGTTTCTCGGCCTGCCCGTACTCGCCGATGGCCACCGCGTACTGTCCCAGGCCCGCGTGCGCCTCGGCAGTCTGCAGCAGCACCATGTCGCGGTTGGAGCGGTCGCCCATGCGGGCGAACCCCGGCTGGGCCTTGGCCAGTTCGTCCAGCGCCTCGCGGTAGTGCCCCTGCAGGTTGTCGACCTGCGCCAGTCCCAGGTGGATGCTGGCCCCCCGCGAGCGGCTGTCGACCGCATGCGCAAGGGCCAGTGCCTTGCCCAACTGGCTTTGGGCAGCGGACTGGTTACCGGCTTCGCTTTCGAGGAAACCCAGCTCCATGTGTGCGGCAAGCTGCTGCGCACGGTCATGGCGTTGCTCGCCCAGGGCCAGCAATTTGTCCAGATAGTCGCGCGCCTGCGCCTGTTCGCCAAGCCGGCGATAGGCCACGGCGATGTTGAAAAGGTTGTCCTCGCTCTCGATCGGGGCGCCGCTGGTCTCGTAGAACTTCTGTGCCTCCAGGAAATCCACCAGCGCCAGTGCGTGTTCGCCGAGCAGCGACTGCACGCTACCGCGCCAGGTCAGGCCGTCGGCCACCAGACGTTGGTTCTCGTGGCTGCGCGCGAGGTTGATGCCGGCGTTGTAGTCGACCAGCGCGTCGCGTGGCGTGGTCAGTGCCTCCTGGTTGGAGCCGCGGCAGAAATCGAAGTTGATCTCCGCATCCACGTAGCCGAGCCGCCGGGCATCGGCAATGCCCTTCTCAGCATAGGCAATGGCCTGCTCAGGCGATGCGTCCAGGCCCATGATGCAGTACATGTAGCGGTAGCGCAGTTCGCGCCGCGCGTCGCCGGGCGGCAGCAGGCTCTTCATGTGCGCCAATGCCTCGAGCACGCCAGCCTGGGTGTCCGGCGCGATCTCGCCTCGCTCCAGCTTGCCGGCATACTGGTCGAACGCCACCGCACGATCGGGTGACGAGGACGCGAAAACCCGCCCCAGGAAGAGCGAGAGCAGCAGCAAAAGGACGAAACGCAGCGCCAGCTTTCCTCGATGTGTCGATGTGGGCAAGGCAAGAAATCCGATGGGCGCCTCTCCCTGGCGAGCTCTGGCTGTGTACCTCCCCATATCGGCAAGAGGCGCGGAGACTGTAGCGGGCGGCGTCCCCTTCATCCATGCGCCACCTGCCGGCTCCGAAGCTTGCCACGCTGCACGTGCTTGCGTGCGCCATGGCCGATCCGTAGAATTTCCGCCTCTTTAGCCGGAATAGCTCAGTTGGTAGAGCGGCGCATTCGTAATGCGTAGGTCGTAGGTTCGAATCCTATTTCCGGCACCAGACACGAAAAAGGCCCGCGCAAGCGGGCCTTTTTGCGGGCACCGCCTCGCGTCACAGGCTGGCAGGCACGCTGCCGCCGTCCAGGCGCAGTTCGCGCGGCAGCGCGAAGGTGATGGTTTCCGCCTCCCCCTGCAGCTCGCGTACTTCGCCGGCGCCCCAGGATTGCAGCCGGGCGATCACATCGCGTACCAGCTTGTCCGGCGCCGACGCCCCCGCGGTGATGCCGATGCGGGCGACGCCCTCCATCCAGGCGTGGTCGATGTGCTCGGCACCGTCGATCAGGAAGGCCCGAACGCCGTGCTTCTCCGCCAGCTCGCGCAGGCGGTTGGAGTTGGAGCTGTTGACCGAGCCGACCACCAGCACCAGGTCAACCGCTTCGGCCAACCGGCGCACGGCGTCCTGGCGGTTCTGCGTGGCGTAGCAGATGTCGTCCTTGCGCGGACCCTCGATATCGGGAAAGCGCTCGCGCAGCGCGGTGATGATCGCCTTGGTGTCGTCCACCGAAAGCGTGGTCTGGGTGACGTAGGACAGCTGGTGCGGAAAGCGCGGCGCGAGCAAAGCCACGTCCTCCACCGACTCGACCAGCAGGATCTCGCCGCTGTTGGCCGGGTTCCACTGGCCCATGGTGCCTTCGACTTCCGGATGGCCGGCATGCCCGATCAGCACCACGCTGCGCCCGGTGCGGCCCAGCCGCGCGACTTCCATGTGCACCTTGGTGACCAGCGGGCAAGTGGCGTCGAACACCTTCAGCGCGCGCTGACCCGCTTCTTCTCGCACGGCCTGGGACACGCCGTGCGCGCTGAAGATCACCGTGGCGCCATCGGGCACCTCGTGCAGTTCCTCGACGAAGATGGCGCCGTCGGCGCGCAGCTTCTCCACCACGTAGCGGTTGTGCACCACTTCGTGGCGTACGTAGATCGGCGCGCCGTACGACTCCAGCGCGCGCTCGACGATGGCGATGGCGCGATCGACGCCAGCGCAGAAGCCGCGGGGATTGGCGAGCAGGATGTCCATGGGCGTTTCGCAGAAGTGACGGAGTACTGCAGCAGATGCCTGCGCTCGACCGCTGCGGTCATGCACGGACGCGCTCCTGCAACTGCCGCATTATCGCACGTCGGCCTTGCCGCTCCTGAAACCGAACAGGATGAGCAACACGGCACCTACCGTGATGCCGCAGTCGGCCACGTTGAAGACCGGATAACTCCACTGCCGGTAGTAGACCTGGATGAAGTCTGTTACCTGGGCCGCGTGCAGGCGGTCGACCAGGTTGCCCAGCGCGCCACCGACGATCAGCGCCAGCGGCAGCGCGGTGCGCCAGTCCCGGCGCGCGGTGCGTGCCAGCCACACGACCAGCGCGCCGCTGATCAGCAGCGCCAGCACCACGAAGAACCAGCGTTGCCAGCCATCGCCGGAGGCCAGGAAGCTGAAGGCAGCGCCGGTGTTGAAGGCCAGCGTCCAGTTGAGCACGCCGGGGACCACCGGATGCGGCATGCCGGCCGGCTGCAGGGCGTGCAGCGCCCACACCTTGGTGAGCTGGTCGAGGCCGATGACCAGCAGGGAGAGCAGCAGCCAGGGCAAGGCGTTGGGTTTGGGGTGCATGGGCCAGTCCGAAGCGATTTATCCAACACCGTTCGCCCTGAGCGTAGCGCAGTGGAGTCGAAGGGCAGCGTGCGGGCGGCCCTCCGACCCCGGCCTGGCGGGCCTACGCTCAGGGTGAACGGTTTCGTGTGGTCAGAACCAGCGGCGCGTCTCGCCCTGCCCCGCCACGTTTTCGATACAGCGACCGCACAGCTCCGGATGTTCCGGATGGCTGCCGACGTCAGGACGGCGGTGCCAGCAACGCACGCACTTGGCCGCGTCGCTCACGGTGGCCGAAACCCAGGCTTCGCCATCGGCCAGTTCCACCTTGGCTGCCTCGTCAGGACGCGGCGCAAGCGGTGCCAGCGCGGCATCGGACGTGATGAAGAAGAAACGCAGCTCTTCCTGCGCCGGTGCATAGCGCTCGACCAAGGCCGGGCCTGCGTGGATCGCCAGGCTCGCCTCCAGCGATGCACCGATCCGGCCGTCCTTGCGCATGCCCTCCAGCACGCGCGCGCCCGCTTCGCGGAT
>Ga0157372_10005256_pt1 | contig 13747 bp, 7 predicted proteins | sample C55metaG_FD_115307 | JGI IMG/M metagenome (GOLD analysis project Ga0157372, IMG submission 115307) | Corn rhizosphere microbial communities from Kellogg Biological Station, Michigan, USA - C5-5 metaG | ecosystem: Host-associated > Plants > Roots > Rhizosphere > Soil | place: USA: Michigan... | reverse complement strand
GATGATTTACATCATCGAGGACAATGGAGTTTATGGATTGACCAAGGGCCAGTTCTCGGCGACGGCTGACATTGGATCCAAGCTGAAGACTGGTGTGGTCAACGATCTGCCGGCAATCGACATTTGTGCGCTGGCGATCCAGATGGGCGCGACGTTTGTTGGGCGGTCGTTCTCGGGTGATAAGAAACAGCTTTCGACGATGTTGAAGGCGGCTCTGTCGCACCAGGGAACGGTGCTGCTGGATGTGATCTCGCCGTGCGTGACCTTCAATGACCACGAGGGATCGACGAAGAGCTACAAGTACATGCAGGAGCATGAAGAGGCGGTGGGTGAGGTTGGATTTGTGCCGTACTTCGAAGATATCGCGGTGGAGTACGACGCAAATACGACGATCGATGTTCGGTTGCATGACGGGTCGCATTTGAGGCTGCGCAAGCTGCACGAGGACTACGACCCGACCGACAAGATAAACGCGATGAAGATGCTGATGGAGGCTCACCATAAAGGCGAGGTTCTGACCGGCGTCTTCTATGTAGATACTCAAAAACCGGATTTCACGGCCCTGTTGAATATGGTGGATGAGCCGTTGGCGACGCTGGCTCCGGAGAGGACGCGTCCTGGTCGTGAGGTGCTTGCGAAATTGATGGAAGCGCATCTGTAGAGCACTATTTCCGCAGCGAACAGAGGGCATTCGCTGTTCGCTGTGGGGTGCAAATCTGATAGACTTGCTAAGTTGTCTCGTTCGAGACGCCATATTGCTGCCAAGCAATGTGGGGACGTAGCTCAGTTGGTTAGAGCGCTGCCTTCTAACTGGACTAAAGGAAATAAAGATCTTACCTCCTTGGTGTCTAGTTTGGTGTCTACTCTGATAGGCTAATGGCCTTACGAGCGGGAGATCCAATGCCTACTCTGAGGACCGGTAATTCTCATCCCCATCGCAACGCTCCCGAATACGCGGATCGCGTCAACCTCCTCAAGAAAATCAAAGTCGGCAAAGAGTGGCGCTTCGTTCCCGTGGTGGCCGAATCGAACGGACGGCTCAAAGACAAGGTGCGCGTCAACGGGCGGGTCGAAGTCCACACCGAAGGCTCGTACTACATCGAGTGGTGGGAACAAGGCCGGCGCAAGCGTGAGGCGAGGACGCGGTCGAGTGCGCCCGTCGCAAGTCTATCGAGCGGCGCGCCATTCGCGAAGGCTTGATCGCCGCTCCCGAGCCTTTGCCTGTGGCCCCTGACAAGACGCCGATCGGAGACGCGATTGACGGCTATCTAAAATACGTCAAGATGCAGCGCAAGAAGCGCACCTATCTCACCTACCGCTACACGCTCGACGTTCTCCTGCGGGCTTCGTACAAGAAGAAATATGCCGAGGACGCTACGCGGCAGGATGCTATAGATTTCATGACGCACTGCTACGAGCTGGGCCTGGGAGCACGCACCGTCTACGACAAGCTGGTGACGGTGCTCCAACTCTTCAAACGTCATGGCCGCGAGAAGATGCTCGAAAAGGGCGACTGGCCTAGCTTCGTCGATACCATCCGGCCCATCTATGAGCCAGACGAGATCACGACTATGTTCCAGGTCGCCACCGAAGATGAAGCCGACATGCTCAAATTCATCCTTGGCTCCGGCTTCCGCGACCAGGAGATTCGCTATGTCGAGTACCTGGATCTCGACTCAACCCAGGACCTCGTGCGCGTCACGGCCAAGAAGGAATGGGATTTCACGCCGAAGAACTGGGAAGAGCGTGTCGTGCCCTTGCCTCATGTTCTGGTGGAGCGATTGAAAAAGAGGAAGGAGCGCAAGAAAGCGAGGCCCCACGATCTGATGTTCGGCAACACCAAAGGCAACCCAGATAGCGAAATGGATATGGTAGTGAAGCGCGTCGCGGAACGCGCTGGCCTGAACTGTGGACGTTGTGTGACCGAGCACGGCAACAAGTGCGAGGAGGGGCCGTATTGCATGAACTTCTTCCTGCACAAGTTCCGACACACCTTCGCCACCAATCACCTGCGCGACGGAGTAGACATCCGCACCGTACAGGCATGGCTCGGGCACCGCGACATCAAATCCACGATGGTTTACCTCAAAGGCATCAGGTCCAAGGATGCTGCCCAGAAGGTCAACAGTGGCGAGTTGGCAGCCCTTGTTGCTTGATTGGAATAGCCCGCTATCTCGACAGAATTGCCCGACAATGGGCCGCCATCATCGATCTCAAGCAATACGTTGCTCCTGTCTTTTGGAAGTATGGTCTTCGGACGGCGGCTTCTTGTTCTCGAGAGGAACTACGGCGTACTTCATGCGCAGCCATTTCGCGACCTCTTGGGGATCAAAACGGACTGCACCGCCCACATGAAAGCAGGGAAGTGAACCCCGAGCCGCCATGCGGTAAATGTGCTTGTCGTCGACGCCCAGAAGTTCACAAAGTTCGGACACCTTTATCGCACCAGTTCTCGATTCCAATTGCTCAATGAGATTCATTCAAACCTCCGGGCAGCGGTCGCTTAGCCGAAGCGGCGTCATGTTGCTTAGAAAGGAAAGAGGTTCCCTGGGAAGAGTGAAGAAAAATCTGTGAAGTCGGCATGGCCCCCCTAAGACAGGCGTTAATCAGGTACACTCCTTGCCCAAAATCATTGACGGACACCAGTCTTTCGTCCAATTCCATTGTGTACGAGAGGTATTCCGGAACGGAATGAGGTGGGATCCTGGATGCAACCCAAGAACCCTAACAATAGCAGGCGACTGGCATGAAGCGATTCACTGTCGTCGTGCTCCTATTAGCTGCGTTGATATGCTATGGGTCCGTAGTCGGGTCTTTGCGGTCGAAAGGATGTCTTGTCGGAGATCCCAATTCAGTCGGAAGTTGCACTGTTCAGTCAGTCTTGCCCTATCCACAGTGCCAGGCCGACAGGAATCAAGCTACTGATTCCTAAGTCGACATCGCGTATCGATGGCAAGGCTAGAGGTCCAGTCGCATCTGATCCGGGTCTGCTCCCGCCGCTTGCGATGCCGCTCGAATCCTCCTGAGGAAGGCACGGCCGAATTCATTGACCAAGCGTGAGGACTCGTCTGCGCGCAGTACGAGGTAGCTCTTGAGATGGAGAGCTTCATGGTCTAGCGGCCTCACCGCGATTTCGTCACTTTCGATTTGCGGAGCCAACCCGTTGGGCACGAACGCGACGCCGAAATTCTCGCGTATTAATTCGATCACCTCTTGGACCGCGACATAGTGATGCACTTCGACCGGTTCGATACGGTGGTGGCTCCGGAGCTCACTTATTCGATCGTAAACTGAGGGATTAGCCTTTCGAGGGAAGATCATCCATCCTGTGTGGGTCAGGTCATTGATGCGCACTTTCTTCTTCGCAGCTGCAGGGTGGTCGGCCTGCATAGCAACGCAAAGCGGAGCTGATGCGATGTGAACAAGCGTCAACATTGAATTATGTGATGGCTCCGTAATGATCGCCAAGTCCAATTCCGCAGTCATGACGCTGTGGGCAAGTTCTGCTGCGAACATACTCTCGAGCCTCAGTCTCAAGCCGTGATAGAGCGGGAGAGAGATGCTTAAAAGCACCGCTCGGAGGGCGGGATCGACATACGGGCTATGGCCGATTGTGATTACTTGTTGGATGTTGTCTTTCGTGGCGCGTGCGAGACGCAGCGCCTTTTCCATGATCGCCAGCGAATCTCGGCAACCTCGAACAAAGATTTGCCCAGCCTCTGTAATCTCAATCCGCTTCTGATCCCTTTTGAAAACCGCGAATCCGATGCGCTTTTCCAGATCGATGATTTGCTTACTGAGAGCTGGTTGAGTGATCTTCAGGCGATCTGCCGCGCGTGTGAAGTTGAGTTCCTCGGCCAGGATCGTGGCAGCGAGTTGCAAGCGTATCTCAGGCAAAGACAAGGGTCTCACCTAACAAGTGCATTTAGTGGTGCTCTGCGTTCAATGCTGCCGATAGGCCGACAATAAGCTAGTGCGATGAGACTATGAGCGCGTCCAAGATTGTGGCGCCACGCTCATGCGCGACAACCGGTTGGTTCCAGAAAGCCGGCAAGACCGATCATTCAGTTAGTTGTTGTGCGAATGATTCGCACTGGACCAAGCAGGCCGGAGGGAAGCAGAGGAGAGCTGGCAGTATAGGGTGTTACGTCTGCAAATGTGTATTTGGTGGCTCCCGGCTGCTGATCTCCAATGAGGCGATTGACCCAGGCATTGATGACCGCGATGGTCAGAGTATTTTTGCCGGGTTTCAGCGCGGAGGTCACATCAACCCGGTATGGCGCATGCCACGTGATGCCCAGCGGAGTTCCATTGATCGTTACCGATGCTAGGTTTTTGACGTCGCCGAGATCGAGCCAAAGCTCCGCTCCCGGCCGAAACCAGTCGGGTAGCGCATTGATAGTTTTCGTGTAGGTTCCCGCTCCGGAGAAGTACTTCACTCCTGGGTCGGAGGTCTTGTCCCACGAAATGAGCTTGTCCAAAGTGATGGAGGCGGGAGCGCCGCGACCACGCTGGAAGCTGATTGTCCATGGCCCGTCGATCCTGGTGAGCATCGTCTCTGTTTTGGCCGGAAGGCTGAGTGATGCTGCTGTCGCCGAGTGTCTAAAGACGACGAACGCTGTTCCCCACGATTCAAGGTGCATGGGTATCGTCGTCCGGCCGCCCGCAATGCGGTAAGAGACGGCTTCCGAAGTGCCAGTTTCGGCACGCCAGAGCTCGGGAACCTTATCGGTATTGCGGAAGCTGCCTTCGAATGTTTCGTCGCGTTCGTTGCGGTTATCGACGAAGTAGATGTCGCCGTCGGGAAGTTTGCGGTGGACGAACTCAATGCGGGTGTCCGGCTCCGGTTTCGTGTGCTCGAAATCGGGCGGGATATCGAGGGCCTTCAGTACGGATGCCGCGTCCTGTCCGGCGTAGACTTTTCCTTTGCCGACGGTGTAAACGCCGCTGCCATTGCCAAATAATTCCTTCGCAAGGCGGTCAAATTCGGCCTGATCGTCGGCGAGGCTTGGCGTATCGGTCGGCTCGGACCCAGCCACGATGGCTCCCGCCTGAACGAGCTTGTGAATCGCTCGAAGAACTGGAAGCGACATGTGGCGGCTGTAAGGATCGAGTACGAGAAGGCGATAACGCATCCCACTCTCTGTTGCGAGTTGGTTTCCTTCAGCACGGATGGCATGAATCAGTCCATCTGCATTGATGTAGTCGAAGGCGTAGCCAGCGGGGACCTTTGGCGCTTTATCCGCGAAGATCGCGGTCAGGTTCGAGTCCTCTCCGTAGAAGTAGAGGAGATCGGCGGCAAAACGCCCCTGCTGCAGCATGTAGCTGGTTCGCGCCAGGTAATTGACCCAAGGACTTGCTTGCTCAGCCCAGGTTTCGTTTCGATTGAACCATTGACCGTATGGGCCCAAGGTCAAACCAGGAGCATGGTCTGTGAGCGGCTGGTGGGCGGACTCGTGGATCACAATGCGGTTGATGCCATTGAGAAATTCTTGATCGGCCGTCGGCTTCAGCGTGGAAGGCGACCACACCCAGGAACTATCCGCCTGCGCCGTCATCGATTCCGCCGCTGCCAAGTTTTGGCCATAGATATGCGCGACGGAGGCTGACTCGCGGTCGTCAGCGTCGTACCGATAGAGCTCGCGATGAATACCAAGCGGCTGCGTCCACATGGCGCCCATTGGAATATCGTCGAGCTTCTTCACTTCCATACCATCGGCGATAAAAGCGCGCCCGGACTCGTGCGATTCGCCATAGTGTCCCATGCCGCGCTCTTTGAGCGAAGCTTCGATCTGGCTATAATGCTCGTCAGCGGTGAGGTCAGCAATAGTCTTGCGAAAATCCCACAGAAACTGATCGCTTGCCCGGGCACTCTCGACGAGGTGACCGGTGAGAACGGGCAACCACGCCGTGGGATCGTATCCACGGCGTTTACGGAACTGGTCGAGTATGTTGTCGGTCCAGTTCTGCGTACCCGCCTCCCAGCTATCCGTGATGACGTACTCGATGCCGTGTTTGCCCATCATGTCTGGGCCCACGGTGTCGCGATAGCTGTCCAGATATCCGTCCATATAGTTCTTCACATAGCGATGATCGAGTTTGTCTACCTCGAGGCCGGTAGCTTCCTTCGTCGCCGGGTGATTCGTAATACCTACGAGCGAGTAGCCAAGGCGAAGCACGACCCAGCGGCCCTGTGGCGGTGTCCACTCAAGCGTGCCATCGGAATGCATTTTGCCGGTCAGGTCGATGACGTCATTCTTGCGGATTGCATCAGAGGAGCGAACATCTGCTGTCGCAAAACCATAGAGATCGGGAACCTGTCGGAATGCTGCCTTCTCTTCGAAGCGATTGACCCGTGCGCCGGCGTGAAGGACGAATTCAGAGACAGAAATCTCGTTGGTGCGTGGGGGTACCTGTGGACTTGTGGGCAGTGGCGTCGGGGGTGGAGGTTGGGTCTCAAATACAAGACGGAAGTATCTGGCATTGACCGGTGCGAACGATAACGTGTGCTGGACCGCTCCGCCTTTGGGAATTGCAACCACTGTACGAAAAGATGAGCCGTCGTCACTGGATTCCAGAAGAATGCCGGATCCCGCATCGGTACCGCCGCCCATGTCCACTCCTAGACCGTTGCGTCCGATGCAGATACTGACCGAGCGGACCGTCTCCGGGGCAGGGTATGCGAGTTGGAGCCATACCTTGCCGCCGGCCTGCGGAGCTTTGGTGAGCGTGATCGCGCTTGTGAGGTCGCTATCAGATAACAGCGCTGCGTCGACTGCGCCGGTGCTGTCAGAAGCGACCGGCTCCGGCCCGGGAGCATCGGTGCTTGCGGGCCGATACGCGACGACCGCAGCATCCGCATAGAACTGGGGTGCGTCGAAGGGCATTCGGTTAACGACAGGCATGTTCTGGAAGGGACCACTCGTAATCGGCGGATGCGGCAGCTTGCCGCTGAACGGCTTCCCGCCGTCAACGACTGTTTCACTCCAGACATATTTCTTCATCGCCTGTGGCCCGGTTACCCAGGGGCCGCCCGTCTCGCTCCACCCGGGCGAGCCGGCAATCGCCTCCTCCATCCCCAGCTGGTCCGCGAGCGCGGTTGCATATTTGAATGCGTCCTTCCATTCGGGCGTCATGTAGGCGAGACGGTGATCCACAACCTGCGGCGTCGCGAGCGCCGCGTCGAAGTTCTGGAAGCCCGCTAGGCCGACGCGGTTCATCCATTCAATATCGAGCTTGATGCCTTCCTTGCTGATGTTCCCGTTCATCCAATGCCACCAGATGAGCGGGCGCGCGGATTTGGGGGGATTCTGAAAACCGCTCTCCAGAGCATCAGGAGCCTGCTGGGCAAGGACCGGCCCAGCAATCAGCAGGAGTGCAGCGTAAGAACTACAGAGTCGCGTCCACCACGTCATCGCGGTCTCCAAAGATTTTGTACAAAAAAACGCAAAGCAGCCAGCTTGCGAGCGCGCCCAGCGAGATGTGCTTCTTTTGATAAAGAGGACATTCGCGGCTTCGCCGAGAGCTCCGTCTTGCAGCCAGCGTTGATCTCCTTTTCCTAGTATTGACTATTCTATTCTATTATTTATTTTCTATTAGCACAGCTTCTGTGCATTCGTGTGCGCCTTTTTTGATTTTTGTGTTGAGTTCATGACGCTTCCGCAATGTCATTGAAAATAAATATATTAAGTTGTCAAATTTTGCATCGCGATTGTTCTTGACAGAATTTAATTGATAGAGTAGTCTTCTCTTTCGTTAGCAATAGATCAGAAAACGAAAGCTTTCGCAACGGACCTAAACCTTCGTTTAGTTGGCACAATTACCCGCTGAGGCTTTGTGGTTTTGATCAGAAGTTCACAAAAATTCGATCGGAGACTCTATATGCGTTTATCAAAATCGGCCAGACCTCAACAGTTGTGCTGCCTTTCTGTTTGTTTGCTGGCTTTTTTCTTCTCCGCGCCTGTCAAGCTCCTTGGGCAAGGAGTTGATACCGCATTGGTGAGAGTAAATGTAACCGATTCGGATGGAGCTTCCGTTCCGTCTGCCACCGTATCAATGACCAATGACGGAACTGGTGTGCAAGTCACCTGCGTCACAAGTCAACATGGAGCCTGTCGCTTTAATGATCTAAAGCCCGCTTCCTACACGGCGAGAGTAGATGCCAAAACATTCGAAGTTTCCATCCGTGAGCATGTGGTTTTGCAGGTTGGACAAGCAATCGATCTAAATTTTGCGATGCGCCCCGGATCGGAAACGACCACGATCTCGGTCCAAGCGGACGCACAGCAGGTGAATACAGTAAATTCTGAGCTTGGCACCACCGTATCAGGGAACTATATCCTTGATATGCCGCTGCTTGACCGTAATCCGAACAATCTGATCTTTCTCGCTCCTGGCGTAACCAACGTAAATGGTGGCGATGTGAATGCGCTGGGAGGCCAAAATTTCTCCTCCAATGGACAGCGCACCTTTTCCTCGGAATTGCGTCTCGATGGCGCGGTTGCCTCAGCTCCGGAAGGCGGCGAGGGTGGGAGCAATAACGTCACCTATAAACCTTCGGTCGAAGGAATTCAGGAATTCAGGCTAATAAACAACGGCTACTCGGCCGAATACGGGAGCAATGGCGGCACAGTTATCAGCATGATCACGAAGTCGGGAACCAATGCATTTCATGGCAGCGGATTCTATTTCACGCGGCGTCCCTGGATGGACGCCAACAGCTGGGCGGCCAATCACGCCGGTGAACAGAAAATTTCCTATAAACGTGAGGAATACGGTGGTTCTATTGGTGGGCCGATTATCAAGAAAAAGGTATTTTTCTTCTTCAACTACGAGCACGATGCATTTGACCAGCCATTTACGCTTGGAGCCATTGTCCCGACGCTGCTCGAGCGCGCGGGCAATTTCTCGCAATCCTTTAATCCTGATGGCACACCTGTGGAAATTTACGACCCTGCAGGTCCGATCGTCAATGGCAATCGCCCGCGATTCAATGGTATAGCCAATGGGGCGCCGACCTTAAACGTAATACCTACCAGCCGTCAAGCCCCACTCTCTACAGCGCTCATGAATCTTTTTCCAGCGCCGAACCAAAACGTAGATCCGAGCACAGGCGCCAATAACTATATTCAGAATCTTAAAATGACAGCACCGGGGTGGCAGCTGGATGGAAAAATCGACTACTACATTAACGATAAGAATTCTGTAACCGGTCGATACTACATGAGACGCGAAACAGATTCCCTTCCCGATCCGTTCTTATCGGCGACCGTAACCCAGCTGAAGACCGAGGGACTAACCCTCTCTGACACGTGGACCATTAATCCATCTCTGATCTGGGTTAATCGCGGAACGGTGACTCGCTTCAATACCCCTTCTGATGTGAAGCAGACCGTCAATCCACTAAGTATTGCTAACGGTGTAGGTTTCCCCGGCAGTCTCATTAACAATGCGTTTTACAACAAGCCAGCGTTTCCCGCAATCGCCTTCGATGATGGATATACAGGACTGATGAACGCGTGTTGCACGGTAACCCGAGAGACTGATACGCAATGGTCATTCAGCTCCCAGATGACCAAAAATTATAAAATGCACATCTTTAAATTTGGTGGTGAGCGGCGTATCTTCCTGAATAACTTTTTTCAGCCAAACGATACCGCAGGTAATTTTTCTTTCGGCAACCAGTTCACGGCACAGAACGTAACGGGAGGAAGTGGTGCAAACGGAGTTGAGGACGGAAATGATCTTAGTTCACTACTCGTGGATTTCCCCGACAATGGAATTCTCGCCAACGGAGGCATATTAACCGAAGTTCCCGCAGTTGCCAACAAATCAATGGAAACCAGTGTTTTTGTCCAGGACGACTGGAAAGTAACTCCGAAGCTATCTCTTAATCTGGGTCTACGCTATGAATGGAGTACACCCTACACAGAGCGGTTCAATCGCAATCAGTTCACTTGTTTTACGTGCGACTCTGGAATTTTTGTCCCGGCGCTCGGGACGTGGAAGGGTGGAGAGCTGTACGGTACGTCGATTTTCGCCAGTAGTAATATGCGCCACAGCGATGGCGACTACAACAATGTTGGCCCTCGCCTTGGTTTCTCCTATGCTGTGGACAGTAAGACGGTCGTTCGCGGGGGCGCCGGACTTTACTACGGGTTGAACTTCGCGACGAACTGGCAGTACGGTGGAGCGGACTGGAACAATGCCGTAGCGTTCAACGCAACATTAGACGGTGGCTTCACTCAGCACGCGTCAATGACTAACCCATTTCCTGACGGCATCAGCTTTCCTCAGGAAGGAAAATATGGACCACACGCACAGTATGGTTTTGCTGACTTCAACCATGCCGGCCTAAGTGTGCGAAACGCAGAGATCTATCAATGGAATATAGGGACGCAGCATCAGTTTGGAAAAAGCGTAGTGCTCGAAGCGAATTACTCAGCGAACAGGAGCACTCATCTCCCATGGGACAAGTCATTGCGTAGCCAGGATTTCGTGAGCGCAACGGATCGTATAAAGTGCGATCCAACCAACCCAAGCGTATGTGGAACGGCCTACCTGAATAAACAGGTTCCAAATCCGTTTCAATACCTCTTCGCGCAGCTCCCCGGTCAACCGGCCCCACTCTTCAATGAGCCTACGTCCATTTACAGACAACCCACGATCTCCGAATCTATTCTTCTTGAACCGTATCCGCAGTTCCAGGCGCTTTATGGCTTCACTCCCTTTACGGCGTCGTCCTTTTACAATTCGTTGCAAATACGATTCGAGAAACGTTACTCCCATGGGCTGAGCTTCACTGGGAATTACACTCATGCGCGTCAGATCTCCGATTCTGACTCCGGAGCGAACTCAAGCCTCGGCAGCAATCTGGGAAGCGTCGGTGCGGTGCAGGACAAGAGCAACCTGGCGGGGGAGCGCAGCATATCTGCAAACGACACTCCAAATCGATTTGTAATCGCGGCGACCTATGAGCTGCCGATCGGCCGAGGAAAATCCGTTGGACAAAACATGAACCGGTATGTAGACCTGGTGGTTGGAGGATGGAAGATCGGTTCCTTCATCACCACTCAGTCTGGGCAGCCGCTTCCCATTCGGATGGCGACGAACCGCATTATCAGCGGGTCACAGCGGCCTAATATGGTCGGCAACCCCTGTACCGGACTGAGCGCGGAAGATGTGCTAAATGGAAAGGGTTCCTATCTCAGGGCAGCTGCGTTTGCCAATCCCGGAGACCAGATGGCTGGTAACACTCCGCGTTATATCTCGGACTGCCGCTCAGATCCACTTCGGAATCTGGACATGAATGTCTCGAAAAAGTTCCAGTTCCGCGAACATGTTTCTCTCGAATTACGAGGCGAATTTTTCAATGCCTTCAATCATCCGAACTTTGGTTCGCCCAACACTCGCTTCAATCCCCAAAGGCAGGGATCTTTTGGAACATTTCAGAATAGTCAGCCAAGCAATCAATGGAGGCATGGGCAGTTGGGAATCCGTGCTGAGTTCTAGCTACTTTGATCATAGGGTGAGATGTTGCCGCGGATGAGACCCATCGCGGCAACATTTCATGGCTCTACGACGCTATGGCGAACACAAGCTCCCCCTTTGTCCATTGGTTGGGGAAGGTACTCCCGTCGCTCCTCTCGTACACTCAGTCTGGAATACAAGGATCTACTCAATTGAACAGTACAATCTCGCGCCGAACCTTCCTCGATGCAGCTGTAAAAGCGGCTGCCATCTCTGCTACTGGCGGTCTCACCAGTGTTCCCGCTGCCAGTGCTTCCCCTCTGAGCGAGGCGAACGCCGCCGCCCCTGCGGCGGGAAGCCGAATCGTTGATATCCATACTCATTTTCAAGCGAAGAACCCCGCATATATCGATGAGTTCCTCAGGATGTCAGATCAATTGAATCTGACGGGATGTATGTTGACGCCTTTTGAGCATCGCAAAGTAGTTGCGGATGCAGCGAAAAAGCATCCTCACCAAATCATCCCGTTTGGTTATGTGGATATGGATGCGCCGGATGCTGCCCGTCAGGTTGAGGAATTCCATGGTCTTGGATATCGCGGGCTTGGTGAATTGGAGTTCGTGAAGAAGCCTTACTCCGATGCCTCCTATCTTCCCATATATGAGTTGGCCAACCGTTATAGCTGGATTGTGCTGTTCCATACCGGCATCGTGGTGCGTGAGAAATTCCAAGAGCCTGAAGATGTGGCATCCTATCGAATGGGCGCCATCTATCTAGAGGAGATTGCCAGAAACTTCCCGAAGATCACAGTAATAGGTGCGCACTGTGGCAACCCGGAATATGAATGGGCGGCGGAGATAGCACGCTGGAATCCAAACGTGTTTTTCGATCTCAGTGGCTCGACATTAAAGAAGCTGGGCGGAAGACTTAGCGATATCGCGAAATATTTCTGGTGGTCCGATACCGATGAAGGCACGGACAATCCGAGCCAGAATTCGAGCGCATTCTCGAAGCTCGTCTTCGGTTCCGATTCCAGTCCGAAAGACGTCGGGCGGGTATTGGCTCAATATCGTGCCATGTTCGATGCATGCGATGTTCCAGAGTCAGCGCGAAAGCTGATTCTCGGGGGTCGCCGCGCCAAGACTCACGAACTACCAGACTGAGACGGATCGCCTGTGGTGGTGTGCAGAGACGGGGACTGTAATATGTGTGATGCGTGAAGGTATCTGCAGAGATGTTGGATTCGGAAGCGCTACACGTTCGTATTTCCTTAAAGTAGACGGAGACGGCGGCAACGTTCCTACTGGAAACGCAAACACGGGTCCCATTTCGTTCACAGCATATCCGATGGAGACGGTTGAGGTTCATCCTCCCGTCAGCCCAGTTCACGGAGTGTTTGATGGGATCAATGTCAGACCATGTCGGCATCACGAGGCCGAAATACTCCCAATAGATCACCATCTCCGGCCTGCTCATTCTCGTCGACAGGCGGAGTGATGGGCCGATCAAGCTTGAATCTCTGTCGAATAACTGGAGAATAGCTAACAAGGATGTTTCTGCACGCGATGGGGTTATCAATCGAGCGGGAGGAGTCATAGGAGATAGCACAAATGACCGGTGGTGGGCCACCGGATCCACGCTGTAGTGGGTGCGTGCGTGACGTTAGGAGATTGTAGGCATAGAACGCGCATCAGGTGGAAGTGGTTAGCGGTACACGTATGCCTTGACCGAGGGTACGTAACGATCGCCAATAGCGGCATCCGGGGGAAAGACGTGATTGATCTCATCGAGGATCTGTTGCGAAAGCGCGAGATCTACAGCCGCTGCATTCACCTCGAGATATTTCGGATGCTTGGTGCCTGGGATCGGGATGACATCGTCGCCCTGGGCGAGTACCCATGCCAATGCGAGCTGGCTGGTGGTGATGCAGAGTTTCGCGGCCAGTTCTTCGACTTTCTCAACCAGCTGTAAGTTCCGGACAAAGTTTTCGCCCTGAAAACGCGGACTGCTGCGGCGATAGTCGCCGGGCGGAAAATCCTCTGGCGTCTTGAAGGCTCCGGTCAAAAAGCCGCGCCCCAGCGGGCTGTAGGCTACAAACGTGACGCCCAGGCGGCGGCATAGCGGCAGAATTGTCGGTTCTGGATCGCGCGTCCACAGCGAGTACTCGGTTTGAAGGGCGGCGATGGGATGCACCTTGACTGCACGTTCGAGTGTTGCGGGCGCAGCCTCGGAGAGTCCGAGGTAACGAACTTTGCCTTCCTCGACGAGACGCGCCATG
>Ga0157372_10005255_pt1 | contig 13748 bp, 11 predicted proteins | sample C55metaG_FD_115307 | JGI IMG/M metagenome (GOLD analysis project Ga0157372, IMG submission 115307) | Corn rhizosphere microbial communities from Kellogg Biological Station, Michigan, USA - C5-5 metaG | ecosystem: Host-associated > Plants > Roots > Rhizosphere > Soil | place: USA: Michigan... | reverse complement strand
GCCGAGCTTGCGTTCGACCGGCTGGTACGCGTCGGTCGCCGAGCCGATGTTGATCGGCGAGCAGACGTATGCGCGCGCAGCGAGCGCTTCGCGCAACCGCTCGGCCGCGTTGACCTTGGCGATGATCTTCGTCTCGAAGTCGATCCCCGGCGACATCCCGAGATAGCTGTGCGTCGGCCGCGCGAAGCAGTAGATGCAGCCGTGCTCGCAGCCGCGATAAGGATTGATCGAGAGGTCGAAGTCGAGGTCGGGCGAGTCGTTCTCGCTGAGGATCGACTTGACGCGCTCCTCGATCACCTGCGTCTCGGGTCCGAGGCGTTCCTCCTCGGCCTCCTGATCGAGCGTTCCCCAGCCATCGTCGTAGCTCTCGCCGGTCTGGCGCGCGTAGCGATGCTCGATCGCCCAGACCGTGCCGCGCCCTTTCGTCGGCATCCGGGCCGCTTGCTCGGGCCGTGGTGACTCGTCGCGCGAGATCGCGCGCTGCCCAGGCGGTGGCTTCGTCGCCATACTGTGAATATATACAGTTCTGGTCTCGCCCGCCGGCGGCCCCATCTCGAACGCATCCGCGACAATTTGCGGCGGCGAACCGCGCCCAACGGGCGGAGCGACGCGCGCCGACCATCCGAGACACCGCTTTGCCCGCAACCTCGATCGATCCGGTCTGCGGAATGACCGTGACGACCGACTCGCCCCACGTGCACGAGCACCACGGCGAGCCGGTGTACTTCTGCTGTGCCGGTTGCAAGGCGAAGTTCATCGCCGACCCGGAGCGCTACATCGAGGTCGCCGTCGGTGTCGAGCCGATGGCGCACCTGACCGCGCCATCGCGCCTGCTCGAGGACACGCATCCCGCGGTCCACGCACACGCCGACGGCGGGGCCACGGCGCAGTCGCACGGCCGCGGCGTCCCGGTGCGGTCGCCCGCGCCGCCGCCACCAGGAACGATCTATACCTGCCCGATGCACCCGGAGGTGCGGCAGGACGGCCCCGGGGCATGCCCGAAGTGCGGCATGGCGCTCGAGCCCGAGCTGCCGAGCGTCGACGAGGCCGACGCCCCCGAGCTCGTCGACTTCCGTCGCCGCTTTTGGTGGACGCTGCCGTTGACGGTCGCGGTCGCGGCGATCGCGATGGTCGGCCACCGCTGGATCGCGCCCGACGCGCAGAGCTGGATCGAGCTCGCGCTGACGCTGCCCGTGTTCGCGTGGGCAGGCTGGCCGTTTCTCGTCCGCTGCCTGCGCTCGATCGTGGGTCGCAGCCCGAACATGTGGACGCTGATCGGGCTCGGCACGTCGGCGGCGTTCGTCTACAGCACGGTCGCCACGGTCTCGCCGCAGGTCTTTCCCGACTCGTTCCTCGTCATGGGACGCGTCGGCGTCTACTTCGAAGCGGCCGCGGTCATCGTCTCGCTGACGCTCCTCGGCCAGATCCTGGAGCTGCGCGCGCGCTCGCAGACGTCGGGGGCGATCCGGTCGCTCCTCGCGCTCGCGCCGCGCACCGCGCGACGGATCCGGCCCGACGGCAACGAGGAGGACGTGCCGCTCGCGCACATCCACATCGGCGATCGGCTGCGCATCCGGCCGGGCGAGAAGATTCCGGTCGACGGCCCCGTCGTCGACGGCCGCAGCGCGGTCGACGAGTCGATGCTCACCGGTGAGCCGATCCCCGTCGCTCGCCAAGCGGGCGACAAGATCATCGGCGGCACGCTCAACACGAGCGGCGCGCTCGTGATGGTCGCCGAGACGATCGGCTCGAGGACCGTGCTCGCGCAGATCGTGCAAATGGTCGCGCAGGCGCAGCGCAGCAAGGCGCCGATGCAGCGCCTCGCCGACCGCGTCGCCGCGGTCTTCGTCGTCGCCGTCGCAGCCGCCGCGCTGCTCACCTTCGTCGGGTGGGGCCTGCTCGGGCCGCCGCCGAGCTGGGGGTACGGCCTGATCAACGCGGTCGCCGTCCTCATCATCGCGTGCCCGTGCGCGCTCGGCCTCGCGACGCCGATGTCGATCATGGTCGCGACCGGCAAGGCGGCGACGCAAGGCATCCTCTTTCGTGACGCCGCCGCGATCGAGACGCTGCGCGCGGTCGACACCCTGATCGTCGACAAGACCGGGACGCTGACCGAAGGCAAGCCCTCGCTCGAACGCGTCGTCGCCGTCCCGGGCTACGCCGAGGACGAGGTGCTGCGCATCGCCGCGAGCATCGACCAGGGCAGCGAGCATCCCCTCGCCGATGCGGTCGTCCGCGCGGCTCGCGAGCGCGGTCTCGTGCTCGAACGCCCGGAGTCGTTCGAATCGAGCAGCGGCATCGGCGTTCGTGGCGTCCTCGCGGGACGTCCGATCGCGCTCGGCAACGCGGCGCTGATGGCCGAAAGCGGCGTCCGCATCCAGCCGCTCGCCGAGCAGGCCGAGGCGTTGCGGGCAACCGGGGCAAGCGTGCTGCTGCTCGCTGTCGGCGGCAAGCTCGTCGGCCTGCTCGCCGTTTCCGACCGCATCAAGGAGAGCGCGGCCGACGCGCTGGCTGCGCTGCGCGCTTCGGGAATTGCTGTCGTGATGGCCACCGGCGACGGGCCGGCGACAGCGCGCAGCGTCGCTGAGCGGCTCGGCATCGACGACGTCCACGGCGAACTGCGCCCGGCCGACAAGCTCGCGCTCGTCGCCAGGCTGCAGCGCGAGACGCGCTCGGTCGCGATGGCCGGCGACGGCATCAACGACGCCCCCGCGCTCGCGCAGGCCGACGTCGGCATCGCGATGGGCACTGGCACCGACGTCGCGATGCAGAGCGCGAAGATCACGCTCGTCAAGGGCGACCTGCGGGCGATCGCGCGCGCCCGCCGGATCTCGGAAGAGACGATCGCGAACATGAAGCAGAACCTGACGTTCGCGTTCGTCTACAACGCGCTCGGAATCCCCCTCGCCGCCGGCGTCCTCTACCCGCTCACCGGCTGGCTGCTGTCGCCGATGGTCGCCGCGCTCGCGATGAGCCTCAGCTCGGCCTCGGTGATCTTCAACGCACTGCGGCTGCGCGAGAGCGCGACCTGACCGTCCAGCGTTGGCGCGGAACTCGCGAGGGGCGCGCCGTCATCGCGCGTGCGCTCGCTAGACTCGCACGATGAAGCGTCGGGTGCTGCTCTGGAGCGGTCTGCTCGCCGTCGCTTACCTCCTCGCCCTCCTCTTCGTGTGGATCCGCGAGGAACACTTCGCGTTCGAGGCGCGGCCGCTCACGACGAGTGAAGCGCAGGCGATCGCCGCTTCCTTTCCCGCGGCGAGGAGCATCCGCGCCACTGCGGGTGACGGCACCGAGCTGCATGCCTGGTACCTGCCCGCGAACTCGGCAGCGGCTTCGCGACGGCTCCTGCTCTACTTCGGCGGCGAGAGCGAACAAGTGCATTGGCTGCTCGCGCGACCGCAGGCGCTGGCTGGGTGGGACCTTCTCCTCACCGACTATCGCGGCTACGGCCTCAGCCAAGGCCGGCCGAGCGAAGCCGCGATTGCGGACGACGCCGCGCTGTGGCTGCGCATGGCCCGCGAGGGCCAGCAGACGATCGCGCGCGCCGACCGCATCGTGGTGATGGGAACGAGCATGGGCGGCGAAGTCGCTGCGCATCTTGCCGCGACCCAGAGGGTCGAGGGCATCGCGCTCGTCGTGCCCTACGACAGCCGCGTCGCGCTGCTGCAGGCGCGGCTGCCGATCTTTCCGATCCGGTGGATCGTCCGCGATCGCTTCGAGACGATCGCCGACGCGTCGAAGGTGCATGCGCCGACGATCTTCTTCGTTGCCGCGCACGACGCCGTCGTGAGCGCAGAGCGTTCGCATCGCCTTTACGCGCAGTGGGGCAGCGGCTCGCGCACTTGGGTCGATCTCCCGAACGCCAGCCACGACACCGCCGGCGCGGACCCGCTCTGCTGGCAACGGCTCAGCGAGTTCCTGCACGGGCTCTGAACACGCACCGCCACGCCGGCAACGACCGGGCGCGGCCGAGCCCACGCGTCAACGCGGCGCAGATGCGATCGCGCCGACCGCCTTTGCTCGTTTCGTCGCGTTGGCGTTGCGGTGAGACGGGCCGTCGGCGTCCCAGCTTGGCAGGGTCTCGTCGGCGCAACTCCGGATGCGCTCGGCGCGCTCGCGCGGCGAGCCGTAGCGCGCGCTCGGCTCGTCGCCGCGCGCGCGGAAGTGCGCGATCGCGATGCGCAGGAGACGGCGTCCGTTCGGCGCCGCGACGAGCTCGCCCGCGGCCCAGCAATCGGCCGTGGACTCGCTCGAAGTCTGCAGCGCGATGTGGCCGAACTCGTGGACGAAGTAGAACTGCTCGGCGCCGGGGTCCCTGGCGCGGACGAGACGGACGACGCGGTCGCAGACGTAGACCGTCGGCGGGTCGAGACGAGAGACGGCGACGTCGCCGCCGGTTTCGTCGCACTCGTGGACGACCAGCACCTTGGCAAGGTCGCCGTGCGGGACCCACTGCGCGTGCGCGTCGATGAGCGTGCCGCTGGCGAGGAGCGCGAGTGCCGCGCTGGCGACGGCGATGCGACGGCGGGTTCTGGCGGAGCCGGAGTCATCCACGGCGCTAGCGCTGGCGCGCCTTCCAGAGGTACTCGTACGCCATACCCCTTACCTGCCCCTGAACAAGAGATCGTTGATCGGAAAGCTGAACGGCGACATCTCTTCGAATATCACGCACTGGCGACGTGTCGGTAGTGTCGCTGGAATGACTGCTCTTTACTGCTTGGACGATCGAGCTGAACGGCTCTGATCGACCCGGAGCTGACACTGTTCGCGCCGGAATGGGCGCCCGAAAGCCGGCATTCGCCCTGTCGACTTGGCCCGTGCGGGCAGCCCCGCGTGCCTACGTAGCCGGTCGCACCACGCCGCTGGAAGAGGCGCCTCAACGGAACTGTCGTGCGGCTTCGAAAACGCCGCCTACAACGTCGCCGCCTCTCCATGAAATCTCCAGGATTTCTCAAGCCAAGCGCCAAGCGGTCTTGGCCGGGCGCGCCGATCCTTCACCCGCCTGTCTTGAGGCGAGCGAAAGGACCCATCGATGACCACGAGCGCATGCGCGGAGCGCCCGGCGAGCGAAGACACCCCGTTTGTCCAGTTCTGGAACGACGTCTTGGCGCCGAAATTCATCCGCTTCAAACACGTCCTCGTCGACGGGTTGGCCCGACACAGCGAGGCGGTCTTTCCGACTCTGCCGGTCGGCTTCGGCGATCGGGTCCTCGACGTCGGCTGCGGCTTCGGAGACACGGCGATCAAGCTTGCCCTGCGAGTCGGGCCCAAGGGCCACGTGGTGGGGGTCGACTGCTGCGATGCTTTCCTCGCACACGCGCGTCGGGACGCCGAAGTGTGCGGCGTGGCGAACATCCGCTTCGTCCGAGCCGACGCGGAGGTCGCGCTGCCGACGAACGAATTCGACTTCGTCTTCGCCCGGTTCGGCACGATGTTCTTTGCCAATCCGGTGGCAGGTCTGCGCAACATGCGTAAGGCGCTTCGGCCGGGCGGACGCATGGTGCACATCGTCTGGCGCAACCGTGCCGACAACCCGTGGCTCTCGATGGCGAAGGACGTCGTGCTGCGGTTTCTTCCCGAGCCGGGTGCCGACGCGCTGACCTGCGGTCCCGGTCCCTTTTCCATGGCCGATGAGGAGACGGTCAGAGGGATGATGGCCTCGGCCGGCTACGAGCGCATCGAATTTCGCCGAGTCGACGCGCCCGTCGTCGTTGGGTCCGATGTGGCCGATGCGATCGCCTTCCAGCTGTCGATCGGGCCCGCGGGTGAAGTCTTCCGCGAGGCGGGAGCCGAAGCCGAGCGGAAACGGGAGCAGATCGAAGCCGCGCTCGCCGAGGCGATACGCCGTCAAACGACCACGGCCGGGGGAATCGTCATGCCCAGCTCGTCGTGGGTGATCAGCGCCATCAATCCGCAACCGACAGGAGGAAAGTCATGAAGAGCCATCAAGCCGCACGCGTGGTTCGCGACAAGCCGGGCCGCGGCCGGGTGTACGGGAGCATCCTGGAGACGATCGGCAACACGCCGATGGTGCGAATCGAACGATTGGCACAGGAGACCGGGTGCCAGGCCGAGGTGCTGGCCAAGCTCGAGTCCTTCAATCCTCTGGGCAGCGTCAAGGATCGGATCGCGATTGCGATGCTCGAGGCGATGGAGGATGCCGGAGTCGTCGGCGCCGGAAGCGTCATCGTCGAACCCACCTCCGGAAATACCGGCATCGCCCTCGCGTTCGCATGTGCCGCGAAGGGCTACCGATGCATTCTGACGATGCCCGATAGCTTCTCCGTGGAGAGGCGCCGGCTCATGCGGTTCCTGGGCGCCGAACTCGAGCTCACGCCCCGCGCAAAGGGCATCGGTGGAGCGATCGAGAAGGCCAAGGAAATCATCGCGCGGACCGAGAAGGCGGTGATGCCTTGGCAATTCGGTCATCCCGCCAACCCGGAGATTCATCGCAGCACGACGGCCGAGGAAATCTGGCGCGATACGAACGGCGTGGTGGATGCATTCGTCGTCGGGGTCGGCACTGGCGGCACGCTCACCGGCGTGGGGCGAGTCCTGAAGGCCCGCAACCCCGAGATCAGGATCATCGCGGTCGAACCTGAGAACAGCCCCGTGCTTTCGGGAGGCACGCACTCCCCGCACATGATCCAGGGCATCGGTGCGGGGTTCGTGCCCGAGGTGCTGGATCGCACGCTGATCGACGAGGTGCTCCTGGTCGGCAACGAAGAGGCACTCGGAACCGCGCGCCGCCTCGCCCGCGCCGAGGGGATTTGCGCGGGCATTTCTTCCGGTGCGTCGCTGGCAGCCGCCCTGCGTGTCGCTCGGCGGACGGAGATGAAGGGGCGCACGGTCGTGACCGTCCTCGCCGACAGCGCCGAGCGCTACATCTCCACGGCCCTGTTCGAGGGCTTGGCCGACGATTGAGGAGCGCGTAGAGTCGCCCAGCGCCGGCATGGCCATCGCGAGGGACGACTTTGCAATGACGTCGCTTGACAGCAGCGCACGGCACCGGTTGCTCGCCATTCTCGCGGCAGACGTCGCCGGCTACTCGCGCCTCATGTCCCTCGATGAGGCCCGCACCGTGACTGCGCTCGACCAGGCGCGCAGCCTCTTTCGTCGATGCATCGACGAGCACGACGGCCGGGTCGTCGACACGGCCGGCGACTCGGTGCTCGCTGTCTTCGACACCGCCATCGGGGCAGTGACGGCGGCGGTGCAAATCCAGTCATTGCTCGAACGGCAGCAGCTGGGTGTACGCGACGAGCGTTGCATGCGCTTTCGCGTCGGCATCCATCTGGGCGACGTCATCGAGAAGAGCGACGGGACTGTCTATGGGGACGGCGTGAACATCGCCGCGCGCCTCGAAGGCCTTGCCGAGCCGGGCGGGATTGCCGTCTCGGAGATGGTCCACGGCGCGGTGCGCGATCGCATGTCGCTGTCCTTCGAAGACGCGGGCGATCAGAACGTAAAGAACATCGCTCGTCCGGTGAGGTCCTTCGTGATCGCTCGCTCTGTCCTGAAAGGGACTCCGACATCTGTCGAGGACGTGCGCCACGAACACAAGGTGGCGACGCCCGTGATCTGCTTCGAGGATTTCGAGCTCGATACGGCTCGCTTCGAGCTTCGCCGCGCAGGCCAGCGGATCCCGATCGAGCCCCAGGCGTTCGATCTGCTGGTGCTCCTCGCCCGAAATCACGATCGCACGGTGACCAAGGAGGAAGTCTTCTCAACCATCTGGGCCGGCCGCGTTGTTTCCGACGCAGCGCTCAGCAGTCAGGTGAAGGCTGCGCGGCGAGCGCTGGGCGACGACGGCGCCTCGCAGCGCATCATCTCGACAGTACACGGTCGGGGCTTTCGCTTCCTGATGCCGGCCGAACACCGCGAGGCGCGTGCGGGCGAGACCGGCCTTGGGACCGAGCCTCCTGCAGAGGCAGCGACGCCCGTCCAGGCCCGACCCTCGGTGGCGGTTCTGCCGTTGGCCAATCTGAATCGCGATCCCGACGAAGACTACCTCGCTGACGGCATCTCCGAAGACATCACCACTGCGCTGTCCAAGCACCGTTGGTTGACCGTCGTCGCGCGCAACCCTGCGTTCGCGTTCCGCCATTCGACCGACGGGATGCGCACGATCGGGCAAAAGCTGCATGCCGACTACCTGGTGACGGGCAGCGTGCGCAAGGCGGGGACGCGGTTTCGCATCACCGTGCAGGTGGTCGATGCCGCCACTGAGAGCAGCGTCTGGTCGGAGCGATTCGACCGCAACGTCACCGACATCTTCGAGCTGCAGGACGACATCTCCGAGCGGGTTGCCGCGCGCATCGAGGCTGAGCTCGGGCTCTCGGAGCAACGCAAGGCCGAACGCCGGCCGCGCAAGAACCTGGGAGCATGGGACCTCTACCAGCTCGGAGCGGCTGAGTTCTACAAGTTCACGGCCGAGAGCAACCAGAGCTGCCAGGAGCTGCTTAGGCGCTCGATCGCCATCGATCCCGACTTCGCGGGAGCACATTCCAGGCTCGCGTACGCCATCGTGCTCAGCATGGTGTACTTCGATGCGCCGAACGATCCGGCGCTCATGGACAGCGCTCTCGCCGCAGCCGAGCGTGCGACGGAGCTGGACGACGAGGACGCGAATGCCTATTTCACCCTCGGTCGTGTACGCCTGGCTCGACGGGAATACGACCTGGCCATTGATGCGCTGACCCATGCCGTCGAGCTCAACCCTTGCCTGGCCGTGACGTACTGCGGACTCGGCGACTCCCTCGCGTATGAAGGTCGGCTGGATGAGGCGATCCAGCAGTTCGAGACGGCGATCCAGCTGAGTCCTCACGACCCGTTCCGCTGGGCGTTCTATTCCTATCGCTCCCTAGCACACCTGTTCCAAGGCGAATTTCAAGCTGCCGCTTCGTGGGCGCGCAAGGCGGTGCAGATTCCGAACGCGCAGTACTGGGCGAGGGCGCATCTGGTGGCGGCACTGGGCCACCTTGGCGACCACGGACAGGCGCAAAGCGCGCTACAGGACCTGCTGCGCGTCAAGCCAGGCTTCTCACTCGCATTCGCGAAGGAGCGTCTGTTCTATCTGAAGCGGGAAGAACAGCTCGAAAGTTATCTCAGCGGTCTGCGCAAGGCCGGAGTGACATAGCGCCGCCGTATCGGACACGTCCCGCAGCGCAAATCGGCGAACGTGTATTGGCTCGCGCAGGTCAGCTCTGCCCCGCTTGACGAGACCCGCGATTGCGCCGACGGTGTCGCTTGGACCCCCATAGCGGTCGCTCATGACCGCCCACTCTTGGCCGCTCCGAGTCGTTAGGCCGTCCCAAAGGCATCGGTCGGCGCGACGAGGAGAACGACACAGACCCACGGTGGCTCCAATCATTTGCTACGCATCGCAGGTGCGCAGCGAACACGCGGAGGAACTGATCTACCGCCTGTTTACGCCGCCACCATACGCGTCGATGCCGTGGATCGTCGTCGTCGTGTTGCCGCTCATCGGCGTGGACGTCCGCATCGGCGACTGCATGGGACCGATGGTCGACGAGCCGCCGCCCCATGACGCCGGGCTACCGCCACTGGGAACCGACATGCTGCTGCCGCCCCCGCCGCCACTGCTCGATCCACTGCTGCCGCCGCTGAATGCGGCGTACAGCAGCAGGCCAACCAAGGCGGCGCCGAGCAGCGCGTCGCCGTCGCTCTTGCTCGCGCTGGACCCTCCGGACGCCTGACCGAGCCGCTCGCGCGCCGCTCGGGCGTAGTAGGGGTCCGAGTTGTTCGATGCCTGCACGAGCAGCGAGCGGGCGCGCTGCGGATCGCGCGAAACGCCCCAGCCGTTCGCATAGAGCGTGCTGAGGTTGACCTGCGCCGAGCCCTCGCCCTTGCTCGCCGCGCGCTCATACCAGTAGGCCGCGGCGCGGTAATCGACGCGACCGTCGAGGCCGCTCATGTAGCCCTGGCCGAGGGCGGCCTCGCTTCTCGCGTCTCCCTTCTGCGCCGCCTTGGTGAACCACTGCACCGCCTCGGCTTCGCTGCGCGGTACGCCGTCGCCGGTGCGCAGTTGCCAGCCGAGCCGCCACATCGCGAACACGTCGCCGTTGCCGGCGGCGTGGCCGAACCAGTTCGCGGCCGTGGCGTGGTCGCGCGCGGTGCCGTCGCCGTCGAAGTACATCGCGCCCACCATCGTCTGCGCCGGCACGATGTCGGCGCGCGCCGCCATCAGCATCGACCAGAAGGCTGTCTTCGGGTCGCGCGACGTGCCCCAGCCCTCGTGCAGCATGCGCCCCTGTTCGTACAGCGCGCGGGGCTCGTCCCTCTCGGCCGCCTCGTGCATCCACCGGAACGCTGTCGGCACGTCCTTGCCGACACCGCGCCCCGTCCAGTAGTGCAAGGCCAATTGGTACATCGCCTCGCGGTGTCCTTGGCGCGCGGCCTTCTCGAACCACCGTGCCGCCGCGGCGTCGTCCTTGGCCAGGACAGTACCCTCGAGATGTTCGATGCCGAGCGCGTACGCTCCTTCCGGCGAGCCTGCATCTGCCGCCTTGCGCGCCCACGAGGCACCGTCCACGTTGTTGGACGCGTTGTAGGCGAGCCGCATCAGGCCGGCATAGCCGGCGGGGTCTGAGACTTCGGCACCCCGCCGGTACCAACGCGCTGCTTCGCTGGCGTCGGCTGTCACGCCGACGCCCAGCTCGTAGAACCAGCCGATGCCGGCCCATGCCGCTCTCACGCCGGCGGCGTCGGCCTCGCGGTAGAGGCGCAAGGCTTGCGCGGCGTCCTGGTCGACGCCTTGGCCCATCGCGTACGCGTAGCCGAGGCCGATCGCCGCCCAGGGGTTGCCCGCGTCGCGGGCCGCGGTGAACTGCTGGACGCCCTCGGCGTAACGATTGAAGGCGTTGAACAACACGCGGCCGTAGAGGTAGGTGTAGCGCGCACTCGAGAGCTGTGTGCTCGCGGCCTGCCGGCAGACGTGCAACGCCTCGTCACGGTTGGCGGCGGTGATCGGCTCGCGCGGGCCGGAGTAGGCCGCGTCTAGGATCGGCGCTGCGAAGCGGTCGCAGCGCTGCGCGACCGGGTTGCTCGACGTGCTGTCAGCGGCGTGGGCAACCTGTGGCGCTTGGAAGGCGAGTGCGAGCGACGTGAGACTCGCCACGGTGGATCGGGACCCGCGCATCTGCTCCTCCTTTCATCGAAGGATGGCCCGGCGTCGATCCGCCGAGCCGCGAGGCAGTCGCACTAGTATGGGTTATGCGACGGGACGGCTGGGCGGATTTCCACGCAAGCGACTGTCCTTTGGCGCGCCGCGGTTGTTTCGTCTCGTTGGAGCAATGGTTCGATGGGTTCGGGTTCTTGGAGCCGACACTGGCGTAGTTCAGCTCTTGGGCCGCCCTGAGTCGCTCGGGTGACAGAAGCGGCGGCGCAACCGCGCGACGGCCTTTTGTGACGTCTCCTCGAGGACGGCTCAGATCACGCGCGCGTCTCGGTCCAGGTAGTGGACATAGCGCCGCCCACGGCGCGACAACTGCCAGCCCACTGCCACCGTCAGAACGACGAGGCGCTTGCAACCGACCCTGTTCCATTGACGCGCCTTGGGCTCAGCCGGAGAATGCAGAGCCCGCTATGGGAAGGAGGCCGTCGATGTCTTGGAGCCTCAAGGGAAGCTACACGGAAACCTGCTCGTGCGAGCTGATGTGCCCGTGCAACCTATCCTTCGACCACGGCGCCACGTACGACTTCTGCCGCGTGACGCTCGTGTTCAACATCCGTGAGGGCCAAATCGAGGGCACCGACATCGCCGGCCGCAAGGTCGCCGCAATCGCGGACACGCCCAAGGTCATGACCGAGGGCAACTGGCGGATCGGAATGTTCGTCGACGACAAGGCGAGCGACGAACAGTTCGACAAGTTGCTCAAGGTGTTCTCCGGGCAGCTGGGCGGTCCGATGGCCGGGCTTGCACCGCTCATCGGCGAGATGCTGGGCGCAAAGCGTGCCGCCATCGAGATCGCGGACGACGGGCTGCGCCATTCGGTGCGCGTCGGCGACTCGATCGACTTCGAGATCCAGGACATCGTGCCATTCGGCGTCACGAACGGCCGGCCCATCCGCTTCGACGGCATGTTCCATCCGGTCGGGACGAACCTGACGATGGCCGAGGCCAAGCGATCGCGCATCAGCGCGTTCGGGATCGAGTACCAAGGCAAAACGGGACTCTCGACTGCCGAGTTTTCCTGGGCCGCCTGAGCTCGTGATCGACCGGATCTCGGAAGGGGGGCCGAGCGGCGGTGGTTTGGCCCCGGCGTTCGCGGCGGCGCGGACACGACTCGGACTGGTCGCCCTGCTGTTCGTCTTGGCTGGCCTCGGCTGGTGGTGGACGATCGACCAGATGCGCGGCATGGACGACGGGCCTTGGACTGGCCTCGGGACCTTCGGCTGGTTCGTCGGCGTATGGGTCGTGATGATGGCCGCGATGATGTTCCCGTCCGTGGCGCCGACGGTCGCGCTCTACTCGCGAATGACGCGCGAGAGGTCACCACTCTCGCCGCTCCTCTTTGCCGCGGGATACCTCGTCACGTGGGCCGGCGTCGGGGTGCTCGCGTTCGCCGCGGCACTGGCCGGGAAGCGCATCGCGGGCGACGTGCTCGCCTGGGACCACGCGGGCCGCTGGGTCGCCGGCGCGACGCTCACCGTCGCGACGATCTATCAGGTGACGCCGCTGAAGAACGTCTGCCTGAGCAAGTGCCGTAGCCCGCTGGGCTTTCTGCTGGGTGCATGGCGCGACGGTCCGGTGGGTGCGCTGCGGATGGGCGCGAAGCACGGCGCGTGGTGCGTCGGCTGCTGCTGGGCGTTGATGGCCTCGTTGTTCGCGCTGGGCGTGATGAGCTTCACCTGGATGGCGGTGGTCGCCGGTTTGATCGCAATCGAAAAGACCGTGCCTTCGCGCCCGGTCGCAACCTACGGAGTGGCCGCGGCCCTGCTCGGGCTCGGCGTACTGCTGCTCGCTGCTCCCGAGGCCGTCCCGTTGCTCACGATCCCGGGGACGCACTCGCCCATGCAGCACATGGAGGATATGGATCACATGCAAATGAGCCGTTGAGCGGGCTCGATGTGGGAAGCGGACCGGCGCTTCGAGTCGCGCCCAACCGCCAAGCGTTGTATCGACTCGCACATGAGACCATCGGAGGCGATCGCTCCAAAGCGGAAACTCGTTGACGGCCGGTATCGGCCGAGAACGCCCGACGCGGCGACCGCCGTACCCTTCAGACCTCCGTCTGCTCCGCCATCTCAAGCGCGTCGTCCACCTCGATGCCCAAGTAGCGGACCGTGCTCTCCAGCTTCGTGTGACCGAGCAACAGCTGCACGGCCCGCAGGTTCTTCGTCCGGCGATAGATCAGCGTCGCCTTGGTGCGGCGTATTGAGTGCGTTCCATAAGCTGCGCGATCCAGCCCCAACTCGCCGATCCAGCCCTCCAGGATACGCGCGTACTGGCGGGTTCCGAGGTGGGGCGAGTCGTGGATGCGGCTCGGAAACAGGAAGTCATCTGACCGCAGGCCAGCTTGCTTGATCCACGCCCCGAGGGTCTCCCGGGTCGGCGGGGTGATCTCGAACTAGACCGGGCGCTGCGTCTTCTGCTGCATCACGATCGCCCGGTTGGCGATCCGGTCGCCGTGGCAGACGTCGCGAACCTTCAACTTGACGAGGTCGCACCCACGCAGCTTACTGTCGATGCCGAGGTTGAACAGCGCGAGCTCTCGAACGCGGTT
>Ga0157372_10005251_pt1 | contig 13755 bp, 17 predicted proteins | sample C55metaG_FD_115307 | JGI IMG/M metagenome (GOLD analysis project Ga0157372, IMG submission 115307) | Corn rhizosphere microbial communities from Kellogg Biological Station, Michigan, USA - C5-5 metaG | ecosystem: Host-associated > Plants > Roots > Rhizosphere > Soil | place: USA: Michigan... | reverse complement strand
TCAAAAGGGTGATCAATATGAACGAGATACGGAAAGACGCGCTCTTAGAATCACCTGATGATCGCAGAGGATTCCTCGGTAAAAGCTTCATGTTCTTCGCGGCCATTGCGAGCCGTCCTTTGCTTGATCGAAAAGGCCTGCGCAATCCAATTCTCCCCGAGGAGACTCGTGGAGGATTATCAACACCGAATGCCCTGCGGCCATCTCATCTGCCGCAAGGGTATCGACTGGTTACAGTGTATACCGGGCGGCCCGATGGCTTCGGGGGCGGAGCCGATGAGACGGCCCTATGGTACAAATCCAGCGACTACCCGGACGCCGAGTCATATCCGATGGGCCTGTTTTACACGTCGCATCCAGTGCGCCCCTTCGGAGGGACCGAGGAACACGCCGGCGAGCCGATTTCAATTCCTTCGTCCAACATCAACATCTCGAATGCCCTCTATTACGACGGCATGTGGACCTCAGCCGCGGTAGATCCGGAGCGAGTTTTGTCCAATGGCTTCGGCCTGCGATGGGATCGACGCGTGGTGAATGCCGTCGTAGCGCAGTCCGGAGCCTATACCATCGGCGTTCGCGGGAGCAAGCTGCACGGGGTTGGTCGTGCCGAGTTGGCGCTTGTCCTGGCGTCGATCACGTTGTCATAGATTACCGCTGGAGGCAGGCGTGTCGGATCACAGCAGCTTTTGGCCTTCGGTCCTAGTGGGTCTTGGCGCACTTTTCTTGGCGACAACTTTCTTGTTCGCTTCCGCGATGAAAATCGCCAACCCAGAGCCGCTTGAGTTGATGCTCCGATGGGCAAAAGTCGACCAGCGGCTGACACGATCTGGCGTACGCCTACTGGGCGGTGGCGAAGCAGCGTTAGGAGTTGGCCTCCTGCTGGGCTGGTATTGGGCGCCACTCGTAGCCGTGTGCTTTTTGCTGGCTGGATCGATATTGCTGGCGATTTTCCGCCGACTTGGGTACGAGCGGAGCTGCGGTTGTTTCGGTAACCTCGAGGCGAGCAATTTGTCGAACGGGCGTCTACTCTTCCAAGCTGTTTTGGTGCTGGTCGCGACAGTTGTGACCCTGGAAGGCCCAGCGTCCGGGCAATCCGTACGGCCGTTTTGGGCTCTGTCGCCAATGGTCTGGCCGTTCGCCTGCGGGCTCGCCGTCCTCGGTTTAGGTGCGAGACTACTGATAGTCGCTAACTCGCGCAATGGTCTCAGAAATATCCCAACGAGGGAGTTCCAGTGACTGGAGGGCTAATGTTTTGGACAATCTATGCAGTGCAGTGGGCCCTCTTACTAGCGTTGAGTTTTGCGGTCTTTCTTCTATTTCGGCAGCATGGACGAAACCTGATTACCAGAAGCGCCCATCGGGCGGATCAAGGTCCCCATGTAGGCTCGCAACTGCCGGTCGTGACCTTGCCCTCGGCGGAGGGATCAAGTGTGACCATCGGCCGGCGTCCAATTCCGTCATTGGTATTTGTGGTGGGTCCTAGATGCCCAGCTTGTCTTGGTGGAATAGATGTTCTACATCGACTTCCCGTAACACCCGGCGTCGAAACTGTGGTCGTGTGTACGGGAACGGCCGAACAATGCCAAGACTTTTGGCAAAAAGTGCCTCAATATCTCGTTCGCGTGGTCGATGCGACCCACCTCACGACGGCACGGTGGCGAGTTGCGAGCACTCCGTTCTTGCTCGCGATCGACAGCAAAGGTCTAGTCAGAGGCAAGGCAAGTTCAGCAGACCAGAACGCCTTCGAATCTCTGCGCCAGACGCTCGTTAACCCGGAAGGTTTCTCCACAAGCGCCTTCTCGATCGACGAGACTCCGAGCGCCAGCGCAAGTCCGTTCACAACGCCAACAACTCAGCGTCGGAGAGAAACCCATGCAAGCCATTCTTGATCGTGCCGCCATAGGCATCATACTTTACAGTGATGTGGCCCGAGCTCCACGACTCGGCCGACTACTGAATCAGGCGCTCGCAGCCTTCGTCGCCCTTGCCGTGGGCAAGCCCGTCAAAGCGGAATCATTATCGGCTTGCTGCAGCGGTCCTTACGGTTCAGGACTGTGCTCCGGCGATCCGTCATTCTATTGCTGGCCCGCGTACAATTTTTGCTTTAATGCGTGGAGTTCCTGCTGGTGCAGCACCACTTGCAGTTGGACCTCCTGTTGCGACGAGTATTGCGCGGGCACCGAGGGATACTGCGTCGACGAGGTCGGGATCGATCCCCTCCACTGTGGGGCATGAGTTTTCCTCGCAGCATGAGCCTTCTTGAACTACGGTTTACGGATGGGAATCATGAATGCGGAGCGAATGGTTCGGATTGGTGGGACCGGAGTGTTTGCTGTACTCTCAAGTCTTCTTCCGCTAAGGTCGACTAAGTTCCATCTTGGATCTGAGACGCTATCGGCGCCAAGCATCATAATCGCCGATGGTGGAATCTTGCGTGAGCGCGTAGTAATGTCGAACCCATCGGAGATTCTGAAACTCTTTACTGGCCTTAATCGCCAGTGGGGCTTGTCGCCCCGGAATAGTCAGCTGGACCGACGTCCCTACGTCGACCTCTGGATGTTCTGGGGCCCCAAGTGGATCGGGATTGCGAAGCTTGGGGATACTGCCTCGATGAGCCGCCTTCGGCATTCGGATGCGGACCAGCATGGGCGGTTTTATCCCGCCCGCGGCTCAGATCACGCGCTGTTTGAGCTCGATGGATCACACGGGGTGCCGGGATCTTTGAGAACACTGACGCCAGAGGCGATCGGAACCCTCAAACGCAACGGAATTCCGGTCCAACTTTCGTCCTCCGAGTTACAGGCTCGATGATTAACGTGCCATCATCGCTCGACGGCTGGATGCGCTCGGGCACCTACCAGAAATAACTATGCGACTTCGGCTGCGGGGGGACCTTCGTAGCTGGTTGTGGTCCTATCGGGTAGTCACATTGAGTTGAAAACGTTCGATGGATGCTGCAGCTACTCCTATGATTTGGTGGGCTTGCCCTTCTCTTCACGCCCCTGCCGTTTTGTTTGCAAGTATCCTAAGAGCGTGAAGAAGTGGAACGGGCGAAGCATCTCGATCTTGGCATGCTCCGGTGGGAGCCGCTCTCCAAGCGATTCCTCCCAAGCATCAATGAAGCGCTGCTCTGCTTCTTTGGTGATGCGCACTGAGAGAGTCTGCCAAAGAAAAAGAACACTCATCTATGAGTATGGTCTTCTCCCCGTGAGCGGAGTCAGGAATTAGGTTCGGAGTCCTGATCCGCCGCTCGGCGGGGAGGACGCATGAAGAAATCACGATTCACGGCGGAGCAGATCGTCTCGATTTTGAATGAGGCGGCGAAGAAGGACACGAAGCTCGCCGAGATCTGCCGGAAGCACGGCATCACGGAGCAGACGTACTATCGCTGGCGGCGCGCGTACGGCGGCATGCGGGTCGATGAAGCCAAACGGCTCCGGACGCTCGAGGACGAAAATCGCCGGCTGAAGCGGCTGGTCGCCGACCAGGCGCTCGACATTGCGATGCTCAAAGACGTGGCGGGACGAAAGTGGTGACGACCGAGCAGAGGCGGCACGTCGTCACCCATCTGCGAGCCGCCTACGCCGTCAGCGCCCGTCGCGCGATGCGCGTGATTGGGCTCTCGCGATCGCGCTGGCACTATCAGCCCCAGCGGCCGCTGCGGGATGCGCCGATCCGCAGGCGCCTGAAGGAGCTCGCGGTCGAACGCCCGCGCTTTGGCTAAAAGCGATTGCACGTGCTACTGCGCCGCGAAGGTGTCGTCGTCAATCTCAAGCGCGTGTATCGGCTCTACCGCGAGGAGCGGCTCCTGGTGCGTCCCCACCGGTCTCGGAAACGCACCGTGAAGCCGCGCGTACCGTTACCGGCCCCGCTCGCGCCGAATGAGCGGTGGGGCATGGACTTCATCCACGACGCCTGCATCAACGGGCGACGCTTCCGCTGCCTGACGATGGTCGATGAGTTCACACGCGAGTGTCCGCGGATCGACGTGGACACCTCACTGCCGGCCGCACGCGTGATCGCGGCACTCGAGCAGCTCGCGGATGTGCGCGGCTTGCCGAAGAGCATCGTGGTGGACAATGGACCGGAGTTCATCTCGAGGGCACTAGACATCTGGGCGTATCGTCACGGCATCCACCTAGTGTTCATTCGCCCGGGCAAGCCCGTCGAGAACGCGTACATCGAGAGCTTCCAGCCGCGTTCGCGACGAGTGCCTCTCGGCCCACTGGTTTCTCGACATCGCCGACGCCCGGTTCCAGATTGAGCACTTCCGGCGCGATTACAACGAATGCCGACCGCACTCCAGTCTCGGGAATCGCACCCCCGGACGAGTTTACCAGAACGCTCAACTCAACCACGCAGGACAGCACCCACCGACTCTCGGCCTAACATTCTCGCTGACTCCCCTCTGGGGGGAAGACCACAGGCTATACCTCGCTTTGCCATGTTAGCCGCGATGGCAGGAATATTCGCTGCCTGCGAGCGCTGACGCTCGATCGGAAGCTTGGACGCCCCAACCGTCGGCGCGTTGAGCACTCGTGGCTTCGTGTACGAACTTGTCGCAATCCCGCACGGTGAATCCGCCAACGACCGCGTCGAAGTTCGCCTCGCCGATCGGTGACTTTCCGCCAGTTGAGGGGACTTTGCGTCGGCGAGCGGCGACTTTTCCTTGCGCCTTGAACCACTTTCGTTCCGCCATACCATGCTTGCGGTCGATCGCGATCCAGTTTACTCGCCGCGAGGAAGGGTTGTCCGTGATGTGAGAGGTTTGTCATCGGCGCTCGTCCGAGATGCGTCGGCAAAACGACACATTGCCGCCGCAGCGTGAAACACTTGGCCGACCGCGTCGCTGGAATTCGCAGACTTGGCCTCGATTTCCCTCTGTGCCGCCGGAAGATTCCCTCCACCACAACGCGGTTAGCACAGCCGCTCGGCAGCTTCCGATCGATCGCTTCAGCGTAGCCGTCTCGTGTGCGTCGCTCTCCGTCCACCGTCGACGACCATCCCGCTGCCAGCGGTAATTATAGTGATGGTCGACGCTCACTATCCGGACGTCCGGGCGGACTTCCCTTACGAGGACCTGAGATTCCGCGGCCGATGCGACGGTTTGACGCGACGTCTCACTGTTCTCACCGGCGTGCCACGCGGCCCCACGTCGTGCGCGCGGGATGCCACGCTGTGCAATGGTGACTCCACGCTGTCGCACCGCCGTCCAACGCGTGTGACCGTCCCGCTCACGGAGCGTTCGCCCGAGCGAATGTCGCCACCGTCGATTCGCACGCCGCGCCCGGACGACCGAACGCGCTTCACGGCCGGCCTCACGGTGCCCGTGCGGCGGCTCACTCCCAGCTCGGCCGCGATCACGCTCCGCGCCGAATGCGTCACGGCGGTCCGACAGCGCGTCACGCCACGCGCGCAAGGCCGCACCGCCGGTGGCAGCGAATTCACGGCACACTGGCGGCGACGTACTGTGGACCGGCGCTCGCACACGTGTCGCCGCTCGAGGATCACGGTCCATGCAAGGGAATCCACGTCGGGTTCGCACGAGCCTACGGACTATCGTCAGGCGCCCACGCATGGTATGATGATTCTCACATCACGGACGCCGGTGCCCACGCCGTGCGCATGGAGCGCACGGAACCGGCAACCGCGCCAGCGCAGGCTCCATCGTCACCTTCCGAGAGAACATTCGTGAACCAACGACAGGAACGCAGTCTGCACGCGTATCGGGGCGCTCTCGCCTTCGTCGGCGGAAGGCCGTTGGCGTTCACGCCTGAGCTGTCGCATCTCTGCGAACGTCTCGACGCGACCGTCGAGGCGATCGCCGATGCGGCCGGCAAGCAACAATTGCGCGGAGGGAAGCTGCTCGGTGACGCGCGGCGCCGGCTCGACCAGATCCGTCACAAGCACATGCTCCCGCTGGTTCGGCTCACGCGACGCTTGTTCTCGGGAGAGCCAGCGATCCAGGCCGCGCTGAAGGTGCCGCACAAACGCGCGTCGACCGACGAATTGTTCGCCGCGTCGGCCTCGATTCTGAAAACGCTCGCGGTGCAGCGGAAGTTTCTCTCCGACTCGGGCGTCGACCCGGGTCGCATCGACCGGCTGCGCGACGAGACACGCCAGGCGAAGCGGCTCTTCGAGGCGGCGAACGCCCGCACGCCCGAATCAGCCATCGCAACGAGACGACTCGGCCCCCTCTTCGCCGAGGCTCGCGCCGACTTCGCCGCGATCGACGGGCTCGTGACACTGGCGTGCACACGGGAAGAGCTCGTCGCGTGGCGGTCGGTCACTCGCGTCGGGAAGCGGATGGGGCGGCCGCGGAAGCAGACACGGCGCAAAAGGAAGGGAAAGGGAACGAAGATTCAGGCGAACGCGGCGAGATCCAAGGCGGCCAAGTCCAAGACGGCGCACGCGCCGATCGCGAAGCCGAGCAAAGCGCAGGCGAAGAAGGCCGAGACCCCGAGCTAGCGACCTTCGCCGGCGTCGTTACGGGATCAATCCGAAAATCAGCTCGAACGAGCAGCTTCCGGCATCGATCGAGCGGAAGGCGCCGTTGATTCGGGCATTGTCCTCGAGTGTGCCCGTGTATGGCGGCGACCAGCCATTGTCGAACGTCATGAAGCCGCTCAGGCTCGAGCCGGATCGCGCCGCGCGAAAGGTGACGCTACCCATCCCGACCAGCGTGCCGCCGCCGCACCCAAGGGTGTTGGAGATCGCGTTGTAGGTGCCCGTACCATGCACCGAGTCGCGCGTCCACGTGAGATTGAGCATCGCCGCAACGCCGAAGGAGCGCGCGGTCCATGCACCATCGAGTGACGTATCGGTTGGGCTGGTCGCATCGGCGCCGCACGCCGCAAGCGCGACGACCGCAATGAACCCTGCAAGAAACGGGAGTGCCGCTGCACGCCGCTGGCGAATTCGGATCGCAGTTGTCATGTATGCCCAACCGCCTGTTTCGGCCGGGCGTCACCCCGACTACGGCTTCTTCGGCTTGCCGAAGTTCGAGATCGAATCGAACAAATCAGAAGGCAACTGCTGGACGACCGCGGACCCGACCATTTGGCCGAGCGACGCCGCGCTGAGGACCGGAATGGTCGCGGCGCTCGCGATGCTCGACGCCCAGCCGTGCTCCGTTGGGTGCAGCGCCGTATCCCACGCGCGCACATAAAGACCGTTTATCGTATGACCCGCCTTCTCGATGCTCTCGACCGCCTCTTCTTTCTTCATGCGTCCTCCGCAGTTTCGTCTCTTCTAATATCGTTCGGGCGCAAAAGGCGGCAAGGGCGCACGGCGGCGAGCGTCTAGCCGGATGGGTTGCCGAACAGGCTCGCGACGCGCGCGCGGCGGCGGCGACTGATCGGCAACACCGCCCCGCCGGCGACGACGATCTGCGCGCCACCTCCCGGCGTCCGATGCAGTCCGGTCACGCGGTCGATGCGCACGATGTACGAGCGGTGAATCCGCGCGAACATGCTCGGATCGAGCTCGCGCTCCAAGACATCGAGCGGCATTCGCACGAGGTGCCGCTTGTTGCGCGACACGACCGCCGAATAGACATCGTCCGCTTCGATGTAGTCGATCGTTTCGACCGGGATGACGACGTCCGCGAGACCGACGCGGGTGACGAGACGCGGAGTATACGCTTTGCGCTCAGTCGCGCCGCTTGCGGCTTGATTCGCGAACCGCTCGGCGTTGCGACGCGTCTGCACGCGATCTCGCACGCGCTCGAGCATGTCATCGATCCGCGACTCGGTGAGCGGCTTCGTCAGATAATCCGCTGCGTCTGCCTCGAAGGCGGGAATCGCGAACGTGTCGAACGCGGTGACGAACACGACGAGCGTTCTCCCGCGGTTCGCTCGCGCGCGGGCCACGTCGAGTCCCGACGCGAGCGGCATTCGAATGTCGAGAAAGGCGACGTCGGGTACCAGCAGCTCGATCGTCTCCCGCGCCTCCACTCCGTCGCGACATTCGGCCACGATTTCGACGTCGGCATGACGCTCGAGCAGCTGATGCAGCGCCCGGCGCGACAGCTCTTCGTCGTCGGCGATCAATGCTCGGATCATAACGCGAGCTCCACAGGCGCTGCGTGAGCGGCCTGCGATTGCGCCGATCCACGCACGAGCGGCAGCGTGATCTCAACCGCGACGCCGCGTCCGTGCGGCGCGTCGTGCACGCTCACGGAGGCGTCTGCTCCATACATTCGGTCGACCCGTGCGCGAGCGTTGGCGATGCCGACACCGGCTGGAGCGCCGCTCGACGACGCGAGCCCGCGCCCATCGTCGATCACTTCGAGCACCAGCGACGCCGCCTGGCGCCGAGCGCGAATCACGATCTCGTTGCCTTGGCGCTCGCGCAGAACGCCATGCTTGAGCGAGTTCTCGACGAATGGTTGAAGGATGAACACCGGCACCTGTGCGTCGTTCAGATCGGCGGGGACGTCCACGATCACGCGCAGCCGGTCGCCGAAGCGCACCTGCTCGATCCCGAGGTATCGCGTCACGAAATCGATCTCTGACGCGAGCGTCGTCTCGTGTGCGTTGCCAGCGTTCACGGTTGCTCGCAACACGTCGCTCAGCAGCGAAAGCGCATGCAGGGCGCGCTTCGTGTCGTGATCGCGTACGAGCGCCATCACGGCGTTCAGGCTGTTGAACAGAAAGTGTGGCTGGAGTTGCATGCGAAGCGCGCCCAGTTGCGCGTCGCGCAATTGTGTCTGGAGCTCGGCGGCCTCGCGCTCGCGTCGTCGAAGGCGCGCCGAGCTGCGCCACGCATAGCTCGCAACGATGATCGCAAAGTAGACGAGCGTGGTGGCCGGCAGCCCTCCGAGGAACCAGTTGCGTGCCGTCGCGAGGAGGCTGCCCGGCGACGGTCGCACCCACGCGTTGACCAGCGCATCGCAGAACGCGAGCACGAGGCTCGCGCCGAGGCTCGCCGCCGCATGCACGGCGATCGCCGGGAGTCGCACCGGGCGGCGCAACGGATATCGATCGCCGAGGCCAATGATTGCCGGCGTCAACGCCGCCCACCCAAACCACTGCGGCGCCTCGCCGACGAACGCTCGCCACGTCGCAATCGGATGTCCGCCGAGTCGAGCGAACATCACCGTTTCGACGGTGGACAGCAACGCCGGGATCGTCCAAATCGCCGCAATCTTCCACGCGGCGATCGATTCGGGTTCGCTGATGTGCGATTGCTGCATGCGGCGCGTCGTCACGGCAACGACAATGAACGGATGCGTCGAACGGCGCAAGACATCGTCGCGACAAGTGATGACGATGGCTCGTCCGGTTGCCGTTCGCGACACGATTGCCGCCGTTCGCAACTTTGCGCTTGGGTGACGCCGGTACAGCGCCCAGCATTTGTGAGCATGACACCGTTCATTCTCATCGCCGCCATGATCGCCGCGTCCGGCGATAGCGGATCTTGCCGCAAAGTCCCGGGCCTCGACGCCAACGCGCTCCTTCGCCGCGCGGCCGCGCGCACCGGTCTACCTCGATCGAGGGACAGCGTGCTCGCGGTCAGCGGATACGACGTTCGTGATCACGCATTCGAATCCGATCGGATGTACCCGCCGTCCCTCGAGGAGGTGGTCAAGATCGAGGAATGGTTCGATCCGGCGACGGCCGTCGAGCGCACAGTCTCCCACAGCACGCTCGGCGGCTACGAGTTCGATGGACAAACGCTCGGCGACGCTCATGCGTCGTATGTCGTGCGCGACACGTCGCTGATCCCCAGCGAGGAGACTCACGCCGGCCTCTATCAGATGCGTCCACTCAACGTGTGGGCGATGCTCGACGACTGGCTGGCCTCGAGCGACGCGCGTGCCGAGGGGGAATGCGACTATCGTGATTATCCACGGATCGTGTTGAGCCGGCGCGGGCCGCGCGGCACAGAGCGTCTCTTTCTCGATCCCAAATCCGGATATCCGACCAAGCTCGATCGCGTCGAGCCTCACTACTTGTGGGGTCAGGTGCATGTGGAGTTCGTGTACTCGACGTGGCAGCGAATCGGGAGCGCGCATTACCCTGGCGCCAGCTTTCGCGTCGAGGACGGAAATACCGTGGTGTCTCGGGCGTATGGCGCGAGACGATTCGTGGCGCGCGACAGCGCACCGTCGATGAGGCTTCCCGGGCGCGCCGGTGACATGGCGACGGCGACGCCGGCTTTTCTGGCACAGACAACGCCCGATACGATTCGCGTGAGTGCGACGACGTTCGTGTTGCGGAACCGTGGCTACGCGGAGACGGTCGCGCTGATGCGCGATACCGTCTTTGTGTTCGACGCAACGCAAGGCGAAGAGCGCGTCCGGCAAGACTCGGCGTGGATAGGCAGGCTCTTTCCCGGCCGGCACCCGATCGTGGTGGTCGTGACGGATCTCGCATGGCCGCACGTCGCCGGTGTGCGCGCCTGGGTCGCTCGCGGCGCGACGATCGTGTCGCATCGGGCGGCCCGTGGCTTTCTCACCAAAGTCGTGAATCGGCGGTGGACGTTAGCGCCGGATCAGTTGGAGCGAGAACGCGGGCGTGTTGCGCTTCACTTCCGAGCGGTCGATCAGGTGCTCGATCTCGCGGGCGGCGACATTCGCGTCTTCGCGATCGACGGAGCCGCGAGTGAGGTGGCGCTTGCCGCGTTCGTGGCGCCGGATCGCTTCCTATGGGCAAGCGATTTTATTCAAGATCTCGGTTCTCCAACCCAATACGTCGACGAGGTAGTAGCCGCGGTTCGGCGGGTTGGTGTCTCACCGACCAGGGTTGCGGCGGAGCACACGCCTCTCGGAGGCTGGGAACGCGTGGTCTCGTTAGCCGAGCACGCCCAAGTCCCGTGATGATCGTTGTGTCGATGCCGAGGTGTCGCGCGGAAGCAGCCGCGGTAGCCAGGCAACTATTTCGTCCAGATCACGACCGCGCCGCAGGTCGCGTCGCCCTCGAAGGCGAGCGGACGATTTCGCTCCGACGAGTAAACCTCGACTGCTTTCACATTGCTCGGCGTGAATGGAGCCTGCGGCGGAGTCCCCGGAGTGAGATCCGTGGCCGCACCCATGCGCGGGTTCCACTCGAAGCCGTCCACGAAGAACGTCGGTTGGCAATACGACGGCGGGATGGTCGTCGAGTGCATCGAGACCTTGCCGCACTGTCGATTCCGACTCGGTCCACCTCCGCAGGTGCCGATCGTCACACCGGGTGCGTGGATGAGAAAATCCGCGAGATTGCCGCTGGGATTCTTCTCGAGATCTGCCTTCCGAATGCAGGTCACCGATGTCGTCCCGCATCGCTGCTCGAACCCTGCCCATTTTCCCGGATCGCGATCGATCCGATATCTCTCAGTCGTCACGACAGGAGCCAGCTCGACGTATGGTTCCATGACCTCGGTGATGGACTCGGTGTCGGCGCGCGCCACGATGATTTGCTTCGCTTGATAGCCGAGCTTCGCGAGTTGCACGAAGGCAGCGCCACCACGAAATGTCAGGAAGCTCAGCGAGGCGGTTCCGGTGGCCGTCGTGGCGACGATGGTGCCGCTGAAGGCGTCGCGAACCTGCACGCCCCGCAACGGCGCGCCAGTTCGCGCATCGAAAATGCCGATGATGCGCCGCGATCCGCGTGCGGAGTCCGGTGTTTGGCTCGTCATCACCGACGACCACGCGGCGATGAGCGCGATCGTGAGGCCGCGCATCATTCCGATCGTATGGCTGAACGAGTGGCGCAAGAATCGCCGCGCTGAAGTCGAGCTACTCGGTCACGGGCAAATTCTGCGCGTGTTGGCCGGTCGCGGCGCGATGCGAACGCACCAACCGTTCGGCTTCGAGCCAGTCGTCCAGATCGTTTCCTTCCGCACCACCTCGCGACAGATAGATCTCGTAGGCACGCCGGCGGATCTCGCCGTCGAGTCCGTTGGAGCCGTCCTCAGCCGAGTACGATTTATTCGATTCCTCGGAAGTCGGCCCGTCAGCCGTATCGGCATCAGAGACTTGCGGGATGGCCAGCACCGGCTCTTCGTCCGTTCTGGGCTCATTTGGCTGTTCGGCAGATCCAGTGGCCGCGCCCTCGAACGAAGCGGCTGCATTCGCTCCTTCGACGCCTGATTTTGCGCCACTGCGCGGACGCGTCTTGCGAGCGGCCGGCTTCCTGGGTTTGGGGTCGTTCATAATCGGTCTCGTCGTCTGGGGTGATTTTTTGTTGCCAGATTCATTCATTTTAGTCTGGCGTCGTGAATTTCAGTTTGGCGTCGTGAATTGGCGGTGGGCGAGCACAAGCAATGGCGTCCATAGCGCAACGGCGGCGTACGGTGCGTTGAGCGGCAACGGCATTCTCCCAAGGCAGCTACAAGCGAAAGCTAGCCGGCGACATCGGCGACCTTACCGGATGCGCGCTCGTCGCCGATTTGGCGACCGGGCGCGGTGCGATCTATTCGTCCCCGCTGCGACGCTACGAGCGTTTCGCGCGATGGGTTACGTGTAGCGGTCGTCCTCACCGCGCGTAGGTTATCAGCATGCGCATTCTATTCGCCGAGGACGATCGACAACTCCGCACGTCGATCGTCCGCGGGCTTCGCGAGGCGTCATATGCGGTAGACCAAGCGGGCACCGGGCCCCAGGCTCTGTCGCTCGCCGAGGCCAACGAGTATGACGTCATCATTCTCGACGTGCTGTTGCCAGGCGAGGACGGACTCCAAGTATGCCGCGAGATACGCGCGGCAGGGAATCGCGTACCGATCCTGATGCTGACCGCCCTCGACGGCATCGAGCAGCGCATCGAGGGCCTGGACGCCGGCGCCGATGACTATCTCACCAAGCCGTTCGACTTCGGCGAGCTGCTGGCGCGACTGCGCGCGGTGACGAGACGCCGTGGCGACGTCGCCCCCGCGACGATCGTGGTCGGCGACCTTGCGATCGATACGTCGCGCCGAAGCGTGCGGCGCAACCGTCGCGAGATCTCGCTCACCGCGAAGGAGTTCGCGCTCCTGCTTCACCTCGCACGCAACGCGGGACGCGTGGTGAGCCGCGCCGAATTGATGACGCACGTGTGGGACGATGCGCGAAACACGTACTCGAACATCATCGACGTCTACGCCAGCCGGCTGCGTCGAAAGATCGACGAGGGTGAGAAGGTCGCGCTGTTCACGACGGTGCGCGGCAGCGGATTCATGCTCGAGGCGCCGGCTGGATCGAGAACGCCTCAAGCGGAGCGGGCGAAGGCCACGCGCGAGCGGAGATAGCGTGGCACGCTGGCCGTCGACCCTGCGCTGGCGTCTCACCCTGTGGTACACGGCACTCCTCGGCGCGCCGCTGATTGCGTTGGCAATTGGCTACTATTTGTTCTTCGCGCGGACGCTCTACACCAAGACCGACCAGTTCATCAGCGACGCACTGGTTGCATTCTCGCGTGAGCTCGTCGCCGAGCGTCGTGCGTCGTCCGGGATAACCGCGGCGATTCGCAGCACGGTCGACGAAGTGCGATTTCGTGATCTGCACATCGCGATTCTGGATAGCGCGGGCGGCGTCGTGGCCGTGACGCCGTTGCCGGACTTGGACGCCGGCGCTAATCGCCGGCCGTCCACCGCGTTCGACGGTTGGCTTGGCACCGCGATACGACAACGCGCCTTGCCGAAGCAGGAGACCATCACGGTTGATGGACCGCGCGGGCCATTTCGCGTGGCGATCCGCCCGCTGCAACTCGGCGGACAGCACTTCGCGGTCACCGGGACGTATTCGCTCGCTGACATCGAAGGCGTGTTGGAGCGAATCAGACGGATGTTCGCGGT
>Ga0157372_10005243_pt1 | contig 13769 bp, 13 predicted proteins | sample C55metaG_FD_115307 | JGI IMG/M metagenome (GOLD analysis project Ga0157372, IMG submission 115307) | Corn rhizosphere microbial communities from Kellogg Biological Station, Michigan, USA - C5-5 metaG | ecosystem: Host-associated > Plants > Roots > Rhizosphere > Soil | place: USA: Michigan... | reverse complement strand
TGGCAATGGGGGCGCCAGCGAACTATCAAAAGGTTACTTCACATCTGAAAAGCCTGCCCAGGTTATAAGCATTATGACCGGTATTGAAACCAAAAGGTTTGACGCTTCTGTCAATTATACACTGATATTTAAGCAAGCCCGTTTCCTTATGCCGAGAGAATGGGGACGTGAGCCATTTTTCACTTTTATGCCCCGGGAAAGAAATGAAGGTTTTGGTGATGTTCAATCCATTGTTATCAAAACAGTTTACAACTTTCCGAAAACGGGAATAAAATTGTCTTTGCAAGCAGGCCATTTTCAATTGCCCGATGTAAAAAATGTTGCATTGAACAAGTACGGGATGCCTTCCTTTAACCAGTTAAATGCAGAAGTGCGATACACGCCTACAATAGCCCGGAAACTCGATCTGCAGTTCCTATATGTGTACAAAGACAATAGAGGAAATACCTTTCAAAACCCTGGTTATGTTTTTAATAAAGTGAACATGAGTTTGTACAACCTCGTGGTCAATTATAACTGGTGATGCTGATCTCCATCAGTAAGGAAGCAAACGGCTGTCACCATTGAATATTAAAAAAATTATAAGCTTTAATCTGCAAATACATTTGCCATGCTGAAAATGTTGAGATCAAATTGGATTGTTGTGGTATTGCTACTAATTGTTGCAGTTGTAATGCTGCAGGAGTTTATAAGCTATAAAAGAAATAAAACGGAGATCGCCCAGGTAACCGTAGACAGCACCTGGGATGCCCCAAGTTTATTTACGGACCAGGTAACAAAAGGAAAAGAGCGGGAGTTGGTTATTTATGGGGAAGAGCTTATTGCTCATACAGCCAAATACCTTGGCCCGAAAGGATCTGTTATGCAGATTACCAATGGTATGAATTGCCAGAATTGCCACCTGGATGCAGGTACAAGGGCATGGGGTAATAATTTTGGTGCCGTATATGCAACGTATCCTAAGTTCAGGGATCGCAGCGGTAAGGTTGAAGATATATATAAGCGTGTGGATGATTGTTTCGAGCGTAGCCTGAATGGTAAAGCCATTGAAAAGAACAGTAATGAAATGCAGGCTATTTACACATACATTAACTGGGTTGGAAAAGGGGTGCCGAAAAACAAAAAGCCTTATGGGTCGGGATTGGAAAAATTACCATTTTTAAATCGTGCAGCCCGCCCTGAAGCTGGCAGGTTGGTGTATAATAACAAATGCCAGTCATGTCATAGTGCCAATGGTGAGGGCCAGCCAGACCTGGATGGAAAGTCATTTGCGATACCTCCACTTTGGGGTAATAAAAGTTACAATGATGGTGCAGGCCTGTATCGCTTATCCAACTTTGCCGCATTCGTTAAAAATAATATGCCATTTGGCCAGGCCAATCATGGAAACCCGGTGCTTTCTTTAGAAGAAGCCTGGGATGTTGCCGCCTTTGTTAATTCACAGCCTCGACCGCATATTGATCAAAGTAATGACTGGCATGATATTACTAAAAAACCAGTGGATTTTCCTTTTGGGCCCTATGCCGATACATATACAGAACAGCAACATAAATTCGGACCCTTTGGGCCCATGGTTGCAGGAAAAGATAAACCACAAAAATCCTCGTTAAAATAAGTCATTCCTGAGAAAATGTGATGGAAGTCACGGCTACCCCTTTTTACATAGTGCAGCTTTGCTCCTGAAATTAAAAATCTATGATAGAACTCTTAAGACAACCATGGCCATGGTATGTGGCCGGCGCACTTGTTGGCCTGACCGTACCAATTCTTTTGTTCCTGGGAAATAAACACTTTGGTATATCAGCAAACCTGCGACATGCCTGTGCAGCTTGTTTGCCTTCAAACATTAAGTTTTTCAAATACGATTGGAAAAAGGAGATATGGAATATGTTTTTCGTTGTTGGCATCCTGGTTGGAGCATTCCTGGCTACCCAGTTACTTACCAATCCAGAACCGATAAAGGTGGCGCCAGCGCTGCTTGCTGAATTGAAGGGTTATGGTATAACAGATCATTCCAGTGTTTTACCTAAGGAATTATTCAGCCTTAAAGGTTTGTTTTCCCTCCGTGGATTGATCATGCTGGTGGGAGGTGGCTTCCTGGTAGGTTTTGGCGCCCGTTACGCAGGCGGTTGCACAAGCGGTCATGCTATCATGGGTATCAGCGATCTGCAAGTGCCATCCATGATTGCCACTGCTTCTTTTATGGCTGGAGGCTTTTTGATGGCCAATGTTATTCTTCCTATTATTTTAAACCTGTAAAACAATTGAAATTATGCCTGAAGTTTTAAATAAAATACCTCTTAGTGATACAATAAATCAACCGGTTGATGCCGATTACGAAACCAGGGCACTTGATACGATGTGTGTAAATGAATCGCATTTACAGCATAAATGGTATCATAACCTAAAATATGCTGTAGTGGGTATCCTCTTTGGCATTGTCTTTACAAAGGCTGAGATCATATCCTGGTTTCGCATACAGGAGATGTTCCGACTTCAAAGCTTTCATATGTATGGTGTCATTGGCACTGCTATAGTTGTGGGTATGATCTCTGTGTGGCTGATCAAGAAATTTAAAGCGAAAACCATCTATGGGGAAGATATAGAATTCCATCCAAAGAAGTTTAACAAAGGACAGATCCTCGGTGGGATAATCTTTGGATTAGGCTGGGCTATGACTGGCGCATGTCCAGGGCCTTTATTTGCTCAAATCGGCGCCGGATTCCTGGTAATAGTAGTAGTATTATTAAGCGCTATTGCGGGGACATGGGTATATGGATACTTCCGCGAAAGACTGCCACATTAAATCGCTGTATATGTTATAAGTGGGTGTAAGTTTTTATAAACTTTAAGGACATATTATTTAATAGATACCTCAAAAAACCAGTATTGGTTTTTTGAGGTTTTTTATATTATAAAAGTCTACACTCCAAATTGGCTAGTACTGTAATATATAGGATTGCTTAATACAGAGAAAGAGCACAAGGTTTCATACATATATTTTCAATAGAGACTAGTGATGACACTATTTCAACCTTTTCTACCGGACTTCCTGTTTTGATTCATTTGGTTTCTTTGATTATTCATGTTTTGGTTTTTCCTCATTTGTCCTTGATTCATCATTTTACCTTTACCAAACATTCTTTGATTTAGATAAATATTACCATCCATGTCCAGGCATTCACCATTGTGCAATTGCATTTGCCTGGCGTTTTTTAATTGATAAGAGCCATCAGGATTGATCACACCACCATTACGTAGCTGAACCTGGGTTGACACCTGCGTACGTATACCGTTTTGCATTTTATAGAGTTTACCATCTAATAACATCAAGTGTTCTTCCTGGTGAATCCTGTCACGTCTTTGAAGTTGTACCTGGTTCTTCGGCCGGGCAATGGTATCCTGGGCATTAACCAAGGTAATTGAAATAAAAAAAGACATTAGGATTAATAAAAGCTTGTTCATAATGGTTAAGTTTTTGGATATTAAATGTGAAAAAACTTACATTAACAGACAATGATGGTCATCATCAATTCTTTTGATGAATATCATTGATAAAAGGACTTTACCCTATTGTAAGCAAATGGAATGTAGCCTTATGTGATTTGGGGATCTGGTTCTTAACAATTGATTACATCAGAAGCTCCGTGTATTTGAACCAGCTTCTGTTTCTTTGCAGGGAATGAATATTGGAAGTAACAATAAAGTAATCATGCCAATGAAGGGGAAATCTGCCTTCTTGTTTTTGATTGCCATATTGATGCTGGTAGTTTCATGCCCCTTCAAACGCCTTTTGCAAGCTGAAAATAATATCCAGGCATTTGCACAACAGTCCACCAAATGGAATAATACAATTAGCCAGGGTATAACCAGCAATAGCAGTTCCTGTTGTTCGCAAAAACTAAAAACCACCCTGGTCAATCCGGATAAAACCAAACAACAACTTACAGGTCCAGATATTGTTTCGACCAGAAATCTACAAACAGGTTTTACCATTCATTATTTTTTGAGCGGAGCAGAAAGGTTATATAAGCCTTTTCCCAGTTCTTCAGTTTCCTCTCTTCCACTTTTCCTGCAGCATTGCCGTCTGCTCATATAATCACATTTTCTTTTTGCATTAGAATTTCACCACCTGCGGTAATTCACCGTTAGGTTTCTTGTTTTACTTATCCTGAAGAAAATGATAAAAAAAATAATTGTTCCGGCAATGGGTTTCCTGTTGCTGAACACACCAGCTGTTTTTGCACAATCCAAAACCTATTCCCTGCAAGATGTATGGCAGGATGTATTGCAACACTATCCTTCCCTGGCGGCCAGAAAAAAAGCCATTGAGGAACAGGAACTCAAAAAGGAATTAATCAAAGAAAGTTTTTTGCCTGATATCAATATACAGGCCCAGCAGAGCTATGGCTCCATTCAAAATATCCCGGGTTCTTTTTTTCCCCTGCCGGGCATTTACACAACGAGTGGAAGCAATAAAACTGCAGACAATATACCTGGTTCCAATATTTATTCTTCGGCACTCCTGCAATGGAATTTTATGCAATTTGGGCGTCAACAAAAAAAGCTGACCGCTGCCAGTGCTGCGATTCGTGTTAGTAATACCCAGCTAAAGCAAGAAGAATGGAATCTATTATCTAATGCTTCCCGGTTTTATTTTTCCGCACTCACTGCTCATGCAGCATTACGTGTGGCCAAAGCAGATACAAGGCGCCTTGCGGAATTACTTGAATTGCTGCAATCCCAAGCCAATGCCGGTTTGCGCCCTGGTGCCGATACTTTATTGTTGAAATCATCGCTGCTTCAGTCGAAAGCCAAAGAACATGACTTTAGCGCAACACTTAAAAGAAGCATGATACGGCTTGGTGCACTTATGGGCAATGTCAAAAGTGATTTCTCCATTGATACTACAATCTTCAACCGATTTCAACCAACTTTAGTAGGTGCGAAGGATGTGCAACAGGAACATCCTTACCTGGAACAAATGAATGCCCGTATCCAGGCTGCTGAAGCTGACAAAGAAGTAGTGAAAAAAGAGATATACCCATCAGTTGGCCTGCTGGCGGGTGTTGGTGTTAAAGGTTCCGGTATCAGTACAGATGGTACTATGGATAAAGGCCTGGCTGGTTCCTGGCAGAATGCCTCAGGGACCTACCTGGCAGGTATAGGGCTCACGTGGAATTTTGCTTCATTATATCAAAATAAAACTAAACGTGCTGTGGCTGACCGTGTAATTGCAACTGCCAAAGCGGATAAGGAGGCGGTGCAAATACAGTTACAGGCGCAGTATGCTTCTTCCCTGGCAGGATGGGATGAACAAAGACAAAAATTGTTGGCTACCCAGGCCTCCCTGAATGCATCTGAAGAAGCCTATGCCCTTTACAAAGTAAGGTATGAATCTGGCTTGCTTAATTTGATAGAGCTGCTGCAACTGCAAAAGAATCTCCAGGAAGCTGAGAGCAATTATGTGACTGCGGTTTCAGCATACTGGAACGAGCTTCTGAACCAGTCTGAAACACTGGGCGATCCATCTTTGATCCTAACTGTTATCAAACCCTAAACCATTGTTTATGAATCTTATTCGCGTAGCGTTGCGTAAGCCTGTCGCCATTATGGTATTGGTAATAGCTGTAGGCTATTTCTCTTTTTTTGTAGTCCGGAAAATAAATATTGACATCTTCCCTAAAATTGAAAGCCCAGCCATTTACATTGCTATGCCATATGGCGGCTTAACGCCCTCGTACATGGATGGTTTTATGGCCAACGAGTTTCAAAAAGTGCTGGTTTTTGTGAGTGGCGTCAAGGATATAGAATTTAAAAGCATCCAGGGTTTTACACTGATGAAATTGTCATTTTATGCAGGCACAGACATGGCGCAGGCGGCAGCCGAGGTATCCACCCAGGTTTCCCGGGCCATGGGATTTTTGCCGCCGGGATCTGTACCTCCCCAAGTAGTGCGTTTTGATGGCAGTGCACTGCCCATTGGGCAACTTGTTTTTGAAAGTGAAAAACGCTCAATAAGTGAGATACAAAACCTGGTAATGACAAGGATACGGCCACAATTTGTATCTATACCTGGGATCACAGCTCCCGCGCCATTTGGTGGCAATGTTCGTTCCATTGTAGTCAAGGTTAATCCCGACCTGATGCAATCCTATGGACTTTCTGAAGAACAGGTGATGGCTGCGATTGCCAAGAACAACCTGCCTACTCCAGCGGGTAATATTCGCATAGGTGATAAGAATTACATGAGTCCTGTGAACTCTATGGTAAAAGGACCGGAGGAATTTTTAAACCTGCCGGTGCGAACTGATGGTGCCACTGCGGTTTACATAAAAGACATTGCATCGGTGGAAGATGGGGCGGATGTTACCACAGGCTATGCAGTCATTAATGGCAAACGTTCGGTTTATTTGCCTGTTATCAAAAAAGCCGATGCATCTACTTTGAAAGTAGTTGATAATTTAAAACAGGCGTTACCGATGTTAAAGGAGAGCCTGCCTGATGATGTGAATGTGGATTATGTATTTGACCAATCAGTTTATATAGAACGTTCTATTTCAAACCTGATTCACGAGGGTATTTTAGGTGCCATTCTCACTGGCCTGATGGTGTTGCTGTTTTTAGGTGATAAGCGTGGATCCCTGATCGTTGTACTCACTATTCCAATTTCAATATTAACGGCAGTGCTTCTGCTGTATGCTTTTGGTCAAACCATCAACATTATGACCCTGAGTGGTCTTGCCCTGGCTATTGGTATACTGGTAGATGAAGCTACGGTGACCATTGAAAACATTCACCAGCATTTTGAAAAAGGCAAACCTAAGGGAAGAGCGATCCTTGATGCGCTGCTGGAGATATCTATCCCTAAATTACTTATTCTGCTTTGCATCCTATCAGTATTACTGCCTTCATTCATCATGTCAGGCATTCCAAAGGATATGTTTTTGCCCTTGTCCCTGGCCGTTGGCTTTTCCATGATCGCTTCATTTATTTACTCGCAAACTTTTGTACCTGTGTTGGCCAACTGGTTAATGAAGATCAAACCTCATATGCACCATGCGGACAAAAACGGTAAGATGAAATTAACCCGTTTTGAAAAGTTTAAGAAGCGTTACCTCGCCCTGACCCGTTCCTTTCAGCAGCGTAAAAAAACGGTGGTGATCGTCTATGCGGTTGTTGTTGCCGGATTGGTAATGATAGGTTTTTTGGTTATCGGAACAGACATTATGCCCTCCAGCGGAACGGGCGACCTTCAGCTTCGCATTGTAGCGCCTGCCGGAACGCGGATCGAAAAAACGGAAGCGTACCTACACAAGGTCACCGATGTCATTGCCATGGAATCAGGCAATCATGCTATCAAAATATCTTCTGCCTTTGTGGGCACACAACCATCGGGAACAGCCATTAACCCAATATTCCTTTTTACCAGCGGCCCGCAGGAAGCAGTGTTGCAGGTATCCATTAACAAGGATTCCTTGCCTATTTCCCCGGAAAGCTTCAAAGAAAAAATACGACAACGGGTGAAGCAGGAATTTCCTGAGCTGCAACTCTCCTTTGAACCTATCGAACTGGTGGAGAAGATCATGAGCCAGGGAACCAATACGCCGGTACAGATCAGGGTAGCTGCGGGGCCACTGGCGCAGGCAGAGGGTTATGCTAAAAAGATAGAAGCTGAATTACAACAAGTTCCATTTTTCAGGGATGTGCGCATTGAAGAAGTGCTGCATTATCCAAGTGTGCAGATCTATGTAGACAGGGAACGGGCAGCACAATTCGGATTAACGATGCAGGATGTTACACAAGTGATCACTATGGCTACTTCCTCAACGCGGTTTGTTAACAAAACGCTTTGGCGTGATCCGAAGTCAGGGCTCATCTTCCAGGTGCAGGTGCAGGTTCCGGAAGCCAGCATGCAGGCGATAGATGATCTAAAGATGTTGCCACTAAAAGCCGGACAGGCCAGACCCATTCTGGATGATGTTGCAGCCATTACTATGGGAGAGGAACCGGGACAAGTGAATCGCCAGGGCGCCAATCGTTTTGTGACCATTGCCGCAAATATTGACAATAAGGACCTGGGCTCGGCAGCCAAAGCAGTTGATAATGCATTGTCATCTGCAGGGGAAAGACCCAAAGGTGTGTTAGTATCCGTACAAGGGCAATTGCAATTGCTTGCCGACACGTTGGATGGATTAAAAACGGGTCTTGTAATTGCCATTGTTGTCATCTTTCTGCTGCTGTCTGCCTATTACCAATCTTTTGCTCTTTCAGCAATGATCTTATCTGTTATACCTGCAGTTATTGCGGGTAGTTTGCTGATGCTCCTGGCATTCGGCAGCACGCTTAATCTTCAATCCTATATGGGGATCATCATGTCCGTTGGCGTATCAGTATCAAATGCCTTCCTGTTAGCTGATCATGCGGAAAAAAGCCGTTTCCGGCACCACATAGATGTAGGTGTTTCTGCTATCCTTGCAGCTTCCTCCCGGCTGCGCCCAATCATTATGACCACACTTGCGATGATCGCAGGCATGATACCGATGGCGGCCGGATTGGGAGAAGGCGGTGAACAAATAGCACCGCTGGGGCAGTCCGTTATCGGGGGCCTTATCATGTCAACTTTTACCACGCTATTGGTAGTGCCACACCTGTTTGTATGGGTGCGCAGGAAAGCTGGCTTAAAGAGTGTTTCTCTTGATCCCGATGATGCTGAAAGCCGCTATGCTAAAGAAGAAGTTCCATATGTTCAACCAAGCTTAAAAACTATAAAAGAATACAAATGAGATATTTACCAGCCTTACTGATGATTATATTTTTCGTTCAGAGTTGCACAGAGAAAAAAGAAATTACATCTGTTGATACAAAAACGACCAAGATGAAACAGAGGTTTCAATGGACCAGCGTAAAAGCTGCCCAGCCTTCCTTTGTTATCACATTACCCGGTGAATTAAAACCTTACGAACAGGTAAGCATTTACCCGAAGATGAAAGGCTTTGTGCGCAAGATCTATGTGGACCGTGGTAGCTATGTGCATAAAGGTCAATTGCTGGCGCAACTGGAAGCGCCGGAGATCGGGGCGCAATTTGCCGCCAGAACGTCTTCGTCTTCCACGATGTATCAAAAATTTCTATTCAGCAAACAATCTTACCAGCGTTTGAAGGATGCATCAAGAAAAAATGGGGCTGTAGCCGCTATTGAACTGGAGAGAGCCTATGCTCAATACCTCGGCGATAGTGCAGCTTACCGGAGCAGTCGCTCCGAGGCTTCAGCCAGCGGAGAGCTGCAAAATTACTTGCGCATCACCGCACCATTCACAGGTATCATCACTGGCCGATTTGTTTCGGAAGGAGCATTAGTGGGAGATAATGGTGTGCAGGGTGAACCATTATTTCAATTGTCGCAGGAAAACAGGTTAAGACTGGTGGTAGCGATACCGGAAAAGCAAACGCAAGCCCTTGTAGCGGGAACAAAAGCTTCATTTACCCTGGTTGATTACCCTGGTAAAACATTTACGGCTACGCTATCGCGCAATAGTGGCGCATTGGATATGCGTACAAAATCCCTGGTAGCAGAATTTGATATAGATAATGCAGGCAAAGCGCTTCGCTCTGGGCAGTATGCAAAAGTGAGTGTGCAACTTCAACGGCAGCAGGCAACTCTTTGGGCGCCGGCCACCAGTGTGGTGCAATCGCAGGCAGGTGTTTTTATAATAAAAAACGAGAGCAATAAAACAGTAAGGATTCCTGTACAAATTGGCGTGACAAAAGACACGTTGATGGAAGTTTTTGGTAACCTTAACGCCGGCGACCTAATCCTGTTAAAAGGTAGTGAGGAGGTAAAAGAGGGTACAATGATTGAGAGATAAGTAATGGACGAAAAGTAAATAAAAATATTACATGACCTTCAAACAAATGATCAACAAAAGCATTCTTCGCAAGGCCGGAAATTACATATTTTTTGGCCTTGTGTTGCTTTTACTTTTCAATCCCGATGCAAAAGCATGGCTCTTAAGGCAGGTGATGGCGACAGGATTGTTCAATGCAGGAATCAAAAAGGAAGCACCGGTTGTAAAGCAGCCTTCAAACCTGGCAGCGTTTAACTTCAGGAATGAAAAAGGGATTATAGTTTCTTCCACAGATCTTAAAGGAAAGGTGGTTTTTATTAATTTTTGGGCAACCTGGTGCCCACCCTGCCGGGCAGAGATGCCGGCGCTGAACGATTTATATAACCAGTTTCATAAAGATGACCGGTTTGTATTTCTGTTCCTGAACGAAGACGATGATCCTTCCAAAGCAACAGGGTATTTGAAAAGCAATGGGTTTTCCATGCCGCTTGTGACGAGCACAGGGAATCTACCATCGGAATTATATAGTGGCAGTTTACCCACAACAGTTGTTCTGAATAAAGAGGGCCGGATTGTTTATAAACATGAAGGGCTGGCAAAGTATAATACCACTGAATTCATTCAACAATTAAAAGACTTGTTATAAAACTTTTTTATCAGTTAATAATAATCAAAAAACACAGTTCCTACATGAAACAACTATTGATATTCGGAGCATTGAGCCTGAGTTTGACCTTTACGGCTTGTTCAAACAATGACGCTAAAGAGGTAACATCCGCAGAAACCAAAGAACAAATGAGTACTGACAGTAATACGGCAGCAGCTTCCCCGGTAAGTGATAACAGTACAGATCTTCCAAGTTTTAAGGTTCAGGATGTAAATGGCAGCACCTTCAATTTGCAAGATCTTAAAGGCAAAAAGGTATTTGTGAACCTCTGGGCATCATGGTGTCCGCCATGCCGGCGTGAGATGCCATCTATTGTAAAACTGGCAAACTCAGTGGACAGCAATAAAGTAAGTTTTGTGCTGTTATCAATGGATGAAAATTTTGATAAAGCAAAGGTTTTTGTAAAGCAACAACAGCTTTCCCTGCCTGTATTCTATCCCGCAGAAAATTTACCTGTTCTGCTGAATGTGAACAGTATTCCCACGACATTTATTTTTGATGAAAATGGAAAACTAATCCGGCGTATTGATGGAGGGAATGATTATGACTCGCAAGCGTTTAGGGAATTGCTACAGTAACCTGATATATTGAACATTGAAGAATTTAAACAATTGTTCATTCTTAATGAGATTGTAAAACTAAAGGCTATTTTAGTGAATAAATAAAGAGCACGCTTACAAGGCCTGCTCTTTATTAGTTTACTTAGCTGGTTGCAGCAGGTGTTCTTCAATTACCTGCTGAAAAACTTTTTTGGGAAATGCACCAGGTTGCATTATGGGTTGGCCCTCCACAGGAATAAACAGAAAAGTTGGTATGCTTTGAATGCCGAAGACCGAAGAAAGCTCCAATTCTTTTTCTGTATTCACTTTGTAAATGACCACCTGATCTTCGTATTCTTTTGAAAGTTCTTCCAGTACAGGAGCTACAACTTTACAGGGACCACACCAGTCCGCATAAAAATCAATGATAGCTGGCAGGGATCCTTTATAGTTCCATTCCTGTTCTTTATCAAAATCAAAAACCTTTTCTTTAAAATCCTGGGTGGATAAATGTATTGTTGCCATGATGTTGTTTTGTGTAAAAGTATAATAGTCCAATTGCCGCTTCCGTGATAGTGGTCACATACTATGCTCCTGCTGTCATGAAGTAGTCAATATTTGTAGTTGTAAAGGTGTTGCTTTATAATTTTTGTCCTACCAATTGCAAAACTGCAGCCTTTCCTTTATGAAACGGACCTTCATTCAGTTCCACTTCTTTTTGTGCACAATACAATACGTGCAAAAATTGAAAGTCATTGCAAATTGAAGGTGCATCATATAACCGGGCAGGATCTTTTGGTCCACCGGAGTCAAGCCGGAGCTGTTCTTTTGCAAATGCTTCAAAAACGAGGAAGCCACCTGATTTCAGGGATCGGTAGACTTCCCGGTGAAAAGCTTTGCGTATTCTTTCTGGTAAATGAATATAGATCAAAGCGATGGCATCGTAAGTTTTACCGGCCTTAAATTTTTCAAGGTCAAGCACACGGTAATTAATTTTCAGCTTTTGATCTTCGGCACTTTTGATGGCTTTTTCCATTGCCACTTCACTGAAGTCAAATGCATCTACCTGCCAGCCTTTGGAAGCTGCATACAATGCATTTCTTCCTTCGCCTTCCGCCGGCAATAGAAGTGTGCCTGGTTGATGCGTATCGATAAATTGTTTAAAGAAAGCATTTGGCTGATTGCCATATACCGTTACATTTTCTTTATATCGTGTATTCCAATATGCGGGTTTCATAGTTGCAATTTGAACTGAAATGTGCGATAAAACTGTGATCATTGTCACGTATAGATTTTTATTGAGCTTAACTCTGATGACATACCTACGTGATGTAGGTCACGCATGGTGGAGTTGTGGCATGTTAATTTGCGGAAATAAAAATTATACTATGGAAAAGGATACCTCACACCAACATCCAATGTATCTTATTTCACTGTTACAGTTAAAATGTCCGCGTTGCCGCCAGGGTGAAATGTACATCCATAAAAAAAGCTATAGTAAAAAGTTCATGCAAATGCACGAAAAATGCCCTGTTTGCGGACAACCTATGGAGATTGAACCTTCATTTTATTATGGTACTGGTTATGTGAGCTATGCCCTGGCAGTTGCAGTTACTATAGCCAGCTTCATAGCCTGGTGGGTGATTGTTGGATTGTCTTTACATGATAACCGTTTTTTCTGGTGGATTGGTTGGAATGCGGCCCTGCTGCTTGTGCTTCAACCCTACCTGATGCGGCTTTCGCGAACGGTATGGCTTTCTTTTTTTGTGAAATATGATAAGAATGCTATAGCCTGTGAAATCAACACTGCTCAAGAACAAGCGGCTTGAACTGTTACAAACTTTTTTATCCTGGCAAAATCAAGGCACAATTTTATATTTCATCATACTTTAATTCAGGACCAGAAACATGAAGATCAGGCAATTTGAAGACAAGCATCTTTCGCATTATAGTTATGCTATTGTCAGTGAATGTGAACAGAAGATGATATTGATAGATCCTGCACGAGATGTGCAACCTTACGTTACCTATGCAAAGGAGATGGGGGTTACCATCGTGGGTGTGATTGAAACACATCCCCATGCTGATTTTGTAAGCAGTCACCTGGAAATCTTTCAAACTGTTGGTGCTACCATTTACACCAGCAGGCTGGTAGACGCCGCTTATCCGCACAAAGGATTTGATGAAGGACAATCCATAGAGATTGGTAAAATTCAGTTGTCAGCTATCAATACACCAGGTCATTCTCCCGACAGCATCAGTATTTTACTGGTACACCAAGGCAAGCCTAAGGCCGTTTTTACCGGCGACACATTATTTGTCGGTGATTGCGGGCGACCTGACCTGCGGGAAGGTTCGGGTAAGATGCAGGCAAAACGGAAGGACCTGGCCAGGCAAATGTTTCATTCGCTACGGGAGAAACTGGCGGTATTGCCAGATGATGTAATTGTTTATCCAGCACATGGAGCCGGCACTCTTTGCGGAAAAAACCTGAGTAAGGAAAGCAATAGCACTATCGGTAAAGAGAAACAAACTAACTGGAGCCTGCAGGAAACAACGGAAGAAGAGTTTGCAGATAATCTGCTGGCTGACCAGCCATTTGTGCCGGCCTATTTTCCCTATGATGTGGAACTGAATCGCCTGGGGGCTACCCACATGGAGCAAAGTATTGCAGCCATACACATTTCTGAGGCGAAGGATGACCTGGACCCCCTGC
>Ga0157372_10005242_pt1 | contig 13771 bp, 11 predicted proteins | sample C55metaG_FD_115307 | JGI IMG/M metagenome (GOLD analysis project Ga0157372, IMG submission 115307) | Corn rhizosphere microbial communities from Kellogg Biological Station, Michigan, USA - C5-5 metaG | ecosystem: Host-associated > Plants > Roots > Rhizosphere > Soil | place: USA: Michigan... | reverse complement strand
GACTCTTTTGCGTGCCACGGGAGAGCTGCAATCGTGGATAGATCAAGGTAGGTAGAGGGCTCTGGTGAACAAGCTTTTTGCCCTATTCGGTGCGCCCATACGCCGTTCAAGCCAAAACTCGTTGCGCCGAGGGTAGGCGGCCATTACGCTGAAGGCATCCAAGAAAGGAACATTCCCAAGCTGCAACTCCGGGTTGCCACAGGTGTTCTATTGGATACACAGAACCCTGATTTCCCAGGCGCGAATGTTATTATAAATAAATACACTTATGCCCTTAAAAACACTGTTCTTGAACCCTCCCTCTTTTGAAAACTTTGACGGTGGAGCTGGCTCTCGCTGGCCGGCTACTCGCGAAATCGAGTCGTATTGGTATCCAGTATGGCTGGCGTATCCGGCGGGCATGATTGAAGGTGCCCGGCTGATCGACGCCCCCCCGCATTATGTTTCCGCCGAAGAGACCATCAATACTGCCAAGCAGTATGAGTTTCTGGTGCTCTATACCAGCACTCCTGGGTTCCCGGGCGACATCCGCCTGGCCGAACGGATTAAAGAAGCGAATCCCAAGATCAAGATTGCCTTCGTTGGCCCCCATGTGACCGTGCTGCCGGAACAATCCCTCAATGAAGGACGCGCTATTGATTTTGTAGTACGCAAGGAATTCGACTATGCGGTGAAAGAGTTTGCCGACGGCAAGCCCGTCGATGACATTCTGGGAGCTTCGTATCGCAAGAACGGCTCGGTCACGCACAACGCCGACCGGCCGCAACTGCAAGACCTCGACTCCCTGCCGCACGTAACCGACGTTTATCGTCGCGATCTCGACGTGCGCCGTTATAACGTCCCATTCCTTTTGCATCCGTATGTTTCGCTTTACACCACGCGGGGATGTCCAGCGCAGTGCACTTTCTGCTTATGGCCGCAAACCACCAGCGGACACGCCTGGCGCAAACGTTCCACTGACGATGTGGCCAGAGAGATGGCCAAAGCGAAGGAGTACTGGCCGTTTGTCAGAGAATTTTTCTTTGACGATGACACTTTTAATATTCAGAAGGCACGGACAGTTGAATTATGCGCGAAGCTCAAACCGCTGAACTTGACCTGGTCCTGCACCTCGCGAGTCACTACCGATTACGAAACTCTGAAAGCCATGCGCGAAGCGGGTTGCCGTCTTCTGATTGTGGGCTATGAATCAGGCGATGCGCAGATTCTCAAGAACATCAAGAAAGGCGCAACTCTCGAACGTGCCCGCCAGTTCACCAAGGACGCTCACAAACTCGGATTGGTGATTCACGGGGATTTCATTCTTGGCCTGCCTGGAGAAACGCGTGAAACCATCCGGAACACTATCGCCTTTGCCAAGGAACTGGACGTTGAGACCATTCAGGTCTCAGTCGCTCACGCTTATCCGGGAACGGAGTTGTACGATTTCGCAACCAAAAACAACTTCATCGTAAAGGGCAGCATGGTGGATGCCGGCGGACATCAACTGGCGCACATTGAGTATCCGGGACTGCCGGCGGATGAAATTCTGCATTCCGTCCATCAGTTCTATGATGAATATTATTTCCGGCCGAAAGCGGTCTTCCGCATCCTGCGTAAGGCAGCCTTCAATTCTGCGGACCGTAAGCGCCTGTACAAAGACGCTAAGACCTTTTTAAAGGTGCGTTCAATGCGGAACAAACTGGTGAAGGACAACGCCAAGGACGCCGCTAACGGGAAGCCGAATGACAGCGGCAAGCCGCAGAACGGTGTCAAGGACACGCAACCGGCCGCCGCTGCGCCACCGCCAGAAACTGTCCAGGTCTAAAGACCCGTGAATTCCCGTAAGTATCTAGTGCTGGCCGGGGTAAGTGTTTTCGCGCCGGTCGGCGATTCCCTGCTCTCGTATGGCATGAAGCAGGTTGGGAATATTTCTCTGAAGAACATCCCTGACCTCCTGCTTGCAATCACCAATCCCTGGGTCGCGCTTGGCATCATCCTTCTGCTGGGATTTTTTGCTTCATACATGACTGCCCTCTCCTGGGCAGACCTGACCTACGTTCTGCCTGCGAGTTCGCTCGGCTACGTCCTGCTTGCTCTCATCGCACGATTCGCGCTGCATGAACACATCAGCCTGATGCGCTGGCTGGGCATCGCAATGGTCTCAAGCGGAGTGGGTTTTGTCACCAGCGGTCCGGAAGTGACCCGCAGGCCGCGACGTCCAGATAATGACACGGTTGCGACGGAGCATTCATGATTAAACATGCCATCAGCAATCTGAACGGCTGGCTTGCGATTCTGGCAATCGTGCTTTCTTCCAGTGCCGGAGACGTACTGCTTTCGCGAGGAATGAAACAGATTGGCGATCTTGGCAAGGTGCGGCGGAAGCGTGGCTTCGGTTTCGTGATGTCGCAGATTTTGCGGAGTCGCTACTTCCTGTTGGGGGTAGCTTGCATGGCGATTTCCTTCTACAGCCTGCTGTTCGGACTATCGTGGGACGATGTGAGCCTTGTCGGTCCTGCGGCCGCATCGCTTTCGTTTGTCGTCAATGCATTCGCCGCCAAAATGTTCCTGCATGAACGTGTCGACGGCCGGCGCTGGGCGGCAGCACTCTTCGTTGCAGCCGGCGTGGTCCTGATGGCGTTCTGATTCTTTGCTCCCCGCTTATTGTCCGGTCACCGTAGTCCAGAACCACGCCAGCGACAAAATAATCAAAATGCCGCTAGTGGACCAGGCCATCGCGTTCACTACTCTTGAATTACGGTATTCGCCCATCAGTTCCTTTTTGTTGATCAGGATGAGCATAAAGATCAAAAGGAATGGCAGCAGGATTCCGTTCACCACCTGCGAATAAAGAATGATCTTTAACAGTGGAATTCCCGGCAGCAGCACGACCCCGGCGCCAAAGGCGATCAGGAGCGTGTAGAGCCAATAAAAGGCGGGTGCTTCGGAAAAGTTCTTGTTCACTCCAGATTCGAATCCCAGCCCTTCGCAAATGTTATAGGCGGTTGCCAGCGGCAGGATGGCCGCCGATAAGAGTGATGCATTAACCAAGCCAATAGCAAAGAGGAGAAACGCCCATTGTCCGGCCAGCGGTTTCAATGCCGAGGCCGCGTCGGCGGCATCGCTGATGTTATGAACTCCAGAAGCATAAAGGGTCGCAGCGCAGGCCAGCACGATGAAAAATGCGATGACGTCAGTGATTATGCAGCCCAGGATGACGTCCCATCGGCTCAGTGCGTATTGTTTCTTGCCGATTCCCTTCTCCACAATTGACGCCTGTAAGTAGAACTGCATCCACGGCGTAATCGTAGTGCCGATGAGACCAATCACCATCACCACATATTCGGAGCTTCTACTTACCGTCGGCACGACTGTGTTGTGTATCGCCGCTTTCCAGTCGGGGTGAGCAAAGAAAGCAGAGATCACATAGGAAAAATAGAGCATCGAAAAAATGATCAGAATTCTCTCGAAAGGTTTGTATGAGTTCTTGACCACCATGAACCAAACCAGGCCCGCGGCTATAGGTACTGCAATGTATTTGCTGACCCCGAAAAGTCCCATGCCGGCGGCAACTCCTGCGAATTCGCTCATGATGTTGCCGACGTCGGCCAGGCCCAGGATCAGCATGGTGAAGAAGGTGGCGCGAAAACCGAACTCCTCGCGGATCAGGTCCGACAGCCCTTTGCCGGTGACCGCACCCATGCGGGCCGCCATTTCCTGAACAATGATCAGCGCAATCGTGATTGGAATAAGGGTCCACAGCAGCGCATAGCCGAATTTCGCGCCCGCCTGCGAATATGTGAGGATCCCGCCAGGATCGTTATCAACGTTGGCGGTGATGAAGCCTGGACCAAAGATGGCCAGAAATGCCAATAGGCGAAACTGCACCGATCGCAGGGGCATGCGCCGGCGTTTTTTTCCGCGCGGAGTTCGCGGTGCAGTTTTTGTCGAAGCTTTTTGGTTCATTTCGCGACCCACACCGCATGAAGCCGGGGTCAGGCTCCAAGTCTTCCAGCGTCCCAGAAATTGCTCGTGTACCCTTTGCAGACATAAACAATGAGCTCACCGCCAAATCAGAATAAACGTAGAGGATGGAATTTGAACAGGTGAAAGTGCCGCTTGAGAATTAATTTTCACTGAATGACGGATCGGGAGCCCACAGGCGGCGGGTTTTACAGCTTTGCGCGCAACAGGCTGATTACATCGTCGGAAGTGATTACACCAGTGAGCACGCCCTTATCATCCAAAACCGGAAGAATTACTAGATTGTATTTGTCGAACACCTCGGTTACTTCCTTTTCCCGTGCGCCGGCGTGTACAGAAATCAGCGGCTCGACCACCAGCGATAGCAGCTTGTCTCCCGGTTTGGCGAGGATCAACTTGGCAAGCGGTACCGCTCCAACCAATTTCCATTGGTCATCTACCAGATAGATGGTGTGGACCGTTTCAATGCCGCCCTCAAAATTCCGCAGAGTCTCAATCGCGTCGTTGACTGTGGCTTGAGAGTCGAGCGCCAGATATTCGGTGTTCATTCGTCCCGCGGCAGTGTTTTCGCGGAACTCCAGCAGTTCGGCCATTTCGTCGCGCTCTGCCGGCTCCATCTCCTGCAGGATTTCCGAGGTTCGCTCCTCCGGCAAATCTGCCAGAAGATCGGCCGCGGCATCGGGATTCATCTCCTCAACAATGTCGGCTGCGCGTTCTGAATCGAGCGATTCGACGATCGACTTCTGGACCTTTGGCCGAACTTCTTCGAGGGCTCCGGCCGCCACTTCCTCGTCCAAAGATTGAAACACCGCATGCCGCTCACTGGGCGTGAGCTCTTCGATAATGTCGGCAATATCTGCGGGATGGAGCTTGGCCAACCGATCGTGAGAAATTTTGAGTTTCACCCGCCGAGCGGGGTCAGTTTCAATGAGATCCACGAACTCCCAGGGAATCAGGCGCGGCGGAAGCTTTTGCAGAACCGGCTTCAACGCTACCATGGGCACGATGCCCTTGAGCAGCCTACGGACCGCTCCCCTTACCCCCACATCCACAGAAGCGACTTTTAAAATGACGAGCCCATCAGTGGTCTCAGTGTGCAAATCAACGTCATTTACACGGACCACTTTCCGGCCATGCACGTCGATAATCTGCTGGTCCAGCAGGTCGCGTTCAAGAAGAAAAAGCCCCTCTCCTTCAACGGCAGCCCATTTGGAAGCCATAGTGGCAGTGCGGATGCCGCCATTGATCGACGATACCGACGAAAATGGCAGAAGCCGGTCCCCCTGTCGGGTGTGGACGATCAAAGTCGACACTAGCGCCGAATCCTCGGCTGGAGTAAGAGCCACCTCGCGCACACGCCCGCCATGACTTCCCGATGAGTCCAATACCGGGGCGCCCAGCAGTTCCGTAAGCGCGATAATGCTCATACTCTGAGCATGGGCCGATAGTGGAAATATTGTCAATCATAAAGACAGAATTTCGTTTGTGTAGACAGGAAATACGCCTTAGAACAGCTCCCTCGCAATGAGAGCCCCGGAACATTTAGACGGAAATATTGAGCTCACCCTCTCTTTTCCAGCCTTAATGCGAGGCGACGTTTTCGCTGCGAATTCAATTTTCCCGGAAAGCCCGCATAGATCAGAGACTTTTCAGGTGTGGATTGAAGGTGAGATCGTGTCAATACCTCAACGCATCTACCACGGTCCGGATTGATACTCGCAGCCTGTCGGTTGTTCGGCGGCGGCGTGAATCATTACAGACGAGCAGTACGGGCTGGTAGGCGCGGCAGGAATTGAACCTGCAACCCTCGGATTAGAAATCCGATGCTCTATCCGTTTGAGCTACGCGCCCCTGTAATTGATAATACCTCGCCGGCGGCTACGCGAGCCTAACCCTGCACCAGCCAGTGCAAGGCTTCCTCGCGAGTGCTAAAGATCGCAAAGTCACGGCGGGAAAATTTTTCGATCTCGTCGTGGAACTCGCGCGGCAGGCTGAGGGTGCCAACCAGTGCTGATTTTTTGACGAATGGCTTATCAAACACCGCTGTCTCTTTGATTGCGCGCAAGGCTGCCGAGTCAAATGAGCTTCCCTTGAAATCCGTAAGTATCAGGACCGAGCCGCGCGGTTCGGCAGTCACGACGTCGGGCACCCGGCGCACGTTCTCCTCGGCTTCACGGGCGGTGCATTGCGATAAGTCAACCAGCAGAATTCGCTTTCCCTGGCGGTTGACAAATCGTATCCGGTCGTCGCCTTTCCGCTCGCCTGCAGGCAATTTCGACATCGATATACTCTGGGCGTTTGAATTACTCGCCTTCGAAAACGAATTTAGCACAACTAAAAGCAATTATTGAGAGCAGGATGGTACGTCGAATTTCGACGACTCACCACGGTCATAGCTTGTGGATGCGACTCAGCGCTAATGGAAGTGAGGTCTGAAAATCCTAGATTTTGCCGCTCGCAGCCGAAAGAGATTTCGGATGCCAGTTCGTCTTTTTCTCTAACAGCACAGCCGCGTCCGCCGCCGGCAGCGGTTTAGAAAAATAGAACCCCTGACCGTACTTGCATTTTAATCTTGTCAACAAAGCTAACTGCTCGCCGGTTTCGACGCCTTCGGCGACCACCTCCAAATGAAGGTTCGACGCCATGGGCAGAATCGTGCGTGCGATTTCTGTGCCGTCTTCATTGCTTGCGCCGTCGCCTATTCCACTGATGAATGAGCGGTCTATCTTAAGTGTGTCCAGCGGGAAGCGATGCAGATAACTCAATGACGAATACCCAGTACCGAAATCGTCGATCGCTAAGCTGATACCGCGCGCCTTGATCTGTTCCAGCATATCGATTGCGGTAGCCGGATCGCCCATAACAGTGCTCTCCGTTAATTCCAGCTTAAGCGCCGATGCAGGCATTTTTAGTTCGGCCAAGACCCCCTCGATATCTGAAATCAGGTTCGGCTGGAGAAACTGCTTTGGCGAGAGATTCACACTTATAGTGAGATCCGAATACGCCGGATACTTCGCTCTCCATAAGCTCATTTGGCGGCAGGACTCGCGCAGGTTCCACCAACCCAGTTCCCGGATCAACCCAGTCTCTTCGGCGACCGCAATGAACTCTTCGGGGCCAAGATGTCCGCGGGTGGGATGGTTCCAGCGCAATAGCGATTCGAAGCCAACAATCTCTCCGGAAACCAGCGAGATGATCGGCTGGTAGAAATTTGAAAACTCCTGACGTTCGATTGCGCGGTGTAAGTCCATCTCCAATTGCAGGCGCGCCATTACGCTGGCGCGCATATCTGCGTCAAAGACTTCGTAGCGGGCTTTGCCCAAAGACTTGGCCCGATACATCGCCGTATCCGCATCGCGCAGGATCTCATCTGGCAACTCGTACTTGGCGGCGTTACTCAGCGCAATTCCCACACTCACCGACGTGAATACCTCTTTGCCATTTAAATTGAGTGGCGCCGAGACCGCTTTCATCAGCCGCTCTGCGGCCTGTCGGGCATCTGATGGATCTTTAAGATCGTCGAGCAAAACTGTAAATTCATCGCCGCCCATACGCGCGACGATGAAATCCCGGCCGACGCGGGCGACCATATCTGTTGCGCGCAGGCATTTCTCCAGACGGGCCGCAACGCCTATAAGCAACTGATCGCCAACCAAGTGGCCCAGACTGTCATTGATCATCTTGAAGCCGTCTAAATCGAGGAAAAGCACTGCGAACAAATAGCTTTCGCGGCGTCGAGATGTTTTGATCAATCTGACGAGTCGGTCAGTAAACAATAGCCGATTAGGCAGGCCTGTGAGTGGGTCAGATACCTTTCCTTCCGTGATGTCGGTTTGCCATCCAGCCATTCGCTGGATTTTTCCCTTTGCGTTATTTACAGCGAGACCGCGGCTGAGCATCCAGCGGAAACTTCCGTCTTTGTGCAGCATGCGGTGCTCACTCTCAAATTGCGGATTGAGCCCCTTCTGGTGTGCCGCGATTTCCTGCTTCACCCTTTCTCGATCGCCTTCGTGAATGCGAGTAAACCACTCTTCAGGCTTGTCTCCAATTTCGCTTTCTTCAAATCCCAGCATGGCCTTCCAGCGCGGCGAGAAATAAACCGAGTTGGCCTGCAGGTTCCAATCCCAAAGGCCATCGTTGGACCCACGCGCTGCCAGCGCATAACGCTCTTCGCTTTCTCGCAGCGCCTCTTGTGCCCGCTTGTGAGATAGCTGGGTGCCAATGCGAGCCAGGGTGACAGCAAAATCGATAGGCTTGGTTACGTAGTCATTAGCCCCGAGGTCAAGAGCCTTAACAATATCTTCACTTTGGCTTTTGGCGGTCACCATGATGACCGGCAGCTCAATTTGCGAATAAGTCTCGCGCAGAGTTTTCAAAGCTTCCAACCCGCTGATCTCGGGCATCTCAATGTCGAGAAGAACGATATCGACGCTTCCCTCCTTCAGGCGCTGCATAAGTTCGGGTGCACCATCCGCGAGGACCACTTCATAGCCTTTGCGTTCGAGCCGGCGCGCAAGCATGTCTCGGTTCAATTCGTTGTCGTCCACGATAAGCAGTCGACTGGTTCGCGTCGTCATAAGCTCTTTTCTTTTACGAGCAAAGTCTCAATTTTTTCTGTGAGCCGCGTAAATTCAACCGGCTTGGTGTCATAGTCGTTGCAACCCGCTCTCAGCGCTTTATCGCGATCGGTCAGCAACGCGTGCGCAGTGAGCGCAATTACCGGAATATGTTTGGTCCGCGGGTTCGCTTTCAATCGCCGGGTTACTTCGTAACCGTCAATAAATGGAAGGCTGATATCCATCAAAATCAGGTCGGGCATTTCGGAATACGCGGTGGCGAGTCCTTGCTCGCCGTCAACAGCGATCAGCACCGAGTACCCCTTGCGCTGCAACCGCCTGGAGAGCATGTCGCGATTCATTTCGTTGTCTTCAACCAATAAAATTCTCGGCATATTAACGTCTCCGCGGACTTTCAGCCTCGGATTTCTCTTGCCCTTTACGCGTAGTTGGCAGCGACACTGGCATCTTGATTGTCTTTGCACTTGCGGTGCGCACCACGCGATATTTCTCGATCAGATCGGCAAGCCGTTCGCGATGCACCGGCTTCACCAAATAGTTGGAGGCCCCGAGATTTATGCCCATGGCCTCATTGTCCACAATGGTCACCATAATTACGGGGATTTCGGAAAGCTCAGGGTCGGCTTTCAACTGGTTGAGCACCGACCACCCGTCCTGGCCCGGCATAACCACATCCAGCGTAATAATGAGGGGATGAAGTTTAGCTGCCAGCCGTAGTCCTTCTTCACCGTTACGAGCGGCCACAACATTGAGATCCAGTTTGCTGAGGAATCGCGTCATAAGGTCGCGCACCGCAGCGTCATCGTCGATGACCAGAATCGTATCCTGATCGGTCTTTGCCGGCGACGGGGCGGTGGCGGCGCTACTACTTCCCTCCGGCCGCACAGTATCACCGGTTTCAACCTTCACATGCGCAGGCAATTCCGCTGTGAAGGTCGCGCCGCGTCCGAGCTCGCTTTCGACTCCGATGCGGCCCTTCATTAATTGAACGAATTTGTAACTGATAGCGAGCCCCAACCCGGTGCCGCCGTACTTACGCGCAATCGAAGTATCGGCCTGAGCAAATTCCTTGAAAAGATTTTCTCTTTGCTTAGGGGCGATGCCAATGCCGGTGTCGGTTACCTGGAAACGAACCCAGTCCTGACCATCTTCCAGTTTCCGATCCACGTCTAAGCCAATCGTTCCCTGATCGGTGAACTTGCAAGCATTACTGAGTAAGTTGAACAAAATCTGCCGGACCTTGGTCACGTCGGCGCGCATGGTGCTGACTTCGTTAGCCATGCGTACTCGCAATGTGTTTTTGTTTTTCTCGATTGCCGGCCGCAGAGTGGTAATGATCTCGTCAACCATGAGCCGGATGTCAAAGGTTTCCAGGTGCAAAGGCATCTTTCCGGCTTCAATCTTGGAAAGATCGAGTACATCATTGATCAGCGAGAGTAAGTGCTTTCCGGCAAACTGGATCTTCTGTAGGTCGCCAATATGATCAGCGTCTGCGGAATCACGTGCTTCTTCTTCCAACATTTCGCTGTATCCGATGATGGCATTCAGCGGCGTGCGCAATTCATGACTCATGTTGGCCAAAAATGTGCTCTTTGCACGACTCGCTTCTTCCGCTACATGCTTGGCTTTCAGCAACTCTTCCTGGGCCTGTTTGCGTTGAGAGACCTCTTCTTCGAGCTCAAGCGTTCTCGTCTGCAGCTCATCGTTGGCGCCACGCAACGCGCCATCACGCTGCTGAATGTCAGACAGCATGGCGTTGAATCCATCGATGAGACTTCCGATTTCATCAGAATAGGACTTAACTGCGCGGACTTCATAATTCTTATTGGCAGACACTATTTTCATAGTGTCCTCGAGGTGCATGATTGGGCCGGAGATAACCTTTTGCAGCTTTGAAGAGACCAGAAATGCAAGGAATACTGATACCAGGGCAAACACCAGGCAGATGGTTGCGTATCGCCGGGCCCGCATACTCCACTGCCGCATGTCTGACTGCAGAATTAAGGTGCCAACACGGTCGCCGTTAAGCGTCACGTCGTGGCACACCTCCAAATATTGTCCTTCAAAGCGATAAGGCTTCGCCGCCGAGCAACTTGGGGCTACGTTGGGCAAAGTCTTTTTATCGCGGAAATACTGGGCAAACATTTGGCCGTTAGGACTGTATAAAGCTGCAGAAACGATATCGCCCTTCGCTGTGAGAGCGGACAACGTCGCTGTTGCTGCAGGCTCATCTTTAAAGGCCATGGCCGCGGCACTGTTGTATCCAATAATCTGGGCCTGGGTCGCCAGGTCATGAGTCAGCAAATTACGAAACGAAATCAGATCGTAAATAAGGAAGCTTGCAGAAGAAAGCAAAAGCGCGATGCTGCTGGTCAGCATCGTCATCAGAATGAGTTTTCGTTTAATCGAAAGCTCTTGGAACTTCATTCCGGTCTCCTGCCATCCGGGCCCGAAGACTGAACGATTCTTGCCAGCGCGAGTAATCTCGAACTTATGTTCAGGTCAGCTTCTTTAGCTGCCGCTACATTCACCTCGAAGCGAACTTTGTTATCTTCAAGAATGAGGTTAATAATTCCACCATTGCGCGCGAAGCCGGGCGTTTCACCTATCGTGAGGACCGGGACGCCTTTCAGCATCTGGATCGCATCACTCAAATGCGGCATTTCTGAAGAGCTTACGTATAGGATCTGGCAGTCCTTTTGGGGACCCAACGCCCGCTGCAGTTCAGATATTGTTCTTGCCCGCTTGATCACAAATGAACGGGCATTCACTTTCTTGCCTTCCAGCGCGTGATCCAGCGTCGTTCCGAAGTGGTCTTCGCCGAGGATCACTATCACAATCGGCGAGTCGGGTTGAGCAAAGCTTGACGAAGGCCACTGTACCAAGTTGGCAAAATTGTAGATAAATCCGGCTTTGATCAAATATTCCGCTGATCCGGAAGTATTCTGAGCATTCAGCGCCACGGCTGCCAATAGGATCGGCAGTATCGCGATGGCTGCTCTTACCCGTCTTTTGATCAACTGTACCTGCATGCGCTTAATCTCTAATCACACTTACTAGTAGACAACGACGGAGCTACTCAGAGTGCCATGTGATACTGCCGTAGATCGAGCGCTTTACCTCGGTCGGAGAGACATTGATGAAATCTGGCACGAACTCCAGATGCTGGTGGTTGAGCAAGTTTTGGCTGCCGATGGAGAGCTCATAGCTGTGCGGTAGCGCGTAGCTGAAGTGAGTGTCCACCGAGTAGTAACTCGGAATGTTGAGGCCCGGTAGCTGATCGACATACCGAACCGTGAAGTCGTGCTCTAACTTTCTGAACACATCCAGCGAAGATCTTACGTAGAACTGATGGCGCGGACTGGACATGTCCGGATTATCCGGAGTCGGATCAAGGCTGGTGGCATCCTTGCGGATATCCATCTGCAAATAGCTGTAAGAGCCGGATAACTTCCATCGCGGAATGACTTTGTACTCGGTGAAGAGTTCGGCGCCATAGGTTCCACCATGCATTTTGTTGCTGGCGACGAACGGAACCACCAGGTGCAACGGCGATGGATCAGTCTGTACGAACGGTGCTCCCGGCTCGGCTGAGCGAAGATGGGTGTAGTTGTTATAGAAAGTGGCGATGTCGGCCGAAACATTGTTCGAAACCTGAACCCGGTAACCGACTTCGTAGGCGAGCAGGTCTTCTGACTGGAACTGGTCGCTGCCGTAGACATCAGCCTCGGCTGCTAACGGGGTCGGATTTCCCGGGCCTCCGGGAGGAATGACAGCTGATACCAGTTGCAGGCCTCGCTCAGTCAACGCTGGCGTTCTGACCGCGCGTGATACTGCGGTCCAAATTGATTGATTTGGAGTCATGTTCCACAACAACCGGGCGTTAGGTTCAACTTCGAGCCCGGTAAAGTCGTTATGCTCCAACTTGGATCCAAGGGTAAGCTGCACACGCTTGTCCAGCATGCTGATTTCGTCCTGAGCAAACCCGCTGAACTGGTTCAGTTGGCTATGATTGGGCTGTAACGACACCGTAAAGCTGGAGTCATTACTGTCGCCAATCGAGCGGTATCCAACTCCCCAGATGACCGCTTGCGAGTCAGTCAGGTGAAACGAGTGTTGGAAGTCTATGTCGAAGATGTTCTGGTGATCCGCAAATAGCGAGTTTTCGGAAATGTTGGTGTTGTCGAAGTACACCTGCAGAGAGGTCGACGAGCTTCCGAAATCATGAGCCCAACGGCCGAGAATGTTGCCACCACTGATTGCGCCCGCGTTCGGGAATGTGCTCGTGTAGGGTGCATTCAGCGAGGGAATGGTTAACAACTCGCCATAGTGACTACGATACATGTCGCCCTGCAGCGTAACTTGATTAGGACCGCTGGGGTTCCAATCACCGCGGAAGCCGCCGCGCAGTGAATCCCAATTATCGGTACCGTTCCCGCCGATCGAGTCCGTAGACGACCCAACATTGAAATATTTCGCATAGGCCCGGTACGCAGTATCCTGATTCACCGTGCCGCCGTAGCGAAGATTGCTGAAGCCTCTCAGTTCATTACCGCCGCCCATCGTAGCCAGGCCAGCCTGAGTGTTTCTCGCGGACTTAGTGATGATGTTGATGACGCCATTCACTGCGTTAGCGCCCCATAGGGTTGCTCCAGGGCCGCGGATCACTTCAATTCGGTCCACATCTTCGAGCATCACGTCCTGCACGTTCCAATAAACGCCGGAGAACAATGGCGTATAGACGCTCCGGCCATCGATGAGGACAAGGAGTTTATCGGCAAAACGCCCATTGAAGCCGCGCGAGCTGATGGCCCACTTGTTCTCGTCAATGCGCGCCACCTGGATGCCAGGAGCCAGACGCAACGCTTCAGGAATATTGGTTGCGCCCGAGCGGCGAATGTCCTCCTGCGTGATGACGTACACCGCTGCAGCGGCGTCCGCTACCTTTTGAGTCCGTTTGGAGACGGACGTGACCTGCATGTTCATGAGGTCTTCAACGCTCATGGTCGTGACGTCGACCTGATTGTTCTGCGCCGACGCAACCATGACGAACAAACTCGTCAGCGTTGCGACTAACAAAGCGCGGGTAAAACCTCTTAAACGATTGTGTGGGTAGCGTATGGTTCGCATGGTTGTTTTCCTTCGCGAGAAGGCGAGAGCCGTTTCCTTGATGTTGGGTTGTTATAACCCTAAGGTTCTCGTTGTCCCCTTTCGCAATTGTTGATGTC
>Ga0157372_10005241_pt1 | contig 13774 bp, 10 predicted proteins | sample C55metaG_FD_115307 | JGI IMG/M metagenome (GOLD analysis project Ga0157372, IMG submission 115307) | Corn rhizosphere microbial communities from Kellogg Biological Station, Michigan, USA - C5-5 metaG | ecosystem: Host-associated > Plants > Roots > Rhizosphere > Soil | place: USA: Michigan... | reverse complement strand
TGTACCACTTCAATGCCAAAGTGCAAATCAATATAAATCAACGATCTCACCGAAACCGCCGCCAGCCCACTGTTCGAATCTGAAACATTGGGTGTATCAAAATCAAAGACCCGCAAAAGACCAGGGCCCGAACAAAGCCAGGCCCCAACAAAGGTCAAAGCTCCAGCAACTTCACAAATCCCGTCCCCTTCACCAACGACTCGATCTGCTTCTGCTCCGACCGGCTTTTCTTCAACGATTGCTTCACCGTCAAATGCAAGATCGTTAAATACTGCTTCGACAAAAAGGAAAAATCCCCCTCTTTAAGGGTCTCAAGACATTCCCTCCCAACCGCCTTCTCCCCCGACCGTATCAACGCGATCGCCTTGAAAAGATGCATCGTCTCGGCCAGGTTACTCTGCGCCGGCGGCAACACATATTTCTTCTTGTACTTAAGAAACTCGTCGATATAAAAAAGGGCCTCATCATACTGCCCCGTCAGCACCAGGATATTGGCCACGCAGGCATAGAGCCGGAACACCGACACATAATTGTCCAACGCCAACGCCACCGTCGCATAAAACTGCCGCGCCATGATCAGCACGGGCTCGGGGTCCGTCCCTGAAGCAGCAGCCTGTATCAGCTGCGTGGCATAATACCGGCCGGCCGTCGCCGGGGCATCGTTCTTATTCAGATCGAGCCGGACCACCGCCTGGCAATGCGCCTCCATATTCTTCTTGTCCTTCGTCAGCCAATACCGAAGACATAAAAGGTGATTGCCGAAGATCTGCGACTCCCGGTTCTTCCGCTCATACAGATAGTAGCGCAACCCATCGCCATAATAGCCATTCAGCCGGTCTATATGGACAAACTGCTCGAAATAATAACGCTGACCATTATCCGTTTTCGCAATCTCCCGCTGGAACTGATCTATCAGCCCGGGATGGAATTCCAGGAAAGTGATCGTATGCCTGACAAAATAAAAAAAGGTAATATCCGCCTCGTCCGATACCTCGGTATCCCGGAATAGGGTCACAACATAAAACAACAGGTCCGCATTCTGCTGTTCTTTCGTCTTCACCGGCTGCCGCTTGACGGTCGCCACGAAATCGTCAAACGAGGCAAAACCACAGTAGGCAGAGAGGATATTCAGCGTGTAGACAGACTGCGCATGCTTGGTGTCCATTAAATTGAAAAATCGTCGCAGCGTATTGAAGCTGATCGTTAGGTTCAGCTGCTGCGTTATATGATGGAACAAGTACCGGCAATCACTGGACGACAGGATCCTCCGGCCAAGCATTCTCTCGATGTTAAGCTTCAATTGGTGTATATATTCGGACTCCATAGGTCAGCCGATGTTAAGGGTCAGACAACTCAAAATGTGAAGATTGCCTTAAGCTCTGCGAAGGGCGTTAGGGGATGTGCGTCAGGAGTTGAGATTGGAGGGATAAAGTCCGATATGTGTCAAATTTCGCAATTCAAATTTAAACTTTTTTTATAGTATTTGTACAGGATTCTCAGATATAAAAATATTTCCAAAATCCCCAACCCCTGAAACCCTGTCCCAGACAGGCTTCCGTGAGGTGGGCAAAATTGGGCATTTCTTTTCATAATTTAAAGTATAATTTCATGCACATATTGGGAATACCACCCACGTCCTAACCCTGATGAATACTTGATACTGAAGAATACATCACATAAGCATCCATCAATCCATTTATTCTTTTACTCGCTTAGACCACCCGCTTCGACCGATGCACGCCTTCTTTTGTGGATTCAATATTCAATGGTAAATCATTCCTGGCACGTCCGCCACAAACGGTTCAGCTGATCAATCGTTCAAGATGAAATTTAACTGCTGCAGTGCTCCATGTAACTGAGATAGGCGCAGCCTTGGCAGTTTTTATTAAACCAAACAAATTGCGACCATGAAGCCCCGATTTGTACCTATTTTGATCGCGATCATCTTTGGCGTTTCCTGCACCGCCGCAAAAAAAACCGCCTATTTCTCCACTCTCAACACAGAGACGATCCTCGCGTCCAATGAAGCGCCCAAACCGGTGATCCAGATAAACGATCTCCTCAGCATCACCGTAAGCAGCCTAAGCCCCCAGGCCTCCAGTGAATACAATATTCCCAACTCCATCGGCTTCACATCTTTAAGCTACAACAGCGCCGTCTCCCCGGTCAGCGGCTACCTGGTCGGACCGGATGGCTATATCAAATTCCCGCGATTGGGCAGGGTCAAGGCAGCCGGCCTCACCCCGGACGAGCTCGAAGAAATGCTCACCGGCGGCCTGTTGGAAGAAAAAGCGTTGAAACAACCCCTCGTTACGGTAAGGCTCCTGAACTTCAAGATAACGGTGCTCGGCGAAGTAGCGCGGCCCGCCGTGCTGAACATCCCCAATGCAAGGATATCCCTGCTGGAGGCCATCGGCATGGCCGGCGACATGACCATCTTTGGGAAAAGGGATAATGTGCTGCTGATCAGGGAAGAGAACAAGAAAAAAATAGCGGTCCGGATAAACCTGAACTCGACCGACCTGTTAACCTCGCCCTACTACTATCTGAAGTCCAACGACATTGTTTATGTGGAACCCAATACGGCAAAGGTCTCCAGCGCGACAAAGGCCCAGAACCTGGCCCCCATCATATTCAGCGCCCTGTCCTTTGCCGTGATCACGCTCGACATCCTCACACGCTAACCTATTCAGCATGTACACTCCAACCGGAGAGGAAAAAGAGAAACCGGAAAAGATGGATCTTAACCAGTTATGGATAAGATACGTCGTTTACTGGCCCTACTTTCTCGGACTTTTGCTGCTTTCGATGGCCGGGGCCTGGCTGTACCTCCAGCTGACCAAACCGCTGTATGAGGCTTCAGCCCGGATATTGATAAAGGATGAGACCAGGGGCGCCGAAGATTCCAAGGGCATCGAATTCATGAACATGGTCAATACGGCCAAGCTGATCGAGAACGAAAGCGAAGTGATCACGTCAAAGACCCTGCTGAACACCGTTGTGACCGAGCAGGGCCTTTACGCCGAGGTGTTTACCGCGGGCCGGTTCTACGACGTCCCGGCTTACATCAGCTCACCGGTGAAGATCGAAGCAAAATCCCCCGACGACCTGACCGGCTCCGAAAAGATAGGTTTTACGTTCGACAGGAGCACGCAAAAGGTGAACATTGACGGTGTCTACTACCCCCTGGATACCTGGGTAAAGATCGGGGCCGATAGCCTGCGCTTCCGGCGCAACCCCCGATACGATGGAAGTTACCATCAACAATATTTCTTTACCCTGGAGCATCCCTCCACCGCAGTTTGGGAAATAAAGGACCATCTCGAGGTCAGTTCCATCAGCAAATCATCCACCATCCTCGAATTATTGCTGAAGGACGCCGTCCCCAAACGCGCGGAAGACATCCTCAATGGACTGATGGCCGCCTACAACAAATCGATGCTCCTCAACAAGAACACCCTCGCCAGCAATACCCTTTTCTTCGTAAAGCAGCGATTGGAGCACGTATCGAAGGACCTCGACTCCATCGAACACCAGATCCAGTCCTATAAAGAACACACCGGCTCCATCGATATCAGCGCCGAAGGGGGGCTGTTCCTGAAAAATGTAAGCGACAACGACCAGAAGATCAGCGAGATCAACATGCAGCTGGCCGTGTTGGACCAGGTCGAGGACTACGTTCTGAAAAAGGACAATAAGGCAGGCATCGTACCGGGTACCCTTGGCGTGGACGATCCTATCCTATCGCACCTGCTGACGCTGCTGTACAACGCCGAGCTCGAATACGAAAAGCTGAAGAACACCGAAGGACCCAAATCGACGGCCCTGCTCTCCATCACCAGCCAGATAAAGAAGATCCAACCCAGCATCCTGGAGAATATCCACAGCCAGCGCAGGACATTGCAGGCCAGGAAGCAAAATTTGCATACCACCAATGACGGCTACTCTTCCGCCATCCGCAATATCCCGCAAAGAGAAAGGCAGCTGGTGGACGTTAATCGCCAGCGGACCATCATCAGCGGCATCTATACGTTCCTGCTGGAAAAACGGGAAGACCTTGCACTATCCTATGCAGCATCCATCCCCGGCACCACCATCGTCGATCAGGCCGAAGCCACCGATCACCCGGTCAGCCCAAAGTCGAAAAGAGTATACCTCATCGCCTTTGCCTTCCCGATCCTGGCCGGGTTGACGATCATCAGCATCAAGGAAACCTTCACCAGCAAGATCCTGTTCCGGCACGAGATCGAGACCATGACCACCCATCCCGTCATCGGCGAGATCATTCATAACAAGACCATTGCCCCCATCGTCATCGGGAAAAACGAACGGACCTTTATTGCCGAACAATTCCGGCAGCTCCGGGTATCGCTGACCCTTAATAAAAACAAGGCGCCCTATAAAAAGATACTCGTCACCTCCACCATTGCCGGGGAAGGAAAAAGCTTTATCGCCCTGAACCTCGCCCTCACCTTCGCCCTCACCGGGAAAAGGGTAGCGTTGATGGAGCTGGATATCAACAATCCGAATATCAGCAACAAACTCAATATCCCCGCCCACCCCGGCATCGCCGACTATCTGCAGGACGACTGCAGCATGGAAAGCATCGTCAAACCGTACTATGCCCTCGACAGGCTGTTCGTAGTCCCGGCAGGAAAATATCCGGACCGCCATTTTTCCGAGCTGCTGGTGAATGGCAGGATACACGGCCTCGTAGACTACCTGAGCAACAACTTCGACTACGTGATCATCGACACGGCGCCCGCCAGCGCCATCACGGATGCATACATATTATCCTCCCGATGCGACATTACGTTGTACGTGGTGCGGCACAAATACACGCCGAAAGTATTTATACAAAGACTCGATCAAAACGATCAGCTGATGAACATTGCCGTCGTATTCAATGATATCCGATCACGGGGTTTCGGCAAATACCACTTTGGATATGGCTATGGATATGGCTACGCCTACAACGAGAAGAAAGCAAGATAACAATTCCCTTCACTCCTCAACACTTCCTTATGCATTGTGAGAAACATTGGCTGGCGGTCTACACCCGGCCCAGGTGGGAGAAAAAAGTCGCAAAGTTGTTTAACAGCAAGAATGTCGAGAACTACTGTCCGCTGAACAGGGTGGAACGACGGTGGGCGGACCGGAAAAAGATCGTCGATGAACCCCTTATCGCGTCCTATGTTTTCGTCCGTGCCGATGAATCGGAGTATATCAACATCAAAGAGACCGATGGCGTCCTGAACCTCGTCCATTGGCTGGGCAAACCCGCCGTGATCCGGGACTCGGAAATAGAATCGCTGAAGAAATTCCTCAACGACTATTCCAACGTCAGTCTCGAAAAGATCGAGGTCAATATCAACGACCAGGTAAAGGTCATCTACGGCCCCCTCGTCGAACGGGAAGGGATGGTGGTGGAAGTGCAATACAACTATGTAAAGATCGTCCTGCCTTCCCTGGGCTATTCCCTGCATGCGCACATCCATAAATCACACATCGAAAAGATAAGGACCCGCGTCGATCTCCCCATCAGGCAGGCCTACGCAGCCATCGCATTCCTAGTGCCCTATCTATGCGCATAGCCTTTTTGACAGATTATGATTCTACCGACATAGCCAACTGGTCGGGTCTTGGCTACTATATGGCTAAAAGCCTGGAACAACAGGGCGCCGACCTGGTGAGGATCGATTGCTCGGTTCCCTTCTCCCTGGCCCAGCGCGTCAGACGCAAGCTGATCAAGCTCTGCTGGCGAAAGATCCAACAGCCGGAAAGGGATATCCCCTATTTAAAAAGAATGGCCGACAAGGCATCCCGCCAGTTGGCCGGCCGCCAATATGACCTGATCTTTTCGGCGGGGTCCCTTCCGGTCAGCTTTTTACGATCGGACAAACCGATCGTTTTCTACACCGATGCTACCTACGACGGCATGATCCGGCTGTACATCGGCAAGAATAAATTATGGGCCGGAAGTTTCACCCAGGGGAACCTCGCCGAAGAAAAGGCCATTCACAATGCATCCCTGATCTTCTATACATCCGAGTGGGCCGGCAACGACGCCGTGTCCAGCTACAAGGCCAACCCGGCGATCATCCGGCGCCTGTCCTTTGGTTCCAATCTCGGATCCGATCTATCGGCAGCGGATATGAAACGGTTGATCGACCGGCGAAAGCAAACGGTTCGAAAGAACTTCCTCTTTCTCGGGGTCGACTGGGACAGGAAGGGCGCAGCAGCGGCCATCCAAACCATCGCCCGGCTCAATGGGCTGGGTCTACCGGCGACGATCACGATGGCAGAGTGCCGGATCCCCCCCGATACCCCCCTTCCCTCCTTTGCAATTCACCATCCCTTCATTTCCAAGGACAGCGAAGAAGGAATGAAAAGGTTGCGCAGCCTGTATGAAAATGCGGACTTCTTTCTGCTGCCCACGCGTGCGGATTGTACGCCGGTGGTGTTTTCCGAAGCCGCCTCCTATGGGCTGCCCGTGATCACGACCGACGTAGGCGGCTGCTCCTCCGTCGTCATCGACAGGACGACGGGTTTTTGTATCGGCAAAGAGCATTTCGTGGAGGAAGCCACCCGACAGATCGCGGCGTTGTGGCACGACGAACGGGCCTACGAAACCCTTTGCTGGCAGGCCTTTGACCACTATAAAAAGGAGCTGAACTGGAATTCGATCGGCAAAAAGGCCATGGCTTCCTTACAACAAGTACTGACATGATCGGATTGTGCTGCGTGTTGCCTGCCATTCATTGCTATTTATACGGCCGAACCTGGCTGGCGGTGTTCTTATTGTTCTTCCTGGCAACGGCGGGGTTTCAAATGGTTCCCGTCCGATGGATGGTGTTGCCGCCGGCGGGCATCACCAAATCCTATGACTGGGTGCTGCTGTTCATAGCCGCCGTGGCTTTTGTGAGACCGCGGATCATCGCCGCACTTTTCGCCTGGAAGCATTTCAGGATCCTGGTGATCTATTGTATGTTCCTGGTAGTCCTGCTACTGTACAGTATTTTCGAGAAAGGGATCGAGGTCAGCGTGGCCATCCGGGTATTCCGGAACTTTATCTTTTTCATCAGCCTGTTCCTGTTCCTACCCTTGCGTACGGCGGACATCGAAAAAATAGGAAGGTCCCTCGTATACGCCACGTCCATCGCCTCGGCGATCTATTGCCTGCAGCCGGTGCTGCACCTGGGTCTGCTCAACCAGGTGATTTCAGAGCTCGATGACGATCTCCGGCAGGGCATCGTCTCCCGGTACTATAACGTCCCCGTATTCGTCTGCCCCGTACTGTTCTTCCTGTTCTTTCCCGGCCGCACCTTCGGCATCAGATTCCGGAGTATCCAATTGGGCATAAATGCGCTGGCCGTACTGCTTACGCAGCACAGGAACCTGATGATCGCGGTCCTGCTTTGCTTCTTCCTGTACCTGATCCTGAATACGAAATTGCGCCTCGGCAGTGCCATCGTATACTGCGCCCTGTCCGTCGGGCTGCTCATCGCCGCCGACAATTTCCTCGACAAGCGGCTTTCAAAAGGATTGCAGGAGATCGACAAGACCAAAACCGTCCGGCAGACCGGACCGTATTATACCGTTTCCTTAAGCGATCTGTCGACGACAGAGTTCAGGCGCCTGCTTTTTATGGAACGGCTGCATTTCGTGTCCAGGAACGAAACCCGCGCCCTGTTCGGCATCGGGATGATGACCGACGACTCCAAAAAAGCAAAGACGCTCCGGTTTTACATCGGCTCACCCGATGACGATGGAAATATCTCCCAGATAGCCAATATCGACATCGCCTGGGCAAGTATGCTGCTGCAGTTGGGTATCGCAGGCACCCTGATCTTTATATTTCTTCATCTCCGGCTTCTAAAAGCATTCTTCATGCATCGACGCGATCCTTATATGCTCACCGGGTTCTTTTACATCATCAGCCTTTTCGTCTCTTCCCTCTATGGCAGCGTCATCGCCATGCCGTATACGATGTGTATGACCATGCTTTTCGCAGCCTACTATTTCCGGATAACTTTGACCCATCCAAAACCCGCAAAATTATGCCCGGTATCCATATCTCGGTAATCACCTCCCTGTACAGATGCGCCGCATTCTTACCGGATTTCCTCGGGCACTACGCCAGGATAGAGAACATCCGCGAATGCGAGCTTATCCTCATCCATAACGATCCAACCGTGGCGGAGCTGGAGATCATCGACCGGTTCAAACAGTCGCAGTTTCAGATGCTGCATATCGTCGTCAAGCGCGAAGGGCTCTATGCCTCCTGGAACCGGGCCATCGAATCGGCCTCAGGCGAATACCTGGCCATCTGGAATGTAGACGATGTCCGGACGCCGGGCTCCCTTGCCGCCCAGAAGGCCGCCCTGCAACGAAGCCACGCGGCCCTCGCCTATGGCGACTTTTATGGCACCCGCAAATACGGGCCCCACCGGGAGAAGCTATATGAATACCCGGAATATGCGCTGGGTAAGAAAGAAGCATACAAACGCCATATCATCGGGTGCTTTCCTATGTGGCGAAAAAGCATTCACAAAGAACTGGGCTATTTCGACGAGCAGTTCAGGCTGGTGTCGGACTACGAATTCCAGTTGCGGGTGATCCGCGTGTTACCCCTGGTCAAAGCCGAAAACATCCTGGGCTACTATTTGGCATGCGCCGGCCATAAGCTCAGCAGCAACCGCCGGGTTCAGCACCGCGAACGAACCGCCGTCGAACTACGCTATCACATGTACGACAAGATGCTGTTGCACCATGTTCCCGCCGCATTGCAATACAGGGTCGGCTCGATCCTGAATTTCGGCAATTGGATCCCGCTACGATCCATCCTGCCCGACCGGCACGGAATACGGCTCCGGGAAATAGGGTCGCTCCTGCGATTGCCTTTCTCCTATGCCTACTGGTTTGTCAGCAGAAGCTTTCATACGTTATATTCCTCCTTTTTTTATAAAGAACAGGCGGCGTCATGATCAGCGTGGTGATTCCCGCTTTTAACCGGGCCGACACGTTGGAGGCTTGTATCGAAAGCGTAGAGCGTCAGCGGTTCCCCGGCCTCGAACTGATCGTGATCGACGACGGCTCTACCGACGGCACCCCGGGCCTGCTCCAAAAACTAAAACAACGATACCCGGACCTGGTCCTGGTCAGTGAGCCGGTCAATCGTGGTGTCAACTATGCCCGAAACCGCGGTATCGAAAAAGCCACGCGAAAGTTCATTCTTTTCCTCGACAGCGATGACCGGCTGGCAGAAGGATCCCTAAGCCGCATCGGCAACACCATCCAGGCCAATCCGCGCGTCAGGCATTTCCTATGCTGGGTGTCCGACCGGGCAGCGGAATACAGGCAGTCCCCGCAAGGCAGGATGATCTATTACAAGGATTGGATAAAAGCCGACGTTGCCGGCGACTTCGTCCACATCGTGGCCACGGATGTCATGAAGATGTTCCCCTTTTTCGAGGCGTTCCGGATGTACGAATATCTGAACTGGCTGCGGGTGTGCAAAGTCACCTCTCCACAGTGGCTGGCGCCCTTTATCGTAGCCCAACGCGACCGGAACCGGCCGGACAGCCTTACCCGGGCTTCCCGGCTGCACGATCTCTCCGTGATCAAGGGCAAATTCGAGTCGCGGAGGCTGTATTATGCGTTGCATCACGCCGATCTGCTGCTCTTCAATTCAAAAGCCTTGTCCAGGCAGCTGCTGGCTACCCTCATACTCGGAGTGGCCTGCAACCGGAAAGCGGATAGCCACCGCCTCCTCGGATACAGCAACAGGAAATGGATAAAGATGGCCGGGTCGCTGATCCTGCGCATCCCGCCCTTTTTGGCCAGGAAATTCATTTTCACCTGGTCGGCCTTAAGATAAAGAACCATGGAACGGATCGTTCATTTGATCTTTACGCTCGAGTCGGGCGGTTCGGAGAACATGCTGGTCGATATTGCAAATGAACAGGCATCGCTGGCCGAAATCACCATCATCCTGATCAATAAGAAATTCAGCATCGACATCGTGAGCCGGATCAATGAAAATGTCCATTTTTATTCTTTGGAACGCAAAGAGCATGACCGGACATCCATATCCTTCCTGTTCAGGCTCTGGGGCCTGCTGCTGAAGATCAGGCCAACGGTCATCCACTGCCACAACCACAACATCATCCTGCTCCTGCCGCTTGGGCGAAAAAGGACGGTGCTGACCATCCACGACCTGGGAGCCTCCACAAGGCATCTAAGAAAATACAGGAAGGTCTATTCCATCTCCTCGGCGGTTTCGGAGAATATCCGGGCAAGGACGGGGATCCCCTCACCGGTCGTATTGAATGGCATTAAATTCTCCGACATTTTTTCAAAGACGGACTACCGGTTCGATGCACACACTCCCGTACGGATCGTCCAGGTCAGCCGGATGATCCACGAAAGAAAGGGTCAGCATGTCCTGCTGAAAGCGCTGTATAAATTGACTGCCGACAAAGATTGTCCCCCGATCCATCTCGATCTGATAGGAACGGGTGCTTCGTTGCCCTATCTGCTGTCCCTTACCGATATCCTGAAATTGGACGGTCATGTATCTTTTTTAGGCGAACGCAGCAGGGAGTGGATCTACGAGCACCTCTGTTCTTACGATATCCTGGTACAGCCGTCCCTGACCGAACCCTTTGGGCTCACCGTATTGGAAGGCATCGCGGCCGGCTTGCCCGTCGTTGCGTCCGATAACGCCGGCCCGGCCGAGATCCTAAGCGGCCTTCCCGGCGGCTACCTGTTCACGCCCGGCAATGACACTGAGCTGGCCGGGACCATCCGAAAGGTCATCTCCACCATGCAGGAAGGCAAGATGCAGCAGCGGTGCAAGCTCTCGCAGGAGATCGCCATCGACCGGTATTCCGTTCACCGTACCGCCTTTGAATACCTGCATCAGTATTCGCGCCTCAGGCAAACAACCCAATAACCCGTATATGATCTCCAGATCCATCGCCGGACAGGTATTGCTCATAGGGCCCGATTACCGGGATCATCGCGGCGGCATCGGAGCCGTGATCGCCGTACACAAGGCCCTTTATGAGGAATTCAATTTTATCCCCAGCCACCGGCCGCTGAAGAACAGCGCCCTGAAAACCCTCTTTTTTATCAGGCAGCTGGCAAGGCTCATCCGGTTCCTTTCGACACACCGGGAAATAAAGATCGTGCACATCCACTCCTCCAAGCAGGGCAGCTTTTACCGGAAATTGATCATCGCCTGTATCGCAAAAGGGATGTTTCGTAAAAAGACGATCAATCACATCCACTCCGGGAATTTCAGCCGCTTCTACGACAACAGCAATTTCATGGTCAAAAGGCTGATCCGCTTCTTCCTGCGAATGAACGATGTGACCATCGTCGTCTCCGGCTCCTGGAAAACCTATTTCGAATCGGTATTCCGACTGAAGAATGTCCACCAGCTGAACAACATCATCACCCCGCCCGCATCCAACGGCCACTATCGCGCCGCCGAAAAGAATGAAGCCCCAAAGAACAAATTGGTTTATTTCCTGTTCCTCGGACTGATCCATCCGAATAAAGGCATCTTCGACCTGCTGCAGGTCCTGACCGACCATCGCGCCGAGCTATCCAACCGGATCAAATTATTCATCGGCGGCAACGGCCAGACGGGGCAATTGATGAGAACCATCGAGACCGCCGGGCTGGAAGAAATGGTCGAGTTCAAGGGCTGGGTCACAGGACGCGAAAAAGACCACCTCTTGCAGCACTCCGACGTTTTCGTTCTGCCTTCCTACTACGAAGGCTCGCCTGTATCCGTACTCGAAGCCATGAGCTATGGAGCACCCGTGATCTCGACGACCGTCGGCGGAATACCGGAGATGGTCCAGCCTGGCGCGAACGGCTGGCTTCACCGGCCGGGCGACCAGCACGCGCTCCTCGATGCGATGCTATACTATATCAACGCTCCGGAAAATATAAAAAAACATGGCGCCCGATCGATGCAAATGATCAATGCCTACTACCCCAGCTCCGTAGAACCCCAGCTCACCAGCCTATATTCTTCCTTACTATCATGAACACCTGGCACCTGCAAAGACTGAAAACGATGACCCTGCCCGAGCTGGTCTACAGGGCAGCTCGGCAACGGCAATCCATCAACCTGAAAAGGCAAATGGCCACGCGGGCTTCCGCCGTTGAATACCACTCCGTTGCCTCGATCCTGCCGGTGACCGATGAGCCCCTGGCGGCAACGGAAGATATCGATGTGTTCGGCATCCCCGTGCACCCCGCCGATATCCAGGATTGGTCTTTCGACATCCTTAACAAGCGCCGCTTCCCAATGAAATATGCAGCGGACATCGATATCCGCACAGGTGCAGCGGGCAGCGCCAAGCATGTCTGGGAGCTAAACCGGATGCTCTTCCTGCCACGCCTCGCCATCCTGTACCGCACCTCGGGGGACATTCATTATATTACCCTGATCATGCGCCTGGTGAGCGATTGGGTCGAAGCCAACCCCTGGCTCACCGGCATCAACTGGTACAGCAATATCGAGATCAATATCCGGCTGATCAACTGGTTCCTCACCTGGGAGATCCTGCGCGTGGAGGACATTGCCCAATGGGACACCTTCTTTAAAACATTCCTGAGCGACACCTGGATACCCTCCATTCACCAGCATTGCCGGTTCTCCTATTCCCATCCTTCCCTGCATTCCTCGGCCAATAACCATCTCATTGCCGAATATGCCGGCTTGTTCGTCGCCGCCAGCAAATGGACCTTTCCCGAAAGCGCTTGCTGGAGAGACTATGCCAAACGCGGGCTCGAAAGGGAGATCGTCCGGCAACACTCGGTCAACGGCATCAACCGCGAAGAGGCGGCGGAATACATCCAGTTCATCACCGATTTCCTGCTGATCGCGATGGTGACGGCCGACAACACAAAAAATTCCTTCTCCGGCACATTTCGGGACAGATTCCGGTCGATCCTCGACTACATCGGCCAGCTGCTGACCTCCAACGGAAAATTCCCGAAATATGGGGACGAGGACGATGGCCGGGTCTTCCTGCTCAACGAAGATTTGCACGATAATAATTTCATCTCCCTTTTACAGGCCGGCGCCATCTGCTTCAATGACCCCGACCTGGCGCATAATGGAGAAAAAGCCGATCAGAAGAATCGCATCTTGTTTGGCAGTAAGGCAGGAGCCGTGCTGGCAGGAGCTAAACAAACCCCGCCGGCAAAGCCATCCAAATTCTACCCCGATGAAGGCCATTTCATCTTCCGGAAACAACCCGCCCCCGGCCGGGAGATCTATTGCCACTTCGACGCCGCCCCGCTGGGCTACCTGTCCATTGCCGCCCACGCCCACGCAGACGCGCTCTCCTTCGTATTGTATCTCGACGGCCAGCCCTTCTTCGTCGATCCCGGAACCTATTGCTATCATACCGACCCGGAATGGCGGCGATATTTCGTCAGCACCCGGGCCCACAATACCATCGGTATCCAGGGAATCGACCAGGCCGATTTTGTCGGCCCCACCCTATGGCTCAACCATTACACCGCCAGCGTACAGGAATATGGCCTGTCGCCGGAATACGACTACGCAATGGCCTCGCACACCGGGTACAAAAAAAGCGGCCTCGGGCATACGAGAAAGCTCGAATTCCTGAAGCCCGAAGCCAAAATAGTGATAACGGATAATACCACCGCGAGAGCCGGTAAACCCATCGCCCTCGAAATGCCCTTTCACCTGCACCCCGCCGTGGACTGTACCCTCGAAGGC
>Ga0157372_10005238_pt1 | contig 13779 bp, 9 predicted proteins | sample C55metaG_FD_115307 | JGI IMG/M metagenome (GOLD analysis project Ga0157372, IMG submission 115307) | Corn rhizosphere microbial communities from Kellogg Biological Station, Michigan, USA - C5-5 metaG | ecosystem: Host-associated > Plants > Roots > Rhizosphere > Soil | place: USA: Michigan... | reverse complement strand
GTGTTCTATGACGGGGACGAAGTGGTGGGCGGCGGCTGGATCTTTTGAGCTTCGCCGTGGGCTGCGGGGTCTGCCGAAATCCGTAGCGCAGCCTTGCGAGCGAGATACGCCAGCGCGCCGCATGCCGCTGCTAAAACCAGTCCCTCAAACTCCGCGGTGGCTCGGCTCACGCCAGTCATGGCGTTGATCAGCAGCCCTCCCAGGAGAAACAGGAAGACCGCTGCGCAGAAAAAGCCGGCAGCGACACCCCGGAGCAGAAGCGTGACGACGATCCGCGCTGGGCGGTGCATTGGCGGGGACCCCGGGCTTGCACGGTAGCTTACTCCAGGTACACGCTGAAGTGCGCAGAAACTTCGGCCATCAAAGGGCAGCCTTCAGCGATCCGTTCGTCTGCGACAACCCGATGGTTAACGGCAGAGAACTGGTCCGTTATTCTGGTTTCGAGAAGTTTGGAGATCAGTCCAACGGAACGGAGCATAGCGCGTTGACCGCAGACGAAGCAAAGCAGTTTGCCCATGAGTGGATCGAGGCTTGGAACTCGCACGATCTCGAGCGCATTCTCAGCCACTATGACGAGGCGGCGGAGCTGACGTCTCCAACGGCCGCCCGGCTGCTAGGCGCACCCGATGGCACGGTCCGCGGAACAGCGAATCTACGCGGCTATTTTCAAAAAGGATTGCAGGCCTACCCCGAACTTCGCTTTCAATTGAAAGATGTGCTCTGCGGAGTGCGCAGCGTTCTGCTCTACTACACCAATCAGAACGGAACGCACACGGGCGAGTTCATGGAGCTTGCGCCGTCAGGAAAAGTAACTCGCGTGGTGGCCAACTACAGTGCGTAATCGGCGCCTCTCACGCATGGTGCGCGCTGCGCTCGCGCTGTTTGCAGTGGCGGGCGCGGGCTGCCAGGCGCAGCAGCAGGCCGCATCGTCGCAGCCGCTCAATGCCTCCGTCTCCGACTTCGGCGTGTCGTTTGCGTTCAGCCCGCCCATCTGCGCCGGGTGCGTGCAAACTGAGCTTGGCTTTCAGTCGCTCGAGGACGGCCGCTACGCTCCTGCCGTCGTTACGATCGCTCCGGCATGGCTGCACGCCGATGCCAGCGTGCTCGTGAACGCCGCCGATTCTGAAGTCTTCGGCACGCGCCGCATCACGCACTTCGGCAACCGGCTGGACTTCGCGCTTCGCGGCAAGGTGCTCGACCACGATGGCCTGGCGCTCACGCTCGCGCCATGGGGAACGGCTTTTATCCGCGGCGTACAGGGTGGGCGCGCGGGCGCCGCACTCCTGCCGCAGTACACTCGCGGCAACAACCAGTTCGTCGCCCAATTCCTTCTCACAGGAGCCGTGGGCATTTCGGCCGGCAACCCGCGCACCGACTATATCGGAGCCTTCGACTACACGCGTGCCATCGGCCAGCGTGGCTATGCATTCTTTGCCGGATTGCAGCACGAGATCACCGCGGGAGAGCAGACGGTGGGAATCGAGCAGGGAATGATTGTTCCATTCCGCGACGGGCAGGTGGAGCTCGCCGCGCAGCAACTCACGCTGAACGCCGATCCTGCGATGCAGTTTCAGGCGCGCGTCATTGTCAACTGGGGACGGGTACTGGCGCGGCGGCGCTGACCGCTTCCGACAGGTTCAGTCCCCGCCGGCGCACTGCAGCTGGGCGGCGGCTGAGCACTCCTCAATGCGATATACTTCGACCGATTGTAGAAGGGGAAAAAGAATCGATGCGCCAGAAAGCGTTTACGCACTCATTCGCCTGCTCAGTACTCGCCACAGCCACCCTCCTCGCCGCATCCGCGGGGTCGGCGCAGCAGGGGCCGGTCGCCCTGACCATCCAGGCAGACCAGCCCTCCACCGCAGTGAGCCCAATGCTCTACGGACTGATGACTGAGGAGATCAACTACTCCTATGAGGGCGGCCTCTACGCAGACATGGTGAGCAACCGCACGTTCCGCGGCGACTGGAGCGGGATTCACAACTGGTACCTGGTGGAGAAGGGCAATTCAAGCGCGGCCATGAGTGACGATCACACCACCGGGCCCAGCGACGCGATCAAGTCGAGTCTCAAGCTGGAAGTGAAGCAGGCCGATGCCCACGACCAGGCCGGCGTGATCAACACCGGCTGGTGGGGATACGGACTTCACCCCAACACAGAATACAAAGGCTCGCTTTACGCCCGGGCGAGCGATGCCGATATGGGTCCGCTCACCGTTGCCCTGGTTGGCAACCAGAGCGGGGCCGTCGTTGCCTCGGCGAGCGTGAAGGCCGTTGGCACGGATTGGAAGCAGTACACGTTTACGCTGAAGACGGGCGCCATACAGTCTGGCTCTGAGAACCACCTCGCCATCACCGTGGGACATGCCGGAACGTTGTGGCTGCAGCTTGTGTCGCTCTTTCCGCCGACCTATCACAATCGCCCGCACGGATTCCGCGCCGACTTGATGGAGAAGCTCGCGGCCATGCATCCGCAGTTCCTGCGCTTCCCTGGCGGGAATTATGTTGAGGGCAACACGATCGCCGACCGTTTCGACTGGAAGAAGACCATTGGCCCGATGGTGGACCGTCCGGGGCACGAGAGTCCATGGGGATACTGGTCGACGGACGATATGGGCCTGCTCGAGTTTCTGGACTGGTGCGAAGACCTGAAGATGCAGCCGGTGCTCGCCGTCTATGCCGGATATTCGCTGCACGGCCAGCATGTAAATCCCGGCACCGATCTCGAGCCTTACGTGCAGGATGCGCTCGATGAGATCGAATACGTGTCTGGTTCGACGGATACAAAGTGGGGCGGCCAGCGCGCCAAGGACGGCCATCCCGAGCCGTTCAAGCTCACCTATGTGGAGATCGGCAACGAAGACTGGTTTGATCGCTCGGGCAGCTACGACGAGCGATTCGCGCAATTCGCCAAAGCCATCCGCCAGAAGTATCCCGACCTCAAGCTGATCGCCACCGCTCCCGTCAAAACCGAGAAGCCCGACGTTCTCGACGAGCACTACTACGTGCGCGCGACTGAGAACTTTAAGGAAGCGGCGCACTACGATCCCAGCCGCGAAGATTCAGCCACACCCCGCAAGTGGGAGGGCGGCCGCTACGATCGAGCAGACCGCAGCGGGCCGAAGATTTTTGTGGGCGAATGGGCTACGCGCGAGGGTACGCCCACGCCGAACATGGGCGCCGCGCTGGGCGATGCCGCGTGGATGACCGGTCTCGAGCACAACAGCGACCTCATCGTGATGTCGTCGTACGCGCCGCTCCTGGTCAACGTGAATCCCGGCGGCATGCAATGGGAGACTGATCTTATCGGCTACGATGCGGCCTCGAGTTATGGCTCGCCGGCATATTATGCGCAGGCCATGTTCGCCTCGCACGTGGGCGATCACACGCTGACGTCGAAGGTGGAAGGCGCCGGGCCGAAGTTTTTCTATTCCATCACCGCCAACACGGCGCAGAAGAAGCTCTACCTCAAGCTGGTGAACGCCGAATCAACGCCGCAGGCAGTCAACATCGACTTCGCGGGCGCAAAGCTTGCGTCTTCGGCAAAGCTCATGAGCTTGAGCGCGAAGAGCACGCAGGCAACCAACAGCATCACGCAGCCCAGGGCGATTGCACCGGTGGACAGCACGATTCCGTTGCAGGGATCACGCCTGCACCACACCATGCCCGGATACGCGATCCAGGTCATCGAACTGACGGAGCAGTAGGCGAATTCCGACGCAATCACACGGCGGGAGCGCCTGGGAAATCGGCTCCCGCGTGTGGACTTGTTGATTCAGCAGGTGGTGCATGCGCCGCCTGCTGAACGCGTCTGCGCGGTCAGAGGAAACCTGCAGAGTACATAGGTCGGGTTTACTTCCGCTGAATAACGGGCATCGAATGTTAATGCTGCGTTCCACAGCGCCGCGCCTTTGTACGCCGGCGTACCAAGGGATGCGGCCGTTAACGAGGGATCCCTTTTGCCGACCAGGCCGACTGAGAACAGGAGAAAACGATCTGCAAGCTCCGGCCAATCGGTTCGCCTGTCTGACTTTCTCGCCAATCTAGGCCCCGGGTTAGTGACCGGCGCAGCGGATGATGATCCATCCGGGATTTCCACTTACTCGGTCGCGGGCGCTTCGTATGGATACGCGACGCTTTGGACCGCGCTGCTGTCCTTCCCTCTGATGGCCTCGGTGCAACTGATGTGCGCGCGTCTCGCCATGGTTACAGGCGGCGGATTGGCCTGCGCCCTTCGCGCCCGCTATTCGCGCTGGGTTCTATGGCTCGCGTGCGCGTTAGTCCTTGTGGCCAACGTGTTCAATATTGGCGCCGATCTCGGTGGCATGGCGGATGCGATGCAGATGATGACCGGCATCCGCTCTTATTTCTGGACGGTGTTTCTCGCTGCCGTCATCCTGGCGCTGCTGCTGTGGACGTCGTACCGGATGATGGCGAAGGTTTTCAAATGGCTGACGCTGGTTCTGTTCGCTTACATTGCAGCGGCTATTTTGTCGCGGCCTGACTGGGGCGATGTTCTTCGCGCGACGTTCATTCCACACCTTGAGTGGAGCAAAGCTTACATCTCGGTGCTGGTGGGGATTCTGGGGACGACCATCTCACCGTATCTGTTTTTCTGGCAGGCGGCGCAGGAAGTTGAGGAAGAGCGCGACATGGGGAGGAAGACCGTCGCTCAGAGACGAGGCGCCACCAACTACGAATTGCTTGTGGCGAAGAGAGACGTGGTCACAGGGATGTTGCTGTCGAACGTCGTGATGTACTTCCTCATTCTGACGACGGGCGCGACGCTCCACGCTCACGGGCAGAATCACGTGGAAACCGCGAAGCAGGCCGCTGAGGCGCTGCGGCCTCTGGCGGGCCAGGGCGCTTACTGGCTGTTCACGATTGGGATCATTGGAACTGGGATGCTCGCGGTCCCGGTGCTGGCGGGTTCGTGCGCGTATGCCATCGCCGAGGGCGCGCAGTGGAAACACGCTTCCCTCAACCTGAAGCCCCGGCTGGCGGCAAAGTTCTATGCCGTGATCGCCGTTTCCATCGTGGTGGGACTCGCATTTGATTTCGCCGGTTTCAATGCGGTGAAGATGCTGTTCTGGTCCGCCATTCTGAATGGCTTGCTGGCGCCGCCGCTGGTGATCATGGTGGTTCTGCTCACGGGTGACCGCAAAGTAATGGGGAACCGGGTCAACTCGCCGGCGATGAAAGTGCTGGGGTGGGCATGCGCGGCTGTGATGAGCGCCGCTGCCATCGCGCTGGTGGCGTTCTCGCGTTAGCCGAGCCCTTCGCTGCGCTGCGGGCGAACAGCGGGGCCTTCGCTACGCTCAGGATGGCAAGTTTGTGGTGGGGCGCCTAAGGCCGCAACTGGGCTAGGAAGAAGCCGAACAGCACGAGGATGCCGGTGACCAGGCCTATCGCTGCCCGGAGGCGGAAGTCGAATGTCTTGCGTGGCCAGCCGATGCGGGGCACCATGGGGGCGGCAAACAGGAGCCCGGAGGCGCATCCGCCAATGTGCGCCCAGTTGTCGATCATGACTCCGGTGCGGCTGGCGCCCACGTTGATTCCCAGTCCGATGAACAGGTTGATGGCCGCGAAGTAGATTACGGAGCGGCGGATCTTTTTCAGTTCGACCGGAGGCACCGGCAGCCGGGGAGACTTGAGCAGCACGATCAGCGCGCCGGCAATCCCGAACACCGCGCCGGACGCACCGACACCCGCCGGAAAAGCCTGGCTCGCCAGTGGGACGAACGGGATGTTATGCGCCAGATGCTTCCAGTTGAAGAAGGTGGAGAGCATGTTTCCCGCCGCGCCCGTCAGCAGGAAAACGGCGCTGACGCCGAACCAGCCCATCAGAGGCTCGGCCAGCAGTCCCAGGTTCCAGAGGCACCACATATTGAGGCCCAGGTGCAGGATGCCTCCGTGAACGAACATGGCGGTGACGATGCGCCACCACTCTCCGTTGACGAGGACGCTGCCGGCGTTGTCGGCGCCCCACTGCATCAGACTGTCGGAGCTGGGCGCTAACGGGCTCACGCCCTGTAGCACCATCGCGAGATAGACGGCGCAGTTGATGGCAACGAGGGCATGCGTGGCCGGAGCCATCGTCCAGCGGCTGCGCGGCCGCCGCGGAGGAGGCGGCGGCGGCGGAATCCCATAGTGCGCCTGCTGCGGCGGCGGCATGTGACCGTCGGGCGGCAGAATCTCAGGAGCGGGCCCGCCCTGCGGCGTCCAGCCCGGATAGTCCCGCCCGTGGGATGGCGGTAAGGGATTGCTTCCCATAGCTTCAACTGTACCCGATTTGCACGGCGCCATCCTGTAGTCTGATCTATGGCCCGCCCGCATCCGCGTGCAGCGGTAAGACGGTGCGCCTTAAAGGAGATTAGGTGAGCGCGGAGAAGAAGATACGGCGTGCGCTGCTGAGCGTGACTGATAAGACCGGACTGGTGGATTTTGCGCGGGCCCTGACGGGCTTTGGCGTGGAACTGATTTCCACAGGAGGCACTGCCCGCGCGCTTCGCGAAGCTGGACTCAACGTAAAGGACATCAGCGACTTAACCGGGTTTCCCGAAATGCTGGACGGGCGCGTGAAGACGCTGCATCCGAAGGTGCATGGCGGGCTTCTCTACATTCGCGGCAACGCCGAACATGAAGCTGCCGTCCGAGAGCACTCCATTGAGCCGATCGACATGGTGGTGGTGAACCTCTACGCCTTTGAGAAGACGGCGGCCCAGGCGGGCGTCGGTTTCGGCCACCTGATTGAAAACATCGATATCGGCGGCCCTTCGATGGTGCGGTCCGCCGCGAAGAATTTCGAAGACGTGGCGATCGTGACCCGTGTCGCCGATTATGCCTCGCTGACAGAGGAGCTTAAGGCGAACCACGGAGCGCTTTCTCGGGAGACGCGCTGGCGACTGGCCAAGCAGGCATACGCAACCACGGCGGCTTACGATACGGCGATCGCGAACACCCTCGAGCGGATTGGGGAAGCGCCTCAGCCGGCAGAACCCATTGAGCAGAAAGCGGAAGACTTCCCCGCCACGCTGCGCATCAACCTGAACCGTGCCCAGATTCTGCGTTATGGGGAGAATCCGCACCAGAAGGCGGCGCTTTACGCGGACAGCTCGGGGCAGGGCGTTGCCGGAGCGAAGCAGTTGCAGGGCAAGGAGTTGAGCTACAACAACCTGGTGGATCTGGACGCATGCTGGGAACTTGCGCAGGAGCTGAAGCCGAGCGAGGCTGATTTGCCGGCGGTGGCAATTATCAAGCACACGAATCCTTGCGGCGCGGCGACCGGCGCGACGGTGCTGGAGGCTTATCGGAAAGCCCTGGATTGCGATCCGGTATCGGCGTTTGGCGGAGTGATCGGGATCAACCAGCCTGTGGACGGCGCGGCGGCCGAGGAAATTGCCAAATTGTTCGTCGAAGCCATTGCGGCTCCGGCCTTTACGGCGGAAGCGCGGGAAGCGTTTGCACGCAAAAAGAACCTGCGGCTGGTCGAGATTCATGCGGCGCAGGCGCGGCCGGTGGTCAAGCAGGTCTCGGGTGGCCTTCTGCTGCAGGATGCCGACACGGCGCGGATCAATGAATCGGAGCTGAAGGTCGTGACCTGGCGTCCTCCGACTGCGGAGGAACTGCGCAGCCTGATCTTCGCGTGGCGAGTGTGCAAGCACGTTAAATCGAATGCGGTTGTTTACGCTCGCGACGGGCAGACCATTGGGATTGGCGCGGGGCAGATGAGCCGCGTGGATGCGGCAAAGTTTGGAGCCATGAAGGCGGTGCTGCCTCTGGCGGGAACGGTGGCTGCGTCGGATGCGTTTTTCCCGTTTCCTGACGGGCTTGAGGCGGTAGCCGCGGCGGGAGCGACGGCGGTGATTCAGCCGGGCGGCAGCGTCAAGGACCAGGACGTGATTGCGGCGGCGGACAAGCTGGGACTCGCGATGGTGTTCACGGGAATCCGCCACTTCCGGCATTGATCGAGATTCGAGCGGTATTCCGGGCTGATGCTTGCTATAGCCGGGTTGGAGCGCAAGCTGCGAATTTCCCGTGGTTTCTGACCACGAACGAACCAAAAGGCGCTTAAAATCGTCTCTAAAGAAGGTGAGCTGCATCAGAAGCTGCCGAGCCGCATTATTTGCCTTTTGCCAGGAGCTCGCCCCGGGCCCGGGGCAAACGCAAGGATCCCCAAACGTGAAGATGAGAAGCGAACGTCGCCTGCCCCTACTCTGGTTGTCACTGGCCGCACTGGCGCTACCTGGAATGAGCGCGGCGCAGAAGCCGGCCACGCAAAATCCCGCCACACCAAGTCCGGCCACACAGGCGCCGGCGACCACTGCTCCGGCTACGTCGCAGGCGGCTCCGGCGACCGATAGCGGCCAGAAGCCCAATCGGGCTTCGGCGTACTATCACGCGGCGCTGGCCGACATGTACGAAGAACAGGCGGTGAACTCTGGGCGGCCGGAGTTTGTGCAGCATGCGATTGAAGAGTACAAGGCTGCCATCAATGCCGATCCCACTTCTGCGGCGCTCTATGACGGCCTGGCGGACTTGTACTTCAGGACGGGACGCTCGAAGGATGCGGAGAGCACCGAGCGGGAGGTTCTGAAGAATCATCCGAACGATGTGGACGCGCACAAGCTGCTGGGGCGGATTTATCTGCGGCAACTGGGTGAGCAGCAGAACTCGGTGTCGTCGTCTTCGCCATCGGGCAACACGCTGGACCAGGCGATTAGCGAGTTTGAGAAGATCGTCACGCTGCAGCCGCGCAGCGTGGAAGATCACATGATCCTGGGGCAGTTGTACACGGTGAAGCACCAGGCAGCGAAGGCAGAGCAGCAGTTCAAGGTGGCGCAGGAGATCGAGCCGGAATCAGAAGAAGTTGTTCTGAACCTGGCGCGGGTTTACCAGGAGAACAACGACCTGGCGCAGGCGGCGAAGGTGATCGAAGACGTGCCGGAGAACGATCGCACGGCACGCATGGAGTTCACGCTGGGCGCGACCTACGATCAATTGAAGAAGCCGAAGGATGCAATTGCCGCGTACAAGCGGGCCGTGGACCTGCAGCCGGGCGACGTGCCAACGATGACTGCGCTGGGACAGGCTCTGTTGAACGACAGCCAATACGATGAGGCGCTGAAGACCTACAAGGAACTGGCGCAGGCGGACAGCGAGGATGCGGCGCCGCTGGTGAAGATCGCGGAGATCGAGCGGCGGCAGGGCAAGTATGAGGAAGCGCTGACCACGATCCACAAGGCGCGCAAGAAGGATCCCGAGAACCTCGAGGCGGGCTATAGCGAAGGCATGCTGCTCGACATCCTGGGCCGGTATGACGAGGCGGCTTCGACCTACAGCGCGATGGTGGACCAGACGTCGCATGCCAACGGCGCGTATACGTCGGAGGAGAAGAACAACCGCGGTATTTTCCTTGAGCGGCTGGGTTCGATCTATCACGAGCAGAACAAGGTGGAGCAGGCGATTGCGACCTACCAGAAACTGATCGAGATGGGCGGGGAGCAGGTGACGCGAGGCTACCAGCTCGAGGTGGACACCTACAACGATGCGCGGATGTTCGACAAGGCGGCCGAAGTCTCGCGGCAAGCGGTGGCGGCGAATCCGAAGGACCGCGAAATGAATCTGATGCTCGCGGGCGAGTTGGTGGACGAGGGCAAGACGGACGAGGGCCTGAACCTAGCCAAGAGCTTGTTAGATAGCAAAGACGGCGACGACCGGCAGGTCTGGTTCGCGCTGGGCAACATCTATACGAGGCTGCGCCGCTTCAAAGAGGCGGACGAGGCGCTGGCCAAGGCCACGCCGATGACGACCAAGAAGGAAGACAAGCTGTACCTGCTGTTCCTGAAGGGGCAACTGGCCGACCGGCAAAAGCACACTGAGCAGGCGGAAGGATTTTTCCGGCAGGTGCTGGAGATCGATCCCGACAATGCCATGACGCTGAACTACATGGGATACATGTTTGCGGATAAGGGCGTGCGGCTGCAGGAAGCACTGAAGATGATTCGCAAGGCGGTAGACGCGGAGCCGATCAACGGTGCGTATCTCGATTCGCTGGGCTGGGTGTACTTCAAGATGGGCGAGTACGAGCTGGCGGAGGAGAACCTGCACCAGGCGGTGGAGCGTGATCAGACCGATCCGACGGTGCACGACCACATGGGCGACCTGTATGAGAAGACGGGGCGGATCCGCCAGGCGGCTGCGCAATGGGAGCAGTCCTTGACGCAATACCAGAAGACGCCGTCGATCGACCAGGAGCCTGGCGACATGGCCAAGGTGCAGCACAAGCTGGAAGGCGCGCATGTGCGGCTGGCGAAGCAGGAGAACGCGACCGGAGTTGGCAAGCCGAACTAAGGGCGGCCGATTCCCGCAGAAGCGCCACGAGGCTCACATCGATCGATGTGGGCCTTTTTGTGCGCCATGGATGGGAGTGGGGGACCGGGGGACCCGAGCGACGGCAGGGCAGCGGGTGAGTGCGAGTGTTTACTTTTCAGTTATTATGTACCGTGTTTGTCTTGATTCGCAGACCGTTCCGTTGTTCGCCTTAGCTACGTTGTCTGTTCGCCTTAAAGCGAAGATTGGAAAAACGGGAATTGATGTGGTAAGTCGTTGAAAACTGGTCATTGTTGTTCATGTTATGAAAAGCGACTTTCATGCGGTCTGGTTTTTTTATTATTCATTTTCTAGTAAACATTTTGTTCTGTGGAGCGGCAGGAAAGTTGTAGAACGGACGGGCGAAGATGGCCGGGCACACACATAGAGGACGATTGATTATGCCGCGCTTTACGGTTTGGGGATGTAATGGCGGATACAGGTGTTTTTCCAAGGGGCAGGGTCCTGGTGGCCAGGGGGCGGGGTGCTGGGGGCAGTTCGCAGTTCATAGTTCGTAGTTCATAGTTCCGGCGGCATTGTCTTTCGGCGCGGGTTCAGGGAGTGGTGAAGAAGTTCCTTTCGGGCTGCGAGGTTGAGCAGGCGCTGCGAGCGCGGGCGGCGACTGCGGCGACTGCGCCTTTTGAGCACTGTTGGTTCGCCTAGGCGAATGCCGGACATGCTCGGTCCGATTGCTCGTTATTTGTTGATGCCATTGTGTTTACGTGAGGCTCTAATTTGGACTGACAGTATCTGAAACTGTTTTTGGCGCTTTTTTTTATTTTTAGTTGTTGCTTTGGGGCTTCTTCGCTTACTGGTTTCCACTCAGCATCAGAAGGGGACGGTCGGCGGTAATACGCCCAGAACCTGGTTTTCGGGATCGCTGAGTGACTCGGCGTTCCTTTCACCAACTGACCACAAACGTTTGTATCGGTGAGTTGTCCGAATAGCCCGTTTTCCGTCAACTTGCCCGTTCAGCAGCCAGGGCGTCCGGCAACATATCGTCGCCGATCATCCCTCAATGAGCGCATTGGCGATTTTGCTCTCATCGAGAAGCGAATACACTTGCGCGACTTTACGGCGCATCCACGCGATGAAGCTTTGGGAACTCGCTCAAGGCCTTTCAGTCCATGTTTCGGCTCGGTCAGCGACTCGCTGAGGAGCTCGTCAAGAGAAGGGACTTCAATCGGAGCGCGGCAGGACCTCGAGAGCAATCTTCCTCCCTATTGAACCTGCTCAGAAAGGCGAGCGACGCCACACCACCCGTGCCTCAACCCGGTTCTCCCCGCGTGCACCGGCGATCAAAAGGCCTCGATCACAACCCGGAGGTTATGATCGAACAGATCGCCATGCCTAAACAACTGATTGCCACAGTCGCCCTCATCACCGTCGCCATCGCGGCGCCAGCGTTTGCACAGACCTCGGGAGAAGCCACAATGATCACCACCAATGCGACTGTCAATGTGAACGGCGTCGAACTGCACTATGACATCGCGGGGAACGGAACTCCGCTGGTGCTGCTGCATGGCGGCGTCAATCCGTCCGAGATGTTCGCCCAGACGCTGAGCGGCATGGCCAAGACTCATCGCGTGGTCGCAATCCAACTGCGGGGCCACGGCCTCAGCGGGGATACCGATGCGCGCTGGACGTATGAACAGATGGCCGACGACGTCGCGGCGCTGCTCGGCAAGGTCGGCGTCGGCAAGGCGGATTTCATGGGGTATTCGATGGGTGCGGGGGTCGCTGTCCAGACTGCCATCCGGCATCCCGAAGTCGTTGGGCGCCTCGTGCTGGTGTCGCCGACCATCGCGACCAGCGGTGAGTTTCCCGAAATCCGTGCGTCCTTTGCGGCTTTGCCGCAGATGGCGCCAGCGATCGGCAAGAATATCGCGCAGTCGGGGCTCGGCACACTCTACCCTAAGCGTGACTGGGAGACGGTGATGCGCAAGACCGGGGAAATGAACCAGCCGGAGCACGACTGGTCGGACGGCTTCGGTAAGCTGGCAGGCCCGGTCCTGATGATCTTTGCCGATGCGGACTCGGTCCGGCCTCAAGCGATCAGCGACTGGTACGCCCTGCGGGGCGGCGGTCAGCGGGACGGCGGGATGGACGGCTCCGGACGCTCGGCCAGCCGGCTCGCGATCATTCCCAACCAGACCCACTACACCATCCTGACTTCGCCCGAGGTCGTGACGTACGCCAACGCGTTCCTCCAACCGTAAGACCCAAGCAGCGGGCTCTCCGACCCCATCGGGTTCCCCTCGGATTTATCCCCGTCCAGCGCTGGGCGGGGATAATTTGTCGGTGCATGCCGAGTTGGATCGGCGATCTTTTCACCAACTGACCACAAACGTTTGTATCGGTGAGTTGTCCGAATAGGCGGTCACTCGGGACCCAACAGAACTTTCGCGATAACGGCCTGCGCGTTTGTGCATTCATTTTTCTGCGGGTTGTTCCAACTTTCGCATCCGCAGGAATCTCTCGTAGAGCCTAACCAGAAGCAGCGCGATTGAGAACGAGCCGATCAAATATGCGCCCCAGATGGGAAAACTACCCAAATGTCGCGGAAACCAGAAAAGAATCACACACAAGCACAGCACAAGAGGAACTGCGAAATTAAGGAAGGCTGTCTGCCACCTGATTGCGCTGTGCGCCCCTGCGCCTCGCAGACGGTGCTCTCTCGAAATGATCCAGTTGATTACGATGACGGGAAGGACAACAGTCAGCGCGGATTCCCAACGTTTACGACCAACATGAGTGTGGCCGCGACGGCCAGTAGCCCAATGTTGGAGAGGGTGCGGCTGCTTCGCATAATCTCATTGGCGATTTGCCGCAGTCATGCGCAAAATCACAGTTCCGGGCGTATTGTTGCCGACTCGGAAGTCATGCCGGGCGCGAATGTGAAAGACAACTGCAGATCCCTCCACTCCGCTGCGCTCCGGTCGGGATGACAGCGCGCTGGAGGGGCGGAAGATCTGGGCGACTTGGGCGTTGTGGGCGAGACGTCGCCGACTCGGAAGTAATGCCGGGCGCGAATGTGAAAGACAACTGCAGATCCCTCCACTCCGCTGCGCTCCGGTCGGGATGACAGCGCGTTGGAGGGGCGGAAGATCTGGGCGACCTGGGCGTTGTGGGCGAGACGTCGCCAACTCGGAAGTCATGCCGGGCGCGAATGTGAAAGACAACTGCAGATCCCTCCACTCCGCTGCGCTCCGGTCGGGATGACAGCGCGTTGGGGTGCGGAAGATTTGGGCGCCTTGAGCGTTGTGGGCGAGACGTTGGCGACTTGGGCGTTGTGGGTGAGACGTCGCTGACTCGGAAGTCATGCGGGGCGCGAATGTGAAAGACAACTGCAGATCCCTCCACTCCGCTGCGCTCCGGTCGGGATGACAGCGCGTTGGAGGGGCGGAAG
>Ga0157372_10005237_pt1 | contig 13781 bp, 16 predicted proteins | sample C55metaG_FD_115307 | JGI IMG/M metagenome (GOLD analysis project Ga0157372, IMG submission 115307) | Corn rhizosphere microbial communities from Kellogg Biological Station, Michigan, USA - C5-5 metaG | ecosystem: Host-associated > Plants > Roots > Rhizosphere > Soil | place: USA: Michigan... | reverse complement strand
TTGCGGCCCTGCCCAAAAGGGCTGTCAGCCCCAGCATGGCCACGGCCCAGACTATTCGAGACATGTCGCTCGCCTCCCCTGAAACTTGTTCCAACTACATAAGGGATAGCTGCCGAGGTGGTGAGGCGCGCGGCCACTACGCGCGGTTACGCTGTCGCTAACCGCCTAGGCCGCCTAGCCGCGCCTTGGCGCCGCAATGAAAAAGGCCGGTCCAACGGACCGGCCTTTTTGCGGTTGGTTGCGGGGACAGGATTTGAACCTGTGACCTTCAGGTTATGAGCCTGACGAGCTACCGGGCTGCTCCACCCCGCGTCATGCATCTGGAAACTGTCCAGAGGGTGCGCGGATATAGGCCATGCCTATCCCCCTGTCCAGTCCTGCTTTTTGGCCCTATTTTCCATGGGTTGGGGTCGGCTTCAGGCCGATTTAACCGGCCCCTGTTATAGGGATGCCATGCGAAGAGTCTTGCTCTCCTTGTTGTTCCTGCCGGGCGCGGCCATGGCCGCCGCTCCCGCCCACACCGTCGTACAGAAAGGCCGCGCCTTCCGTCCCACCGAAGTGACCATCAACCGCGATGAAGGCCTCACCTTCACCAATGAGGATAGTTTCATTCATCAGATTTATGTCGACGGGCTGTTCGATTCCGAGGAGAAGGCCCCGGGCGAGAATATTAATGAAATCTTTCCCAAAACCGGCACCTTCCAAGTGCGCTGCCATATTCATCCCACCATGCGCATGACAGTGCATGTGAAATAGGCAGGAAGAGCGCGGTTCCCCGTGGCCAGCGCTCGAGCTTTCCTTAAGCCGCCATAAACCGCCAATCGGTCAAACTGTAGGGGTTATTTTTCCAGGCAGGCCTCTCGCCTATGCCACTGGCCAAGCACACCATCGGCGCCAAGATCTTCGGTGCCTTTGCCGCCATGAGCGTCGTCATCGGCCTCACGGGTCTGGTGGGCTATGGCATTTTGTCCGCTGCCGGCGATATCGCGGTCACCACCTTCGACGGTCCGCTGATGGCGATCAACTACGCCCGCGCCGCCCAGACCGATTTCACCGAAATGCAGCTGGCGGAATTGCGCTTCGAGCATGCCGCGCCCAAAGACAAGAAAGCCATCGCCGCCGACATTGCCGATATCGCCACCACGTTTGACGCCGATTTTGATGTCGCCGCCCAGCGCAGCCAGGCCGCCGACGAACAGAAAATGATCGCCCAGATCCGGCCGCTGGTGAAACGCTGGCGCGAAGCGCGCGCCCGCGGCGACACCGCCGAGCTGGAAAGGCTGGATCGCCAGATCGACGAGAAATTCGATCTTCTGATCGAATTCCATACCGATCACAGCTTCATCGGCCGCCGCCAGACAGCCGACAATGTCGACCACTACAAATATGCCAGCATCGCGATCACTGTCTTTGCGCTGCTGCTGGCGGGCGGCATCACCTTGCTGCTGAGCAGCCGCATCGTGCGGCCGCTGCGCGCCGCGGCCACCGTCGCCGACCGCATCGCCAAGGGCGAATTGCAAACGCCTATCCCGCCCGCGGGCCAGGATGAAACCGGCGCTCTGCTGAAATCCATGACGGTGATGCAGGACAGTATTCGCGAAGCCATGACGCGGGAAAAGCAGCTGCGCCGCTCGGCGGAAAACCGCCTGGTGGATGCGCTGGAAACCAGCCGTGAAGGCGTGATGCTGGTGGCGGCCGACGGCAAGATCGTGATGTCCAACAGCACGCTGCGCGGCTTTTTTCCCGGCATCGCGATGCACCTGACGCCCGGCGTCCAGTTCGATGCGGCGCTGGAAATGATCCAGGGCCAGCTCAAACCGACCCAGGCGCACAGCAAGGACATTCACATCAGCGGTCATGCGGAATTGGAACTGGCCGATGGCCGCTGGCTGCGCATGACCGGCAGCGCCACTTCCGACGGCGGCTCCATCATCTTCCTTTCCGATTTCACCTCCATCAAGGAGCGCGAAGAATCCCTGCGCCGCGCCAAGCTGGAAGCCGAAGAAGCCAACGCCTCCAAGAGCCGCTTCCTGGCCAATATGAGTCATGAATTGCGCACCCCGCTGAACGCCATCATCGGTTTTTCCGAGATCATTTCCGGTCAGTTGTTCGGCAATTTGGGCAATGCGCGCTATCTCGACTATTCCGGCGACATCCTGCGCAGCGGCCGTCATCTCTTGGCGGTGATCAATGACGTGCTGGACTTATCCAAGAGCGAAGCGGGCAAGATGGTGCTCAAGGTGCGCGAGACCGATATGCGCGACGTGCTGGAGGACTGTCTTTCCATGGTGCGCGAGCAATGCGCCACTGCCGGGCTCAGCCTGTCAGTGACAGGGATGGAGCACCCGTTGCCGATGAGTGGCGATGCCGCCAAGCTGCGCCAAATCTTCCTCAACCTCTTGTCCAACGCCATCAAATTCACGGAAACGGGCGGCATCACCTTGGCGGCGGACACCATGGACGGCTGTGTCTCCGTGACGGTGGCGGATACCGGCATCGGCATGGATGCCGAGGATGTGAAGATCGCCTTCCAGCCGTTCGGCCAAGTGGATAACCGGTTGGAGCGCCGCTATGAAGGCACCGGCCTGGGCCTGCCTTTGACCAAGGCGCTGGTGGAGCTGCACAAGGGCAGGATTGTCATCGACAGCGCGCGGGGCAAAGGTACCCGGGTGACGGTGTCTTTCCCAGGCGCCGCCGCTGAGGAGCTGCTGGAAGCAGTTTAGCGCCTCTCTTTATTAGCTTACCCCCCTCTGTCGTAGCTCGGGGTGAGGAGCGACCGGCGAAGCCGGGCAAATCGATCCAGTGGATCGATTTGAGCGACGAACGCCGCAGGGGCGCGCGACCAAGCGCGACCCGAGGCCGGGACGACATCCTGCTCAGACGGTACCGCGCGGAACACGCTCGCTAAGGCTCGCGTAGGGCAAGCTTTTCTAATTCGCTACGCTCATAAGAAAAGCTAAGCCTGTGCGGCTCGAGCATTTTTTCGCCTTAACGATCCATCCTGGCCCGCTCTTTTGCGGTTTGGATGGCGCGGACAAATCCCACCGGATCTGCGATCGCGGGTGTGGTCACCGAATCAACCCCGGTGCCCTCAATTCTCACCGTGCCATAGCCGACCAAGCGGCCCAGCACGGATTGGTTGACTCGCACGCCTTCGATGTTGGGCAGCGCGATCTCATTGGTCTGCATCGACAGCAGGCCGTATTTCTCCACAAACCGGTGACTGGTTATGCCGATTTCGGTGGACCATTGGCGGATCATCATCCGCATAAAGATGACCAGCCCCAGCAGGAACAGCAGCCCGGTGCCCAGAACGTAGGGATCGGTATACCGGTCGGCGGCAATCAGCGCCGCCAGGAACAGGAATAGCGGTATCAGCAAGGCCAGCCAGGCGGCGGCAAAATAGAGCTTGTGGAAGCGGGCATAGGTAATGACGACCTCGCCGTCGCCCAGCGATTGCTGGATATAGGACATCTCTGCGCTCTCCCCCATCGTACCTGCCCTTTTTAAGCCATAATTGGGCCGGGTGATACCCAAGCAAAAATTCTGGGAGGGATTTTATGAAAGCGCGTTTTTCTTTGCTGATTGCAGGCGCCCTGATTTGTGCGGCCGGGGCGGTTCATGCGCAACAAGCGGGCAGCAATATGAGTTTTTTCATCACCAGCGTGGGCAAGGGTGACGGCGCCAATCTGGGCGGGCTGGCGGGGGCCGATGCCCATTGCGCCGCTTTGGCCAAGGCGGCGGGTTCGACCAAGACCAATTGGCGCGCCTATCTCAGCACCACCCCGGTCCAAGGCGGGGCGGCTCCGGTGGATGCCCGCGACCGCATCGGCAAGGGTCCGTGGGTCAACCACAAAGGTGTCACCATCGCGCGCGATGTCGATGAGCTGCACAGCGCCAAGCTGAGCAAGGAGATGCTGCTCAATGAAAAGGGCGGATTGGTCAATGGCGCGGGCGACACCCCCAACACCCATGACATGCTGACCGGCTCCGACACCTCCGGCCGTTATCTGCCGATCAGCACCGACTCAACGTGCAAGAACTGGACAAGCAATGGCGAAGGCTCGGCCATGCTGGGCCATCATGACGGCAAAGGCCCCAATGCCAATCGCAATTTCTCGTCCTGGAATACCGCGCATATGTCCAAGTCCTGCAGCCAGCCGGACCTGGTCGCCACCGGCGGCGCGGGCCTGTTCTACTGCTTCGCGGCGGACTAGGGCTTCGCTGTCAAAAAAACCCGGCGTGAGCCGGGGTATAATGATGGGGCGGAAAATGGATTTTTTTGCCGCCATTTTGGGCCATCGGAAATGTAACCCCTCGGATCAAGAAATTGGTCCGAGGGTACTCGCTTTTGACCGAATGTGTGTCTAGGAGCGATGTCCGACACCGGCATATCGCACACTTCTCACCCGGTCATTGCCTGCAACAGCGCGGAAATTTTCATAGTTGCGAAATGGGAAGATGTATCCGATACGGCATAAGGCAGGATGATCCGTTCGGCATGGCGCAAAGCGCCACAGGTATAAACCACATTCGGGACATAGCCCTCCCGCTCGGAGGGTTCTGGCCGAACCAGCGGCTCGCGTGATCGCGCCAGCACTCTTGACGGATCATTCTTGTCCAGAAGAACGGCGCCTATGGAATATTTTCGGACGGGCCCGACGCCATGGGTCAATAGCAGCCAGCCTTCGTCGAGCTCGATCGGCGAGCCGCAATTGCCGATCTGCACGAATTCCCAGGGAAATGCGGGCTTCAAGATCGCCGTTCCACCATTCCAGGAATTCAAATCATCCGAATAGACGAGATAGAGATTCTCATTGTCCTGGCGCGCGATCATGGCGAATTTGCCGTTAAGCTTTCGCGGGAACAGCGCCATGCCCTTGTTTTGCGCGGCGGTCCCGCTGAGGGGCATCAGCCGGAAATTGACGAAATCGGTTGTTCCCAGCAACTCCGACCTTATCGCGTCGCCGCTATAAGCGGTATAGGTGGCATAGAAGGTTCGCTTGCCGTCGTCGTTGAATTCGACGAAGCGAGCGTCCTCAATACCGTGCCAATGAGTTTCCGTGATCGGAAAAATCACGCGTTCACTGATGTCGCCGGAGGGCGAGAATGTCAGCGCAACTTGGTTGCCCATACTGCCGAATTTGCTGATCTGGATCGCTGGTGTTGTGGCGATGCGCGACGTCGGATCAATCGTCACATCTCCATTCGCGGCGATGGATCCGGCGCGAAAGGTCAGCGAGGAAACATGCCCCTCACCAACCGCGCGAAGGCTGAGGATGAAGCGAAGGCCACCTTCCGGCGCGCCGGACTGGTCGGGATGGGTAACGATGCTTGGATTGAACAACGCAGCGGCTTCGAAGGAGTATTCGTGGAGAAAATAGGCGCCGATCAGCTGACGCTGCAGCAAGCTGAATCCGGCATGGTCCGCAAAGGCGTCTTCCATTTCGTCGGCGCGGGCCTCGAATTGCGCCAGTAGGTTGGGATGCCGCCCCCGGAAGTTTTCCAGGACGTCCACCAGTTGCACGGCCGCGTCCTCGGCGCTTAAGGCCAGAACACGGTCAACGATATGATTGGCCCGGGTCTTGTCGGTGGGGTTCAAGTCGCGCGGCTCCGTGGCCGGCTTGAAGGGCCGCACGATAACCCTGGCCGGATCGGGACGGAGGTAGAGAGCCTGCCGGTTCAGGAACTGAATTTGTGACAAATGACCCCCTGGGTTTGATCGAGTCTGGCGATACTTGGCGTGGAATGCGGCAAAAATTTCGTGCGACTTTCACCAAGCCGATGCGCCTGACGAATTTCTGCAAGGCTCAAAAGATATGAGACGACAGACTCGCCTCCTCTGTTTTCGTTGACCCGATCAGGATGCAAACCGTCGTGGCAGCTGCCCGTTTCCAGATCGATAAGGGGAAGTGACAAATCATTGTGGCCCAGGAACCATGAAAAAACATGCAGCGCCTCAGTCTTCCACTTTGGATCGCCGTCCGCCTGCCAGGCCGCCAAGCAAGCCGAAATCGTCGCGGTGGCCTCAAGCGGCTGCTGATCGAACATACGTGGAGCGGCGCGCTTGTCGCCAAAGCCTTGAGTGCCGACGGGACGGAAAACTCCCGACGCCCCTGTTTGTTGAGTCACAAGCCAACGCAGGGACCGCAAGCCAGCGTTCGTGTAGGCAGGCGTGCCCGTCCCAACTCCCGCCAGGAGTAGGGCTTGCGGCAGTCTGGCATTGTCATAAGCCAGACCTTCCTCGAACCAGATCCAGTTTTCACTTTCCACCGACGCAAGGACGGAAAGCAGCCTGTCAGCCAGTGAACTTCGCAGCCGCGCCGCAATTTCATTGCCCGGAACGGAGCTGCAATAGCCGTGCAGGCCCAACAAGGAAAATGCCCAAGCACGCGGAGAAGAAAAGTCATCGGCCGCCGGCAACGCCGCGTCGAACAAGTCCCTGGCCCATTGGCGACGCGAGGGACTGATATCGCTGCGCGCGCATTCGCCCAGGGCCCACAACGTGCGCCCATGGCTGTCTTCCGAGCCACTTTCTTCCAGCCAGACGCGCCCGAAGCTCATGAAGTTCCGGAACCGTCTTGTTGCCGGATTCCAGGCATGTTGAACGAAGGCAGCCAGCCGCGCTGTCAATACTTCGGAAAGGGGCTCCTCTCCGGCGGTATTGAGGGCACAGGCCAGCAAAAGCGCACGGGCGTTGTCGTCTATGCAATAGCCGTGCGACCGGTCTGGTATCGACTGAACGGCGTGCTGAAACAGGCCGGTATCGTCGCACATGGATAGAAGGTGGCCGATTTGCATGTCCGGCGGCGTATTCCGTGCCGGTGCGCCCATATCCAGATTTGCGACCACATTCAGGCGATGGGTCCGGCGGGCCCGCACGAAAACGCCATGGTATCTTTCCCCAATGCGCTTCCAGGTCATCGATCGGCTGTCGGAATAGGCGCGGACACGCATGGCTTGGCGCCGGACACCATCCGTGAGCAATTCCGATACTTCGGTACCGATCGCCGCCGAGTCATGAAACGGAACCAGCACGCCGCGGCCATCCGCCAGCAATTCGCGCGCATGCCAGTAGGGCGTCGAAACAACTGCTTTCCCCAAGCCAAAGCTGTAGGCAAGTGTTCCAGACGTCATTTGCGCTTCGTTCAAGTACGGCGTCACATAGACGTCGCACATGGATATGAAATCCAGCAAAGTCCGCTGGTCCACGAAGTGGTCGAGAAAGACGACATTATCCTGCACGCCCAATTCGCGCGCGCGCGCCATCAGGCCTTCACGATAGGTCTCACCTTCCTGCCGCACGAGATTGGGGTGTGTCGCTCCGAGAACGACATAGACGGCATCGGGCCGGCTCTTCAGGATCAGCGGCATCGCGTCGATCACCAGTTCGATCCCTTTGTTGGGAGAGAGAAGCCCAAAGGTCAGGATCACGGGCTTGGCGGTGAAGCCCAGCTTGACCTTTGCCAGGTCGGGTTCGACGAATGGAAAGTCGGGGATGCCGTGCGGAATGACCTCGATTTTCTCGACGGGAACGTCATAGACGGTGTGCAGCAGCTCGCGCGCCTTCTCCGCCATCACCACCATGAAGGACGATCGTTCCGCGATCTTGCGCAGGACATTGTACTGAGCAGGTGTGGGACAGGACAGAACGGTGTGGCAGGTCGTGACCACCGGCATGTCCAGGCGGTCGATCAGTGCCAGGATGTGCGCGCCGGCGTCGCCGCCGAAAATACCAAACTCATGCTGAAGAGAAACGACGTCATACTTCTGAGCGTTCAAAAAATCCGCGGCCTGCGCATAATCTTCGAGAACGTCGTCTCGGACGTGAAACTTGACCTCGGCAGGATAGTCATAGGCTCGCCGGTCATCATTCATCGCCACGATGCAGGCTTCAATCTGCGTGAACGACTGGACGGCCTTGTGCAGGTCAGTGGTGAAAGTCGCAATTCCGCAGCGGCGCGGCAGGGAATTTCCGACGAATGCAACGCGCTTGAGCTGGGTCATGGCCGTTCCGATACCTGTCGCCAAGCACAAGCTTGAGCGGCGCGGAAGAACACATCTGTCAGAAGGGCGGTTGCGCCCGGCCAGGCGCCGGATGCGAATGGTCAGTACAACTCCGCGTTCAACGAATGGAACGCCGTCGCACCACACACATAGGCGCTCGCACCCCCGAATACAAGCAAGGAAGGCCGTAGTATGGAGCAATTGTGCGGTTTTTGCCTTTCCCGACGTGCTTGGGAATGAGTTAAGACGGGACGGAAGAGAAGTGCTATCTTGGCACGTGGCACACTTGGAAAACCCGCGCGAGACCGTCGAATATCGCGGCTATTCCCTTCAAGTCACCTATGCCTCACTCCAATGGCAAGTGCTTATTGGCATGGTGGTGAAAGACAGACCGATACTCCCGCCCGGAAAGCAGCTGGTCAAAGGGTGGAACCAGGAAGAGACTTTGAAGCGTGCGAAAACGCGGATCGATCTTCTGATTGAAAGTCCCAGCCTCCGTTAGAGGTCGCAATGAGCTATCGCGGATATGATCTGGAACAGAAGACCCTGATGGTCGGATGGCAGATCACCATCACCCAGGACGGCAAGTTCGTCCACAACGGAAGCGTCACAAAAAATCTGGTCGCTGCCGTGGACGAAGCTGAGAAATTCGTCGACCGGGTTATTGCCGAAGCAGATATCGCCGCGCGGCTCTGATGTTTTCAAGAGCCCGTGCCGAACCCTTTCAAGACGTGTCAGGTGGTTCGCGGCGGCTTTAGTTGTATCTACCCGGCGCGTTTAGGCGTAGCGTTCGCCCATGCTCAAGGGAATTGAAAAGATGGAGCGGTCGGCGCGTTACATCGTCAGACAGCAAAAGGACGGCCAATACACGGTCGTAATGTCCCGGCCGGAGTGGGCCAATAGGGAGATTCCCGGTTTTGCAACCGAAGCCGAGGCCAATGTTTGGATTGCGGCCCGCCGGCAACAATCCAGGCAATAAGCTCCGCACGAAGCCCTTAGCGATCGTGATGCGGCGGCGTTACGGCGCAGCCGGGGGTTCTTGGTCCGTCTTGATGCCCGCCAGCTGACGATAAAGCGCCATAGCGCGATTAACGTAGGAGCTTTCGTGTCCTGCGGTAAGCGCGCTTGCGCCTTCACCACTCCTGTTGACAACAGAAACGCCGAAAACCCCCGGCGTTACACGCTCGATGATCAGCACCGACTGGAGGGCGTCAGGCTTGAACAAGGTGAACCAGAACCGCCGTATGGGCGTGACATTGTCGCTGGAAATGACAAAGCGCTCGGACGTGCTTTCCGATACGCGCAGGCGATAGATGGCCGGGCCCGTGCGGGCATCGTCCTCCCAATAGTATAGGTCCGCGCCTTTCACCAATTCGGAAGGCGAAAAATCGGGACGGCGCGATTTCGCATCCGGCCCGGTAAGTGCGGACGCATCATTGCTCAATGGCCCCCATTTCTTTTCCGTCGTCGACCAGTACTGAATGCTTCGCAAGGCGGAGATCGTTCCGACCCGCGCCAACAGCGCGCTCATCGGGCCATCAAAATGAAAGCTGCCGGTCAGGGTAACGATAAGCCTTGCGTGTGACTCTGCGGACCAGCCCGTGCAGCTGGGAGGACGCCATTTGCCCTGCTCCAATTCTTTTCCGGGCCAAATCACGATGGTGGGCGCGGCATCAAGCGGCGGATAGGCCGGCGTCCCGGAAATTGCGCAGGGCGGTTGCGGGCCGAAAGCCTGGACGCCGGACGTCAGCAGCGACAGCGCGCATGCGAATATCGCATGGCGCAACCTCACAGCAAATTCTCCCACGCAAGCGAGTAGAGTTCTCTCAGTCGCACCCATACCGGTCGGGATTTCCAGGCCCGACTATCGATGCGTTCGGCGGTGGCTTGATCGGCCTGGAACATATCTTCCAATTCCTGGGTCGCATCGCTACCCAGAACGACTACATCGACTTCGTCGTTGAAGATGACGCTTCGGTGATCGAAATTGGATGAACCGATCGCCGACCATACGCCGTCCACCGCGACGGTTTTTGAATGCAGAACCACGTCGCGTATCTCGTAGATCTTCACGCCCGCGCCCAGCAGTTCGGAATAGCGAGCATGGGCCACGGCAATGGACAATGGAGAGTCGCTGCGGGCCGGCAACAAAAGCCGGACATCCACGCCGCGCTTTGCGGCGCCGGTCAGGGCCTCCATCTCCTGCTTGGTAGGCGCGAAATAGGCGGTGGTGATTTTGACACTCTTTTCGGCGGTCCGGATCGCGGTCAGAAGCGTGACGTAATAGAGCGGAATCTCATTGTCAGGGGTGCTTCCCAGCACGCGCGCCACGGCATTGCCTTTCGGCGCCGCGGCCGGAAACATGGCGAACTGGTCCAGCGGCGGACCCTTTTGTTTGGTCCAGTGATCCAGGAACAGCTTTTGCAATTGTGCGATAGCCGGTCCCTCGATCTGCAGATCGGTGTCGCGCCATTGTTCCGGCGTCGAGCCGGGCGGCCCACCGGACTTGCCGATGGGATTGCTTTGGTAGGCCGTACTAAGGTTGACGCCGCCAATGATCGCGATCCTCCCGTCCACAACCAGAATCTTGCGATGGTCCCGGTCGTTGAAGGAATAGGCGACTTTCGACTCCAGCGGGTTGACCGGATTGAATGCAACCAGGTTGATACCGGCCTGCTTCAACCGGTCCAGGAATATCGTGGCTGTGCTGCCCGACCCATAGCTGTCATAAATGACGTTGACAGCGACACCTGACTGGCGTTTGGCAACCAGCAAGTCACCCAGCTGCGTGCCGTCACTCTCGACATCCTCGAAGATGTAATATTCCAGGTTGATATGATTGGTCGCGTTTTGTATCGCGCTGAACATCGCCTTGAACGTTTGAGGTCCGTCCCGCAGCAGTTGGATGCGGTTGTCGGCAATCAACGGACTTTCCGATATCGCTTCTTCATAGGCAGTATGGCGCTTGAGCAGTGCGTCATCGCCGGCGTCAGTGCCCAGGCGCTCCAGTATCGCCTTGCTCTGTTCCGCCGTGAGCGGCCCCCGACGCCCCACGATCTGGGGCGAGGTCTTGCCGGTTGCTTGGGGCGTGGCGATATCCGGCAAGGTCGCACAGCCGGCGCTCAGCGCGATGCACAGACTGCCGACGGCCATGGATCGCGCTCTGTGCACACGCTGCTGTAAGTTGCGGGTTGCTTCCATGGCCGCAGAGGTCATTTCCATTTGCGGCCAAATTTCCGGATGCTACTTGTGCTCTCTGGCTTCCTCGGAAACTTCGTGGCCGGCCTTGGAAACGTCCTTGCCGGCGCCTTCGACGGTGTTGCAGGCGGTGAGAATAGTGGACGCGCCGCCAAGAATGACGAACACAATAAAGGCCACTGCTAATTTGCTTCTCATAAATAATTCCTTTGATGACGGAATATACCGTCAAGCAAAACAACGTCGATGCGTGGCATTTGGTTCCCGCAGAACACGGCGCGGCTATCGGCGTGGCGGTTTGGTTCGTTCGGCTTTGCGCCGAGCGCTTTCCGGGCGCGCTCGCGTTATAGTCGATCCTGCGAATAGTTCGGAGCTCTGCGCGCCGTTATTCTCTCTTTTCCTCCGATCCAAGCGCCAGCGCCCAGACTTCGCCAGCCTTTTCGGCAGGGCAGTAGAACAATGCCGTCTTCGAGGCGTGCATGCCATCGCCGCGGCAGAATTGGCGAAAGGCACGTTCGACATCGGCTTCCATTTTAAGCGGAATCTCGCGTGAAACGGCCTCGCGGCTCTTGCGGATGGCGCGCATCACCGACCAGCGCCTCAGCCCCTTGGGATGCGGCGTCAACACCGCAACGAGTTCTTCCACGATGGTCTGGCGCGATACCGACAGGTCGTGTGGCAAGGGCTTCCTTTGCATGAAAAGAAACAGGCGGCGAAGACACGGTCTGTCGCGCACAAGGCGGTCGGGATGCGCTTCTTCCAGAGCAGCCGCGCCCGGGCTATGCGCTTTTATTGCGTACAATACAAGGCGATCAAGGCCGCGGGACATGATTATGGAACTTTCCCGGCTTCGGGGCATTACCACACTGCCGTATCCCCAAAATCAGATTTCGGTACGACCTCCCTCAGCCGTGGGCTGCGGGCCCCTATTCCATTGCGGAGAGTTTGATGAAAACCAGAATCGCGCTGATGGCGGCTGCCTTGTTGGCAACACCGCTGGCCGCCCACGCCCAAAATTATGGTCCGCAACGTGATCCCGATGGCTACTATAGCCAGTCGGACCAGCGCGGCTATTACGATCACGACGGCCGCTATCGCCAGATGCGGGGCCGCAATGACCGTGGCGACCGCCAGAATTGGGGCGCCCGTTATGATCAGTCCTCCAACTATTACCGCCAGGGTGAATATGAACAAAGCTGCCGGCGCGGCAATGCCGTCGCCGGCACCATCTTCGGCGCTGCCGCTGGCGGCCTGGTCGGCTCGGCTGTCAGCCGCGGCAATGGCGGTGCAGTCATTGGCGGCGCGGTGCTGGGCGGATTGATCGGTAACACGGTGACCAAGGACATCGACTGTGACGATCAGCCCTACGCATTCAACACATACTCCGATGGCCTCAACGGCGATATCGGCCGCCGCTATGACTGGAATCACAACCAGTCGCGCGGTTATTTCCAGCCAACGCGCGATTATCAGCGATCCGGCTTTCAATGCCGCGACTTCACCGAGACCACCTATCGCGGCAACCGCGAACTCACCAGGACAGGCACCGCCTGCCGTGCCTCGGATGGCCACTGGCGCTTTGACTGACCTGCTGTCTTTGCAAAAAGACTCCGGTTGATCCAGGCCGGAGTCGTTGCAACACAGAGGAGGATTGCATGCGACACTTGCGCAAAGTCAATCTTGGGCTGGCCGCTCTGTCATGGCTTGCCTGCTGGCCAGCATGGATGGCCACCGCATTGCCCGACGCCCAAGGATGGAACGGTCCGGGCTGGTATGTCGCGGGCTCCGCGCCGCTTGAGCCCCAGCCCGCTGCCACGCCCGCTTATATCTTGTTCAATGGTCCGCACGACTCGCAAAGTGGCTGTGCGCTGGTCTATGACCGGCTCTATTCACCGATCGGAATGTGCCGATTGCTGGATATAAAACCGGGCACCTAAGTCTTATCCGCGTCTTTTAACCGGCGCCCTGGCTATTGCCGCCATAAGCTGCGCTTATGATCCGCGAAGGAATCCCGGCGTGATGCATCGTATGCCCAATGCCGCGGACCTGACCTCTGAAGAGTTTGTTTCACTGACCCGCATATGCCGCGGCTTCATTTGTGCCACGATTCCCAAGGCGCATCAGGCGCGGCTGGTCGAACTCGGTCTGATCCAGGCGATGATGGGTGGATTGATCATCACGCCGATGGGCCGGATGGTGGCGCGCGCGTAGATCTTTGGCGAGCGCCTGCGGCCGGGCTTAATATTGAAGATGCGCCACGGCTTCAGCGGTCATGGTCTGGAAGCAAAACCTCCCGCACGCCCTTATGATTGGGGGCCGAGACCACGCCTTCCTGCTCCATGCGCTCGATCAGGCTGGCGGCGCGGTTATAACCGATCTGCAGACGGCGCTGGATGTAGGAGGTGGACGCCTTCTTATCGCGCGCCACAACGGCCAGCGCCTTGTCATAAAGGTCGTCGCCCGACTCGCGATTGCCGCCGCCCAGCAAGGCATAGGGATCGTCGGTCTCTTCATCGGGCTCTTCGGTGACGGCGTCGAGATATTCCGGCTGGCCTTGCGACTTGAGGAAGCGCACC
>Ga0157372_10005233_pt1 | contig 13785 bp, 9 predicted proteins | sample C55metaG_FD_115307 | JGI IMG/M metagenome (GOLD analysis project Ga0157372, IMG submission 115307) | Corn rhizosphere microbial communities from Kellogg Biological Station, Michigan, USA - C5-5 metaG | ecosystem: Host-associated > Plants > Roots > Rhizosphere > Soil | place: USA: Michigan... | reverse complement strand
TTTGCCCAGTTTAATACCAGGTTGGTGGTAGGCACCAGTTCCATTTTCATGGTAAAGGTATTGATTGGGTACTTACCCGGACCAAGCGGTTCCATCCACACACCGCGGAAACCTTTATCTACAATGTTACCGTGCTTAAACGATGCTCCGGTAACATCCACTCCATCCTCGCCGATATATGAGATCACCACACCTACGTAACCGATAGGTACTTCAGTCATGGGTATCTCTTCTATCTGCACGGCCCATTGGTTAATGTTGTATGAGCCGGCCAGGATGATCTGTGGTTGCAAACCACGGTTACCGCCGTTATTTAAAAAGGTGTCGATATCCTGGAAGTTATTATGCCCTTCAATATGTTTACCGGCAATCTGCCCAGCAGTAATCGGCATACCATCCAGTACGGTAATCACGCCCACCATGTTTTCGCGAATAGTGGTCATTTCGGCAATGGTTACCTCAAAGGCGTAGGTATTGATACGGTAAGTACCTGCGGTGATAATGGTTGTCTGACGGCCTTTTTGACCGCCGTTGGCCATAAACATTTCAGCATCCTGAAAGTTATCGCACTCCACCTTGCGGCCCAGTATACTTCCGGTTGGTATTTCATTACCATCCTTGGCCATAACCAAACCTATCCTGCCTACCGGAATAACGGTAAACGGCTCGAGCACAATGGTATATTGCCATGGAAACAAACGCCAGTACATACCCGGCGCCAGGGTACGGGCCTGGTAACCGGCCTCGCCTTTAGTGGCGATGAAGTGACCGTCGGGCAAGGACCTGTTTTCGCCGTAAAGCACGAATTTTTTAGTCACCAAACCAATACGGTCCTCTGGGATGATCACCATACCGAAGATGATTCGCAATATGGTTTTGTACAACACTAAACATAATACGGGTATTAATACCCACCAATAAGTTTCAAAATAGTTCATGTTTTTTTGATTTAAGTTGGATACCAAATTCGGTACGAAAACCGCTTTCAGCAAGCAAAATCAATCAAAACAATACAAACCGTCTGCATCACACTTCGATATAAAATATTCGAAAAAATGACCTCAAACTTTAAAATGTATACTTATAGACATAAAAAAAGTCTGTAATTACAAATATTGCAATTATAGACCTTCAGATATTTTTTCGCCTGTTTTCTGTCTGCCTTCCGGCGATTAAGAACAAGTTATTTTCTGCCCAAAAATGAGTTTTGTTAAGATTTTTTTTTATTCAGGAGAACGATGCCAACACCCAATCTTCGAGTTTGCCATCTTTCTCTAATTGTACCAGCTTATCCAAAGCTTTATCTTTCTTGAGACTGCTGTCACTTTTATATTTTTCCAATACGGCTTTTACACCGGCTATCTTTGGTCTGTTCTTGTCGCTGTCACTGGCGTTCTCCAACACATATTTGGTATAGCCTGCCATGTAGACGATCAGTAAGTTATTATTCTTATCAGCAAGCTTGGTAACGCCGCTGCCAATTTCGATACTCACGGTGGGGCTGCCCGTCATCCATTCGATCAGGAAGCCATTTACCTGTTTGCGCTTTTCGGCCTGGCCGGCCCACGAGGTTTTCTGTAGCCAGTCGATAGCTTTCAATACATCAGCCTGATATTTTGCATAATCTCCCTTCTCTTTCAATATATAGTTTTGAGGGACTTCGAAATCCTGGGCGTAAGTGCACAGGCATACGCTCAAAAAAAGCGCGATTAATAATAATAAACGTTTCATAAAGGTTAGGTTTAAGTTGGCACAAAAAAAAGAGCCTGTATAAATATACAAGCTCCTTCGCTTTGATAATCGAATCTTAAAAATTATTTTACGTTGAAAGCTACCATATAGTCGCCCCAGGCAAAGGATACTTTGCCCGATTTTTCAATCGTAAACTTTAACTTTTCGGTAAATTCAGGCGCTTTTTGGGTTTTTACAGTTACACGCAAAACATCGGTTTTGCTTCCGGTCAACTCGTCGTTGGTATAATTAAGTCCCCATATTTTCCAAACGCTGTTAAATATAATTACCCATTCCTTTTCACCAGGTATGGTATATAAACCATACTTACCGGCGGGCAATTCTTTTCCTTCAATTTTTACCGGCCTGCTAAACTCAATAGTGGTAGCTTCGTTTGCTCCGGTACGCCATACTTTACCATTAAAAGGCGCTATCTCTTTACCAACGGTGCGGCCTTTAATACTCGGTTGACTGTAAGCAATTTCTACATACACACCATTGTTAAGTGTAGCCCTAACCGTATCCGGTGGACTCGGCCTTGGGCCTCTGGCTTTTTGCGCCGATGAACTAAAAGTGATAAAGACACTCGCAATAATTAATGTAAACAGCAATAACTTTTTCATGGTGTTATTTTTTTTAAGTTTATGATAACAAAAATAAGCTTATTAAATTAATCGGGGTGCCATTCGTCTTAATCGGGGTGTCGTTTGTCGATAAACCAAAAATTATGCCTTTCCTGTAAAAGTGTCCATCATATCCATAACAATGATGGCTTCTTCGATGGAGCACAGGTTTTCGGCCTCTCCCCTAAAATATTGCACCATACGCTCAATCATCGGCTGCTGGATATGCTGCGGATGCTCGAAGTCAACCACCTGAACCTCGTCTTCATCCTCATTGTGCCACACCACCGTTTTACCAAAGAACGGAAAACTGATACTGCCCTCGCTGCCTACGATCATACATTCGTCGATCTCTTCATTCTCATCCACATTAAAACTCCACGAGCCGTTCAATACCACATTATTCGGGAACAAGGCGGTACCTGTTACATGGTCATCAGCAGTTGTGGTTTTTGATTGATTGAGGGAGAAGCCATACATTTTTTCGGGCTCGCCGAAAAAGTACAGCATCAGGTCGAGTTGGTGCGGGGCAAGGTCATGAAAATATCCACCGCCTGAAATCGCAGGGTCTACGCGCCAGTTATCGTTGGTTTCGGCAACCAAATTAGGTTTACGGCTTTGCCACATCCTGATCTGCACGGTACGCACATCGCCAATGGCTTTTTTATCCAGCAGATCTTTTATAAACAAAAACATGGGCACCGCGCGGCGGTAATGCGCTACGGTCAGTTTAGCGGTTGATTGTTTTAATGCCGCGGCTATCTCTTCTGCTTCTTGTTTGTTTAAAGTAACGGGCTTTTCCACGTAAACATTCAGGCCACGTTTTAAAGCTTCAATCGCGTAATCCTTATGGTTAAGTGGTGGCGTAGCGATATAAACCGAATTGATATCCGGATCGCTCATTAGTTCGTTAGCATCGCTGTACCATTTGCCTACGCCGTGACGGCTGGCATAATCGGCAGCCTTTTCGGCATCGCGGCGCATTACGGCAACTAATTTGCTATTCGGCACTTTATTAAAGGCCGGGCCGCTCTTCTTCTCGGTTACATCGCCACAACCGATAATGCCCCATGTTATGAGCCCCCCAGCCCCCTGAAGGGGGAGTTTATTGTCCTCTTTCATTTTAATTTTTCAGATAATGGTAATAACACTTTTGTAAGTCAGTTCCCCCTTCAGGGAGTTAGGGGGTCAATATTTGTTCTATCTGCCACAATTCCTCAGCGCTGAAGTTGATATTATCTAAGCATTTCAGCGAATCAGTCAACTGCTCAGGGCGGCTTGCGCCGATGAGTACCGAGGTAATACGATCATCCTTCAGTATCCAGGCCAGCGCCATTTGCGCCAGGCTTTGGCCACGACTAATGGCAATGTCATTCAGTTTTCTAATTTGTGCGATGCGTTCTTTGGTAATGTTATTCTCGGTTAAAAAACCAACACCTTTTGCCACACGCGAATCTGATGGAATGCCTTTCAGGTACTTATCAGTCAACAAACCCTGCGCCAGTGGTGAGAATGGGATACAGCCAACACCTTGCTCGCCTAACAGGTCCAGCAAACCTTCAGTCTCCACCCAACGTTCAAACATCGAGTATTTGGGTTGATGGATCAAACACGGCGTACCCAGTTCCTTCAGTATTTTAAATGCCTGCGCGGCTTCTTTAGGGCGATAGTTGGAGATACCAACATATAAAGCCTTCCCCTGGCGAACGATCAGATCGAGCGCGGCCATAGTTTCCTCAAGCGGGGTATCCGGATCCGGGCGATGATGGTAAAAGATATCTACATAATCCAGCTCCATCCGTTTAAGGCTTTGATCGAGGCTGGCAACCAGGTTCTTCTTCGAACCCCACTCACCGTAAGGCCCCGGCCACATATAATAACCGGCTTTGGTTGAGATGATCAGTTCGTCGCGGTAAGCGGCGAAATCCTCCTTCAATATCCGGCCAAAATTGATTTCGGCCGATCCTGGCGGGGGCCCATAGTTATTAGCCAGGTCGAAATGAGTGATGCCGGCATCGAAAGCGGTGTGCAGCGTTTTGCGGTAGGTGGACATGGTGTCCACGTCGCCGAAGTTGTGCCACAGGCCGAGCGAAACGGCCGACAGCCGGATGCCGCTCTTGCCGCAACGGCGGTATATCATTTTTGAATATCTTTCGGTTGAAGCGATATAAGTCATAGTATATTTATGCGGTTTGGTTGCGGTAAAAGTAAGCTTTAAGCCCGACAATGTGCAAGGCCTCTGATGATAAAAAATTTGCTACAATTGTAACTAATAAGGTATTATATTCGTCAAAAAACAAACATCTGAACGCTGTTAATAACTTTTTTAAAAAAATATGCCAGCAGAGTTTCAAATGTGATTTTTTAGCAACATTTTTATATGTTTGCTCGTTCTATCCTGAATAAATCATAGAATCGAGGTATATATACATAGATGAGACAACTCAAGATAACACAATCCATTACCAACCGTGAGTCGCAGTCTTTAGACAAATATCTACACGAGATCGGTAAGGTTGACCTGATTACTGCAGAAGAAGAAGTAATACTTGCACAAAAAATAAGAGAAGGCGACCAGGCCGCTCTCGAACGTCTAACCAAAACCAACCTGCGTTTCGTGGTATCTGTTGCAAAACAATACCAAAACCAGGGTTTAACACTGGGCGACCTGATTAACGAGGGTAATCTGGGCCTGATTAAAGCCGCCAAACGTTTCGACGAGACCAAGGGTTTTAAATTCATCTCGTATGCGGTATGGTGGATCCGTCAGAGCATTTTGCAGGCTATCGCCGAGCAATCGCGTATCGTTCGTTTGCCTTTGAACCAGGTAGGCTCGCTAAGCAAGATCAGCAAGGCTTTCAGCAAACTGGAGCAGGAATACGAGCGCGAGCCATCGCCCGAAGAACTGGCCGACATACTGGAAACTACCGTTGATAAGATATCCGACACGCTGAGCAACTCAGGCCGCCATGTAAGTATGGATGCTCCGTTTGTTCAGGGTGAAGAAAATACCTTGTTGGACGTGCTGGAAAATCACGAGCCGAATACCGACTCGAACCTGATCAACGAATCATTATCCGAAGAGATCAAACGTTCGCTTTCTACATTAACCGAACGCGAGAAAGAGATCATCGTACTGTTCTTTGGTTTGGGTACCAATCACCAGTTATCGCTCGAAGAGATCGGTGAGAAATTCAACCTCACCCGCGAGCGTGTACGCCAGATTAAGGACAAGGCCCTGCAGCGTTTACGACATACATCGCGAAGTAAGATCTTAAAATCGTACTTAGGATAAAATAAAAAGCCTCCCGGTATTCGGGAGGCTTTTTTATTGAATTACGGTTTGATAATCAATACATTCGTACGGATAGCTGGTAACATTATATTATGCTAAGTATCTAACCGGGTAAATTAGGAAGAAAGTTATGAAGCGCATTACAATTGGTTTTATTTTCACCCTGCTTGCTGGCTCTGCCATGAGCCAGTCCATCAGCAAATATGCCGACAGTGTCCGCGAAAAATATCATGTGCCCGAAATGGCTTTTGCTGTGATAACACCTCATGGCATAACTATAAAGCAGGTTATAGGTTATCATAAAACCAACACTACCGATAGAAAGGATGCGGCTAACATTAACGACTATTTTCATTTAGGCTCGAACACCAAAGCCATTACCGGCTTTATAGCGGCATACCTGGTTGAGCAGGGCAAAATACAATGGAACACCAAACTGTTCGACCTGTACCCTGATTGGAAAGCTGTTGCTAACCCGGCTTATTACGATATTACTTTGCAGGACTTGCTATCGCACCGGGCGCATATCAAGGCCTATACCGCCGGTGCGGATTTTACTACACTGCCCGCTTTTACCGGCGATACGGCACAATGCCGTAAACAGTTTGCCGCTTATTTACTGACACTCGAACCGGTTAACACACCTACCGGGTTCAGCTACTCAAACGCAGGTTACAGCATTGCCGCCTGTATGCTCGAAAAAGCTACCGGTGAAACGTGGGAACAACTAGTTATGGATATACTGCATAAGAAATTAGGTTTAAATGTCCGTTTTGGATGGCCTAATTTAGCCGACCCAAATCAACCCTGGGGACATTGGGATGAAAACGGCCAGTTAACCGCACTGCCGGGAAATATTACCTATAATTTACACCTGATAGAGCCGGCCGGCGATATTAGTATACCTATTACGGATTATGCCAAGTTTATACAACTAAATCTGGATGGTCTCAACGGTAAAAACAACCTGCTCAAGGCCGATACTTACAACTTTTTACATTACGGAATAAAAGATTACGCCATCGGCTGGGCAAATGTAAATACCGAGGCCAGGAAGTTTTCAAACCATGCAGGCTCGGCGGGTACGTTTTATTGTATTACACAGGTAGAGCCCAATGCCAAAACGGCCTATATTGTGATGGCTAACAGCGCTACGGCCGGTGCCCAGTTAGCTATAACCGACCTGCTTAAAAAGTTACGCTCTGTTTACAACTAATTGTAGTTTAATGGGCAAATTTGTTATAGCTTATTAAAAACACCTTATGACGATACCTATCTACCAGGCCGATGCCTTTACCGATCAGTTGTTTGGCGGCAACCCGGCCGCTATTTGCCCCTTAACCGAATGGCTGCCTGCCGAAATTATGCAGAAAATAGCTACCGAAAATAACCTGGCCGAGACCGCATATTTTGTAAAACAGGACGATGGTTATGGTTTGCGCTGGTTTACCCCCGAGTACGAGATTGACCTTTGCGGGCACGCCACACTGGCCAGTGCGCATATTTTATTTACTCAATTGGGTTACACAGGCGATAGCATCAACTTTTATACACAGAAGGCCGGCACGCTGGTTGTTACCCGCGATGGTGATAAGTACAGTTTAGATTTCCCTTCGCGCCCGGCGCGGCCTGTTGTTGCTCCGACTGAGCTGATCACTGCCCTGGGAGGCAAAACGCCTGTAGAGGTTTTAAAGTCGAGAGATTATATGCTGGTTTACGAAACCGAGCAGGATATACACGATATGAAACCCGACTTTAACTTGCTTGGCAAAATTGATGGTACGGTAGGCATCATCGTTACCGCTGTTGGCGATGAAGCCGATTTTGTTTCGCGCTTTTTTGCGCCGGCTGCAGGTATTAATGAGGACCCGGTAACCGGCTCGGCGCATTGCAACCTGATACCCTACTGGGCCAATAAATTAGGTAAAGACAAACTGCATGCTTACCAGATATCACCCCGCAAAGGCGAACTGTGGTGCGAAAACAAAGGCGAAAGGGTGGTGATGGCTGGAAAGGCGGTTACTTATTTAAAGGGCGAGATTTACGTTTAATATTTAAAGGTCATCCCGAACTTGTTTCGGGCCCCTTGGGATATACCGTGTGCACGGTTTACCTTCACGAAGGGATGCCGAAATAAATTCGGTATGACTAATCCGTGAACCTTTCTTTCACAAAAACTGCGGAATTATTTCAAAAATCCATTTTTTTATCATTTATTTAAGGTTCAAATTTTTGGCGCCATCGTGGGTGTTATCGCCAACGATACAACGTATATAAATGCAGCTTACCAGTTTAGAAGTTAAGGGTTTTAAAAGTTTTGGCGATAAGATCACCATCAATTTTAACGAGGGCATAACCGCCATTGTTGGCCCTAACGGCTGTGGTAAATCAAACGTTGTCGATTCTATCCGCTGGGTATTGGGTGAGCAAAGTACCCGCATGCTGCGCAGCGAAAAGATGGAGAATGTAATATTTAACGGCAGCAAAAGCCGTAAACCCGGCAACCTGGCCGAGGTATCGCTTACGTTCGATAATACCAAAAACATCCTGCCTACTGAGTTCTCGCAGGTCACTATAACCCGCAAACTATACCGTACCGGCGAAAGCGAATACCGTTTGAACGATGTGCAATGCCGTTTAAAGGATATCACCGACCTTTTTCTGGATACCGGTATCGGCGCCGACTCGTACTCCATTATCGAGTTGCGGATGATCGAAGAGATCATCACCAATAAAGAAGGTTCGCGGCGCAACCTGTTCGAAGAAGCATCAGGTATCTCCAAATACAAGCTCCGCAAAAAACAAACTTTTAATAAGTTGAAAGAAACCGAGGCCGATTTGGCCCGGGTGGATGACCTGCTGTTCGAGATAGAAAAGAACCTGAAAAGCCTGGAGAACCAGGCCCGCAAAACCGAACGCTATTATAAGCTGCGCGATCAGTATAAAGAACTGAGCATTAAACTGGCTTCGTTCAGGATTTCCTCTTTCAGCGAATCGCTGGCGCAGATTGAAGAAGATGAGCAGAAGGCCAGGGAAGGTAAAAGCGGAATCGTAGCCATCATCGACAAAATGGAAGCATCCGTACAGCAGCAAAAGCTGGACAGCCTCACCAAGGAAAAAAACCTATCGACCCAGCAAAAGGCGACCAACGAATACGTGGCTAAGATCCGCGCTTACGAGAGCGACAAAAAGATCAAGAACGAGCAACTTAAATTTCAGCAGGATAAGGAAGCGCGTTTAAGTGAAGAGCTGGAACGTGATACCAACCAGCTGAACCACGTTAAATACAATATTAAAAGGTTGAGCGAGGAAAAGCTGCAGGAAGAAGAAAGCCTGGAGAATATCCGCCGCACCGTAGCCGAATTAAAGGACGCTGTTGATGAACTGCGTGCCGAACAAACCGGAGCCAAAGCCGAAGCCGACGAAATAACTGCCATTAATAACCGCCTGCAAAACCAGATATACAAAACCGAAAAGGATATCGACATTTTGCAGATACAGCAACAGGCCCTGGAGCAGGAAAGCCAGCGCAACCTGGAAGATGCCGGTAACAAGGAGGCCGAGCTAACCCAGTTTAACGAAGCTATTGCCGAACTGGAAGGCCAGGCAGAAACCATACAGCAGGAACATGATACACTGGTGGAGTTTGAGAGCAAGCTCAAAAACCAGATAACCGATACGGAAATCGAGCTGAATAAGGTTAAAGATACCTTAACCCAGGACGGCCGTAAGCTGGACGCCAAACAGAATGAATACAACCTGACCAAAAGCTTGGTAGATAATCTGGAAGGTTTCCCTGAATCGATACGGTTTTTGAAAAAAAATACCGAATGGGCAAAGAACGCACCTCTGTTTAGCGATGTGCTGTTTTGTCGTGAGGAATACCGCGTGGCCATCGAAAACTACCTGGAGCCTTTAATGAATCACTACGTGGTGGAGAATTATGAGGAGGCGATCAAGGCGATCAATCTGCTGAGCAACTCCTCGCGCGGCAGGGCGCAATTTTTTGTATTGAGCAATTATCCCGTACAAACTGACCAAAAACCCAGTACTATAGAAGGTGGAATAGCTGCTTTGGATGTGATCGAGGTAGAGGCCCGCTACCGCCCGTTATGTATCCATTTGCTGAATGGCGTTTATCTGGTGAACGACCAAACCGAAGGCGATATCAATACACAACAATTGCCCGATGGCGCTGTTGTTTTAGGCAAAAGCGGAAAGTTTAGTAAATCGCGGTATACAATGGCCGGTGGTTCGGTGGGTTTGTTTGAGGGCAAGCGGATCGGCCGGGCTAAAAACCTGGAAAACCTGAGCAAAGAGATCAAAACGCTGGAGACACGTGTAGCCAAACTCAAATGCGAATCGGAGACTTTACAGGAACGTTTAACCGTTTTGAAAGCATCCGGTAAAGCAGGTGAGCTCTATCAAAAACAGCAGGACCTGAACCGTTTGAACACCGAACTGGTAACGGTTAAAACCCGGCGCGAGCAATATCAAACCTTTATTGAAAACAGCCGTAACCGAAAGGAAGACATCGCCCGGAAGATCGAAGGCATCCGCGAAGAAATGGCGAAGCTACAGCCCGAGCTGACTCAACTCAAAGAACAAAAACTAACTCAAGGCGAATTGCTGGCCGAGAAGCAAGCCATGTTTAACGAGCTAACGGAAAGCGTAACCATACGATCAAACCGGTACAACCAGGAAAACATCCGTTTCCACCAGCAGCAAAATAAAGTATCCGGATTGGTTAAAGACCTGGATTACCGCGATACGCAACTGGAAAACCTGGACCAGCGCATTAAGATCAATGCGGACGAGTTAGTGAAAGTTAAGGCTGCCATACTGGAGCTACTGCAGCACACCGATCATAGCGACGAAGACCTGTTGGCCATGTACAGCCAGCGCGAAGAACTGGAAAAAGCTACCCAGCAAGCCGAACAGGATTATTACAAAAGCCGCGGCGCGATAACTGAAGCCGAAAATGAGATAAGCGACCTGAGGAAGAAAAAAGATCAGTCGGAACTGATAGAAAATGAGCTACGCGACCGCAAGACCAATTTAAAGCTCGAACTAAATGCTCTGAAAGAACGCCTTTCGGTAGAGTTCAATATCGATATACAAGACCTGCTGGACATCGGCGCACCCACCGACGAAAGCGAAGACGAACTACGCGAAAAAACCGAAAAGCAAAAACGACAGTTGGATGATTTTGGCGCGATAAACCCAATGGCGGTCGAGGCCTACCAGGAAATGAACGAGCGCTATACTTTCATCCAAGGTCAGAAAAAAGACCTGAGCGAAGCCAAAGCATCCCTGCTTGCCACTATACAAGAGATTGACGATACCGCCCGCGATAAATTTATGACTGCTTTTACCCAGGTGCGCGAAAATTTTATCAAGGTGTTCCGTTCGCTATTTAACGAGGAAGATAGCTGCGACCTGATCCTGAGCGACCCGAACAACCCGCTCGAATCAGATATCGATATCATTGCCAAGCCTAAAGGCAAACGGCCATTATCTATCAACCAGCTGTCAGGCGGTGAAAAAACGCTGACGGCTACAGCAATCCTGTTCTCGCTCTACCTGTTAAAACCGGCGCCGTTCTGTATCTTTGATGAGGTTGATGCCCCGCTTGATGATACCAACATCGATAAATTCAACAACATTATCCGTAAGTTCTCCAAGGATTCTCAATTCATCATCGTATCGCACAACAAACGCACCATTGCCAGCACCGACATCGTTTATGGTGTTACCATGGTTGAGCAAGGAATATCGCGCGTTGTGCCCGTGGATTTGAGGGAACTGGCAGATTAAGCCGCATTCGGTTTGATTTGCAGATCAATACCCTTATCTTGTTCATCATCCCAATTCCTAAACCAGAAGTGAAACATACAAACCCTTGTCTGCTTATTTTCACCTTAGTAATCAGGTCATTATTCGCATTTTCGCAAAACACAACTTCGACAACCGGCCAAAATCTTTCCAAAAAGTTCACTTTTAATGTTATTCCCGAAACGTTTCAATTAAATGTGATTTATAGAGGCGTATCCGAACAGGCCAGTAACCCATTAGCCCCGATGAGGGTAACCAATCTGATCAAAACAGACTCGTTGATATCATGGCTGATCCCTGGTCGCCATATCTCTGTTCGGGTACAAAAAAAGGAAAACTATCTGGATGTCACGATCAAGGCAGATACCCAGCAAAAATTTATATGGCCAAAGGTAAATGCCCCCAATTATATGCTGCCTTTTGCCGAAGGGAAATATATCCCGGCTAATGATCCATCGTGGCAAGCCTTTTTAAAAGATCAGACTGAAAAGTTTCTCGAATTTTTCTCAATGCCTTTTTTTGCCTTAGATAAAGCACATTATACTATTCTATATATAGTTAAAAATCCTTTCAATAATCAGGTACGTTTTACCGCCGCCCCTGCCGTTGGTTTTTCCATCATTCATGATTTTACTTCTATCGATAAAGAAAAAACTTATGGTTTCAGGGTATACGTTACCGATACCGATCCGGTAACCGCAAGTATGGTTTACAAGCAATACGTTAAGGAACAGGGTAGGTTTAAAACTTTAAAGGAGAAGGCTCTTGAAAACCCTAACGTTCGCAAGTTATATGGGGCGCCTCAAATCTATCTCTGGACGTACGGAGCAATTGCCAAAAACGACATCAATTGGAAAAGCTTAAATGCATCGCTTGCCGCTCATGAGCAATTTTTTAAATGGGTGTCGCAGGTAATGAAAATCTATGGGCAGAATGATGCTGCAACCGAACTAAACGAAGTATATCAGCAATGCAAAACCCGGGGCATAACAACTGATTATCAAAAAAGGGCATTTGTACGCGCATTGAATATGGCGCTTACATTTCCTAAATTGTATAATCCAAACCTGTTTAGTTATCACGATCAGTCATCAAATGTTGAATCGTTAAGCGAGCAAAAAGTATACGCTTTTAATAAAAAATTTCTAAAGTCGATACTAAAGAACGCGATAGACGCGCCCGATCACTGGGGCAAAGAAAATGTCGATATGCTTTCCGACATGTATCAATCAGGTATCAAAAAAGCATGGATATGCTTTCCAGATTGGGGTGATGGCTTGATGAACCCTGCCATAGTTGAAAGAGCGAGTCAATTAGGATACCTGGTTGCCCCCTACGACTCGTATAATTCCATCCAGCAAAAAGAAGACTGGACCTGGCGATCAACCTGGTTCCCCGATTCTACGCTGTATAATAGCGCTACCATCACCAATGCTTCAGGCAAGAAAATAAGCGGCTTTCTGGGTCGTGGCAGGCAGCTCAACCCTACCCTGTCTATGCCTTCGGTTAAACAGCGCGTAGCAGCGATTCTTAGTGATCATATCCCCTATAACAGTTGGTTTGTAGATTGTGATGCCTTCGGCGAAGTGTTTGACGACTATACTCCCGGGCATATCACTACCGAGAAAGAAGATTTTAAAGCGCGCAATAACCGGATGGAATATATCGGCAAGGAAGTAAAAATGGTGATAGGATCAGAACAAGGGAATGATTTTTCCGCTAACGCGATAGCATTTGCGCAAGGTATGGAAATGCCGGTATTTAACTGGGACGATCCTGATCTGCGCGAAAACACAAACAGTCCTTATTATTTAGGTGGTTACTGGTCGCCGTCAGGTGGCATACCCCCTATCTATTCCAAAGTGGTTCCTATCAAACCTGTATACCACGATATTTATATCAACCCGCAATTTTCACTACCCTTATTCAGGTTGGTGTATAACGACGCGGTGATAACAACTGCACATTGGGAATCCGGTTCGCTCAAAATAAAAAATGAAGTTGGCACCCGTATGCTCGCCGAGTTACTATACAATACCCCGCCTTTGTATCATCTCGACCAGGCAACATGGAAACTTAATAAAAAACTAATTGTCAAGTACATAAAAACATGGGGCGCGCTGCACCAGAAAGCCGTACACCTACCCATGACGGGCTTTAACATACTTACCAGTAACCGCATGGTACAGCAAACCGTCTTTGGCAAGGTGTTAAAAGTCACCGTAAATTTTTCGAAAACTGACGCTACCATCGGCAGGAAGACAATACCCGGTCGTTGCGCAATAATTGAAAACAATGCCC
>Ga0157372_10005231_pt1 | contig 13789 bp, 10 predicted proteins | sample C55metaG_FD_115307 | JGI IMG/M metagenome (GOLD analysis project Ga0157372, IMG submission 115307) | Corn rhizosphere microbial communities from Kellogg Biological Station, Michigan, USA - C5-5 metaG | ecosystem: Host-associated > Plants > Roots > Rhizosphere > Soil | place: USA: Michigan... | reverse complement strand
CGGGCACCATCTGTTTCATGGCCGCGATCATCCGTTCGATGATGTGATCGGTCTTCGAGACCGCGACCATCACCGACGCCGCCATGCACCGCTGACCGGCGCATCCCGACATCGACGCGACGACATTGCTCGACGTCATCTCCTTTGCCGCATCCGGCATCACGATGAGGTGATTCTTTGCTCCGCCAAGTGCGAGGCAACGTTTGAGCGTCGCGGTCGAACGACGGTAAACGACTTTCGCGATCTTTGTCGATCCGACGAAGCTGATGGCCGAGATTCCAGGATGATCGCAGATCGCTTCGACTGCTTCCTTTCCGCCGTTGACGATCTGCAGCACGCCCTCGGGCAGCCCCGCTTCCGTGAGCAGCTCCGCGATTCTTCCCGCGCTCAGGGGCACCAGCTCGGAAGGCTTGAGAATCAGACAGTTGCCGAGTGAGATCGCGTTCGGCAGCGACCAATTCGGCACCATGTTGGGGAAGTTGAAGGGCGTGATCGCCGCCACCACTCCGAGCGGATACCGCTCGACTCGACATTCGACGCCTCGACTGACCTCGAGAACCTCGCCCGGTGCGATTTGCGGAAGGGAGCAGGCGAACTCACACAGCTCAGCCGATTTCAGGACCTCGGCGCGCGCTTCCGATGGCACCTTTCCGTTTTCTTCCGTTATCAGGGCAGCGAGTCCATCGATGTTCTTCTCGAGAAGCGCCTTGTAACGATAGAAGACCTGCACGCGCTCTTTGATAGGAGTCGCTGCCCAGGCTGGGAATGCCTTGTGCGCGCTCGCAACCGCCGCGTCGACATCATCCTGGCTCGAAAGCGGGACGCGTGAAATGACGCTGCCATCGCTCGGGTTATGCACCTCGAGGAAGGAGCGGTCGCTGCCGATGAATGACCCGCCAACGTAGTTCCGAACTTCAGGGTACTTCAACGTCCCTCCCGGCTGTTCGACCCCCGCCGACCCCGAAGCCCTCCAACTCGTGGATTGGAAGGCACTTATCCCACCATGGCAAGATGCGTTTCGCGCTCCTGGGTCGCAAGCGGAAAGCTAGCGGGCTGCCACCGGGCTCACAAACTTGGGCGGCGTAGTCATCCGGAGATCGTTCGCAAGGCTGCCTTCGGGAACGATCCTGGTTCCACCAAAAAAGGGTGCGACCTCATAGGGATCGGCCACCGAGAAATCGATGTTGTAGCCGATGTCCTTGAAGAACCCTAGCGTTATCGAGCTGAGCGGGGACTTCAACCCGCGACCCACAATGGAGACCATGAGCTCATCCCCGAAAACGCTCAGCCTCCAATGGGCATCCAATGGCCCCAGTCCACGCGCGTCTTCGAGCGGAACCGTGACTCCCGTATACCAGGCGCCGTGCTTCGCGAATTCTGACCGCGCCGTCACTCCGGAGAAGAAAGGATCGCTCGCTCCACCGCCAGAGAGACCCTTCGTCACATACGAGTTGGGATTAAATCCCAGCGCGTGCCCCATCTCATGCATGGCAACGCCTTGCAACTCGCCGCGTGCATCCATCGAATCCAGATCCGCACGGTCAAAGACGATGTTGCTCAGAATGGGCAGGGTGTCCCGATCGCTCAGCCTGCAGACTCCGGTGAGCGCGAGGGCTGTGGCTGGTCCGTCGATCTGTGCGACCGAAACGAATAGAATGAGATTGTGATGGGTTTCGTTGATCGCCGGTTGACCTGGAAAGCATGAGTTTGCGGGCAAATTGAGAGGAAAGTCGCCCAGATTCTTCGACAGTGCCCGCGTCCACCGGGCGGCGGCGATCGTGACTGCTGTTTGTAATGCCGGGGTAATGTCGGACAGGTACCGTATATCGATCTGACCGGTAAACCCTCCGGTCGGTTTGGTGGCACTGTCGGCGCCACAAGCCAGACAAGCCCCCGTGAAAAATATTAACACAAATTGGCGAGCAGGAATCCCGTTCATGAGCACGATAATAGCGACAGTTCACAAGCGGCGCGCGTTCGACGACACCGCAATTGCAGAGCCGCACAAACTGACGTTGTCCTTGAAAGTCCAACGGGCACGAAGCATGATGATTGGATGGCTGTCGCACCTTTGAAAAGTAAAAACACGGAATACTTAAATGACTGATCCTTCGACTACTGTAGAGCAGTCGCATGAAATACTTCCCCCCGTCGATCGCGGCATGTCGATCACAAAGGCCACCGTCATCGCGGTGATCTCAGGAATCATCGTGCTCGGCTCGACCATCGCAGTGATAAAGGGCACTCTATCGGCGGGGCTCACCCGATTTCTCGCGGTGATATCGCTACTCTCGCTGGTGGCATTCGCGTATGGCCTGATCGAGCTGGCGCTCGCGGTGATCGCGACGACGGCCGAACGCCGGAGAATGGCGCGGGAAGTAACCGAGCGGCGCCAGGGCGATCGCGCGCGAAGGCCGACGCCGCACTAGGGCTCCAAATGACACATGCCCCTTTCGCCCGTCAGGATTCTCTAGGGCAGTCCCTTGACGAGTGTCGCGAACCTCGCGTCATCGAAAGCCTTTCTCGCCGTTTGAACTTCGGGATCGAGTGCAGCGCTGACACGATAGAATCCAGCATCGCCGAATTTTGATCGGGCCGCCGCGGCGAGTAGAACGCGCTGAAGCGTCGAGTCGGCTTCAGCGGTCTGCGGAATAGTTATCCCCTGAGCGGCGGCAAACCCCCGAAACTCTCCAACCCCATTTGCATCGAGCGATTGCAATCGGGCAACTGCGTCCGCCGACGCAAAGCTCGAAGAGTTCGCGGTGACGTAACCGCCGATCCACTTCAACACGACGTTGTCCTCGCCGAGTCTGGCGAGCCAGAGCGGAACCTCTGGGTCGTCAACTACGAGATCGGGATAGATCCCGCCACCTCCGTAGACGACTCGCCCGCCATCGGTGCGACAGTTGGGACGACCGGCCGTATCACGATCGGCGCGCGCGAGCCTATAGTACTCATGAGTCGTGATCGACCTGTACTGGCGCTGCACCACGCGCCCGCACGGCGTCCTCAAGTGACCTACCACAAGCTCGATGATCGAGCCATCAGAGAGAGGAAATCCGCGCATTATAAGCGCCTTCCCGAATGTCGGCTTGCCGATGATCAGCGCCCGATCATGATCCTGAAGCGCGCCGGCGAGCAGCTCGGCGGCGCTCGCGGTGCCGGCGTTCGCCATCAGTACCATTGGGTAGCGTCGCTCACTCCGCCAGAACGAGCGAGAGACCCTGCTGGTGTCGATCATCTCCTTCTTTTCGCCGGTGGATGTGTAGACGATCGTGCCCTTGGGCAGGAACTCGCCCGCGATTTTAGCAGCCTGATCGATGCGGCCACCAGGATTGTCGCGCAAATCGAGCACGAGCCGCTTCATTCCCTGCCCTTCCAATCGACCAAGTGCGTCGTGGAGATCGTCGGCGACACGGTCGTTGAGAAAGCTGGTGATCCGAACGTAGCCCGTCGTAGCATCGAGCATGAACGCCGCCGGAACGGCCGATGCTTCCTCCACTTTCTCGCGCTGCACCACGCGATCCAGCACCGCGACAGAGCCATCGAGTCGGCGGCGCTGGAACGTGAGTACTACTGGCGTGCTCTTCACGCCGGCCAAAACAATGTCGAGCTCGTTGGCTGATGTTGCCGCAACGGGTTTGTGGTCGATCGCGATCAGCTCGTCGCCCGGCAGAATGTCGAGGGTCGCCGCGCGGGAGCCGGCCGCGACGCTGACAACTACCGCATCGCCGCCGATGTAGCGGAACGTCACGGGAACGGGAATAAGCTTTCCATCCGACCAGGCTGCCTCCCTCGCGGGATCGAGACGCAGCGCCCAGATCACATACGAATGTGGATCGGCGGCGCGAACCATCCCCTCGACAGCCGCCATCAACAGCGTGTGCGCATCGACGGAGTCCGGATGGTTGACTCGAATCTGATTGAGGACCTGGCTGAACATCTGCAGATCCTCGGCGACGCTGCGAGGGCGAATCGGGTGAGTAGAGTCAGTTGATTGCGCGCGCGCTGCAGATGTCGCGATTGAGACCGTCGCGATGAGAAGTCCCGCCCATTTACCCGTGTATCGCATCGCGCGCACCGTCACTCGGATGCTTTGAGTATCGCCGCCCTTTCATTACTGCGACGCGCTCAGAATCGCCGCCATCTCGGTAGCCTCATCGCGACGCGGATCTCGCTGCGATGCGAGCGCGAGAAACGACTTGAATTCCTTCAGCGCGTCGGCCTTGCGCGTCTCGGCCTGAAAGACATCCGCGAGAACGAAATGGGGAGCGGCAAAATCGGAGTCGAGCTCGATCGCCTTCTTCAACTGCACCTCGGCCTCTTTGAGCTTGTTGAGTGATCCGAGTGCGTAGCCGTACTGGTAACGAACTCCTGCGTCCTCCGGGTTTATCTGCACGGCGAGATCCATCTCATTCATCACCGTAGCGGTATCGCCGGTTTCGAGCGCGAGATACGCCAGCTGCACGTGAGCCGGATAATAGGATAGATCCTCCTGGAGAGCGCGACCGAACGCTTCGCGCGCAGCCTCTTTGTCGCCTTTGACGTGCTGGATCATCCCGATTCTCTCTTCCATCAAAGCTTTCGACTGATAGAGAAAAACGAGGTCATTCTTGTCGGCTTTGCGCATCTCCGCGAGCGCCTGAGTCAGGGACACGAGCGAGCTGTCATGGAGGCCAACCTGGTAAAACAATCGACCGCGTTCGGCAAGAATGCCCGCTTTCATGCGGGCATGCTGGAGCGCCTCTCCATATAAGGACAGCGCCTCGAAGTAGCGCCCCTGTCCATATGCGACGGACGCCCGCCATTCCGGTGGCCCATTGCTCATGGCCTTCTCCAGCTGCCAGGCCAACTCGCTGGATCCTCCCGAGCCGGACGCCCTGCTCGAGATCTCCTGAATCATCGACTCGATGAACATGTGGTCCATCTGCGGGCCGAGGAACGGATTGAGCGTCAGTGCGTGGCGATAAAGCGAATCAATTGCAAGCGACTCTTTTGACCTGATCTCGCCCTTGTCGCCGCTGAAATAACGCATCAGCCTTCGCGGATTGCTTAGAAGGAGCGCGACTCGCCGCCCGTAAAAGGGCTCCGCCCAAATCGGGTTGAGGCGCGCCGCCCAATAGAACGCGTCGGCCGCCTTGTCTGGATCCTTTTGCACCGACGCCAGTCCGACGCGGTAATAGCTCCAGGGATCGTTCCGGTCGGCACCATTGGGCAGGCTCGGACGATCGGGCTGTGCGCCATGATCCTGTGCGCTGGCAGGGTGCACACCGGACAGGCCCGTCAGAAGGGCGAGTAGCAACGTAGCGCCAGGAATTCGCTTCACGCTCCAGCCATTATGCAACAAAAAAGCCCCGCTGTGAACAGCGGGGCTCCAAGTCAGGAAAGTTCGGACGCTACCAGCGATAGTGGGCGAACGCCTTGTTCGCTTCTGCCATGCGGTGTGTGTCTTCCTTCTTTTTCACGGCGTTGCCTTCGCCCTTGCTGGCGGCGATCACTTCGGCGGCCAGCTTCTCCGCCATCGACTTCTCGTTGCGACCGCGCGAGAAAGTGATCAACCAGCGCATCGCGAGCGCTGTGCGGCGATCAGGACGGACTTCGACGGGAACCTGGTACGTCGCGCCACCGACGCGGCGGCTCTTCACTTCGACAGCGGGCTTGAGGTTGGTCAGCGCCTGCTTGAAGATCGTGACGCCGGGCTGCGAGGTCTTGTTCTCGACGATATCCATCGCGCCGTAGAAGATTCGCTCTGCTGTCGACTTCTTGCCCTGGTACATGATGGCGTTGATGAACTTCGAAACGGTCTGGCTATCATAGCGGGCGTCTGGAAGAATCGGACGCTTGATGGACTTTTTGCGGCGGCTCAACTTTCAGCTCCGGTGGACTGTTTCAGCGCTTCCGACTTTTCAGTTCCAGTGCACTCTCTCTGCGGACTCACTTTTTCTTACCTCCAGCGGCTGCACCGCCGGTCTTTGGTTTCTTGGTGCCGTACTTGGAGCGGCTCTTGTTGCGGCCGTTCACGCCGGAAGCGTCGAGCGAGCCGCGAACGATGTGATAGCGCACACCCGGCAGATCCTTCACGCGACCACCGCGAATGAGCACGATCGAGTGCTCCTGCAGGTTGTGTCCTTCGCCCGGTATATAGGCGGTGACCTCGAAGCCGTTGGTCAGGCGCACGCGTGCAACTTTGCGGAGCGCTGAGTTGGGCTTCTTGGGCGTCGTGGTGTAGACTCGGGTGCAAACCCCACGCTTCTGCGGATTAGACTTGAGCGCGGGCGCTTTTTCCTTCTTCTGAACGTCGCGGCGGCTCTGACGTACGAGCTGATTGATTGTCGGCATTACTGGTTGTTGAACGACCGGTTCCAAGGTGCAGTGTCTGCGAGAATCCTGGGCAGACCAGCCTACAAAGTTAGGCCGGCACGACAGTTATGTCAACTTGGCTGGTCACGATGGTAGTGGGCCAACTCCGGTGACGTTCGCGTGCGATTGCGGATTGAGGATTTTGCGGACTCAGGACTAACGGCCATTGAGGATCGGCGATTAAGTGAGGACCGCGGAGAGAGGTTCTACGCAGATCCTCAGTCCTCCCTTAATCGCCGATCCTAGATTGCTGTTAGTCCTGAGTCCGCAAAATCCTCAATCCGAAGTCGTCAATAACATGACAAACTGCCCACCACTGGTCACGATTTCGCCCAGGCGACGCATGCGCGTTACCCCGACCGGGCCATGGTTGTAATCCGCCGAGTTGCCTCTCGACGCGGCTTGGTCCATGCAGCACATTGCAGCATCCGTCGCGACATGGCGCCGCGACGCTGGCGTGGGAGAAAACATGATGGCCCGCCCCACTACACTCGCCTCGTACTTCGTCGTGTGCAGCTTTATGCTCGCATGCGCGGGTCGACACCCGACCCCGGAAGCTCTGACGTCCACTGCGGCGGAAACCGCCGCCCCCGAGCCCGTCGTCCTCGAAGTCGAGAATCACAACTGGGCGGATGTCGTCCTCTATGTCGTCCACGATGGGGTTCAAACCAGATTCACCCAGGTGGCGGCAGCTCACAACCTCTCGATCGAAATCCCACCCAGGCTCCAGGGTCAGATGGGCGTGATTCGCATCGCCGCGCGCCGAATCGGAGGCACCGATAGCTACGTGTCACAGGCGATCTCGATACGCGGGAGCTCCGCTGTTCGATTGACGATCGAAAGCAGCCTCAACCACTCCAGCGTCGGAGTCTGGTAGAAACTACTTGCCGCCCGGTGGCGGTTTGTTGCCGCCGCCCCCGGACAGATCGCCGGCTCCTTTAGCTACCAGCAACGCCGAGGCGATTATCGCCCCCGCCGTAAGGAAGCTCCTCGGCACTGAGGTCTTGCTCGTCTCCGCGGTCTCGATGTCCTGCGAGGGGATCGTAATCTCGAGAGAGTCGTAGGTGTCCTGTCCCTGATTTTCCCGAGAGACGCGACGGACTGAAACCACCATCGACGAATCGCTCACCTGCCGCAGCGTTCCCTCCAGCGTTCGCGCCCGCGGACCAATCCTTGGTGCGAGATCGACAGCTCCCTTGTCGGTCAGGCGAAGTCTCACGTCGGAACCGGTCACCGGTTCCACGCCGCGCACTGGAGTGTACACTGTGCACGCGGCCGTCATCAAGAACGGCGCCGAGAGCAGCGTGATCCGAACCCGTTTAAGTCTTATTGAGGTGTTTTTCATTTAGTTCGCTAATGAAACAGCACATGATAGTGAAAAGCATTCGAGCCCAGTCTGTTTCGACTGGGCTCGAACGTTCTTCTCAGTAATTCTTCAGACTTCTAGAACTGACCCAGGCACGCAGCGCCGGTACCGTCCGACGTGGCATTCGCGGGATCGTTCTTGTTGCGCAGGCCATTCACTCCGGTGTTGGGCTGCGGAATGTTGGTATCCGTATTCCGCTCCGACGCATCGTAGTACAGACGCCCCGGTATCGGCAGACCCGCCGCCGTTAGAGCAAGGTTCGGAGTGCAGGTGCGCTTGTAATCGTTCCACGGCTCCTCGCCGAGCTGGAAGTCGACGATGTACTTCTCGATGAGGATCTCATTGAGAAGTGCGGTGCCGGCTACAGCTTCGGGAGCCAACCCGTGATTGGCGCGCTCCTCGTTCAGCTTCGCGAGGGCAACGACCTGATTCCCCCCACGGAACGCAGCCTCAGCCCAGATGAGTGTGTTTTCATCATAGGTGACGAAGGGCTGCTGGAAATCCGGAGCGTTCCGCGTGGCGCTGAGCCACCTCGGAGTGCCAGTCAACGAGAAATACTGCGTGCGCCGCGGATCATTGCGCGAGGCGAGCAGGTTATCGAGGAAAACGCCATCCCCCAAATCACCGCCACGCCCTGCCGGTCCGTGGAACTGGAAATAGAAATTCGTTTCCGATGCGGTTGCCGTGAATGCACCGAAATAATTTCCAGCGTCGCTCGAGATTCCCTGCTGCGCTTCCGCGAGAGCGGATGCGTACGCAGGCGCCCCTCTTACTTCGGCCGTGTGCATGAAGAAACGGGCCTTGAGGGTGTGGGCCATCGCCGTCCAGAGAGCCGGATCGCCGCCATAAACGAGATCCGCACCACCTGGTCCAACGTTGCCGGCGACACTCGAGTTGAGGTTTGCGATCGCCGCGGACAGCACCTGCTGCACGGAATCGTAAACAAAGAACTGATCGTCGAGCGCCGGATTCGCGATACCCTGAAGAGCCTGCTTGTAGACAAGGTCGCCGAACAGATCGGCACCCGTGCCCATCAAGGCGGCTTCCTCTACCTGCGCGATTCCGAGGTAAAGCGAATCGCCCACCAGTCTCGCGCCGGCCTGCAACTTCTTGATATCGACCAGACCGCCCGTGGTGTAGAGCGCCGCGTGCGTGCCATTGGTCGTGTTTTCATCATGCGAATATGTGGCGTCGAGCGCGCCATACTGATTGGCGACGCCCTGGAACTGCTGGGTGAGAATGCCCGCAATGCGAGCAGGATCGCTGCCCCAGAACGCCCACAAATTCTCCTGAGTGGCGACGAAGAACTGATCGTTCGTCGCTACGATCTGGCGGTTCGGATCCGTGCTCGTTTCGCCGCCGGTCAGGAAGTTGTTGCACCCCCCGACGACAGCTACCGCGGCCGCAACGGCGAGCCTCGCCACAATGTGTTTTATATGATTAGTCACTTCTGAATTCTCCGTATTGGCTAGCGAGATAGGCTGAACGAGAGGACAAACGACCGCGTAGGTGGATTGATGAAATAGTCGAGTCCCTGTGTCAGGAACTCCGCTCCGCCCAGGTTCACTTCCGGATCGAAGCCGGTGTATTTCGTCCACGTCTTGAGGTTTCTGCCTGCGATGCGAATGTCGGCGCTCGAGAACCCTGTCAGATTCTTGAACGTCTGGTTGTCGAGCGTGTAGGTGAGCGAGATCTCGCGAAGCTTGGCAAAGCTGCCGTCCTCGACGAACTGCGCACCAACCGATCCGAACCCACCACCATCGCCCAGGAACCAGTTCTGCCAGTCATCAGGCGACTGGAAGGGAACGACATTCTTTCCCGGCCCAGCCGTCGTCGGATAATTTTTGAGCGCGTAGTTCACGCCATACTGGCCATTGGTCATCGTCCGCTGCTTCGTATCGATGCCCGTTCCGAAAAAGTCCAGAACGCCGCGCGTGCCATTCCAGACGCTTCCGCCCTTACGAACATCGAGCAGGCCGGAGAGCGAGAGTTTGTGCCAGCGCATGCTGCTGCTGTACGACATCGTGTACTTCGGATTGGGATCAGCGATGATCCGCTGAGTGGCATCGGGCACCGGCAGACCATCGGGCCCGAGGAAGAGCGCACCCTTCGGCGCGCTGCCGCAAAGCGCATCAATGTCGGCAACGACACCCATGCCTGTCACGGCGACGTTCGTGAGGCCACGTCCGCACCGAACGAAGTCCGCTCCCTGAATGACACCAGGGGCAAACCCAATCGCTGAGGCGCCGATGGCGCCGTTGAAGCCTTCGAGATTATAGGTGATGAACTGGGCGCCGTTGAGGCTCTGCACGTTGCCCTTGTTCTTCCCGAACTGGACGCCGATATCCCACGCCGCATCCGGCCGTTGCAGAGGATGGAGATTCAGAGTCAGCTCCAGCCCCTTGTTGGTGATCGTCGCGGCATTGAGAACCTGCTGATTCGATCCCGTCTGCGACGCGTTGATCGGGGCGCTCAGAATGATGTCCGACCCCTTCTTGTTGTAGCCGGTCGCCGAGAAATCGATCTTGCTGTTGAGGAATGCGAGATCGGCCCCGACTTCCGTTTCCTTGTTCCGCTCTGGCTTGAGGTTGGGGTTGCCAACGATCAAGCTGGTCGACAGTGCACCCTGCCCATTGATGCCGGATTTGAGAGCATCACCAAATCCGCTCAGCGTGAAGAAGTTCGTCGAGCTGAGGGCGGTAACCGCGGCGTATGCGGGTGGCTCCTTACCGGTCTCTCCATAAGCGACGTGGAGCTTGCCGTATGAGAACAGCCCGGTGCGGTCGCGATTGTTGATCAGATTGCTGAAGGTCCACGCCGCGCTGGCTTTCGGATAGTTCGCTCTCGGATTCGCACTGCCGAATGTCGAGAAGCCATCGTTCCGAAGCCCGAGGTTTAGCACGAGCTGGTCGAAGAGACTCAGCTCCGCCTGGCCAAAGTACGCCTCGATGTGCCGTAGCGCTCGGTATTCCTGAACCCGAGGTGTGATCGTGTTCTGAATGTTGAAAGGCGTCGGCGCGATCAACTGCTCGCCGAACGCGAATGTCTGGCGCAGTCGGCGCGAATTCAGATTCTGACCGACCGTGAACGTCAGATCGGTGTTCGTCCCGAACGTGTGTTTTGCCGTCGCGATCAGGTTGTGATCGATCTCGAGGTTGTTCAGGTCGTTGCGCGTGACATTTCCAACCGCGTCTCCACCCGACGTCAGTGGCAACGACTCGAGCCGCCAGTCGTTGTAATAATCGGCGCCGAGGGTCTCGTTGACGGAGAGCCACTCGAGCGGAGTCCAGTCAGCCGTCAGGTTCGCAACGGATCGGCCGAGCTCGCTCCGATTGCCGGGGTTGTCGAGCACGAAGAACGGATTGTCGTAGTAGACTGCATTTTCCATCGCCGCGACACTTGTCGCGTTCGGAAAGCGGTATGCCCGCTGCAGGCCATTGGGCAGATACGTGTCTTCATTGTTGAAGTTGGGCGGCGTGCGGAGCGCGCCCAGCATCACGCCGGAAAGATTAGATCCTTTCTGGACGAATTTGCCCCGCGTATCGATGTAGCTCAGGTTGCCGCCGATCTTGAACTTGGAGTTGATCTGCTGCGTCCCCTTGAGGCGAATCGTCGCACGGTTGTACTTGTTGTTCGGACCTTTCAGGTAGCCGTTCTGATTCATCAGGCCACCGGACGCGTAAAACGTCGTCCGATCGTTACCGCCTGACACCTGCAAATTGTTGTCGGCGGTGACGCCCGTGTCGAACAGCTCATTGGAGTGGTCGAACAGCGGTGTGCCGGGGGCTGCCGCCGGGCCCCACGAGTAGCGCGCCACCGAGCAGTCCGGTCCGCCGCACGTAGCGGCAGTACCGTTCAAGCCCTGCACGAACTGGTGCTGCAGAACGTCGGGCATGTTGACCCGATCGAACGTCTCCGTCGACGAGATCGTGTACTTCGTCGCACCTGGAGTTCCAGACTTCGTCGTGATCAACACGACGCCGTTCGCCGCGCGGGCGCCGTAGATGGCGGCAGCCGCGGAGCTCTTGAGAATCTGGATGGATTCGATGTCGGCTGGGTTGATGTCCGACGCACGATTCGGTGCAACAGTGCTTGCGTCAGCTCCAGCTGCCGTCCCGGATCCGTTCGCGATGCTCTGCGTCGAGAAGGTCTGGTTGTCGATCGGCTGTCCGTCGACCACGAACAACGGCTGGTTCGTTCCCGACAGAGACGCAGCGCCACGGATCTTGATCGACGCCGACGAGCCAGGCTCACCCGACTGCGTGCGAACTTCGACGTTTGGTGCCTGCGCCGCGAGAGCAGAGACGACGTTCTGCGGATTGGCGGCACGCGTGAGCGCACTGCTGTCTACAGAGTTGATGGTTGTCGTCAACCGCTCGCGTGTCGTTGACGTACCGGCGCCGGTAACGAGCACGACGTCGAGGTTGAGCGGATTCACGGTCAGTGAAAAGTTCTGATTGATCGTCGAACCCGCCGTGAGCACGATTGGAACCGTTCGCGCACTGTAGCCGATCACGCGGGCAACCAGAACTCCGGATTGTCCATTTGCGCGGTCTGCTGGAACAACGATGACATAGCGACCAGCGTCATCGGTGTGTGCACCGGTAGTCGTGCCCTGAATGAGCACCGTCGCTCCGGGGAGCGGCACTCCCTGCTCGGTCGTCACCGTGCCGGAAATGGTCGTGCCCGCCTGTGCGCTCGCTGTCGATGCGGCGCAGACAAGCACTCCTACTGCTGCAATGATTTTCCCTGCGAGTTTCCTGATTACGCTCTTGTGTGAATTGGGTGGGTGGGAACCGGGATTCGGTCGAGCTCTTGACTGAGAACTATCCAGCATACTTCCCCTCCTGATGGTGAGCCCGTTTGCACGGGTGACATGATTGCTCGCTCAGCGACAGAGCGAGCAGCGATACGCAATCCGGATTGCGCGCTCATTAACCGTTTCTCCATAACGGTTGTTGGCGGTACGATGTGCGTGCCGTAACGCGGGGTACTGATCCGAAGTGCGTCCATTTCGCATAGTACTCGCGTGTAACGGCAAGTGCCAAGTGATGGATTAGACAACCGCAACGACAATTTCGTCGCATCGTCAGAGCGAATCGCTACGTCGAAGATTCTCGAAATGCTGCCGCTGAGCCGCTTCTTCCCAAATGTTTGCACTCTTTCGACACCGCTCTCTACTATAGAAGTGTGGCGAGAGTGAAACGCAGAACTCCGGGCGTGAAACACAGGTGGAATGCCGTGAAGGGCAGACTTCCGAGCGCGAAGGTGAGAAACGCCAAATGTCGCGTGCAATTCATGCGCGAACGGTGCGGCCCGAGAGTGATGCGGAGTTATCCGGGGATTCTTCTCCGCGATGCGATGCTGACTTGCGATCGCGATTGCTACAGCGCGCCGATGGCCCCCGCGGCGAGCGCCGGCAGCTGATCGCGCTCACGCACCGCTTGCGCGAATGGACCGAGCAGATGGCTGATGCTGTTCGCATAGTAGCTCACGAGCGCGCGATTTCCGTACATCACCGAATACCCTGCGCCCACTCTCACCAGCACGCGCCGCATGCTGAGCATCCGCCACGCACGATCGAAGATCTCCTCCACGCTTCCTTCGCGATGGATGACGCGCGCATTGAGCTCTCGCAGCACATCGCGCATCTCACTCATGCGTGCGATCAACAAGTCGTGCGCGATATAGTCGCCATCGAAGCTCTGAATCGCCGCACATGCGAGCGTGACGGGAGTCACCGGAATGATCGCGGCTATTCTTTCCATCACCGAATCTGAGAGCTGCTGAACGCGCGACAATCGCTCCGTTCGCTCGACATCGAACAGTCCTGCCGTCTCGCGATCCTGCAGCTCGAGCCATGGTGCCAGCGCAAACGGCTCGCCGATCACAACCGACGCGCGCCCGTATCGTCTCCATCTGCGGGCAACGATACGCGCCATGTTCCACCACACGTAGCGCATCACTTCCACGAATTGAACGTAACGCGGCGGTCGCTTGCGCCCTTCCCGCGCGTCCAGCTCTCGAATGAGAGAGCGGTCCTCGAGAACACGATCATAGTTG
>Ga0157372_10005228_pt1 | contig 13794 bp, 8 predicted proteins | sample C55metaG_FD_115307 | JGI IMG/M metagenome (GOLD analysis project Ga0157372, IMG submission 115307) | Corn rhizosphere microbial communities from Kellogg Biological Station, Michigan, USA - C5-5 metaG | ecosystem: Host-associated > Plants > Roots > Rhizosphere > Soil | place: USA: Michigan... | reverse complement strand
AGTTGAGCGCGGCCCAGCGTACGCTGATTCGGAATCTCCAGGGCTACTATCAGGAAGCGCAAACGGCTCGCAATCAAGTGGACCGTCTGCGGCATTCCATGGACCAGGCGGCTGAGAATCTGCGGTTGAACGGTCTGCGGTATCAGGCCGGAGAAGCGACCATCCTGGAACTTGTGGATGCGCAGACGCTGCTGACGGGCGCGCGCAATGCCTACGACGATGGTTTGGTCCGGTACCGATTGGCGCTGGCAAATCTCGAAACGATTACGGGGACATTCTAGCGACGACCATGGACTACAAAGAGAGTTTCTGGATCGCCAGCCTTATCGTCGCCGCGACGCTGCTCACGGGGTGCGGCAAGGCAAAAGAACCAGCCGCGGCCGAGGCGGAGCCGGCTGTTCCGGTTATGGTTGAGACCGCCGTCCTCGGCGCCATCGATCACGTAGTTACGGCCGACGCGATTTTGTCGCCTATCAACCTGGCTAATGTGACTCCCAAGATCAGCGCTCCGGTGAGGCGCTTTCTGGTAAATCGCGGCGACCACGTTCGCGCCGGACAGTTGATCGCTGAGCTGGAAAGCGGCGACTTGGCGGCAGCCGCGGAAGAGGCCAAGTTTCAGTACCAGCAGGCGCAGGCAGCGGCTGCCACTACGACTGGCGCGACGGTGGTGGAAGATCAAACCAAGGCGCAGGCGGATGTGCAGTCCGCCCAAAGCGCGTTCGACGCCGCTAAGAAGCTGTACGACAGCCGGGTCGCCCTGCAGAAGGAAGGAGCTCTGGCTCAGAAGCAAGTGGATGAGACCAGGCTCCAAATGGTCCAGTCGCAAACGCAATTGGAAACAGCGCAGCAGCACCTGAGATCGTTGAATAGCGTAAGCCGGCAAGAAGCCGTGAAGGGCGCACAGGCGCAGGCGAATGCGGCCAAGGCGCATGCGGATACGCTCGGCGTGCAACTTTCCTACGCCCGGATTCTCAGTCCCATCAATGGCATTGTTGCCGACCGGCCCGCCAACACCGGTGAAATGGTTGCAGCCGGAATGCCGATGATTTCGATCGTCGATATCTCACAGGTCCGGGCGATCGCGAACGTGCCCGTCAAAGACGCCGCATCCATTCGCGTGGGACGCCCGGCGCGCGTGGCAGGTCCCGACGGCGACATTCCGGGCACTGTCACTGTTGTCAGTCCGTCTGCGAACCCCAACGCCACTACGGTCGAGGTCTGGGTGCAAATCGCGAATCCAGGCGAGCGTCTGAAACCGGGCGCAACGGCGCGGGTCTCGATCATCGCGGAAACCATCCAGAACACCTTGGTGGTCCCGACCAGCGCGCTTCTTAATGGCGACGAAGGCAAGCAGAAGGTCATGGTGATTTCGGCCGATTCCGTCGCGCATGAACGCCCCGTGACGGTTGGAGTGCGGCAAGGCGCGCGAGTCCAAATTCTAAGCGGCATTCAGCCGGGCGACCAGGTAGTCGTTTCCGGCGGTCTCGGCCTGGAGGACAAGGGAAAAGTCAGCATCCAGCAGCCGAAAAGCGAGGACGATGACGACGATGATGCGGGCGGCGACGACGCGAAATCCGACGACGCCAAAGGAAAGGACGCCAAGGGCAAGAAGGAATGAGCGAGCCTAACTCGATTGTTCCAGGCGGCACTGCAGAGCATTGGACGGCGCGCTTTTCGAGTCCCGTCATCTTTGTCATCCTGACCTTGATCGGGGTCGGTGTTTATCTGGCGTTCGCGATTCCAGTCGCGGTTTTCCCTAACACCGACTTTCCCAAAATTGTCGTCGGCATCGATAACGGAGTTTCGCCCATCAATCAGATGGAGGTTACGGTCACACGGCCCATCGAGGAAGCCATGAACTCGGTGCCGGGACTCGATCGGGTGATTTCCACCACCAGCCGCGGCTCGTGCGAAGTGAGCCTGTTCTTCAACTGGAACGTGGATATGTTCCAGACGCTCCAGTACGTCAATGCGGCACTGGCGAGGGTGCAGCCCTCACTGCCTTCTACCGCGAAGCTTACGGCGAACCGCATGACGTTCGCCGCATTGATGCCGATTCTGGCCTACAGTCTGACTTCCGACACCATGTCTCAGAGCGACCTCTGGGAGCTGGCCAACTACAACATCAAGCCTCGTCTCAACCGCGTGAATGGCGTCTCGAGTGTGGTGCTGCAAGGGGGAAACGTCCCCGAGTTCCAGATTGAGCCCGACCCCGCCAAGCTTCTGGAGGCCGGAGTAACTGTACCGGCGATTCTGGATGCAGTCTCCAAGAGCAACATGATCGACTCGCCGGGGTTGATCGAAAATAATCACGAGCTCTCGCTGACGCTGGTCACCGGCCAGGCGCGCGATCCTGCAGAAATCGCGAACATCGTCGTGCGCACCAGTCCCGCCGGGGTCCCGGTGCGAATCGGCGACATCGCCACGGTGCACCCTTCGGTAATGCCGATCTACACGATTGTCACGGCCAACGGCAAGCCCGCTGTGCTGCTGAATATCTTTCGGCAACCGGACAGCAACACGGTGACGGTGGCGGATGCAGCCAACCGCGACGTGGACCAGATCCGGAAAAGCCTTCCGCCAGGCGTGAAGGTGCAGGCGTTCTACGATCAATCCACACTGGTGCGCGATTCGATCAGCAGCGTGCGGGACGCGATCCTGATCGGCCTGGCGCTCGCCGCGATCATATTGGTCTTATTCCTGCGCGATTGGGGCAGCTCCCTGGTCGCCGCGCTAGTGATTCCCGCCACCATTGCGATCACGCTGATCGCGCTGCGTGCGCTCGGACAAACTTTGAATTTGATGACGCTCGGGGGACTGGCGGCGGCCGTCGGTCTGGTGATCGACGACGCCATCGTGGTGGTGGAGAACATCGTCCTGCATCGCGATTCCGGCCAGAGCCGGAGTGAGTCCATTCGCAGCGCGCTACGCGAAATTCGAGTGCCTTTGGTGGGTTCCACGATAACGCCGATCGTCGTCTTCCTGCCCTTGATTACGATCACCGGAGTGACGGGCACGTTTTTTCGCGCCCTTGCGGTAACAGTCGGCACGGCGCTGCTGACATCCTTGGTGCTGGCTTTAACCTGGACCCCTACGCTCAGCCATTACCTTCTTCGCCGCCAGCGATCCGGCCATGCGGCCGAATCGGCGGATCTGCACGGTCATGTTGTGGCGACGGGCTTTATGGGGCGACTCACGCGCGGCTACGAGCGGGCATTACGGTTCGTCCTGGCGTATCCTCTTGTACTGACTGTGGCGTGTGTCGTCCTGATTGTGGCTTCGTTCTTCGGATATCGGGCGCTCGGCAGCGACCTGCTTCCCGAGATGGATGAGGGCGGATTCATTCTCGACTACATTATGCCGGCGGGATCTGCATTGGCGGACACGAACGAGGTGCTGCTGGGCGTCGAGAAGATTCTGGCGTCCACGCCGGAAGTGGAGAGCACCTCGCGGCGTACCGGTCTCCAGTTGGGTCTCGCTGCAGTGACCGAGTCGAATACCGGTGATTTCTCCGTGCGATTGAAGCGCGAGCGGGATCGCCCGATCGACGAGATCATCTCAGAGGTTCGCGAGAAGGTAAACGAGCAATACCCGCAGCTCGACGTCGAATTTATACAAGTGCTTCAAGATATGATCGGCGACCTCACCAGCTCGCCCGAGCCGATCGAGATCAAGATGTTTGCCGCGGATCCCAAGCTTCTGGAGGAATGGGCCCCCAAAGTGGCCGACCGCATCAAGAAAATCAAAGAGGTTGCGGACGTGAAGGACGGCATCGAGAATACCATCAGCGGATCGGCGATTGTCATGACTGTCGATCCCGTGACCGCGGCTCGGTCGGGCTTCACCGCGCAGGAAATCGAACTCGACGCCAGTGCGATCCTGCAGGGTGAGCCGGCGACCGCTCCAGTGGTGGTGAACGACCACGCCTACACCATTCGCATACGCTTCCCCGATAACGCACGCACGTCCCTGGACCAAATCCGGAATACCTTGATCACCAGCAGTTCTACTGGCAAGACAGCGACCCTCGGTTCCCTTGCGAATTTTCAAAATGAAAGCGGCCAGACCGAGATCATCCGCGAGGACTTGCAGCGCCGCGTGGCAGTAACGGGCCGCTTTGAAGGCGTAAGCCTGGGCGAGGGCATCAAGTTAGTACAGGAGGCCGTGACAGAGTTGCACCTCCCCAATTCCATTCGCGTAGCGTACGGCGGCACCTATGAAGAGCAGCAAAAGTCGTTCCGCGATCTTCTCGAGGTGCTGGCTCTTGCGGTGGTGCTGGTGTTCACCGTACTGCTGTTCGAGTTCCGGACGTTCGCGGCTCCGGCCGCCATTCTCGCATCGGCGCTGCTTTCTACCTGCGGCGTGTTTTTCGCGCTCCTGGTGACGGGGAAGACCTTCAACATCTCCTCTTTCATGGGCCTGATTATGGTGATCGGCATCGTGGCGAAAAACGGAATCCTTTTGCTCGACGCCGACCAGCGTTTCCGGGCCGAAGGGGCCTCCGTGCGTGACGCAATGATACTTGCGGGAGAGCGCCGGCTGCGTCCGATCCTGATGACCGCTCTGGCCACCATCGCCGGAATGATTCCTCTGTCTCTCGCCCTTGGCGCGGGTTCGCAGATGTTGCAGCCGCTGGCGATCGCGGTCATCGGCGGCCTGGTCGCGTCCATGGTCTTGTCGTTGATCGTGACGCCCGCGGTCCATTACTATTTGAGCAGGCGTAGTAACGAGCCGGCTTGATGCGGAGCACAATCCTGATTTACGTGGCGCTCGCCGCGCCGTCGTGTTTCGCAGGCCTGTTCACCCGCGCTGCCACGCCCTCGAGCGGCAATGCCAAGATCGCACTGCGCAAGCGCCTCCATATCAATACGCTCATCTCGGAACCGGGTACGGCCGAGGTTGACTGGGGGAACTTGTACTCGTTCTCGACCATGAACTACGCGATGCCTTCCGGATTTAGATACACGCCCGCGGGCCGTCATATTATCTGGGGCCGAACAGAGTACAGCATCGCGTTCGATACCGTAACCTCGGCGAACGCGGGAGGCGGACGCCTCACGCAGTTCAGTCAGGCCTTGACCTTGACGGCGACATCCGTCCTGCATGACGGCGAAAAGCTGGATATCGCGATTGCGCCTCAAGCGACGATGTTTCTTCGGGATGAAGCGGGCGCGCGTCTGGGAGCGGTCGCCATAGCGCGATACGATACCGGCCGAAACAGTATCGGAGGGACTGTGAGCTGGTCTGGAGCCACTCACCATACGGACTCCAACCCGGCCGGCACGCTCGATCTTGGGATGGGTTTCGGCCGTCAACTGTCTGGTTCTAACCTCCTCGAAAAACTGACGCCGCATTTCAATGCTGAGTGGGAGAAATCGACGGGCCAAAATGGAGCGCTCCTGGCGACGGAAGGAATCGAGTATCAGGTAACCGAGCAACTGGCGTTCGACCTCGCCGCCCAACATTTCGCGTCCGCCGGACGGGCGCCCGACCACCAGATCGCCTTTGGGATGACGTTGAACCTGGGGAAACATTAACCCGGCCGAAACAGACACTGGTTACGTGAAACAACTAATAATTCCTAGAGTAATGACCCGAGTACTCCCTTGGGGTACTTTGCAAATATCACCTTAGGCGTGCCGAATCCATAGTTTTGAAGTCTTTACACGTAACAGACGGCGCAGGTAATCATCTGTATATCGTTGCTGACTTAACTTAAGCTTGGGGGATTTCTGAAATGCGCTTGCTTGCTACTACCTTCGTCCTGGTCTCATCCGTCGTATTTGGGCAGACGTACACGATATCGACGCTTGCGGGCGGTGCGCTGCCGATCAACATTCCTGGCCCGACCGCCAGCATTGGCGTAGTCACCGGTGTTGCTGTGGATCCGTCGGGGAACCTCTTCCTCGCCGGCGAAAGCGTAGTGCTGCGGCTGGATGCCACGACCGGCGCCCTGACCCTGGTTGCGGGGAACGGGACGGTTGGTTTCAGCGGTGACAACGGTCCCGCAACTCAAGCCCAATTGGGATCGCCATCCGGCACCCCACTCGGCGTCGCCGTGGACGCCTTCGGCAACCTTTACATTGCCGATGCGGGTAACCTCCGCATCCGCAAGGTCACCAACGGAATCATCACCACTGTGGCTGGAAACGGGACATCCGGTTTCAGCGGCGACAACGGGCCCGCGGTAAGCGCCCAGTTAGGCTTGCCGGTTAGTGTCGCGATTGACTCCTTCGCGAATCTGTATATCGCCGACGCGATTAACAATCGGGTCCGAAAAGTGGCCAACGGCGTTATTACGACTGTGGCCGGAAACGGCGGGACCGGTTTTAGTGGCGACACGGGTCCGGCGACTAGCGCCCAGTTGCGCAACCCTGTGGGGGTCGCCGTGGACTCCTCCGGCAACCTGTACATCGCCGATGCTGACAACCAGCGCATCCGCAGAGTGACAAGCGGCGTAATCAACACTGTAGCCGGTAACGGAACCGCGGGTTTCAGCGGCGACAACGGCGGGGCGACCAGCGCCCAGTTGCGCAATCCAGTCGGCGTTGGCGTGGATTCCTTCGGAAACCTCTATATCGCCGACGCGCTCAACAATCGCATTCGCAAAGTCTCGAATGGAGTGATCACCACGGTGGCCGGCACCGGGACGCAGGGTTACAGCGGCGACACCGGCCCTGCCACCAGCGCCCAGTTGAACGTCCCCACAGGCGTCGCGGCCGACTCCGCGGGAAACATCTATATAGCCGACGCCAATAACAATCGAATCCGGAAGGTTGCGAGCGGCGTGATCACCACTGCGGCCGGAAACGGATTTTATCATTTCGGCGGCGACAATGGTCCGGCCAATCTCGCCCTATTCAACGTCCCATTCGCAGTGGCCGTGGATTCCGCCGGCAACCTGTACATCGCGGACAGGGAAAATAACCGGATCCGCAGAATCTCTAACGGAGTGATCACCACTGTGGCGGGAAACGGAACCGCCGGCTTCAGCGGTGATGGCGGCCTGGCGATCAATGCCCAGCTGGATTATCCCGCCGGGGTGGCAATCGACTCTGCCGGAAACCTGTACATCTCAGACAGGAATAACCAGCGGATCCGCAAAGTCTCGAACGGCGTGATCAGCACGGTGGCGGGTATTGGGACCTTTGGCTTCAGCGGAGACGGCGGTATGGCGATTAACGCCCAGTTGAACTACCCTTACGGCATTGCGGTGGATTCCGCGGGCAATCTCTACATTGCGGACCTTGCTAACCAACGCGTCCGACAAGTTTCGAACGGCGTGATCACCACTTTGGCGGGGGATGGCGTAGTGGGGTTCGGAGGCGACGGGGGCGCGGCGCCCGTGGGCCGTCTGAACTCACCATTCGGAGTTGCCGTAGACTCGGCCGGCAGTGTGTATATCGCCGATCGAGATAACAATCGTGTCCGTAAAGTTTCCAACGGTGTGATTACTACCGTGGCGGGAGGCGGAACGCAGGGATTCAGCGGCGATGGCGGACCGGCCACCAGTGCTCTCTTGAACAATCCGTTCGGCGTCGCGGTAGACTCCGCAGGAAATCTCTACATCGCGGACGAGAATAACCAACGCATCCGCAAGGTCTCGAACGGAGTGATTACGACTGTAGCAGGAAATGGAATTCCCGGTTTCAGCGGGGACAACGGTCCGGCCACGAGCGCCCAGCTGAACTATCCGCTCGGCGTCGCCGTGAACTCCACGGGTAGCTTTTTCATTGCAGATCAGGGGAATGCCCGCATTCGGCTGCTGACCCCCGCGTCAGCCGCCTGCAGCTACTCGGTCTCACCAACTTCCTTGCAGGCTCCTATCTTCGGCGGCAATCTGGTCGTCAATATCCAGACGGATCCGGCTTGTTCCTGGACAGTATCCGGACTACCGAGTTGGATCACACTCTCAGGTGTGACCACCGGGCAAGGTAACAGCAGCATCACGCTGGTAGTGGCGGCCAACGCTGGGGCAGCACGTAGTGTCACGATTCAGATCGGCGGGATCTCGGTTACGGTCAATCAAGCGGCGCCTTCAGGATGCGTCACGTCATTGAATCCCGGCGGCCAGGCCTTCCCTGCGGCTGGAGGCAGCGGAACGATCAGCATCACGGCCGGCCCGGGCTGCACGTGGACCAGCGGAAGCACCGTCCCCTGGGTCACCATCAGCGGTTCAAACGGCGGAACCGGCAACGGAACCACCCTTTACATCGTCGGCGCAAACACTGGTCTGGCGCGCTCCGCCGCCATTAATATCGCGGGGTTGACCTTTACGGTCGAGCAGGCGGGAGCCTCCATCTCCGGTTTCACCAACGCGGGATCGATCGGTCATTTGGCCGTCGCGGGAGGCTGGACGACGAACTTCACCTTTGTGAACTCTTCGCCAACAGCTACACCTGTGCGTATTAACTTCTTCGACGATAGCGGCAATCCGCTCACGCTAACGGTTAATTTCCCTCAAACCGGCGTGAACGGCCTGCTGGCATCTTCCATCGATCGAACGCTCAATCCAGGGGCGGTCTTGCAGTTGGTAGCGACCGGGCCTAGCTTGCAGCCCGTGCAGACAGGATGGGCGCAGGTGCTTGCCAACGGCGCAGTGGATGGTTTCGCCGCGTTCCGTTTAACTACTGGCAGCGTCGACAACCAGGCCCTGGTGCCTTTGGAAAAACGTAACGCGAGCGCCTACCTGCTGGCGTTCGACAACACTGCCGGGTTCGTGGCGGGCGTGGCATTAGCGAACACCAGCTCGCAAGGAGGCAGCGTCGGCATCAGCGTTCGAGATGACACTGGTACGCCCGTGTTTTCGAGCACGATCGCACTAGGCGCGATGGCCCACACTTCATTTGTTCTGCCAACGAACTACACGTTTACCGCGGGTAAGCGAGGAACCATAGAATTCGATCCGCCGGCCGGAATGCAGCTCAACACGCTCGGCATCCAATTCAATACGGTGACCAACGGCTTCAGCACGATTCCGGCTCTGACAAGGTAAGGAGCATGGAACTGTTTGCGCCCGAGTCCGGCCGCGTGCTATTGCTGAATACGGTTCGCTCAGGAGCTGGAGATGGAAATGAATCGGACTCGTCTGCCGCATCCGGCGTTTATGCTGACGGCGGTTCTTCTAAGCATTCCGGCGTTCGCCCAGGTCGATCTGTCGGGCGCCTGGCAGCCGGCTCCCGCCGAAGAAGCTTTAGGGAATCCCGACCTGGTGGATTACACCGGGCTTCCCATCAACGACGCGGCCCGGCAGTGGGCGCTCAGCTGGGATCCCGACCGCCTAGGACTGTCTGAGCACCAGTGCCAGGTGCACACCGCGGCCTACATCTACGGTGGCCCCCACCGGCTTCGCATCTGGGAAGAAAGAGATCCTCAGACACAGGATCTGGTCGCCATCCGGAACTACATCAGCACCTATGAGCAGAACCGGACCATCTGGATGGACGGCCGCCCGCATCCGCCCGAGTACGCCGCGCACACCTGGATGGGTTTCTCCACTGGCAAATGGGAAGGCAACATCCTCACCGTCTACACCACCCATCTCAAGCAGGGCTGGGACCGGCGCAACGGGGTCCCTTCGAGCGATAAGATCACGCTCACCGAGCATTTCATCCGTCACGGCAACCAACTCACGCACGTCAGCGTCGTAACCGACCCGATTTACCTGACCGAGCCGCTGGTCAAAACTCAGGTGTATAGTTCGGCCGCGAGTTCCGAAGGGAACTGGCTGTGGCCCTGCGAGTACGTGGAGGAACTGCCGGGAACGCCGCGTAGCATGGTTCAAAGCTACATGCCCGGCCAGAATCCTTTCCTGACGGAATTCGCTGCGAAGAACCAGATCCCCCTGGACGCGGCGCTCGGCGGACCGCAGACGATGTATCCGGAATTTCGAGACAAGATGAAGAGCTTGAAAGCGCCGCCGAAAACCGCTCAGACCGGAGGGGCCAAATGAAGGGAACAAACACAGCGCTGGCAGGTTGAATTGCGGGCGACATCAAGTGATTCCCGAAACTCGCGCGCAGGCGCCGCATTCAGGGCTGCATCCAGCGGCTGCGATGCCGTGGATCCTACTGCCGGGTGAAAGAAACACGGCCGCACCGAACCATCCAAACCCATTACCGCCGAAACCCAAGGTGCATTGCATCGAGGCGCTTCGAACGGCTCCAGACCCAGGTGCGCGCGAAAGTGGCGGACGATCCGGAGCAAATGCTGGAGCCGATCGATGACGAAAGAATCATGCAATAGCTTGTCGATCTGCCCTTCCAGCACACCAAGTTCCTGGGCCGTCAGGGCAATCTCAGATTGACGCGATGTGCCCCACGGCTGGATCCTGTTGAACGCTGTCGAGGTCAGGTCGGCTGCCAGAAAAGAGATCGACGATAGGCCGATCCGCCGTGCGGCACACGCGGTATCCACAAGCGCGGCGTGGTTCGCTTTTTGAACGGTACATCGCGCTCCGATCTGAAATTCAGGGCGGTGCGCACGAATCAAGCGGACACCCTCAGATATGCGCGAGAACCCGCCGGGGACGCGCCGTATGCGGTCGTGAATCTCGGCGGGTCCGTCCAGGGAAACGATCGCGTCGTCCACATGCTCTGTGATTTCGCGAGCGAAGCGCTCAAAGAGCAGGCCGGTCGAAAGAATCGTCACGCGAATCCCACGCCCTCGCAGAAGATCGGTGAGTGCGAACAGATTCGAATGCATCAGAGGCTCGCCGCCGGTGAACACCACCCAGCGGACCTGAAGCCGCTCGATCGCATCCATCTGCGATTCGAGCTGAGCCAGGCTGAATTCGCGATGCTCGCCCGTTTTCCAGATGTCGCACATCACGCAGCGGCAGTTGCACCGGCTGTGCGCGTCAATTAGAAGCACGGGTAACGTTTCGATGGCGTGCGTCACGCGGCCACCTTCCGTCCTGCCAGGCGGATATCCTCTCCGAGATAGGCCGCTGCGTCTTCGATCATGCGCGGCACGTTCCATCGAACCAATACCAGCGGCCGTGTGTCAATCTGCAGTGGAAACAACTCGTGGCAGATACGCGGCGGTAGCCGGCGGGCCAACCGCAGACTGATGAGCCGGATGCGATCGCCGATTACCACTAACTCCGGAGGTTCACCGAATGCCGGCGCGGCGATCCAGTCGTCAGATCGTTGAGGCAGCCCCAAATAACGTGCGGTTCGGCAGCCGCTGTACCCATGTCCGAGCGCCAGCGCGACTCGCAGCTCATCCAGCAAATCTCCTTCCGCTGTCAGCGGAGAGTCCGTTCCCAGTGCAACGGGAACTCCGGAGGCGAGCACTTCGGTAGGAATCGTCCGCCCCAGCGTGAACAGGTTCGAACTGGGGCACCACACGATTCTGGCGCCGGTCTTCCGGATCAACTGCCAACCCTGTTGCCGGAACCCCACCGCATGAATCAGGACAGTGTGTTCGTTTAACACGCCGAGCTTTTGAAGCTTGAAAATCTCCTCCGCGGTAGCGTCATCGGTACCCTCGCCCGCATGGACGAAGAACGGCGCCCCCGGCGGCGTCGCATCGAAACACTCGCGCAAATTCGCCTGAAACGCCAGGGAATGCGCCCAGCCATAACTCTCCACGACGCGCACCGGGAAATTGTCATCGAATATGCGTTCGTACGGGTTGTGGTGACAAACGGTAGTCACACCGCTTGCGAGATTTCGCAATCCGCCCCACAGCAAGCGCAAATCCTTGGGCACTTGCAAGTGTTCGCGCACCGGCGACCGATCGGGATGAAAGATATCGCGAGCCCACTCTGTCGCGTTCGCATAATGTCGCTGGCCAAGGCGCGGAAAAAGCGCGAATTCCAAATGGTCGTGCGCGTTGATCAGACCGGGCAGGACCTGGAGGCCCTCCAGATCCAGTTCCACGCCCTCCACGATCCGCTTCATGCTTTTGTCGATCCTTTTATCCAGCGCGCGACGAAGAGCGCTGGGCGCCGGGCGGCTTCTTCAAACGCCTCGAGCTTTCCTGCTTTCGCAAACACTTCGCGCTCAGGCTCGCCGAATCGTGGCTCCTCCAGGCAATCGAGCTGGAGATCTGGCGCGACAAGGTCCTCGATGGTGTAAGGATGGTGCTTTACTTCGATGACTCCTATCGGATGAGAGAATCTTCGCGTCCAACCTCGCCGGATCGCGTCGGGATGAACGTCGCTAACAAGGACCGTCCCGCCAATTCGCGTGATGCGCGCAAGCTCCGGGAGGCACGTGGGGGCATACCCGATCGCAAATGCACAGATCGTGACATCAACGATGGCATCGGGCAAGGGCAGGCGGTTAATGTCGGCCACCGCAACCGGCCGCGGTGCGCCGGAGAGCATTTCCTCACAAAAATCCAGAGCGATGGTTCCGGCTCCCTGAGATCCGCAGTAAGACGCCCATCTGCCGGTTCCCGCGGCTGCATCCACGACGCATGCGCCGCGCAGCGAAGGAAACAATGGCGTCATCGTGCGCTGTTCCAGCGCCAGCATCGGATTGGGAATGCGGTCGTAATCCCGGGCGAGCAACCGGTACGCATCCATCGGCGACAACGTCGTTACCGATGTGCTCATACACTCTCGACTTTCGGGCGTCTGGGCCGCAGGACCTTCTGCGCGAACTCGAGCTCGAGCGGCAAGGCGTACACGCCAAGCGCATACCGCCATGCGCTCAGAGTCTTGAGGACGGCGCGGGCCCAGCGTGGAAGCGCAATATCCTGAACCGTCGGCCAGCGGCACTCCATCACGGTTTCAAAGGCGTCGATCAGACGCTTTGTCTTGCGCGGCAGCCACGGCAGCGCGGGATCCTGGCGCACGGTGAAGTTATACCAGCGCGGCGATGCCCATTCTTCCGGACTCTTGGGAAATGCGAAGCGCTCCTCGATCTCACCATACATGCCGTCGGGATGCGGCGTGGGAATGTAATGCTGCACGATGATCTCAGCGCGAGGGTTGATCCGCTTGATGCGGCGCATGAAGCTCATCGCCTCGCGAGCGTCGCGGTCGGGCTCGTTGGGATTCCCGATCACAAACGAGAATTCCGGAATGATCCCGAACTTTCGAATACGTGCCGCGATCTCCAGAATCTGATCGGAGGTGAGTTGCTTGTCCATCTCGCGCAGAAGCTTATCGGAACCCGACTCGGCGCCCAGGAAAATCATCTCGCAGCCCGCGCGGCGAAGCGCATGCATCGTCTCATCGGAGTACCGCAACAGCGCATCGATACGCCCCTCGCACCACCATTTGAGCTTGAGTGGGGTGATGCGAGCCGCCAGATCGGCGGCATCGGCCTCGCGAAGGAAGAAGTTATTGTCGTAAAACTGCACGGCATCGATCGCATACTCGCGCTGCAGGTGCGTCAGGATCGCCGCCGTACGTTCCGGCGTTTCCGACTTTTGCCTTCCGTGTGCGACCTTGGTCACGCCGCAAAACTTGCAGCGGTAGGGGCATCCGAAGCTGGCGTGATGGACGGCAGTACGCGCGCCCAGGAAAGTACGCGCGATGTACTTCGCCGGTTCGCGCAGACGATGGTAGGGCATCCACGGAAAATCGCCCGGAGAGCGGATCGCCCGGTCCGCCGTATGGACATGCAGCCCGAATTGATCCCTATAGGAGATCCCGGCGATATCACGATAATCGCGACCTTCCCGCCTTGCGGCCAGCAGTTCCGGCAGAGTCTCCTCACCCTGGCCTCGCACAAGCACGTCCACATACGAGCAGTTCAATGTTGCATCCGGATACAGCGACGGGAAATATCCTCCCCAAACGATGGGGACTTTCGGATAGCGCGCGCGGAATTCCTT
>Ga0157372_10005222_pt1 | contig 13804 bp, 9 predicted proteins | sample C55metaG_FD_115307 | JGI IMG/M metagenome (GOLD analysis project Ga0157372, IMG submission 115307) | Corn rhizosphere microbial communities from Kellogg Biological Station, Michigan, USA - C5-5 metaG | ecosystem: Host-associated > Plants > Roots > Rhizosphere > Soil | place: USA: Michigan... | reverse complement strand
TCTGGAAACAGCTGGGCATCACCCAACAGGACGGCAACGACAAGATCCGGTACAGCTTTCTCGACGGCTATCTGCACACAGAAGGCCTGAAGAACGCCCGCAACATCGCTCGCGGTGACCGGGCCGCCGCCACCGCCGATCTGCTGGCCTACACTAAACAATACCTGTCCGGCCCGGTATTCAAAGCCGCCTATGAAAAGCTTCGCAGGGAATCGAAGCCTTCCGAGCCGGTGGATCGTACCCGGCCCAAAGAAGAGATCCGGCAGGAAAAGATTGCCGAGACCAAAAAATCGCTCGCGAGCTGCGAAAATACCCTCAGGACGGCCACCCCCGATATGAAGAAGGCCATGGAGCCGATCCTCGCCATGCACAAGAAGAATCTTGCCGCCTACCAGGACCCGAACAGCAAAGAGATCGAGACCTTTTATCAGATCCCGGTCGAAACGTACAAACGAGACCTGGCCGGCTATCAGAAGTACACCAAAGAATGGGCACAGCGCTATCCCGAAGACTGCAAGGTTTTCATCCGGAACCGCATCCGGCAATATCTCGCCCTCGCCGCTACGGTCGATTTCACCGCCACGACGCATGAGTCCCGTGGCAAACAGATCTTCGACAAACCCGAATACCAGGCAAAGAACAATGACTGGAAGATGATCTACCGCGCGGGCGAGGAGGTGTATAAGACAACAAAGTCCTTCACCGAACAATGGCTCCAGGAGCTGCAATAGCAACAGTCAAACGACGATCACCATCAAATTCAAAAGCAACAGGTATGAAACAACACCCATTCCCCGGCGGACGCCCCACCATCCTGGTGACCGGCGCCACCGGCGCGCAGGGAGGCAGCGTAGCCCGCGCCCTGCTCAGCACCAACCGCTACAACGTCCGTTGCCTCACCCGTAACGCTCATTCCCACAAGGCTCTCGCCCTTCGCCTGGCAGGCGCCGAGCTGGTAACCGGCGACCTCGACGACATAGACACCCTGCTGGTCGCCATGAAGGACTGTTATGGCGTCTTTGGGGTCACCAACTTCTGGGAACATTTCGAGAAAGAATTCATCCAGGGCCAGAACCTCATCGATGCGGTAGCCGCATCGGGCATCCGTCACTTCGTCTTCAGCGGTCTGCCCGGCTATAGCGAACTTACCGGCGGCCAGTTCTCTGTTCCCCATTGCGATATCAAGGCCGCACTTGAAAACTACACCCGGCAGTGGGAGATACCCGCCAGCTTCGTGCATATCGCTTTCTACTATGAGAATTTCTTCTCCTTCTTCCCGCCGCAGAAAAAGGACGACGGTTGCTTTTACTTCGGCTTCCCGCAAGGCAATACCCGGCTGGCCATGGCCAGCGTCGAAGATATCGGCCCCATCGTGGCCCAGTTGTTCGCCTGTCCCGGGATCTACCTGCACCGTACCGTCGGCGTCGTCGGCGAGGACCGGACCTGCCGCGAATATGCGGCGATCATGAGCCGGGTGCTCGGGGTGACCGTTCGCTACCATCATATCCAGCGCGATATCTTCTCGGGACTGGGATTCCCCGGCGCCGAAGAGCTCGGCAATATGTTCGAGACCCAGCGGCTCTTCATCCCCCAGCGTAGCGCGGACCTGATGGAAAGCTATTGCATAAATCCAGGCATGCAAAGCCTCGAGTCCTGGCTGACCCGGCACAAACATCGATTCCTTCAACTCTTAAACGAAACCGAATATGCGTAAAAGATACTGGCTGCTGGCCCTGCTGGGCATCGCGGCCCTCCTTTTCGATCTCTCCTGCGGCCAGCTGAGCGCCGAAGATATCGCCGAATCCCTTTCTCCCGCGGCCGCCGATTCGGCCAACAAGGTACAGCGCGGCAAATATCTCGTCACCGTCATGGGCTGTGACGACTGCCATTCGCCCAAACTCTTCGGCCCCCACGGACCGGAGGTCGACACCAATCTCCGTTTTGGCGGCTTCCCCGCCGGCCGGCCCTTACCTTCGTTCGATACGGGAACGGCCCATAAATGGGTGCTGTTCGCGGGCGATCTCACCGCCTCCATCGGCCCCTGGGGTGCCTCCTTCTCGGCCAATATCAGCTCCGACCCGACGGGCATCGGCAACTGGACCGAAGCGCAATTTATCCGCTGTCTGCGGGAAGGCAAATGGAAGGGCCTCGATGGCGGCCGTCCCCTCCTGCCACCCATGCCCTGGCAAAACTTCAGCCGGCTCACGGATCGCGACCTCAAGTCCATCTATGCCTATCTGAAGACGACCCGGCCGGTGAACAATACCGTACCACAGCCGATCCCACCGGGCGGGAATAGGAAATAATCGATATTTTATCTTAATTTGAAGTCCCTGACTAACCTATGCAATTCAAACGGTATAGCCGCATTGAGCCGATGATCTTCATCTGGTTCATGCTGCCCTATACCGTCCTGGTCAACCTCCTTTTATTCGGCTATTGCAGCTTCTCTTCCGCCGCCGGTTTTCTCACGCGCCTGGGCATCTCGCTGTTGTACTTCGCATCCATCTATTTCATCTTCGGCCTGGCCGCCATGCTGGTGAAGCGGCGGTTTCCCGGCGACCACGAGCTGTTCAGGCGTATCGGTATCCTGCTCCCGCTGTTCTGTGTGATGAATCTGCTGACCATACAAGGTATCTACCTCTTATACGAAAAGCTGCCGATGGGCAGCTGCTCCGTCCGGCGCAGCATGGAATGGTGGGTGACGGGCTATGGTTGCCTGGCCAGCGCGATTCTCACCTTTGTCAATGAGGCAGCCCTGGGCTGGGAGAAATGGAAGGCCGCCATGACCGAGACCGACCGGCTGAACAGCGCCTATCAGAAAAGCCGCCTGATGAGCCTCAAAAGACAGCTCCACCCGCATTTTCTCTTCAACTGCTTCAACACCCTCTCCAGCCTGATCCAGGAGAATGAGCAGGAAGCGGAGAAATTTCTCGACGAGCTGACCCGCGTGTACCGCTACCTGCTAAAAGGCGCCGAAGAGCAGATGGTGGATCTCATCGACGAGCTGAAATTCATCGACGCCTATCTCTATCTGGTAAAGACCCGCTTCGGTCAGGCGCTGGAAGTGGATATCCGCATCGACAAATGCGAAGAGACAAAAATGATCGCACCGATGAGCCTGCTGATCGTTCTGGAAAATATCATCTACCGGAATGCGTTCAGCAAGTCCCAACCCCTGCGGATCGATATTCAGACCCGGATCGACGGATCGCTGCTGATCCAAAATACCCTGCAGCCAAAACCGGTCACGGGGGACGGCCCCGACCAGGAAGAAGGCCTCGATGACCTGGTCAGTAAATACCGGCTCATGGGCGGCGCGGAGATGACCATCCGCGAAACGCCCGTCAGCCGGTCCGTATTCATTCCCCTCATCGAAAAAAACGATCTGCCATTATGAAATTTTCCCGGCCCTTAAAAATACAGGTGATTGGATTCTGGGCCTCGATGCCCTTTATCGTGCTAGCCTATAACGCGATCCTCTATCCCGGCCGCGCCCTTGGCGACTGGCGGGTCTGGGCCATCAGCTGGCCGCTCATATACGGCATCGGCATCGTTTCCTGGTATGCCCATATCCAGTATGACCATGCGATCCGCCGGCGTTTCCCCACGTTGAAGGAGACCCGCAAACGCATTCTGCTCAAGGCGCTGACCAACCCGCTGATCATGACGCCATCCGTGCTGTTCATCTTCTGGATCTACCATCACTGGCATATCCTGGGTTACCGCTTTCACAATTCCGACGCTTTATGGGGCTATCTCATCGGGCTCTCGATCAACCTGCTGTTCGATACGCTCTGGGAAGTGCTGTTCCTGCTTGATAAATACCGGGAGAGCCTGTCGGAGAAGACCCTGCTCGAAAAGATGAGCATGGAGCACGAGTTCGAGAACCTCAAGGGACAGATCAATCCGCACTTCCTCTTCAACTGCTTCAATACCCTCTCCTCGCTGATCGAAGAGGACCGGACCGAGGCCGAACGCTTCCTGGACGAACTGAGCAAGGTGTACCGGTACCTGTTACGCAACAACGATAACGGGGTGAGCACCGTCGAAAAGGAGATCCGGTTCATCCAGTCCTATTTCCAGCTGCTTCGCACGCGGTATGGCGAGGGCCTCCGGCTCAATATGGACATCGACCGGCGCTATTTCCTTTATCATCTGCCGACGCTGAGCCTGCAATTGCTGGTCGAGAATGCCGTCAAACACAACGTCGTTTCCCGGCAGCAGCCGCTGATCATGGACATCTTTACTACGGCCGGCAACCGGCTCGTGGTCAATAATAACCTCCAGCGCAAGGCGCTGGCCCCGGCCTCTACCCGCATCGGGTTGCGCAACATCGAAGCGAAGTACCGGCTCCTGAAGGCGGAAGGCTTCCAGGTAGTGGAGGGAGAAAAGAATTTTATGGTGGTGCTGCCGCTCATTTGGAATAACAATTAAAAATTTGCGTACTATGAACATCCTGATCGTCGAAGACGAAGACCTCGCCGTAAAGAAGATACAAAAGACCCTGGTGTCGATCCAGAGCAGCGCCGTCGTGGCCGGTGTCACCGACAGCATCCGAAGCACGGTGGAGTGGCTGCAGCAAAATCCCGCACCCGACCTGATCCTCATGGATATCGAGCTGTGCGACGGCCAGAGCTTCGAGATCTTCAAGCTCGTCGAGGTGACCAGCCCGGTGATCTTTACCACCTCCTATGACGAATATGCCCTGAAGGCTTTTAAGGTCAACAGCATCGACTACCTGCTGAAGCCCGTCCAAAAGGACGAACTTCAGCTGGCCCTCGATAAATATCACCAGATGAAGCTTCGCTATGCCGCCAAAGAGGGACCCGATGGCGAAGCGCGTCTCGACGTCCTGCTCAGGGAATTGCGCCGTCAGCTGGAACCCAAAGAATACCGGAAACGCTTCCTCGTCAAACAGGGCCAGAAGCTGGTCAGCATCGATATCGGGGAGATCGCCTATTTCTTCAGCGACGGGCGGCTGAACTTCTTCAAGACTTCGGACAACCGGAAATTCGTCGTCGACTATACGATGGACGAGCTCGAAGAAATGATCGACCCCAAACTCTTTTTCCGCATCAGCCGTGCTTTTTACGTATCCGTGGCTTGTATCGATCGGATCGAGGAATACTTCGGCAACCGGTTGATCCTGACCCTGCGCCCCGCGCTCGACAAAGAGGCCCTGGTCAGCCGGGAAAAGGTCGCCGACTTCAAGAAATGGATGGGCAAATAAAGTGAAGGGTGGTTCCCTTCTCATCGGAATGCAGATCCAGCGTGCCGCGGATCGAGGCGGCACGGTTTCTGGCCTCTTCCACCAGCCGGATCGACCGGCCATTGCGCGGATCGAGGCGCACGCCCGGCGACTCGATGCTCAGCTGCAAGAGGCCCCGATCCTGGCCGAGCTGTACCAGCGTAACCGGCGCATGAGCCTCTTCCACCAGCACCCGCAGCACTAATTTATAGATAAGCAGCAGTTCGTGCCGGATATTCATGTCCGGCTGCAGTCGTTCCACATCCCCGGTCGTCTGCAGCCGGATGCGGACCTCATGCCGGTTATTCAGCGCTTCGGCAAACTCCTGCATCCGGTCGATGGCGCGGGTCATGCTGTCATTGGCCGGATCGATCGCCCAGAGCATGTCGTCCATCGCGATGATCATATTGTGGCTCTTGTGATGGATCTCGTTGATATAATTGACCGTCTGCTCTGGGTCCTTCTCCGCTTTTATCCGCGCGATCTCACTTAGCACGTTGATGTTCTGGAGAGCCTTGTTCACTTCGCCGTGGAGATTATCGGAGATATCGCTGCGCATCTTCTCCAACGCCTCTTTCCGCTGCATCCGCAGCCGGTCGAGCAGGTACAGCATCACCGCTCCTGCCAGCAGTACCAGCGAGACGAACCACCAGGTGCGCCAGAAAGGGCCGCGGACGATGATGGACAATTCGGTAATGTTCTTACTCTGCATGTTCTCCGCGTTGATACCGCGGACCTGGAAGGTATAATGGCCGGGGGGAAGATAGTTGTAGATCGCTTCATTGGACCTCGATTCGATCCAGTCCTTATCGAGTCCCTCGAGATGATGCTTGATGCCGCTGATGTCCTGATAGGCCAGGGTCGAAAAGGTGATCTGCAGCGAGTGCTCGCCGCCCGGCAGTTCCAGTACGCCCAACTTCGCGATGGAGTCGACGGAGAGTGGCGTGTTTTGGATCCAGAGGCCGGTGATCTCGACATCATTGGGGGGCGTCTGGGCGGCCCTGACCTCCGAAGGCTGAAAGGCGACGACATCATGGGCCGTTCCTACCGCGATACGCCCATCCCGGAGCACTGAAGCGGAACCCGGATTGAATCCGTTATTGCCTACGCCATCCACCTCAAAAAATCGGGCGGATAATTGCGTCACCAGGCTTAATTTATGAATGCCTTCGGAGTTGGTGATCCATAGATAACCCTTTCGGTCGGCGATAAGATTGGTCGCGCCGTTGAACATCGCTCCGGTACGGGAAGTATCGCTGACAATGCGGCCGGTGCGGATATTGAGGACGTCCAGGTTCTGGGAGGCGATGATATACAGGCTGTCGGAATACTGAAGGACATCCGTTACTCCGACGCCGCTGAGACGGCGTCCCTCGGGATCGGTGGGTGTGTAATGATGCAGGATCGTTCCGTCGTCCGGCCGGATATGATAGACCCCTTCCTGCTCCGTACAGGCCCATATCTCGCCCTGCCGATCGAGAGTCAGGCGCTGGATCGCGTTCCTGGTCTCCGCCATCAGTGTAAAGGCGCCGGTCTGCGCATCCCAGCGGACCACATCGCCATGCTGGGTTCCCAACCAGATATTACCCTTGTTGTCCTGCACCATCTGCCGGATGGTGCTGTTCTTAAAAACCGGCGGGTTGATCAACTCGGTTGTATGCTTGTCCCAATGGCTGATGAACAGCCAACCCCGCTGCTGTCCAAACCAAATATCCCCGTTGGGTCGCTGGAGCGTACACCAGGCCAACCGCCGCCACGCCTCATAAGGCCGGATCTGATCGGTATACCATCTTTTCACCGGCCGGAAAAGGCTGTCATAGACAAAATGACCTTCTCCCCATGTGCTCACCAGGATGTCCCCGTTCTGCAGCTGATGCACGCTTGTCACCTCCGATGTATATACGCTGTCCGATCGGAACAGCCGGTTGGGAATGGAATGAAAGACCTGGGCGCGGGGATTGTACCAGTAAAGGCCCCTGTTGGTAGCCAGCCAGATATTGTGCTCCCTGTCCTCGATCCAGTTCTGGACGACATCGTAATTCAGGCTGAACTCTCCCGCATCATTGGGTTTGATGAACTCGAAGTCGGGGCTTCCGGGCCGCAGAAGCATGAACAGGTGAATGCCCGCCAGGGCAAAGGTGCCATCGGACATTTCTCCCACCTGGATCAACTCGCTGTACCGGCCCTCAACCCGGCTCCCGATCGAGTAGCTCCAGTCATGTCCCTTCCCGGTACGCAGGTCCAGGCTCAGGTAGCTCGGGCCGGCTCCGCCCAGGGGCCAATACAGCACCCAGAAGCGGGCGTTGCGGTCGACATAGGGGAATCCGATATTGGTGAAATGGCCGTAATGCGCGATCACGGGGTCGGCGTCCGCATTATGGCCCCGGTAAGATAGGGTTCGTTTCGAAGGATTGTATTTCACCAGCCCCGAATCCGATCCGAGCCAGTAATTACCCAAACTATCCTCGAAGAAGCCGAGGGCTCCCCAGCCCTTCGGCATTTCGAACGGTGGGTTGTCCGTACGCATCGTCCCCGTTTGTTCATTGTACGTAAGCGTCGCCCGGTTGTGCAGGAAAAGCAGGATACGGCCAGCCCGATCGATTGATAGACGCGCACCGCCCTTATTGCGCAACTGCTCCGAAATCTCGACCGGCACCTCATGGTATTGCAGATCCGATAGATCCATATACCCTACCCGGTTGAATCCCAGGCGGATCCAAAGCCGGTTACGTTTGTCGGGCAAAAGCTGGGACACGGTATTGTTGGGAAGCGACCGGCCATCACCGTTCCGGTGCTGGAAAAGCAGCATCCGGTAGCCGTCGTAGCGATGCAGGCCGTTGCTGGTTCCGATCCAGATATATCCTTTCGCATCCTGAGCCAGCGACAGAACGGAATTGGAGGCCAGCCCGTCCCGCGTGCCAAGACGCGTAAAAAGGTATTGCTGCTGGGCGGAGAGCCGCGGCAAGGCAAGGCAGAGGAAAAGCAAAAGGTTGAATAGTCGGCGCAAAAAACGACGGATTTATCGCCCAAGATAAGCCACCGCAGCATAGACCCCGAACAATTCATACAGGATTTTCGACAGTCCATACAGCTTCCTGTGACCGTCTGAACAAAGTAAAGTTGACGTTTTAAACAAAGCCGCCAGAAAGCATCCGTGCTAGCTTTGCGGGATGAAACAAGCAAACAACTACAATGGAGCCCTGCAAAAGCCGCTGGGTTCCGGTTTTTCGGCAAGCTCAACGGCTGCCGACATGATCAAAGGCATCGATCTGACCGGGGTCAACGCCATCGTCACCGGCGGTTATGCCGGCATCGGGCTGGAAACGACAAAGACGCTCGCCGCAGCGGGTGCCAGGGTCTGGGTACCCGCCCGGGACGGGCGCAAAGCCGGGCAAAGTCTGGCCGGCATCCCAAATGTTACACTGGCGAAGATGGATCTGATGGACCCTGCTTCCATCGATGCCTTTGCCACACAGTTTATGGCCATGGACCATCCCCTTCACCTGCTGATCAACAATGCGGGTATCATGTGGGTGCCCCTCCGGCGTGACGCCCGCGGTTATGAATCCCAGCTGTCCACTAACCACCTTGGCCATTTCCAGCTGACAGCCGGGCTTTGGCCGGCCCTGAAACGGGCCGGCGACGCGAGGGTAGTGACGGTATCCTCCTTTGGCCACCAGATCGCCCCGTTTGATTTCAGCGACCCTAATTTCCGACGCCGCGGTTATGAAACCCTGGCCGGCTACGGACAGTCAAAGACCGCCAACATCCTCTTTGGCGTCGAACTTGGCCGTCGCGGCCAGGCCTCAGGCGTCCGGGCCTATTCGCTGCACCCCGGCGCCGTCATCGGCACCGACCTCGGCAGGGAGGCGCCCATGAGCCTGTTCCAGCAAATGGGCACGCACGATGCCGATGGCAATCTTTATCCTGAAGTAGCAGCAAAGCTGAAGACCGTCGAACAGGGTGCCGCGACTACCCTTTGGTGTGCGGTAAGCCCGATGTTGAACGAGATCAGCGGCGTCTATTGCGAGGACGGCGACATCGCGGTCATCGACAATGGCGATATCGAACATCGCTTCGACGACCCGGCAACCCTGCGCGGGGTCAGGCCCTATGCCCTGGACGGCCGCAATGCCAAAGAACTCTGGGCATTGAGCGAAAAAATGTGTAATTGTAAATTTGCCGCAGACTAGGCCAAAAGATGGACTATAAGATCAACTATATCAGTCCCGATATCAAGCTCTCCTGCTATGAGGGCAAGCCCTTCAAGACGGATGCCCTGTTCGAGGATCATCTGCTGGTCTGGCTGCTCTCCGGCGAGACACGGCTGATCATGGCGGACGCCACCTACGGGTTTCAGGCCAACCAGATCTTCCTCATCCCGCGTCATCAACTGGCAACGGTGATCAACAGCACGGTTACCGGCCAGCCTCACCGGTCCGTAGCCATGCATCTGACGACTGCCGGCTGCGCGAGTTTTACCGGGAAACGGAAGCCAGAACGGCGCCGGTGAGCGATGGCCGGATCCGGCGCTTCGACGGTCATCCCCTGCTCAAAAGTTTCCTTGCCTCGCTGCTGCCCTATTTCGAGATCCGCGATCCCTTTCCGGAAACGATCGCTGCGTTGAAGATCAGGGAGGCGATCAGCATCCTGCGGATCATCGACCCGGATATCGACGGATTGTTGACCAGCTTCGCCGATCCCGGCAAGATCCATCTGGCGGAGTTCATGGAAAAGAACTATATGTTCAATATGCCGCTGAAGAAGTTTGGGTATCTCACCGGCAGAAGCGTATCGACCTTCAACAGGGATTTCAAAAAGATCTATCAGACCACGCCACAAAAATGGTTGACCCAAAAACGGCTGGCGCTCGCATATTACCAACTGGCCGAAGAAAAGAAGCGGCCCGTCGACGTCTATCTCGAAGTCGGCTTCGAAGACCTCTCTCATTTCTCCAGCGCCTTTAAGAAGCAATACGGCTACGCGCCGACGGCGCTTGCGCAAAAGAAACCGCAATAAAAAAGACGGCGCCTTTCGGCGCCGTCTTTCCCCGGCAAAGGTCACTTTGCCGGACATTATGAAAACAAACGGCACCTACTTTTACATAGGTGCCGCTTTCCCCGGCAAAGGTCACTTTGCCGGACATTATGAAAACAAACGGCACCTACTTTTACACAGGTGCCGCTTTGTTTTGAATGGTCAGGAAACCGAAACCTACTGCACATCCCACCAAACGCGGGAAGTCATTTTATCCCCATTGTTGAGTCCGCTGACAGCGGAGGTATAGTTGGCCGTGTTGGTAGAAGCCTCACCCTGCGGATACGTAAACCGGCGGGGGATCGTCCCATTGGTGACGTTCCCGGGATAATTCACGGGCGTCAGCACCGGGTAGCCGCTGCGCCGCCAGTTGGCGAACGATTCGTTCTCGTCCATGAAGCTGGCCACCCAATACTGGGTATTTATCTGGTTCAGCGCACTGCCGGCATTATAAGGATTGGCGGTAAGGTACGCAGCAATGGCGGCGTCCGAAGGACCCGCTCCTGCCTGGGCGCCCAGCATCGCCATGGAGCCCGTCACCCCGTTATTGTAGTAGGTAGCCGCCGGCGTACCCGTAACCCATCCTCTTTGTGCGGCCTCGGCCAGCAACAATTGGGTCTCCCCATAGGTCAACAGAAAGGTGGGAGCATCGAGCCGCGAAAAAGTATAGCGATTGACAACGGAATATTTGTTGATATCGCCCGGCCAGTTAGCCACTTTCGACAGATCGTAGGCGCTACCGCTGCCGGGAGCATCATGCCCATTGGGTTGACCCAGCTGGTTGGCCCAGGTGGTGTCGCCCTTGTCCGTTCCGTCGGTGGGGTCGGCACAAACCGTAGCCAGGTAAGAAAGCCGGGGATCGCTTGTCGACTTCAGATAGTCGACAAAGGTCTGGCTGAGCCGGTAACCATTGGGGTCATTCCCGATAAGGATCAGACCCGTCCCGTTGGGCACCGGCGTGCCGGTAAGCGCCTGGTGAGCCACGATGGCATTGTCATCGTTGGAAGCCATTACCCCGCCCTGTACTGCCGTCTGGACCCATTTCTGTGCATTGGTCGCATCCACCTTGCTCATCCGCATCGCGATACGCACCATCTCGGAGAAGGCAAATTTCTTCCATTGCACCGGATCGCCCCCGTACAACAGGTCGGCTTTCCCGACGGTATTCGGTTGATTCGGGTCCAGTTTGCCCGCGGCATCCGCCAACTCGCTGAGCAAATTGGCGTAGATATCCTGCTGCTTGTCATATTTGGGCTGCGTGATCCCCTTGATGAAACCCAACCCTGCCTCCGAGTAGGGACAATCGCCATACATATCCGTCATGCGTTGGAACATGAATGCTTTGAATATCCTGGCGATATTATAGAAATTGGTCTGAGTGGCATCCTTCGCGGTATGGGTCACTACCTCCACGATATTGGTGACCGTGTTATTGTAGTTGTCGTCCCAATAGGCGGAGTTATAGCCGGCGTTGTAGAAATACTTATCGCCATCCCAATAACCCTGAATAGAGGAAAGATGCTGGATCATACAGGACGAGTAGATCAGGTTATTCCGCCAGTCCTCGTACCCGTTGGCGTCGCTGTTGCCCGAAGCGATCATCTCCGCGTTGGTGAACAGGTAGGCGTAGTTGATATTGGCGGCCGTAATATGATTCGGGTCCGTGTTGATGGCCTCGAAATCCTTCTTGCAACTGGCCAGTGCCAATAACATCGATAGCGCTGTCAATAGAGTTTTATTTCGCATAGTGGTTGGCATTAGAATTTGAAGTTTACGTTTACACCCATGCTTCGGGTGGCCGGGAACCCGGACAGTTCGAGTCCCTGGCCGTTGCCGTTGTTCAGGCTGGATTCGGGATCTATATTCGGAACGTGTTTCACCACGGTCCAAAGGTTACGGCCGACCAGCGAGACGCTGATGCCTTTGATAAAGGTGTTCTGCAAGACCTTCGACGGCAGGGAATAGTTCAGGATAAGCGATCTCAGCTTGATAAAGCTGGCGTCATACACAAATTCTTCCGCGATATGGTCCGACCCGCCGGCGGAGATGTCCGTGAAGTATTTTTCCGCGGTGACCGACGTGGTATTGGGTGCACCCGATACATCGTTGCCTTTGCCGATGAAGCCGCTTTCCCTACCCTGCAGGGTATTCTTGTGTAACCCGTCCGCATACAACAACAGGTTGGTGCCCGAATAGATCTTGGCGCCATACTTGAAGTCGAAAAGCACGGCCAGCGATACGCCCTTATACGTAAAGGTGTTCCGCAATCCGCCCGTCTGCTTGTAAACGCTGCTGCCCAGGGCAACCACCGTCTTGCTCTGCACGGGCTCACCGCCGCTGAAGACTCGCTGTCCTTTCGAATCCGTTGTATAGGAATAACCCATGATCTGTCCGTACGCCATGCCGACCACATTGCTGATGCTGACCTCATCGCCCCAGCGGGGGAAGGCGCCATCGATCGTGATGCTCTTCGGACCGCCGAGATACAACACCTTGCTGCTGTTGTTGGCGAAATTCACCGATATGTCCCAGCTGAAGCTCTTCGTCTTCACCGGCGTACCGCTTACCAGCAACTCGACGCCCTTATTGCTGATCTTACCGATATTTTGAACGGCTTTGTTGTAACCGGAGGTGGGACTGGCCGTGACCTGTACGATATCGTCCGTCGTTTGCTTGTCATAATACGCCGCATCGATGGACACCCGGTTATTCAGGAACTCGGCATTCACGCCGATCTCTTTCTCGCGGATCTTGACCGGTTTGAGGTTCGCATTGGGGATCACACCGTTGCCGGCGACGTAGCCGACCGGCTGCCCACTGATGGAATAGCCCTGCAAGCCATAGGTCAGCGTGTTCAGATAAGGCGAGGTACCGTTAGACCCACCGGCATAGGAAGCCCGCAGCTTACCGAAATTGATCCAGTAAGGCAGCTTCAGCGCATCCGTAAATACCCAACTCAGGGCTACCGAAGGATAGAGATAGTGATCCGTGTTCATGTTCAGCGTCGAGAACCAGTCATTCCGGGCCGTTGCGGTCAGGAACAGCCAGTTGTTGAATCCCAGGTCGGCACTGCCGTAAACGGAATTCACCCGGTAATGCGAATAGCTGATGCCGAAGGGTTTGGTGGAGACGTTATTGGGAGTATAAAAGCCTGCGATCAGGAACGGGCCGGCGCCGCCGTTGCCGGATCCGGGTACACCACCTACACCATAGTATTGATTGACATTATCCTGTTGGTTGGCGCCCGCGTTAGCGCTTAAGCTGAAATGCTCGCCGAATTTTTTGTTCATCCCGAACATCCCATTCCAGTTCAGTTCGTGATAGTTCTCCTCGTACTGCGTGATATTTCCCCCATGGATGCCATCAGACCGGGTGTATTGGACGCCCGATGGGGTGATCTGGGTCACGTCGAAGATGTACCCATCCCGCTGCACCTGGCCCTGGACATACAACCAGTCGAGGATATTATACTTTAGGGTCAGCGCGGCCGTCAGGCGGTTGCGGTCCGTCCTGTTC